>OCIU01000024.1_pt1 | contig 184082 bp, 159 predicted proteins | sample 1538471 | NCBI WGS metagenome assembly OCIU01 (sample SAMN04571693, study PRJEB22368) | human gut metagenome | biome: human gut; material: stool | host: Homo sapiens | place: Luxembourg | collected 2012-06-01 | reverse complement strand
TAATAACTCTACTAACATATTAACCTCCTTGTCTTAATTGTTGTCTTATCTTATAAAACTCTTTACCATTAATAGCTGATTTAAATGCTATACAATCAAAATAAATACTATAATGAGGAATGATTCTCATACAGCTTTGAAAATATCCAAATAAACAAGCATTATCTCTTTCATCAAATACTTTAATGTCATTATAATCACATTTAGCTACATATATTTCGTCTTTCCTAAATATGAAATGACTATCTGTTTCTTTTATATACATATCTTCTTTAGCTTTTAATACAACATATCCTAACATAATATCTCCTATGGATATAAAGCTGTATCTACAACAAACTCTATATCTTCTTTTAATCTATATTTAAAATAGTCGCTATTAATTAAACTCTCTTCATCTACTTCGTCCAGTCCTAAGAATTCAGCATATTTTCTCATAGTTTCATAGTCTAATTCTAATGTAATTAGCATATTAATCCTCCATATTAATTATTTTTTTAAATCTATCTCTAGTGCTATATAGTTTCTGTAAACGAGACTCATAATCTTTTATTTTAGATTCAATCATATCTAATCTAGTTCTCAATATGTATATATATAGTTCTTCTATTTCTTCATACTTTTTAGGATATAATCCTATATATATATTAAATTGTTTTCTTGTTTCTTTATGTTCTTCATTTTTAGTTTTTCTTAATTTGTTATAATCTTTCCATGAATCTTTAATCCAATTGAAATCATATCTATCTAATTTTTCTACATTATATTTGCTAGGATATTTCTTTTTACTCTTATAATTAGTGTAGATTAACGGGGCTCCTGTTTCTTTATATACTTTATCTAATAAGTCAATACATTCTCTAACAGCTAGATATTTGTCTATAGTATCTCTAGCTTCATCTTTTATAACAAAACTTATATTTCTAAATATTAAATCTTTAGTTTGTTGGTCCATATTAACCTCCTATATTAAAAGGGTCCCATTTCTTCGTTATTAAAGAAACGAACCCTTATATTCTTAACTATTAATATATCTATCTTCCTTTTTTATCTCTCTCTAACATATTAGTTCGTATCTTTACAAGTATCTTTCATTATCTCTATATAAGCTCTTAACTCTAATAATGTTTTTAAATTTTCATCTTTTATATATCTTAAATTTGGCAACTTGCTCATATTTGGATATAATTCTTTTGCCTTATCTTTTATTAATTTATCAATAAGTCCCTCTATCTTTTCTATTCTATCTATTTCCATCTTCTTATTCTCCTTTACTTATAAAATTTATATAACCTCTTATATTAAAAGGGCCTCATTTCTCTGCTATTAAGAAACGAACCCTCTATATATTTATTCTTACTTTTCTCTTAATACATTATATAACTTATAAGCTTTCTCTGATAAAACTTCTCTTAATAAGACTTCTTTACTAACTCCTCTTAATATACATTCTATCTCTATAAGCTTATCTAATTCATCTTTCTGTTGATTTTCTTTATATTCTTTTACCATATCTTTAACTTCCTCTCTTATAAGAATATTATTATTATCCCAAACTAATTTATATAAGAAATCAGATTTCTCCCATCCAAAATCTTTACATATTTCATAATGTATACTAGAAGCTTTATATATTCCTATTTCTTCTTGAGCTATTAATTGTTTAAATCTAGGATATAAAAATATAAACTTATCTTCATTCTTTTCCATCCATTCTTCATGGAATTGAACACAAGGCACATATCCTTCTTCCATTAATAATTTACTTATTAAGAATTTTGCTATTGAATCTTGTTTATCTGTTTCTAAATAGTCTACACTTTTACTTACACTTGTAAATGCATATATATTTTCAACACACTTCTCTTTATCTCTTCTTAATAGCTCTTTTATTTCTACTGGTAAACTAGTAACCATTCTAGTGTTACATTGTTTATTTATTAAAGATAATTTATGTGTTAATATATGATTTAAATTCTTAGCAGCTCCTATCCAAAACTTATTAACTCCATTATCTTTAAATGTTATTATCCATATTCCTGATTTATTTATTAATGTCATTTTTCAATTTTCTCCTCTTCCTCTTGTTTTATATAATTCCTATATCTATTGCTCCATGTATCTTATCTATTATATCTAATATTTCTTCCATATTACAAGCTCTATATTCATACAATACACAACCAAAATCCTCGTTATAATCAACTACTTTATATATTCTTATATTATTAATACTTCCTATAACTATCTTCATTTGTTTAGTATTATACATATATAATATTGGATTTATATTGTATATTGAATCTTTTGATTCATGTATATCACTTACATTAGGATTTTCTGCTAACTTCTTTATTAATTCACTTTTATATTTATTGAATTTTATAGATGACCTAGCTCTCTCTATCTCTTTTAATAGCTCTTCTTTTTTCTCATCTGAAAAAACAGTATTTATTATCTCTATATCTTCTTCTGTTATATTTATATCTCTCATATTAATCGGGCCCTCTTTTCTTCGCTATTAAGAAACGAACTCTTTATCTTTTATCTCTTAAGCTATACTTATCTTACTTATATATAACCTCTACACCAACATACTCATATGCCTCTCCTATTATACTTCTATGACATTTAGATACATCTCTACAATAACATAATAAAACTACATCTTTACCACTATCTAATATTCTCTTTATATATCTCATCTTCTCTAACGCAATCTCATTATTCTGTATCTCTTGCTTATATACTCTCTTATACTCCTTAAACCAATTATCTATCCCCTTATTAGCCATATACCAACTAAATAACTCTTTACTAGGTGCTAATTCTATAATATGCTCTGATATTCTACTATCTCTCATTGGCTTTCTAGCTATATTAATAATAACACTATTGTCTGGTGCTATTAACTCATATGTATATTTACTTGCTAAATATAATTTACCTTTTATCATTTATCTCATTCTCCTTATTTTATTTATTAATAATCTTTTAAAATACTTTTCTGCATATTAAATTGTGGCCCCTTATTGTTTCCGCTATATTACTTCTATCTTTAGAAACGAACTCTTATCCTATCTCTTCTTTCCATATATCTTGATAACATAGCCCTAGTCATTTCTCTAATAGAATTATCCATATCTCCTTTTAAATCTTCTCTTTGTAATGCATTTGCTACCTTTAATAACTTATCACTTTCTATATCTTCTTCTCTACTTATATTAGTAATAACTACAGCACATATCTCTTTTCCATATACATTATTCATCTCTCTTATATCTAATACATCCTCTAATTCAAATATCTCTATACTCTCCTTAAAATACTTCTTTAAATTTCTTTTTATACATATTAATAGCTTTTCTCCTGTATTCCTTAATACTGGACTACCTATACTTTCTTTCATTTCTGTTTCCTTCTCTCCCAACTAGATTTTAATGCCTTATGCCAATAAAACTTATAATCTATCTCACTTAATCTCTCAACTAATAAATAATACTCTTCCTTCTCTATTTCTCTCTTTGTTATCTTATTTCTAAGTATTCTTATCCTACCTGTATAACTCTTTTTCATTCTCCCTCTTTCTGTACTTATCTCTTTACTTTCTCTTTTTAAACTGTCGTCTATTTTTTCTTCTATAATATCATATAATAACATATCTATCTCCTTTCAATGTGTATATCCACTATTTACACTTGGTAAATATATTTATTTTTATCTATATCATCGCTGACGCTTATATAAACATAAATAACTATATTTACTGCTTTTTAGCCTTTTCTGCTCTCTTACGTTCGCTTATAAGCCATTTCTGCAAAACGGAGATTTAATCCTTTTTATTCTTTTCTGCTTTCTCTTTATTTTTCTTCTAATTTCACTCTATTTTCACGGTGAGACTAGGTCCTCCCGCTCAAAATATATAAATTTCTCAAGAGAGACCAAAACGGGTTGAGCGGAATATATCTAAATATGATTAGAATCCAGGACCTCCAAGTACTTTATAGTCTGAATTAGCTTTATAACACTCTATATAATAATGTTCTCTAGCTAAATTAGTTACTTTATCACCATTAGTTTTCTCTAATATTTCAAATAAAGTATCGTCTTTTTCTAATAAAGTTTTTAATTGTTTCATAGGAGAACTATAATGCCTAGTCCATCTTTCATGAAAAGATGTAGAAGTTTCACCTATATAAATAGTTTTTAGACTATTATTAAAGATTATATATATACCTTTAGAGTTTTTAACATCATCTTCTCTATTAAGAGTATTATAACTACTCTTTATTTCTTTACCAGACATAGATATCTGAATATAATCCTCATTTATTTCATTACAAGCATAAGTATTTTCTGCTGTTACTAGCTGAGTAAATAAATTGTGCTTTCTAGTTGTTCTAGTTTGATTTAAAGCTTTTAAAACAACCTTCTCAATATCTTTGTATGGTCCAGAATATTGTTTTAACGCATTATTTACAATGTATCCTGAATTAGCCCCAAAATCAAAACTATCTTTGCAGTTTAATATCTTAACAATTTTTCCGCTGACGCTTATTGACATAAGTTCCTCCTAAAAAATAGATTTTCTGCAAGTTTTTAAAAATCAACTTGCAAGAATTGCTCAAAAAGTGTTCTCTAGCCCTTAGGGAGAAGACACGTTTTCTGCAAGATGATATAATAAATCTTGCAAAATAAGATAATCTTCTAACGAGATTAGCCTCGGCCTTGCGGCCTCGGCATATTATATAATGTTTAATAGTATATCATCATTATATTGTTCTATATCTAAACCAGTATTAATGGCATGACATATAAGATTATCTATAGTCTTATCATCTTCTTCTGTATCAAATTTAGCTATTAAAGAAATAGCACCTTTTAAATCCTTTAAGTTATCAACATTCTTATTCATTTTAACATCCTCCAAATAGTTATTATTATTCTAATTTATATTACATACTTCTATACAATCTGATTCTATAGAACATCCAGTACATTGATTTTCTGCACATTCTATATCTGTTAAAGAAACCATTTCGTGAATCCATTGTCTTTTTACTTGTTTAGAGTTACATCTTGCTATTATATTGATTAAATTTTCTCTTTGATTTTGCATAATAATATCCTCTTTTCTATAATGTTTTTTTATATTGTAACATAACTTTGTTTCTAAAATCAAAATAACCTAGTTGTATATTAGGTTTTATATCATAAAGAGAACTTTTCTGCTCCCAAGCTATATTAATCTGTCTAATAAGTTCTAACATTTACAATAAGCCTCCAATAAAGCTATTAAAAAGAAACGAAGCTCTTAAAGAGCTCCGAATCCTCTACTTAACTTAGCTGTTTCTTGTTTCTTAAATGTAGTCTTTATAGTTTTCATTAAGTTTTGAACATTATCACCTTTCATTAATTCTTTGTGATTTAGTTCTTTAATAGCTATATTAGCTACACAAGCAGTAGCCTCTACACCAGTCTTAACCATACCTACACCAACTGTAGCTCCGATTTCAACACCTGCAAGAGTTACTTCTCTACCTACTCTATTTAATACAGAAGCACTAGCTCCTCCTATCATTCTAGCTTTCTTAGTAAAGTTACTTACTTTTACTCCTGTTTGAGCAACTTTAGTAGCTAGTTCTATAGCTTTCATTTGGTCATCATTTAAATTAAAAGCTATTATAGTATGCACTAAAGTGTTATACATACCTGGTGCAAATGGTTGTTGTAATACTATTATTTGATTTTCATCTACTTTAGCTCCGCCTAATATATCTTTAAGAACTATTTCTATTTTCTCTGGACTATTAGCTATTAAAGCAAATGTATTTTGTATTAATGTTTCATCTGGTTCATATCCTGTTAATACTCCAGATTGTACTCTTGAACTTAAAGCAGTTTCGATTATCATTAATTGAATGTCGCTTAACATTTCTGTATCAATTTTAATCATATAACCGTCTTGTTCAGAACCCATAGATTCTACTCCTGTAACTACTCCTTCTTCATTAGAACATAATGGTATGAATACATTAGCCATTAATTCTCCTATAAGTCTTTCATCACCTTTTATCATTTTTATTGCTTGCATTTTAAAATCCTCCTAATTAGTTAATATTATATTTCCCCTAGATGGGGAAGGAGATTAAGCGTTAACTTGTACTCCGTCCCAACTAGGTTTTGTTCCTGCACTTTCTATATCGAACACTAATGGTTCATCATTATTATTCTTTTCTGCTACAGCTCCAGATAGTTCTTTATCTAAATCTGTATCATCTATACTAGCTCCTCCAGTTACCTCAAATTTAGGTTGTTCTGATGGTATAGTAGTTCCTCCAGCTGTTAATGTAACAACTTCTGGTGCCTTTAAAGCATCTCTTTCAGCTTTAAGCATTTTATATGTATCCATATCACCTGCTTTTAATGCATCTGTCATTAATGCAGTTAGTGTTTCACGTAACTCTTTATCAGGGTCTATTACTTGAGTAGTAGTTTGTGGTACACTTACAACAGTTTGCATTGTGTTAAGTATAGCATATGCTTTACTTCTTAAATCCATATATACTTTGTTATCTCTCATTTTAGGTATATACGATACTTGATTAAATCTTACATTTAATAGCCTATCTTTATATAAATCATAGAATTCTTTATATCCTGCTAAGTCTTCAGAAGCTAAAGCCTCTCCATTTAATTGCTTACCAGTTTTAACATAGTCTATTGCATATCCAGAATTTATTCCTTGAACTAAATCCATTAAGAATATTCTAAATGTCTCACCTGCCTCTGTTGGCACATGATTCTTTAATACTTCATTTAATACAGCTAAATTAGCACTTACTCCTGTAGTACTAGACTTCTTAATCTCAACACCTTCTCCATATGCTACTGCATTATTTCCTTTACTTACTATAACTATCTCTTTCATTTGATAGTACCTCCTATAATTTAATAATTTTATAATTTCATAAATAATAATTTTCTGCTTATGCTTTTATAACATAATGCTCATATAAAGCTTTTTCTGCTTATAATGAAAAAAAGAAGAGGCTATTAACCTCTTCTAGTTATACCAACAACTTTGAATGGACAGTTGTCTTCATTTTTATTTATTTCTTTAATGAAATCTTCTAATTCCTTAGTCATGTCTTTTGACTCAACTCTTTCATCTATTCCATTAAATTTATTAGAAACTACTTCTAAGTCTTCTAGCATTTCAGGTAAATCTTTTATTAAACTTTTAACGAAAGATTTTCCTGCAAATACTAAATCTATAGCCTCTTTAGCTGTGTACTCTTGAGTAACCTCTATATCATTTATTTTTACTCCTTGTACTTCTATACTTCCTAATTTAAATATTGTTTTCATATCAATAATCTCCTTTATTTTGTAATTTATATTTTATAATCATAATAATCAATTTTCTGCTGTTCCCCCGAAGGGGAGTAGACTAATATGCGTCCACTGCACTAACTCTTTCAGGTGCTGGAACCATACTGTCTACTATTTTCCATGTAGCGTCTCTATAGTCTATGAACATTTGAGATTTTAAACCTCTTTGTCCAAATAGTTGTATGTTATTGCTTAATAGCTCAACATTCTTATCAAGACGTTTTACTTCTGTTAATAGCTCTGGAGCTATCTCTTCTCCATTCTTTTTACATCCAGTAGTTACCCAAACTTTTCTAGTATCTTCATATCTTAAGAACTCTATGAATCTAGGTAGTAAAAATACAACTGGTTGGTCAAATTTCATTTGATTTGGTCTAGGTACGATTTCTAATATATCATTTAATGCTTTAATAGCACATAATTGAGTATTTTGATTCTCATCTACAAATGTATATAGTGCACCTTTACCATTTTCATTTTTCTTACTATCTGTTATTACAACAGTACCTGCTCTTCCTGCTACAGTATAAATTCTTCTTGCCATTTCAATTACCTCCAATAATCTTATAATATTTTATTTCATAAAAGACTTTTTTCTGTATCTAAGCATAGAAGAGGCTTAATAGCCTCTAACATACTTTTTCTTGTCTTTCAAGATAAAGTTTTAATGCCTCATCTTTTGTAAGACCAATAAATTCTTTCTCATAAAAACATAGTTTTGACATATCATATATAAACAAAAGCTCAACAGTTTTATCATCAAAAAAAGCACAAACATAACCTTCTTCAGTGATAAAATCTACGTTTTTATATGCTATTGAACAATTTATTATTTTTTTCATAAGAATACCTCCGAAAATTCAAATTTAATTTCATAAAATATTATTTTCTGCTCTCGTAGAGTGTTAGGCACTCGTAGAGAGATATGAACAAATATATTAACATAAGCTGTTAAATAACATGCTATGCCCATGACATTTGCTCACAAAGAAGACTTTTCTGCTCCCTCTGTTAAGAGGGAGATATAATCTTCATAGAAGATTGTTTTCTGCTGTCTCTCGAAGAGAGACGTAGTCTTCTGTTAAAGGGTCACGTAGTGCCCTTTTCTGTGAAAACACCCGTAGGGCTTAGCAAATGTACCCTCCCCGTAGGGGAGTTAGGCTTAGAACAGTTCAGCCTCTATGTCATCAAGCATAGAAGAACTTGAGAATGAAGCAGTTGAAACTACTTTCTTCTTATCCTTCTTTACTTTATCTAATAAGCCAGCAGCTGCTATTAAAGCTTCATCGTCTTCACGTTGAGCTTTTCTAGCTTCTACTTTCTCATTAAATAATTTAGCACTTTCTTCTGCTTTCTTATCAGCCTCCTTCTTATTAACATCTAATAATGCTTTATATTCTTTATACATATCTATAACCTCAGCTGTTACCTTAGTTACTATAGACATGCTTGGCATAGTCTTACTTTTCTTAGCTATTATTGCATCTAATGAATCTACACTAGGTCTAGCAAATTTAGGAGAGTAGCTATATAAGTAGAACTTACCATTTAATTTAACATATCCAACTAAAACATCTTCCATAGAGAATTCAGTTACACCTTTAATAGCTGAGCTTCTAGCCATATAAGCATTATCTCTATTTATTTTAATTGGAGATAACTTAGTTCTATTAGTTAAGAATTTATGCTCATTTACTAATACATTCTCAACAGCTATCTTATATTCATCAGATAACTTCTCATGAGATAACCAAGTTATTTCATCTGTAGTAGGACTAGCTATTAAATAACACTTTTCTGTTTGATACAGTTTAGCGTTAGGATTCTTTCCTACTTTACTATTAGACACTTTAACAAATTGTGGAGCGTCTATATTTTTCTTCTCTTCCTTCTCAGTTTTCTTCTCCTCTTTAACTGGTTCTTCCACTACTGGCTCTTGTTGCTCATAGTGTTTTAATTCTGACATTATACTTTCTTCTTGTGAAGCTAAGAATGCCATATAATCATCTTCATCAGATGTATTTGTTGTCTCTATTACTTCTTGTGTTTTAACAGCTTGTAATTCAGCTATAGTTTTCTTTAGCTCCTCTATTTCTTTCTTTTGAGCATCTATTGTATCTAAATGTTTTTCTATTTCAGTCGTATCTTGTACAAATTGTATTGGCCCTGGTACTTGAACTTCTACTATCTTTTCAACCTCTACTATTTTCTCAACTTCAACTTCTTTAACTACTTCTACTTCAATAACTTTCTCAACTATCTTTTCTATTTCCTTTTCTACTACTTTCTCTATAGTAGTCGTTTCTAATAAGTAAGAGCAGTCTAATGCAGCTAATATTTCTTTTACTTCTGCTAATTTCTTTATAGCTAAATCTTCTTTCTCTCTTCCTATGTTAGCTAATATATCCTTTGCTTGTTGTTCTTTCTTTAATAATGCGTTTACGTTTTTCATAATATTTATCTCCTTTGTTATTTAAATTATTTTATCTTATAGTTTAGTTTTATTAAAAAGAGGAGCCATTAGACCCCTCTATATTGTTGCTTATCCTAATATAGCTATAGCACCTTTAGCACATACAATCGTATCCATCTTAGTGTATTCGCTCATTTTATTAGCTTTAACAACATGTGACACTCTACCTAACATTCTAGATGCAGCATCTGAATCTCTTCTTAAGTTTAGATGTAACTTACCACCTATCTTAATAGTGTGTAGAGAGTATTTATCTTTCTTGCTTACACTTAGCTCTATAGCATTAGACCATAGACCAAATGATTTTTGTAATTTTGCAGCATCAGCTTTTTCAGCTAATTCTTTTTCAGCTGCATCCATACCATTAGTATTAGTTTCAGTCATAGTAGTAACTGAGTTAACTATTACTTCACTAGTAGCAGCGTTAGCATTGTATACATTAGCAGCTTGAGTTAAATCACAAACATTGTCAAACATTAAGAATTCAACTTGTTCGAATTCATACTCATTTACATACTTAACAAATACAGCTTCACCGCCTATTACTTTAGCTATAACTATTCCTGTGTAATCATCTTCTTCAGTACAGAACATGAAATCAGTTGAACCATCTTCTAATTCAACTTCACATTCACCATTTTCCATATAGAATGGAGTTCCTGGAGCTATAGCAAAGTTATCTGGTATTTCTACTTCTATAGTGCTATACATAGCATCTGCATTGAAGTGCCATTTTAATTCATTGCTGAACATAGCAGATATTGCAGTGTATCTATAGTTCTTTAATAATGAGAAGTTTTGTTCTCCTTTATATTCAGTTATCTTGAACCAACCAGCGTTACAAGCTATTCTGAATGTTTCTTCTGGAGTTAATCCTTTAACTTCTCCTAAAGTATATATAGCATTTCTTAATTTAGCAGCTAATTCATCTACTTTAGTCATTGGCATATGTTTAGCATATCTAAAGTGATTATGTATCATTTCACATGCTATAACAACCATCTTTTTAACATCATGTATAGCATTAGCGTCCTTGTTTATATTTAAACCTAAGAATTCTTCGAATAATCTCATATTAGATAATTCGTACATTTCTACTAATTGCCCTATGAAGTTAGATTGTTGTTGTACCATATACTCTTTTAATTCTGTAGCAGAGTCTTTTATTAAAGATTCTTTCATTGCATCCTTTATAGCATCTGTCTTAGCTTTAACTAATTCTTCTTGAGATGCATTAGGGTTAGCAGCTACAAATAATTCAAATTGCTCTTTAGCATAGTCATAAGCATTGTCTAATGGTAAGTAGTCATCTATAGAGTATGTGAATTTAACATCTTTCTTATGCTTAGCATCTGCTTTCTTATTAGCTACTATTTCAGCAAAGTTATGAGATACAGTTAATTTCTTAGAAGCTAACTTACAAGTGTAAGCTGACATGAACTCTGTTATTTCCATCATTCCTTCTTTAACTGTTGCATCTTTAGCTGAGTCTATTTCTAGCTCTTGCATAACTCTACCTATCTTTTCTAAGTCTTGACCTATTCTTACTAAGTCTTCTTGAGTAAATACGCTACTCATTTCTAATTGCTCAACAAATGTAGTTATATCAGATTTAAGAGCTTTAACTAATCTCATTTGTCTTCCTTGTAAGTTTTCTACTAAGAATATGTTATTATTAGCTTCCATAAATATAGCAGCATATCCTTCTCCATTACCCTTAGTACCTACAGTAGGGAACACTTTTCTTAATTTTATTAAATCAGTAGTACCATCTTCTTTTATGAATTGAGTGTTATACTCGTTATCCATTAATACTCCAGATACTTCTACTAAGTTAGTTATTATACCAACCATTGACCCAGCTACATATCCTAATCTAGCTAAAGCTCTTACTACAGAACCTGGTTGATTTAATTCTATTTCTGTTTTCTTGTTAGCTTTTAAGTATTTTATTGTTTCATAGTTGTTTAAGTCTCTTGCTACTAATGCGTCTTGTATCATGTTGTCTGACATTTCCTTTCTCATTTTATTTGCTACCATAGATTTAGTGTTTACGTTTATATTCTTGTTCATCATTGTTATTCTCCTTCTGCTGTCTATTAACAGCTCACCTATTATTTTTATTTTAATTAAATTGATATTATTGTTTTTTAATGCTTATATAAAAATAGAGAGAGCCTGATGCCCTCCCTGATTATTTACAGATTATTGTTGCTAATCCGTCATTGTCATTGTATTTAGTTAATAGTATGTCTACTAATTTCTTTTCGAATACTACAGCTATACCATCGTAGTCAGTATCCATACCTGCTAATTTATGCTTTAATGTATTATCAGCACCTAACTTAGTTACACCATAAGAAGTGTTTAAGAAATCGTCTAATAATATAGCTCTTTCATCTCTAGTTATTTGCTTAGCTTTATACATAGCATTTATTCTAGCTTTTAATTGTGCTGAAGTAACATAAGTCACTATAGCATTTTCATCAGAAGATGGAGATGGATATTTGAATGCTACTCCTGTTAATAACTCAGCTAACTTAGCATCTTTCTCTGCTCTAGTTGCATTAGAGCTTTCTATCTCATTTATTTCTTCTGCGAATTTTACTTCCACGTCTCTAGAGTAACACTCTAATCTTCCACTGTATTCGTTTCTAGCTAATAAGCTGTCTACTTTACCAGCTGTTAAGAAGAATGTATCATCGAATAAAGCTCTTTGGAAGTAAGCTTTTATATCTATTTTATTTTTGTATACCATAGCTTGTTGTCTTGGTAACATTTCTTTTATTAATGCTTCTAATGCAGCAGTGTTTTCAGTACCATTAGCAACATATCTTATTATGAATTGAGCTAATGAAGCTTTGTGTGCATCTATATCACCTGATAACATATTTTCTAATTCTGCATCGAAGTTTTCTGACATGCATTCTAATAATGCATTTATAGTAGCTTCTTTATCAGCTATTAAGAACTTAGCTAACATTTGTCCTGAAGTTGAAGTATCTGAACACTTAGCTATATCTAGTAAGTGAGTTGTAACATTACCTTCTACTATCTTTTGTAAAGATATGTTCTTTAATAACTTACCACCATTGTAGTCTATTATGCATCCTAATGTCTCTCTATTACCTACTACTATTACTTTGTAGTCTTCTCTGTTTAAGTTTGAAACATCTGTACCAGCTTCTACAAATAATACTTTATCTTCACCATACATTTCTATTAATCTATTTAATCTGAATTGCATGTTCTTTTGAGTCTTAGCTTCACCGAATACTTTAGTAAAGTATTTATTTGCTCTAGTTTGAGCTGCGAATAATAATGCTTTATCCATAGATAAGTTTCTTCCTAATTTAGCGAATGACTTTTGCATCATTTCTACTGATATACAGTAAGCACCATCTGAAGTATTATCATCTATTTCTATACCATTAGATTCTAACATCTCTCTTGTTTCTTCATTGTAGTCTTGAGGCCCTAGTATTTCATCTAATACTATCACATAACCAAACTCTTCGTTAGCTGCTTTAACCATTTCTACTGATGGAGCACCTAATATACCTAATCTAGCTGATAACTTAGTTAAACCAGCAACTGTTAATTTACCTGACATTGCTTGAGATAATGCACCACCAGATACTTCATCCATTATTTTGAATGCATCATCTGGTTGTATAGCTGTCATTAATTGAGTTTCACTTCTCATGTTAGATGGTGACCAGTTTAATACTGTTAAGTGAGTACCTTCTACTGATTTATTAGCTACATATACTTTATCGTTCTTAGTTATTCTAAGACCCATAGTTTCAACACCATCAACTAACTTATTTTTAACTTCTTTTATCTCTGCATCTGTACTGTTTTTCATTATCTTTCTTATATCATTTTCAAGACGAGCGTATACTACAAGCGTATGAGTTTTAGTAGCCACGTATAATCTGTCAGCTGTAGTGTCATTACACTTAACTGTATAATCTGGTACTAATGCTTTCTCATCTTCATCCCAGTGAGATAATTGAACTACTGCTTGCTCATTTGTATCGAAGTCTGCTGCAAATTCCATTAATGCTCTAGCATTTGGGTTGTTAGAACCTGTAGTGTGGAATCTCTCTCCATATAAGTACATTTCATCTGATTCTTTGTCTTGTGCTGCTCTTAATATTATACCTTCTATAACTGGAACCATTTTGTGAATGTTTCTTATTATAGCGTTAGCATGTCCTTTGTGAGCTCCCATTGATAATGTTTCTTCTACTGTTACTACGTCTTCTGCCTTTTCTACTACTGCCTTTACTATCATTCCGTTTGCGTTTAATACTAATTTACTCATTTTAATTTCTCCTTCTATGTGGCTATCTTAACCACTACCTAATATAATTTTATTTTTTTGATTTAATAATTTGTTATTTAATTTTTCTTATCTAAATTTAAATGATTTACTAGTTTGTACTAGTCTTAATTGTTTAGCACCATTCTTGTTTTCATATCTCGCCTTCGTCATGTCTAGTTTTAAGAAAGAATCACCTTGGCTAAAACAAATATCCCCAGCTTGAGAATACATAGGCATTACCATAGATGTTAATGGAGAATAGCTGTCTGCTAATATTGTTGTTATTTCTCTTTTGTTCATTGGAGTTACCTTTAACCTTTGTTGGTCCTTTCTAATATGATTTGGTAATCTCCCCCTGATATACTAGCTCAATCTCCCCAGATTGGCTGTCTAAATCTCTATTGTTAAAACTATTAACTATATACCAACTCCTATTACATTGATACTTCCCCAAATATCAACGTACCCACATGATTGTTGGCAGCCCCATGGATATACAGACCCCCATCTGCATATCTCCCGACGTAAATATAGTTTGTTACTTTGTTATGCTATTAATATCTAACTATTATTCTTCCCTCTTGAACTAATTTAATAGCTTTGCTAGTAGTTATTCCTAACTGTCTAGCAAGTTTTTGATAAGCTACTTCATCAACTGTTCTTCCTGTTGCTTCTGCTATTACTTTACACTCCATATAGAATGGTGTTACAAAGTATGGTACAGTAAGCTCTTCCTCTTGATGTTGTTCTACTCTTACTACTGGTTCTTCTTGTACTTTTATCTCAATCTTATATTCTGGTGCTTTTACTTCTTCTACTAATGCTACTGGTGCATCTGCTATTAAGAATCCATTTGCACTGTTTCTTAATGTATTGTACATTGGTTTATCCATATATTTTCCTGTTCCTCTTAATCTATTGTTTATATTTTTCATATCTTCTCTTGTTAACATATCTTTCATTCTCCTTTAATTTTTATTATTTTTATTTTAATTATCTTGATATATTTTTAATTCTTTTTAACATTATCTTTTTACTACTTAAGTAGTTACAGTTATCTCTTATTTCTCTTAAACACTTTCTAAGCTTAATGTTACTCATTTTCATCTTTCTAGCTGCTAATAAATCAACTTTAGTTTCTATTGATAACTTATTCTTAGGATTATCTAATCCATGAACTACATGAGCTATTTCATGTTCTAATACAAATTGTTTAGTTCTATTGCTAAGCTTTTTAAATACGTTATCTACTGCTATTACATAAGTGTATCTTTGACTTGTTTTATATACAGCTGCTACTTCTGATACAACTAAAGCGGCCTTATCTCCACTTACTATTGCATCTACATCTTTAATATGGAATGTGCATCCATATCTCTTTATTGTGTGTATAGGTACCTTATAATCTAAGTCATATAACACATCATCTGCTTTAGTCATTGCAATAACCTTTTTAGTTATTTCATCTTTCACTGTTTTAACCTTCTTATAACACTTGTTTAAAATCTTTCTTATTACTTTCTTTAGCATATTAATGCCTCCTTTTAATTATTTGTTTTATATTATGCTTGTACTATAGGTGTCTATTATTTCACCTCCTTTTCTATTAAGCTGCTATTACATAGTCCATAGCATAGTGTAAATCTAAGCTAAAGTCTAATGTATTTATAAGAAGCTTAGCACAATGTCTAGCATGTGTTTCATGCCAACTGTGCTTATAGCTTACTTGCCCTGTTTTCATTTGTTGTCTACTTGCTTTAAATTGTCTAGTCATGTGTTGTGCTTGATATGCATGTGTTAGTTCATGTAGTAATGTCTCTGCATTCTTTCTTAAGTTACCATCTAAGAACACTACTATCTCACTATCTGCATGATAACCTTTTACATTAGGTTTAGTTATAAACCCTTTAGCCTTTACATCTACATATCTTACATTCTTAGTTATTTTATAAGCTCTTTTAAAAGCCTTTTCTATTTTAACTAATTCAACTACATGTTTGTTATTATTGTTTACCTCTGCTACTTCTAAAGCTATTGTCTTAACTACTTTCTTTATTGTTTTCTTTACTATTGTCTTTGTTGTCATTTGTTTATCTCCTTATTTGTTATAATATTATTGTCTACCACTCTGCATTTACTAGGACTTGTGACCTACATGTTATATAACATGGTTGCATTAATAGAGGATAAGTATATTTACTTACCCTACAAGTGTTGTCATTTAAGACATAGCATGTTGACTTGACTATTGTGTCAATTAACATTTAAACAGTCTTTGCCTTTATCTTAATAGCAATGTATGAACTCTTTTTATGAGTTAAATATCATTGTCTATCTACCTATTAAGATTTAATTACAATTAGCATCAGAGTGCATAGTGTCATGCAGTGAGATAGATTATACATCAAGCATACTAATCATACTTAGTATACCTGGGGCTAAAATTCTAGCTTCATTAACACTATCAATAAACCTGTTACCGCCTCGAAAAATTATAAATTTTTTATTTTCAATAGAGTTTTTAGAATTTTCTGACAATTTAAATATAATATATAAAATTTCTATCTATGGAAAGTTTTCAGAATATTCAGACTAATTAATATAAAGTTAATAAAGGGATGTGGGCATAAAGGTTTATATAATATAGATATAAGAAAATATGGAGGTGTTAAAATGGCAAAGCTATTAATAACAACAGATGAAAATGAGGTAATAGAAGTACAAGGAAGGATGACATTTAAGATAAGTAAAGTTCAAACTGATGATGGAGATATATTAATAGCATCAGGACAATTATCTATGCACAACTATATAGAAGGAATTGTAGGTATAGAGTCAGCTAGATATAAATTAACTAATGTGGAAATAGTAGAAGAAGTATTTGGAACAAATGATTTTAATATCTTATATGAATTTATATTAGCAGATGGATGTGATTTTGAAGTTAAAAAAGATACATTATCAGAAGAAGCTATTAAAGAAATAGAAAGAGAGGAATATAGAAACGACGAGTCTAACAAATGGGAGGTGTAATAAATGGACTTAAGAAACGAACTAGAAGAAGTTCAAAATAGAGATGCTATAGAAGCTAGACAAAGATTTGAAGCTAATATAGGCAATGTGTGGGGTCATAGTGGTTTAGGAATAGAAGCTAAGAGGGCAGCGATGGCCATGTTATCTACTAAAACAGGATTATATGCAAAAGTACCTATAACTTGTAAATCAGATACATGTCCTTATTCTAATACTTGTGCATTGCTTCCATATGGATTAGCTCCGTTTGGAGAGAAGTGTCCATGGGAGACAGCATTAATAGAAACAAGATATGCAGGGTATATGCAAGATTATGATTTAGATGCGGCTAGTTTTACTGATAGCACAATAGTATCTGAATTAATAAATATAGATATAATGTTAGAAAGAACTAAAGCATTAATATCTGAAGAGCAAACTCCTATTACTGAAGTTGTGGCTGGTATGACAGAATCAGGAGAACAATTTACAAGACCAGAAGTATCTAAAGCATATGAAATATATGAACGTAATCTTAATAGAAAAGAAAGATTATTAGAAATGATGTTAGGAACTCGTAAGAGTAGAAAAGGTCAAGAAGACCAAACAGATTCTATACAAGATATACTTGCTTCTGCTTTAAACGATACAGAATTTATCATAGAAGAAAAACCAGACAATATCAAGTAATAGTTTAATAGCAATAAAATATTAAATTAAAAGAGGTGATATGATATGGCAGGTGGAGCAAAGATAGCAAAAAACATGCTTAATTTCGCTGCTGGATTAAATGAAAGTTTAAGACCTGTAGCTAGTAAAGCAGGTAGAGAAGCATTAGATGCAAATAGTAGAAAAGCTGCTCAACAAGTACTCAATTCTTCAGCTGGTCAATTTGGAGCTAAGGTTGGTAAAAAAGCTCTTAATAATACAATGACTACTGGTATAGCAAGTACTATACATAATTTAGATAAAGGTGCTGGTAAAGTTGATTTTAAAGAAGCTATTAAAGCAGCTCATTCGGTAGTAGATAAATCTGCACCTAATGGAACTAGAATCTCTAAAAGAAAAGTTGCTGGTACAATGGCTACTGCTAGTGTAGCAGGTAGAGTTGCTACTGGTGGTGGATTATATAGAGATAGATATGGAAATGTAAATATTCCAGGTTTACCATTTATATAAGATAATAGAAGTAATAGAAAAGTGCAGTTATAACGACTGCACTATTTTTAAATATAGAGAGGTGATACAATATGGGATTAGGTAAAGTTGTAGGTAAATTAACAGATACGGTCTCTAACTTAACTTTAGGTCTGCTTCATTCTAGACCAGTACAAGGAGTGCTTAAAGGTACATTTAGAGGAATTGGTAATTCTGTTGAGCCAATAGCAGGTGCCGCAGAGAAAGTTTGGAAGACAGGAGAAAAAGCAGTCGGTGCAGCTGTTAAAAAAGAAACATATCAGAATATAGGTAAAGCAGTTGAATCTGGTGTAGGTAAAGTTATTAAGAATACATTAACTGACCCTGACTCTTATAAACAAATAGGAAGAGTTCCAGAATTAAAGATAGGTAATCTTAAATTAAATAAAAATGTATCAGGTGCTCCTATACTTGCATCTAACAAAGCATTATTAGCTGATGATATTAATAGGAGAATTAAAACAAGTCTTAATACATTAACAGCTGTATCAAAACCATTAATAACTACAGGTGGAGATAACTTATTGCCTTTTGGTATGAAAGCTACAGGATTAGGTGTCGCAGCAGCGGCTACATTTCAAATGGGAGCAGGAACTCCAGAAGCTGTTAAGTCATGGAATAAAAGTAGACAAGGAACTAATTATGATAATCAACCAGTAACAAGTGCACCTAGAGTACCAGCTTATGCACAAAATGGTGGAGCAACAGGAGATTTAGTATTTGCTCTTAATAATCTAAGACATGGAGGTATGATGTAATATGGCAAGACCAAATAAAAAACAACAACAGAAAGAACAAGCAAGACAACAAGCAGAATCTAATAGAATTAGAAACGAAATTAATACTCAACAAACTATAGGTAGAGATATCAATAATCCTTATCACGGTCCGAAAGCTCCAGATGAAGCAGATTATATACTTAATAAACATTACAATAACTCAGGACCAGATTTTAATAATATGACATTTACAGTAGATGATTCTACTTATAATATGTCATGGGCAGATGTAAATAAACAAAAAATTAATTTAACAGCTGAAGATTTTGGTGTTAATCATACAGGTCTTATTATGTCAGAAAATGAGAGTTTAAATAATTTTTTCTCTGATGCATTAAATGAAGGTAATGATTTTGAAACTATTAATGCAAGAATCAACGCAGGTCGTCGTAATAAAGCTATCAATGAAGAAGAATACAATATGGCAAAAAATATGCTTAATAAAAACAAAGATTATATTGATAGTTTATCTTCCACAAGAAAAACCACATCTAAAGCAACGGAACAAGTTGTTAAAGAAGTTGCAGAAGAAACTTTAGAAGAAGGAGCAGAAGATGTAGGTAATCAATATCTTAAAAAAGCTCTTAGTGGTAGAAACCTTAATGCGTTAATGAACTTAGGATTCGCTGTTAGTGATTATAATGAATCAAGAAACTCTGGAGATGGTGTCTTAAAAGCAGGTGCTAAAGCGGGAACACTATTTGTAGCAGGGGAAATGCTAGGCGGTTGGATGATGCCAGTTATGTTAGCAAAGCAATTGCCTACATTAGCTGTTAGTGGTATAGAAGCTACACAAAATATAACAAGAAAGATGAACAGTACTGCAAGAATACAAACTTTTGGTGAAGCTCAATTCCAAGATACACAACAACTAGCTACTATGAGACAAGCTGGTATGGAGTTGGCTAAGATGAGTCAGTATAACTTACAACAATCTATAATGGGCAACGAAGCTCAATATATGCATAGACTTTAATATAGTATAATCATTAAATAAATTTTATTTTAAGGAGATATGTGAAAATGATGAACCCTAAATACGTATTAGTAAATATGATAGAAGAAAGATTAAATATAACATTCACTAACGAACAGTTAGCTTACATATTTAATGAAGACGCTAATTTATTAATGACGGCCCCAAGGAGATATGGTAAAAATTTAATAACAGCTGTTAAGATAGTTTTACAATTGCTTCTTAATGATAATTACAGAATAGGAGTATTATGTATTTCAAGAGATTCAGCTAGAATATTATATGAACAAATTAAAGATTTGTTTACAGAAATAAACATGGATAATCAAATAAGTTCTTGTAATAAATCTATTCTTACTATAAAAATGCATAACAATAGTCAAGTAAGTTTATTCTCATCAGAATCTGATATGAGGGGGCATAAATTAAATGAGGTGCATATAGTTGAATTTTATCATCAGTCAGGAATAGATAATGTTATTAATAGAGCAAGAATGCTTACAGCACGTAGCAGTGATTATAAGATAAATGTAATAGGCACACCTATATCAAGTATGTCAATGGAAACTATATTAAATAGTCTGAATCCAAGACGATATATAATGGCTACAGAATTAGATACACATTCACTTAATAATGATACTGTAATAGTGACTAATATAATGCCTGAATATGCAGCTACAGGTCAATTAATATTTGATACAAGTACAAATGACTACTATATAGGCAATGAATATGGAGAATTAATTCCTATTGATTTAAGATAAATAAAGGAGTGATACAATGGCTTTAGCAAAAGCTGAGGCGGCAAAGTTAAAAGAAATATTTGATGACCCTATTAAATGGGCACAAGCTTTCTTAAGAACTTTTGACCCTAGAGAGAAAAAGATAGTACCATGGACAGCAAGATGGTATCAAGTAGAAATGCTTAGAGATAAGCATACTAGAAAAGTTTATAGATGTGGAAGACGTATCGGTAAGTGTTTACCAGGTCATACAAGAGTATATGACCCTAGAACTGGAGACAGAGTTCCAGTAGAAGAATTATATAAACAAGGTAAAGCACATTTAGTTACTATGACAGATGATTATAAGTTATCTGCTCACTTTACTAATGAAATACTGGATAACGGTATAAAAGAAGTATTCAGAGTAACTACAAAAACAGGTAGACATATTGATGCAACAGGCAACCATCCTCTTTTTACGGCTAAAGGTTGGATGGCAATAGATTTCTTAAAACCTGGTGATAAAGTAGCATTAGCAGGTAATATGGGCTTTTTTGGAAACCATTATATAAATGAGAATGAAATAAAGTTACTAGCTTATATGATAGGAGATGGCAATTGTTCTAGCAAGACAATAAGATTCTGTACAGCATCAGAAGCTATTAGAAAAGAAATGGAGAGAGCTGTTAATTACTTTGATTGTGAAATGGTTCAGTATGCTAGTAATCGTGATATAGATTTTAATATAGTCAAAAAGCAAAATAGAAACAATAGAACATATCCTAATAAGATAAAAGAAATATTAGAGCATCATGGTGTTTATGGTAAAACAGCTCATACAAAAACTATACCTAGTGAGATATTTAATTTAGATAGAAATGATACGGCTTTATTCTTATCTAGATTGTATGCTACAGATGGATGGGCTCATACTAAAAATAATAAACAACAAATAGGTTACTGTTCTGTATCTAGAGAGTTAATAGCTGACATACAACATCTGTTATTAAAGTTTGGTATTAATTCTTATGTTAATGTAAAGAAAGCTAAATATAATGGAGATATAAAAATATCATATCAGCTATTAATAACAAACTCTAATGATGTTATTAAGTTCTATAAAGAGATAGGTATATTCTCTAAAGAAGAAGCATGTAAGGCAGCATTTGAATCAGCTATTAAGAACAATAAATATGACACTTATCTTCCTAAAGAAATATTAGAATTCGTAGAAGAAGATAGAGTGAGACAAGGATTATCTAAAGCAGATTTATGTAAGTCTAATAAACATGCAAGACTTAGAATGAATTATGATATACAAAGAAGTAGATTAAGAGAATTTGCAGAGATATTAGATAATGAGGATTTAAAGAACTTTGCAGATGGTGATTTTATATTTGATGAGATAGTAAGCATAGAGTCATTAGGAGAGATGCAGACATATGATTTATCTGTGCCATTAACTATGAATTTTATTGCTGAAGATTTTATAACTCATAATACAGAGACGATGGTTGTTGAGATGTTATACTTAGCATTCACTAAGAAAAACTTCCGTGTACTTATGGCAGCACCATATGAAAACCAAATACGTAACATGTTTACACGTCTTAATGAGTTAATATCAGAAAGTCCTTTAGTTAAACAGGCAGTAGTCTCTAGTACAAAGAACCCAGCTAAAATAGAATTTGCTAATGGTTCAATGATATTAGGATTTACTACAGGTGATGATGCAGCTTCTGTCCGTGGACAAAGAGCTGACTGGATATTTATAGATGAGATAGACTTCATGTCTGAATATTGTTTCGAAGTTGTTGCTGCTGTTGCCATAGAGAGAGCAGAGATAGGTATAACTGTTTCTTCTACTCCATTAGGTAAGCGTAGTCACTTCTATAGAATGTGTACAGACCCTTCAATGAATTATTCTCAACATTTCCATCCATCTACACACAACCCTAACTGGAATGACCAAATGGAAGCAGAGCTTAGAGCACAGTTAACAGCTGAAGGTTATGTTCACGAGGTTCTTGCAGAATTCGGTACACAAGAAACAGGGGTTTTCGATAAAGATAAGTTAGATGCAGCACAAAAGGTTTTAAATTATGCTTATAATCCTTTAGACTATTTCCAACAAAAGAAATGTATTGAAGAAGGTAATGAACCAGAAATACTTATGTACAATCAATCTTTTAAAGCTCCTAGAAATATATTTAGAACTATGGGAGTAGACTGGGATAAATATGGAGCTAACAGTTCTATACTTATATTAGACTATGATACAAGACTAGGTAAGTTTAAAGTATTTAAAAGAGTTGAGGTTCCTCGTTCTGAATATAGTTATGATGCAGCTATTAACACAATAGTAGAACTGAACGAGATATATAATCCTTCATGGATATATTGTGATGCTGGTTCAGGAGAATACCAAATAGAAAGACTACATATTATAGGTGAAGAGAATCCTCATACAGGATTAAAGTCAAAAGTTAAAAGATGGTCCTTTGCTAATAAGTTAGATATAATGGACCCAATAACTAAAGAATTTGAAAAGAAACCTCTTAAGCCATTTATGGTAAACCAATTACAAATAGCATTTGAAAGAGATAAGATAATATTATCTCCATATGATACTACACTAGCTAAGCAATTAACAGATTATGAGGTTGTTAAAATGACCGAGTCTGGTGTTCCTAAATATACATCAGAGAACGAACACTTTGTTGATGCATTAGGACTTGCTTATTTAGCAATGGTACTTGAATTTAAAGACTTAACAGGAATGATACAAGAGCCAGAAGTTACTTCTGAATTTGTTATATCTCATAAACAAATAGGAGGTATGGCTGCTAAAATAGAGTCTGAAACAAGAGCATCTTCTGATAATAGAATAGTAGACTTCTATAATAATACTGACTTCGAAGACTTACCAGGTGATAGACAAAGATGGGTAAAAGTAGATGAGTCTTATAAGTCTCCTAGATATGGAGGAGGTTCTTCATGGGGTTCAAGAAGTTCAGGTGGATTTGGAAGAACAAGCTTCGGTAGAGGTTTTGGAAGATAAAATATAGTAATATATAAGCGACGGTTATTATGCTGTCGCTTTTATAATATAAATATAAACCTAATTAAGAAAGGAGTTGCTATTAATGCAAGAAGAAAGACTAATTGGTTATAGACCTGATTTGAAATATACAGATGAATATACTTCAGATGCTAGTGCTATATTTAATAGCCAAGATAATACAGAAGATAATCAAGATACTAATAACATTATAGAAGATGTAGTAGACCAAATGGAGGTTATAGACACTTTAATTAATAAGCTACCAGGTGATGCATCTGATATAGTAGGAGAAGTATTTGACCCTATAATGGATTTTGTTAGAGATGAATTAGAAGGGAATATATATGATAGAGTACCTGAAGAATGGGAATGGAATTATGAAACTCCAGATACAGAAACGGAAGCACCAGATAGAGAACCTGAATTTAGTGAAGATAACTTTTGGGAAGATGTTGACTCATTCCCTATAGTGAAAGAAGAGCATACTAAACAAGAGATAATAGAAAAAGAGTATATTAAGAACTTAACAGATTTATTTGATGATTACTTTACTAGCTTACATAATGCTTTGTCTAATTATTGGACTAATTTAGTGCCAGCAGTTTTGAATAAACCAACAGATGAAATTGCTATGTTAGTTGATAATATACTATTAAGTAGTAGTGATGTTAAAAGCGAAGCAAAACATTTGTTAGATTCAGCTTTAAGAAATCAAATTACTAGAACTATGAAAATAGATTATTATGCCACTATCTTTAATGCAGAAGAAACTATAACACATCTTAAACAATTTAAAGCTATGTATGAATTAAGATTAAGATATGCAAATATAGAAGAAAAAGAAGCTGTTAATAAAACAGAACAAATGAATAATAATATTCTACAAGGTATGCAATTAACATATGATAAGAAATATGATATAGCATATGGAAACTTATTTAGATATTTAAAAAGTTCGGTAGATATATTAGACGATACATTAAAGACGTGGATAATCGAAATAAAATCTAAACAAACATTAATAGAAGGGAAAGGTATAAAATAATGATATTACAACCAATAGCAGACAATGTAGTTTTAAAAATAAAAGATAGAGAAAGAGAAGAAGTAAGACAGTCAGGATTAATAGTAATGAATCAAGGGACTGAACAATCATTAAGAATGGAAATAGGTGAAGTAGTTGCAGTAGGAGAAGGAAGAACTTTAAATAATGGAACTGTATTACCGTTATCAATAAAGGCTGGACAACAAGTAATGTATAATAAGTATGCAGGTACACAAGTGATGTCTGGTCAAGATAAATATTTAATATTAAAGGAAACAGATATATTAGCTATAGTAAAAGAAAAATAATAAGAAAGATAGGTGAAGAGAATGGCTTTATTCAGTTCTAGAAGAAGACAAGCTATTGATGAAAAGCGTGAGCCTATAGAAATAGATGAAAACAAAATACCTAAAATTAATATCAACAATAAGAAAATGAAGGACTTTGTTTTAAAAGCTATAGGTGGAATTCAGAGGCAGTCTGATGCCAGAGAGAGATTCCAAAGACCTGAATATAATCTATGGGAAATCAAAGAGGCATCTGAATCTGATTCATATGTAAAAATATCATTCAGTAAATATTCTTATCTTATTTATAAAGCAGGAGCTAATCTTAAAGGTGAAGATGAAAGAGTGTCATATTTAGAGAAAAGATTTAGAATGATGTCTTTTATGACACAAAAGCCTATGGAGATATTATTCCAAGAAGTTGCTGATGACTTAGTTAAGTATTCTAATGCTTTCTTAGTTAAAAGAAGAGTAGATAATATAGTTGGAATAAATGCTCGTCCTATGTTAGCAGATAAAATAGTAGGAGGATACTTTAGAGTAGACCCTGCATCTGTTAAAATAAAAAGAGATAAGAACGGTAACGTAGTTAAATATGAACAAGGTTATGGAGATAATATAAGAGAATTTTTCCCTAGAGATATAATACATATGTTTATAGACAAAGATGCAAATAATGCATATGGTACACCTAGAGTAATAGCCGCATTAGAAGATGTTAAGCTATTAAGAAAAATAGAAGGTAATGTAACTGCACTTGTATATAGATTCTCAATGCCTTTATATCAATGGATAGTAGGTTTACCACAACCAGGAATGCAAGCAACACAACCTGAGATATATAAAGCTCAGAATGAAATTGAACGTTCTACTTTAGATGGTATAGTAGTTACTAATGAAAGAACGGCTATAAAAGCAATAGGTGCTGAAGGTACAGCTCTAAATGCTGAAGGATATTTAAAATATTTCGAAGATAGAGTATTCTCTGCTTTAGGAGTATCTGCATCACAAATGGGTAGAGGAGGAGCTAAGCAAGACTCTGAATCTATGGAAGCACAAATACACGATACAGTTAAATACATACAAAGAATAATGAGTATCTTTATAAAAGAAAAGATATTAAATGAATTATTATTTGAAGGTGGATACAACCCTATATTAAATGAAGAAGATATTGTTGAATATGAATTTGAAGAAATCTCTCTTGAAACAAAAGTTAAGAAAGAAAATCATGAAATGCTTAAGTATCAATCTAACATGACTACATTCGAAGAATCAAGAAGAAGAATGGGAATGAAAGATAGTGTTGAAGATGAATCTAGACTATATAAAGAGATGATAGAAACAAAAGCTGCATTAGCTCAAGTAGATAGAACTGCTGAACATCAGAAAGAATTAGCAAGAATAAATTCACAAAATAAAACAACTTCTGGTAATAGTGGTTCATCTACTGGTAATAAAGCACCGAGAAGCAATAAATCGCAAGGGCCCAGCAAAGCGGTAAGTACCAACAATAGACCTCAAAATCAATATGGTACTCATTCCGCAAAAATAAAAGAGGGTCTAGAGATAGATAATCATAGAGGACAATTTAAAGATGTTTTTAAGTGTTATGACTTTGCTTGTGAAGAATTAGAACAGGGTGAAAATCTAGAAGTGATTAGTTCTATATTAAAGAATGCATTAGTAGCTAATTTATCTAAGCATATAGATGAATACTCTATGCAAGCTATAATGGACGCAACAGAAGAAATAAACGCTGTTAATAAAACAGATAAATTGTTACCTAGTGACAGCATCAGTATGAAAGATTTTTATGAAGAATCTGATATAGCTTTTAGTAAGTTAGTTAAAACACTTAAATTAGCTATAGAAGAGGATAAAAATAACATTTCTGCTTGTTTTGAAAAATATGAATACAAGCTTAAATTCATATCAGATTTTATAGTAAGAAAAGCTTATTGGTATTCTTATACAAAAACAGGTGCATTACTCAATGTAGATAAAGCATATATTATATTTAACAGTGAAAAAGATGCCGAAGGTAGAAATGATAACATAGATACTAGAGCTTTCTCTGTTGATGATATCCCAGCATATCATTCATTCTGCGATTGCGAGATAACTTACAATAAGGAAAAGGCAGGTGAAGAAAAGAAAAATGGCAATAGAAATTAAAGAATATGTTGGACATGAATTTGTTTCAGTAAATCATACACCGACTAAGTTAAAGAATATGACAGAGTCTAGTGTAGAAACGTATATAGATGAAAACTCTCTAATGGTAGATATAGAAGCAATACATTCAAGAGTAACAAGAAATAATACTTATTATTCACCAGAATGCCTTAAAGATTCTGTTCCTTATTGGACTAACCCATATGAGAGACCTGTTATAATGCATCATAATGAAAAAGATGGAGTAATAATAGGTAGAATAAAATCAGTTGAATACAAAGAAGCTGAAACAAGAACTGGAACTCCTGCATTAGTATTTACAGCTAACATAGGAGATGAAGAAGGTAAGAAAGGTATTAAAAACGGTACACTTTCTACTGTATCAATAGGTGTTATAGCACATGACTTAAGATGTTCTATATGTGGAACAAATCTAGCTGAAGAAGGATTGTGTGAACACGAAAAAGGTGAAACTTACGATGGTAAGCTTTGCTATTGGATAATAAATAAGATGGAACCAAAAGAAGTTTCTTATGTAATAGTTCCATCAGATATATATGCTCATAACTTGAGAGTGTATGAAGCAATTAAGAAAAAGAAGAGTGAGGTGAAGGAATCAGTGGATAACATATTTGAAGATTTAATAAAATCTACACAACAAATAGTTGATTCTATACAAGAGTCTACAGAAACTCAAGAAGGTACACAAGTAGACGAAGAAGTAAAAAAGGATGCAGAAGTACAAGCACCTGAAACTAAAGAAGAGCCTAAAGCTGATGAACCTAAAGAACCTACTAAAGACGAAGATGATAAAGAAAAAGAGCAAGAAGAAGCTCCTAAGTCTGAAGAAGGTGAAGAGTCTGAATCTAAAGATGATAACAAAGAAGAGTCTAAAGAAGAAGATGAAAACAAGGAAGATGAAGCTAAGGAAGATAAAGAAGAAACTGAAGAAGATGACAAATTTAAAAAAGAATTAGAAGATGCTAAAGAAGAAATAGCAAAATTAAAAAAAGAATTAAAAACTTTAAAAACTGAAAATGAAAAATTAACTAATAAAGTTGATAATGAAAAAAGATTAAAAGAATCAGCTGAAGCTAAGTTAGTTGAATATCAAGCAAAAGAAAAGAAAGCTTTAGTAGAACAAGTAAATGTTTTAAGAGCTACATTAAACTTACCAGCTGAAGATGAAGCAAGCTTATTAGAAAGCTCTGAAGATACATTAAAATCAACTATAAAACAATTAAATGAATTTACAGAAGTACAAAAGAAGGTATTTGGAATGCAAACTTTAACTTCTCCAGCAGCTGTTTCAGAAGCTAAAGATAATACTTCAAAAGAAAATTCTAAAATTCAAAATGTAAAAGAATCATTAGAAGATAGTAATAACAGTATCGAAGACGAATACATAAAATTATTTTCAAACATATTTTAATTTAAACTAATAATTCAAGGAGTGTGAATATACAATGGCATTACAACCATATAGCTTCTCATCAAGAGAGGTATTACAACCTGGTGCAAGAGGTGAAGCATTTAAGAATGCTGGATTCCCAGGACACAGAACAAACGACGATAGAATAAATAGAACTAATAACGCATTATTAATGAATGAACATGATGTATTAAATATAAAATACGCTATGGACCCAAGATTAAAAGCAATGTTTAGATACGGATGGGCTTACGGATACAACCAAATAGTTATGCCTAAAGGTAGAATAGTTGCTGCTGACCCATACTTAACAGTAATGGATACAGATACTTTACATTATTTCAATGCATTAACATTAGCTAACGGTGGAAAAGATGTTGAATTAGATACATCTAAAGGATTTGCTTGCTGGAAAAAAGCTACTGAAACTTTCCAAGCGGATATAGATGGAAAACACAAAGGTGACAAAAAAGAAACTTTAAGACCTGCAAATATACCATTAGGAATAATGGGAAGAAATGAATACACTAGAGACGTAGATGCGTTCAATGGTATCATGCCAGGACCAATACATACAGATGCATTAGTAGATATGCCTTGGTTCATAAATGGTGAAAAAGCTGAAGGAAACCCATGGGGTTCTATATACGGAGCTGTTAAGCCAGGGGATTTAGTAAAAGCTGACTTAAACGGAAGAATGACAATATCTCCATTATCTTATACAAATAAGACTAAAGCTGAAGGTGGATGTTCAGATATGTCAGTAGCTGAATACGAAGCTGAAAGACAACAAGTAGTAGGACAAGTTTATTCTACAGATAAGTCTTTATTACCAGAAGGTGCTGCTAGATTTGCTCAATGGGCATTATCAGACAGAAAGAACTTTAATGATTTCAATCCATATATATGGCCAAACTCTAACAGAGCTGGAGAAGATTTCGTAACTAACCCTCCAACAATGTTACAATCAGATTTCACTTACCCAGGATACCCATATGAAAAGAACTATATATCTAACGACTTACATATGTTAGCTTCATCAAGAGAAGGTGCATTCGACCCAAGATTAGACGAAGCACATAGATTAGATAGAGGTATACCAGGTTTAACAGATGGACAAAATGCTGTATCTAAAGAATATGGTGCTGGTGAAACTTTAACTATAACTCATTTAACAGTTGCTAAAGATTTAGCAGGAGCTCAAGAAATGATGATAAGATTACCTGAAACTGATATAGAATCAGCTAAAATAAAAATAGGAGATTCAAGTGCAGTTTCTATAGCAGCTAACGCTGTAGTTGGTGAATTCACTATACAATATGTTGACTTACACAAAGGTTTAATATCTTTAGTTCAAAAAACTGAAGGTGATGGAAGCAAGAAGCCAGTTAACGTATCTTACGTTAAGAGAGGTATGGCTGGGGTTCCAACTTACTTAGACTGGGATGGATGTCAAGGAGTAGTTTCAGTATTATTACAAAAATAATTAAAAATTAGAAATCAGTATTGATTGATTAATATAATAGAACTATTAAGGGGGGCAAGTCTCCCCTCTACATAAAAAATGTAAATACGAAAATTAAAAAATAAAAACAGAATAATTAAAATTAAATTATTTTTCGAGGAGGAAATATACAAAATGTACGGTTTACAAGAAACTTTAAGTAATATAGACAGACTTAAAGCTCAAGTTGAAAAAGCAACTCAAGCTGGAAAGTCTACACCGATAACAATGGAATCATTAGAAATGGTTGAAAAAATGGCTAGAAATATACACGGAGATTATTCTCAAGGTAAAGCTACAATACAAGAAGCTATAACTACAACAGATGCTGTTAAGTTAATACCTAAAGTAATAGAAGGTAAATTAAGAGAAGCAGCTGAGCCAGAATATTTAGGAACAAGATTCTTCAATACAGTAAGAGTAGAAGGAGGAAACTCTGCGGTATACGTTATACCAGTTGTTGGTGAAGTAACTGCTTACGAAGTTGGAGAAGGAACAAGATACAAAGAGACTGCATTAGATTACAACACACTAGAAAACGCAACTCTAGAAATAAGAGTTAAGAAGATAGGTGTTAAAGTATCTATAACAGAAGAAGCTATAGCAGACTCATCTTGGGACATATTAGGAATAAACGTAAGAAAAATGGGTAGAGCAATGGCTAGATACAAAGAAGAAATGATATTCAATGCATTCTCTAATCATGGACACGTAGTATTCGATAACGCTAAGAGACAATATCAAGAAGCTGCTGGAACTACAGGTTTAGGAAAAGACGGTAACTACAATGATACATTATCAGTAGAAGATTTCTTAGATTTAACATTAGCTTTAATGGGTAACGGATATAACCCAACAGACGTAATAATGCATCCATTAACTTGGGTAGTATTTGCTAGAAACTCAATGATAGGTAACGGATTAACATTCGGTGCTTTAGGTGGAAACAATGTACATCCAAATGGTGGAATACAAGGTACTCCAGCTGCATTTGGTATGGCTAACAACGGTAATGGACAAAAGTTAATAATGACTCCAGACCAAGTACAAAACAGATTACCAGTACCAATGGCTATAAACTTCTCTCCATGGGTTAAGTTTGATAAGTTAACTAAGAAATTCGATATGTATGTAGTTGATAAATCAGAAGTTGGTATAGTAGCTCAAAGAGAAGGATTATCTACAGAAAACTGGACAGACCCAGAAAAAGATATCAGAAACTTAAAAGCTAAAGAAAGATACGGAATAGGTATATTAAATAACGGTAGAGGTATAACAGTTGCTAAGAACATAGCTGTTGCTACATCTTATCCAGCTGCTCCAGTTATAAATATAAACCCTGTAATGCAATAATAAAAACTAAAGGAGGTTGTACCAAATGAGAGCACCAATAGCAAAGATAAGAATCAATGCTGGAAATCCAGGTTGGTATGACCCTCTTACTAATATACATTTAACAATAACTAGACCAGAGGCCTTTGTTTATGAAGGTTCTAATACAACTAACATAAAAAGAAGTATAAGCCATGGTCTTGTACATATAATAGAAGGTTCTTTAGAAGATGAAAAAGCTACTAGAGAAGCACAAGCTGTTAAAGAAGTAAGAGAGGTCGCTCCTCAAGTTGAAGTAAAAACTGAGGAAGTAGTTACTAATGATGTTATCCCTGAAGAAACTCAAGAAGTTACAGAGATAACAGAAGAAGTAGTTGAAGAAAAGCCAAAAGCTAAAAAGACTACTAAAAAGAAAGCTACTAAAAAAGAAAAAGATGCTGAATAATTAAAAGAGGTGATAGATAATGCAAAGTATCTTCAATATTACATCTATAACACCAGACTATACTAATAAGTTGATAACTATTAAAACAACTTTTAAAGTAGACCCTGATACTGTTAATAGAAAAAATGTTCAAGTTATATCTGCATCATCTGGCACTACTGTATTATATAAATTATCTGTTGATGATGACAAAATAATAGTCAATCTAAAAGACTGGCCAGAATTAGATAGCTATTATGTAGTTAAAATTGATAAGATAAAAGATAAATTAAATCGAGACTTAATTCACCCTATAAGTAAAGATATAGTTTTCTCAGCTGATACTAAGCTGAAAGTTACAATCGAAAGCCCAAACAATAACGAAGCTGTTAAACAACAACATAATTTAGTTTACTTTTCAATAAAACAAGTTAATCCTGATGGTTCTACATCAATTCACCCAATGCCAGAACCAAATCCTTCAACTCCAGAGCTGCCAGAGAGTGAAGAGGAAACAGGATTATCTAAAGAAGCTGTATTGGAAGATGAATCGGATGTTACGTATCATTTCGAATTCGCTTCTGATATAGCTTTTTTTGATATAGTAAAAGATTATAAATCTAAATATACTAATGGCTATATATTATTAGATAATAGTCAGTATTTTTTAAGAGCTAGAGTTATACAAAATGGGATGAATGGTGATTGGTCTGATATAATTACTTTTACAGTTGTACCAGATGTTAGCGAATGTGATGATATTCTAAGTGAAGCTAAAAAAGAATACTTAGATGATATAATGGCTCCTGTTGAGTTCTTTTTAGAACCAGATGAAATATTAGAAATGGTTTCTCGTTCTAATAATGGAGTTACTTATCCTGAATTCTTTATTGAATTCAATAAAGATATAGACCCAGAAAAACTACCTGAGAATATAATAGCTTATAGGAGGGATTTATAATGAGACATGAGCGTATTAGTTGTAGTCTTACTATAGATGAAATAGAGCCTAATGTTTTAATAATTAAGCCTTTCTATTTACAAGACTTTCAATCAGATAGTATATATGAATTTAAGCTTCCTAAAATCTATTCTGTAGATGGAGATTGTATGGAAGCTCAAAAGATTAAATATATATCTGCTCCTAGTCTTGCTTATGCAGACATAAAAGATATAAGAGCTAAACTTGGTGATATAGATATAACAGATGAAATTATTTTATATCATATAAGAGAGGCTTCTAGACTAGCTGAAGTTATTGTGGCTAAAGCTTATAGTAAACAAAATATAACTTTCAGTAAAGAAGACTTAATGGAACTAAGAGGTTCTGTAGAAAGTATGAGAAATGAACACTGGGTAATATGGGAGTTTGTTGTATTAAAAGCTGCTTATGAATGCTTAAGTAGTTTATATATAACTATGGCTACTAGACCAGATAAAGTTAAAGAAGTTCTATCTGATTTAGCTAAAGAATTTAGTTATAATTTATCAGCTATTAAAGACTTATTAGATAGACTTAAAAGAGCATACGAAGATATAATAGAACAGATATATACAATTACAGACCCTGTTTGGGGACTTAGAGGTAAATATGCTATGCCTATTAATCCTAATGTTGCTGCTCCTTATCATGGACTTAATGGTATGCAAGGATATAATAGAAGTTATGCTAGTGGATTTGCCGCAGGTCATCCTCAATATATAGGTAGAGGAGGTAGATGGTAATGGCATTTAATGAAAGCTTCGCTCAAGAAGTCATAGATAACTGGGACTATAGTTTCTATGTCATTAAGCAAGTACCTAATATGCAATGTAAATGTGTAGATAAAACTTCTAAACAAGCTCAACAAAGTTGTCCTTTATGTTTAGGGTTAGGAAATAAAATTAAAATATATAAAGTAAAAGGTGCATCAAGAGAGTCTAAAGAATTCGAAGCATTAAGAGCAGAATTCCCTACAGTTACTCCTAAGATATTTTACATCAAGACTAAGTTGTTTATAGACAAGCAAGACTTAATTATAGACAACGAAACAATGTATTCAGTATATGCTACTCAATTCCATAGAGGTTTAAATGGAGAATTTAAATTCACAAGATGTGTATGTCCAACAGTTAAGTTCAATAAATACGAAATTATGAAAAATTTCAAAAGGCTATTAAATGAACATAAGCGTAAACAGTAGTTATATATCTAGTGAAATAACTAATATAAATTCAGGCAAAAAAATTCTTATAGCAGGACCAGCATTATCTAACTATAAAGCTAGAGAGATAATACTTCCTGCTAATAAGGAAGAAGCATTAAATACTTTTGGACAAAGTGAATTATATAAAGCATATGAATTATTAATAGACCTTGGTGTTAGTAATGTATATCTTAGTAACTGTTACAGTCGTTCTGATTATATAAGATTATCTGATAAGATAATACATTATGACTTTGATTACTTTATACCTATAGATATTTATCTTAGTGATAAATTTTATAACCCTATAACAAATAAAGAACAATATTACGCTGAATACTTTTTAGAGCAATTTGCATTGGTTAATAGCTTAACTACAACTATAATGACAGAAAGACATGCTAGTCTATATAAAGATTTTGACCAATATATAAGTACTATGACTAAAATAGAAACAGAATTCAAAGAAGAATTTGAACATGAAAAATCTGTTTTCTTAGAACAGAATGGGAATAATTTAAACTTTGTTTACAATAACTTAAATAATATTCCTTATTCTAATGTAGTATTAGGAGCTTTATATGTAATAAGAGATTATGCTAAATACTTATCTCCATTATCAGGAGTATCAGTTGTATTTGATTTAGATTATAATGATATACAAGGTTTAAGAGCTATGTATTTTAAAACTAATTATTATGCAGGTAATACAACATTAGAAAATCCTATGAATTTTAGAACAAGTAATGATATATATGCTAATGCATTAATAGATGATGTCATTAAAAGAGCTATTAAATCAATAGATTTAGAAAAGTATAAAGGTAGACTATATAATCAATATATAGCTATACAAATAGAATCAGAAGTAGTAAAAGCTTTAAATTCTATGAAAGGGAAGCTCTTTAAGGAATATACTATAAATAGAGTTGGTTTTAAAAAGACAGACGCTACATCTGGATATATAATAATAGATTATAGTTTTGTACCATATGGAACATTAGAATCTATTAGTGTAATAATGGGGGTGTAATATGAATAATTTAGAATTGCTATTAAATGAAAGTGAAAAGTTTGCTGAGAATTTAATAGCTAAGAAAAGCAATAAAAAAGATAACTGCGAAGAACCATGTGGTGGAACAGCAGTAAATATGCAAAGAGCAAAAAAGAGTGCTAGTTTATATGATTTCTTAGATATGTTAGCAATAATAGTTGACTATGCTATGTCTGATATGAATGTAAAATTTATAACAGATGAAGAAGAAATTAAATTAATAGACCCTGAAATTTCATTTAATCATCCTTATATATCTTATAGAGTCATTTCTAGAAAACCAAATAATGAATATAAGCCAATAGTTAGGGAAGAAATTATAGAACATGATGAACATAATGAACAAAGATTAGGTACTATTAGAGGTATCGGTTTTGATTGTATTGTACAATTTAATGTCTTTGCAAGTGAAAATAAGGTCGCAAATAAAGTAATGGAAACATTTGAAGAGCTAATGCTATCTTATGCTGGTTACTTTATGGAACAAGGAGTTAGACAAGTTTACTTTAAAGAACAAATAACAGATACTGATTATAATAACTTCCGCGATGTTCTATCTATAAGAAATCTACGTTATTATGTAGAGATAGAGAAATTAATGGTAATATTCAATAGAAGAATCTCCGATTCATTGTTATACGGAGACATAATTGAAGATAAAACAACTAAAAAATAACCCAATTGAGGAGGAATGCTATAATGGCAAGCACAGGAATATTCGATAATGATTTAATCCTTCCTGGTGTTATAACTGAAATAATACCAGATTACGCACAAGATTATGATACTAGTTCATTTGGAACTACAGAATCAGTTACAATAATAGGTACTGCATTTAATGGACCAGTAGGAAGAGTAACACCTATATTCTCTCCTGAACATGCAAAATACATATTCGGTGATTCATTTGACCCTACTACAAGAAGAGAAGCTTCTCTAGTTGCAGAAGTTTACGATGCTTGGGAAAGAGGATGCAGAACTATATACGGTATAAGAGTTTCAGGTAAAGAAATATATAAAGATTACTCTTTTGCTACAGAAACAAAATTAAAATTAAGAGTTAGTGGTATATTCCCATCTAACGACAATAAAGAAGTTTATATGAACTTCACTGCTACTCAAGCTGGAAATGGAGAAGTTGGTAGCATAAAAATATACAAGCCAGCTAATAGAAGTAACATAAAAGAAAAGATGCAAGGTTTAGTATTAAACCAAAGTCAAATGTTAGTTACTGAAGTTAAATTATCTGGTTATGGAATAACTAAAGATTCAAGGTTAGTAGATGTTATAAACATAGTTAATGGAGTTGAAAACAACAACGTATTAAGATTAGCTATAGTTAATGAAGATGGTGCTGATGTTACTACTTCTTCTAAAGAAGCTCAATCATTATCTGTTGGAGTTATGTTCCCAGGTATATACACTATAGGTAGAGATAAAGCTGCTGCTGAAGTTACTGTTAAAACTGAAGTAGGATATGTTTTATCAAGTGTAGCTAAACCTCATGCTAACTATCAAGAAGCTATATGGAAAGAGCTTGTAATAAATACTGATGTATCTGCTTCTTATCCTATATATGCTAAGTCTAACGGAGATTTAAATACTTTATTAGGAGCTGTTACTGTAGATGCTGCTGGTGAGTGGTTAAAAGCTGTTGGAGTTATGGATAAAATAGCTGAAAAAGATAAAGTAGATTACGAAGAAGCTGAATTAGATGAGTTTGAATTATATCAAAGGTTAGGTTCAGGTTTCGCTCAAACTGCTAAAATAATAGAAGTTAAAAACAATGATGGACACACTAAAGGATATAAAGTTACTGTGCCAGATTCTAATGATGAAAACAGAGTCATATCTATACCAGATGGAGTATACTCTATGTTAGAAAACCACTCTACAAACTACACAGTAATGTCTAATGCTAGTGCCGAGACAAAAATTTCTGGTAAACTTCCTAGAAAAGATGCTTTCAAAAAGAGAAAAGCAGGAGTTATAAACTTAAAAGATAACGGAACTAACGTTATAGAGTTAACAGCTAAAATAGATGAAAAAGATTTCTCTGATGCTATTAAATATAATGTGGAAGTTATATCTGTTAAAGACGGTTTAGACCAAGCAGAAGTATTATCTAAATTAGCTACAGATGTTAAGTATGAAAGAATAACTACAGTAACTAAAGATGAAGCTAACAATGTTAAATTCGCTGAAGGTACTATGGTTATGGTAATAGAAGAAACTTTAGTTGACGTATTATTAGTAGATAGAGCTATGGCTGATGTTACTTTCAACTTAAAGACTATGCAAAATGGTGTATTAGTAGAAGCTCCTCAATCAGGAAACTTCATAGTAGAAGTTGAAAATAAATTATACGCTGTTGAATACGAAAAAGAGTCAGCTAAGTTCAGAATCAAATCTGTACAAGAAGATTCTTATGTAATAGGTACTTGTGGAGAAGTTGCTAACGTATATAAAGTTTTAGCTGACAATGAGTTAGAACCAGTTGCAGTTCTTGGACAAATAGCTAACAGAGAATTAGAAGAAGATTATACAATATGCTTCGTTGAAATATTAGCTAATAAAGCTACTATAAAAATATTCTCTACAGAAGCTCAATGGATGAACTATGATGAGTTAGTAGAAAAGTTAAATGAAGATTCAGTATTTAGTGAATTATTCACTGCTGTTGCTTTCACTCCAGACGTAGAAGTTGCTGCTAAATTAACTGGAGAAGGATTAGATAAAGGAGATACATTCTACGATACTACAATGTATATACCTTATACTACTTCTGATAACTTTGCTAGACACTTAGCTCAACACTGTGCTTATACATCTTTAAAAACTTATCCAACTCATGGTATAATAGGGTGCTCTAAGTTAAACGGTGTAAACTTAGCAACAGTTGCAGATAGAGTTAAAGAAATATTAGCTTTAGACTTAGACTTATATGCTAAGAGAGATAACGGAAATAACATGTTAAATAGCAATAACGGGCCATATTCAGTAGGAAGATGTATATCTATACCATTCATGCAATATACAGTAACAACAGGTAATGGATACAACTATGTATCAAATGGTGCTGCTGGATACGCTGGTATGGTTTCTACATTAGCAGCTGATAGAAGTTCAACTAACCAACCAATAAATATACCAAACTTAGCTTTCGAGTTATCTAACTACCAATTATCTAGATTAACTGGTAAAGGTATTGTAACTTGTAAGAGAACTACTAAAGGATTAGTTATAACAGATGGTATAACAATGGCTCCAGTTGATGAAGCTTATAGAAGACTTTCAACTACTAAAGTTATAAACGTAGTAGACAGAAGTTTAAGAGAAGTTATAGAACCATTCATAGGTTTACAAGATAACTTAGCTACAATAAACTCTTTAAATACTGCTATAACTTCAGTATTAAATAAATTAAAAGAAAACTTAATAAGCTACTATGAATTTAGAATAGTACCTGACCAAGCTTCTTCTAGACTAGGTACTATTAGAATACAATACGTTATAATACCAACTAACGAAATCAAAAAAGTTGAAAATACAGTTTCTGTTAAAGAATCTAAGTAATAGTGTGAGAGGTTTAATGCCTCTCCCTATATTAACCTAATAAATTAAAGGAGGAATGTTCTTATGGCTAACAACATGTCAAGTGAACAATATACTAAAACGTATACTACTTTTGGTGGTAGTGATATCGTTGCAACTTTCAATGGTAAAGTTATAGGAGAATTACAAGCTATAACTTATTCTATAACAAGAGAAAAAGTACCTGTTTATACAATGGGGTCTGCTGAGCCTCGTTCATTCTCAAGAGGTAAAAGAGGTATAGCTGGTAACTTAGTATTCGTTACTTTCAACAGAGATGCTTTATTAGAAGAATTATCTGATGGACCACAAATACAAAAATATCAAGCAAACGAATACAGCAGAACAAATGGTGATTCAGGAGCTATGCAATTTACTTCTATAGAAGAATGGGATGCTCATATGAGTTCTTTAGCTTCAGGAAGTTCTTCTTCTAACGGAACTACTGGTAAAACTCCATCTGATTTAGTTAAGAAGTATAAGCCAAGATATGCTGATGAAATATTACCATTCGATATAACAATAACTTTCGCTAATGAATATGGTAACATGGCTTCTACTGTTTTATACGGAGTTGAGCTATTAAATGAAGGTACTGGATACTCTATAGATGCTCCAACTTCAGAAAGAGCTTATACATTCGTATGTCGTTCAGTTGAAACAATGAAACCAATAGACGAAACAAATAGAGGATTTATAAGTACTACTTGGTAGTAATAATAGAGGGAGAGCAATCTCTCTCTTTTTTATTGCTCATATATTATAACTATTAACTTATACAAAGGAGGATAATATGGCTAATTTTGAAATTAAAGGTTATGATAGTTATTCAGGTTGCGATATCGTAGTTACTGCTAGATTATCTACACTTAATAACTCAACTAAAAAATTAGAAGAAAAGATATATACACTTGGCTCTTTACAAACTTTATCTGTTTCTACTCATCAAGATAAAAAACCTGTAAGAGTTATAGGAAGCATGAATGCTTTAGATTACACTATGGGGCAACGTACTATAGCTGGGTCTTTAGTATTTGCTGTTTTTGATAAACACTTTGCAACAGAAATGTTTAATGATTTAGAAGCCGCTACAGGTAAAACATTCTTTTTACCAGATGAACTACCTGCTATGGATATAACTATTACATTCGCTAATGAATATGGTAGAACTTCTAGAATGGCTATATACGGATTAAGAATTATAAACGAAGGACAAGTAATGTCTATTAATGATTTATATACAGAAAATACATATCAATTCGTAGCTACTGCTATGGAACCATTAAAGAAATACAATGGAGGTGGTTCTTCATCTAGTAGACAAAATGAGGCTCAAATTGCTTCTGTATTTAATTTAGATGATATTCCAGTAGCTTATACTGGAGAAGATATATGGACACAAGGATGTATTAATGAGAATGAAAGCCTTAAAAGAGTGCTATTAACAGCAGAAATAGACCAACCTATTTATGAAGGTCAAGAAGGTATAGTTAAATTTACTTTATCACCTAATCAATCTTCTGGTGTGATTTATATATATCATCAAATTCAAAATAAAATATACTCAGAATTACATGTAGATGGTAAGGCTCTATACACTTCTTATTTGGATGCAGGTTTATATTCTGCTTGGTATGAAGACAAAGGACAAACTTTATCTAATACTGCTACATTCTCTGTAGATAATTTAGGAGAACATGATTCAAATTATGATGATTCACCTAATATTGATAACATAACTGATTCTACAATAAAAATAACTTGTAATAATCCTACACATACAATAGGTGTTTGTATAAATTCTTTAGATGGTTCTACTATAGAATTAGAACTAACAAATAGAAATTGCACTTTTAGAAACTTGATTAATAACACAAGTTACGTAGTTTATACTAGAGACAATAATGCTACATCTAAAACTATTGCGACAAAAACATTAGCACCAGAAGAAAGTTTTGTATCTGGTTTTAAAAGCTATGTAAGATTTAATAACTCTTTATTGTTCACAGATTTAGATGCTTATGAGAGTATACTTGATGAAATAAAAGAATCAGATGATTTAATATATTCATTAGAACGTAATCAAGATATAAAAGCTAAAGAGTTAATGTATATGGCTGTTAAATATAAAAATGAATTTACTACAGCTATTAATAGTCATAAGATAGAATCAATGCCACAAAAGAATCTTAGTAATATATATGGTAATTCATTTAAATTTGATACTGGTATTACTAAAGCTAATATATTCTTACTTAAAAATAAGAAAGAGTATTATGAGTATTCAGAACAGTATCCAAATGAAATGACTTATACAGGAAAGTCTAATAGAAGTTATAATGTCGTAGCTATTACTAATGACTTTGCTAAATCACCTAAATATTTATTTTATTCTTTCAGCGATAATGATAAATTTAGAATAGATACTTTATATGGAGACGCTAATATTCTTAATAATATAGATTTAACAGAATATATGGACCCATCTAAAAAATATTCAAATATAGCTTTAAAATGTTTAGCTGTAAAGAATAATAAAAATATAGATGTTAAATTACTACAAGCTCCTAATGTTATTTTAGATGAAGAATTAAATATAACAGTAGATGTTAATAATAGTGATTTAATAGGAAAGAAAGATAATGAATATTATCTAGTTATATCTAATTTAGAGCAAAGTTTAGATAAGACGCCTTTTAGAAAAATAAAGATAACAGACAAAGATGAAATTGTGTTTGCTAATAAGTATTTAACAGCTATTAATCATAAAGACACATATGCTATATGGATAGAAGACCAAAACTTTAATATAGTTTCAGAAATAGCATTTGTATCAAAAAATGAAGAAGTAATTGATTTTAATTCATCTCAATTAGAAGATGCAATACAAAAGATTGTATCTAAAGTTGAATTTAATTTAGGTAAAACTAATTCTATAGCAGATGTACATTCTTCTGTATTAAATAAAGATACTTCTATAAAAAATATTCATTATGATATGATTCAGTCTATAGTGGATTTAAAATTAAATAATACTTTAGCAATATTAGAAATCTTAAAAATAAAGTTCAATGATTTGTATATAAATCAAGATAAATATAGAACAGTAACATACGATGGAGTCAAAGTTACATTTGATAATTTTAATAATGCTCAATTAGTACATATAGGCTTTAAGAAAGATTCAGATTATATAATAGAGGTTATAGACGAAGACTCAATGATAGTAGATAATAATTATTTATATAATCTATATTATGTAATAGATAATAATCCTGTTATCAAATCAGGCTTTGTTTTAATAGCTAATGAAAAAGCAACATCTCATTTAATAAGATTGGAGGAGATATAATGACAAAGAAACCGTACTTTACCTACGGGGTCAATATGAGTGCATCTGATAGAGATTTAGTAACAAGTACTACTATGTATAATGGTCAGTTAAAGAGATATTTCTCTAGTTTAGATGCAGAGGTGTTTATAGGAGGAGAAAGGATATTAGATATAGTAAGATTAGATTTTTCTTATGAAGAAAAGAAAATGCCTTTCTATGGATTTAATAGTTTTTGGCCATCTAGAATATTTGTAGGTCAAAAAATAATACAAGGTACTTTTGCTATTAATTTTACGGAACCAGGTTATATTGCAAAGTTATTGCAAAAGATAGAAGGTTCTAAGGCTCAAGACTCTGCATCACTAGTTGGCCAATCTTGTAGTTTAGAAAACTCACCTCTATTTGGTAAAGCATTTGATATACTTGTTGGATATGGTGGATTTAATGTAGAGAATGAAGCATCATTTAAAAATACACATCAAATATTAGAAGGTGTAATGGTAAATGGTTACAGTCAAATATTAGATACATCAGGTGAGCCAGTAATGGAAGTATATAGCTTTATAGCAAAAAATCTAAAGTATGGAGGTTATGAATTTGATAGAAATAGTTATAACGACGACATTGGTAGCAATGATAGTAATATTGGTTCGTCTGGTCCAACAACTTTAGGTGGAATGGAGATTGTAGAAAAAAGATTTTCTGGAGAAGTTGCAGATTTAAGAAATAGATGTTCAAAAGATGAGACTTTCTTAGGAGTAATAGTTGATGTTACTAATGCATTACATTTAAAAGATGATAAGTCTCATATCTATATAGATTTTGCATTCTTAAACGATAATAAAACTTATATCAAAGAAAATGTAAGTTTAACAATACATGATAACGAATTACGTATATCAGAAACATATACTCTTATAAAGAAAAAGGATAATACTTTTGGATATATATTAGATGAGGCTAAAACTAAGCTAGTTAAAGAAAAATTATCAGGTAAAAAAGGGTCTCAAAAGTTAATAAGCTGTTCTATATCTGGAGCATTTATGCATAATGGCAAGCGTGAACCATTTAATAAGAAAGTATGTATGCGTCCAGGTACAAATTATTAACATATAATAAAAACATAAAATAAAAAATAATGGAGGAATTTAATATGAAAAAAGATACAGTTAAAAAGACTACTTCTACTAAGAAAAAAGCAATAGAAGAAAAAACAACTGAGGTTGTTGAAGAAGTAATAGAATTAACTCCAGCAGAAATAGCTGCTGAAAAATTAAAAGAAATACATGGTGATGTATTCATAACTACTGTAGCAGGAGTACAAGTAGTATGGAGAAAATTAAAAAGAAGTGAATATAAAGAAGCTATGTCAATAAAGTTTGATGAAAATGAAGATATAAATTATTTTGAAAGACAAGACTTTATGGCTAAGAAAGTTATATTATATCCAGAGAATGTAGATTCATTATTAGAAGATTATGCAGGAATATCTGATATTATAGCTACAGAAACAATGGTTAAAACAGGTTTCGGTATAGCAAATACAAAGGCTGTTAAATAGATGAAAATAAGTTCTCAGAATCAAAAACAATCTGTTAAAGATTTTGATGATTTGATTAAAAGCTTTTTAGATAAATACGGCAATATATTCTTTTCTGAAATAGATGGACAAATATTTATATATAAGCCTTTAGGAAGAAAGGCATATAAAGATATAGTTAATAATCAGAATATAAGTGATTTAGATAAAGAAGATTTAATATGTGAGGAAACGATAATATGGCCAGAAGGTTACAATGCAGATGACTATGATGCAGGTATACCTTCTAAGCTATATGAAGAAATATTAGTTAACTCTTTCTTATCTAGTACTGAAGATATGGTTCATTTATTAGAAGCATGTAGAGAAGAGACAGAACAATTAGATGTTCAAATGAGCTGTATAATAAGTGAAGCTTTCCCTGCATACGATATGGATGAAATAGAATCATGGGATATGATTAAGTTTTGTAGAATGTTTTCTAAAGCTGAATGGAAGCTAAAGAATATGAGAAGCCTTGAAATGAATGAAGATGTTGTAGGTTTCTTAAAACAAGCTATGGGTGTGGAACCTGAAGAGAGTAATAATACTACTAAGAGTGCTCCACAACAATCTCAAAATAATAATAGTAATAATGGAAAAATAAAAGTAGGAAATAGAGAAATGACTAAAGAAGAGTATCAACAGTATCTAGACTTCCAAAGAGCTAATCCTCAAATAGATTGGGGAGCAGATGCTATGTTTACTGGTTATGAAACTCAAACTACTGTACCTATTCCATTAAGACCAAGAAGATAAAAATATAAAGAGGTGAATATATTTGTCTAAAAAAAGAAGAGATAAAGAACATGACTCTTCTACCGTAGGCAAAGTCGCTAAAGTTGGAGCAGCTGCATTAGCCGTAGGGGTGGGTGCAGCTGCTTTTAATAATATAGGATTAACTCGTAAATTAACTTCTGAAGTTCTTCCTGCTTTAGGTTCTACTACAAAACAAGTATCTAAAGATTTAAGAGGTTATAAATCTAAGCGACAAGGTCTAGATAGAAGATTACAAGCCAAAGATATTAAAAACATTTATAATAATCATTTAAAAGCTAATAAGACTTTTAAAAATGAATTAGCTCTTAGAACTAAAAAAGAAGCTCTTAGAATTAATACAGATAACAAAAGACTTAGCTTAGCTGGACAACTCAAAAATATTAAACAAGTTATAAATAACGATTTAGGTCATAAACTTAAGTCAGGTTTTGAATCCGATTTACAACAAAGATTCATAGAAGAACTTGCTTTAAAATATAAAGATAAAGCATCGTTTGAAGATATTAAAACATTAGCTAGTTCTGCATATAAAGATATAAATACTAATTTCGTTAAAGGTAAAGACGGTAAAAACTCTTATTCTGATTTCTTAGATAAAAGATTTAAAGCAGCAGGTCTTTCTGATGATAAACAAGAATTCTTAGACCTAGTATTTAAAAGCAAAAATGAAATAGAAGAACGTGTAGCAAGAGCCTCTACTATACAACCAGTTAGAGATAAGATAGCCAATAAATTAATGGATACCTTAAGCGAAAATAAAAAAAGAGGACAAGGTATCTTTGGTAAAATAGATAAAGTTTTAAATATAGATTCAGAAATGGCTTTTAAAGGTTATAGAACAGCTACTCTTGATGAAGTATTAGAAGCTTATAGTAAAGATGAAAATCTATTTGCAAAACAAGATATACATAAAAGAATTAAAAATAACTTTAATAAGACAAGTAGATATGAAGAAATAAATTTAATGGAAGAGCTATCTAGACTTAAAGATAAACATGATTTAGGAAATGTATTATTTGATAAGTCTATAAAGATAGACAAAGATGGAAACTTATTCAGTACTGTAGAATTTGATATGGCTGTTAAGAAGCAAGTTGATAAATTTTCTTCTACTTTACCTGGTAAATTATTTGCTGGTGTAGATATAAGACTACAATCTGAAGTTCCTATTATGGAGATTTTTAAAGCAGGGTCTACAGGAAAAGAAGCAGCTTATGAAATGGGTAATAACGGTACAATGCTTCGTAACTCTAAGGTTGCTATTGGAAATGCAAATACAGGTCAAGCTAAATTATATAGTTTATTTGTAGATGCAGATGGTAATTTACAACTTAATGATGAAGTATTAGCAGAAGGTCATATAAGAAATAACTCACATGGTAAATCTGCTAGACTTAATAAAGAAATGGTTGGTACTAATATCAATCCATTAGAAAGAGATACAAGTTTTATTGCAGAAGCATTAGATATAATGCAAGATGGTCAGCCTACATATGAAACAAGATTAAAGGCTTGGTTAAATAGAAAAAATAATGATGACTGGAAAAAAAATATTTTAAAAAGCAATAAAAGATTGTATACTAGCGATGCATCTATGTCAAAGAAGATAGATGTTTTAACAGCTGAATATTTAATTAAAAATGGTGGAGATGAATTAGAAGCAAAAGCAGCAGTTGTTTCTAAAATATTAGAAGACCAAAAAGAAATATCAGCAATGCTTAATGACTTAACGGCATCTAAACAAATTAATAATCAAACTATATCAAACTTAATAGAATCTGGACATATTACAGACGAAGGCTCTTTAAAGATATTAAATCTATTAAATAATAAAGAGTATCTTAACACTTCTGAATTAATAGAATCATTAAGTATAGACCATGAAGGTCAAGCTACTAAATTCTTTAATAAAGACTTAGAGAATATAGTTAATAGAGGATATGTAAATGCAGACCATATTTCTAATATGCAAAATATATCTCAAACTAGAACTCAAACATTCTTAGGTAAGAATTTAGAATACACAAATGTATTAGATGTAGAAGATGTTCTTAGAAGAGAAGCTGTTAAAGAAGTTATGTTAAGAGAAGCTAGTGAGTATAGTCAAGGTATTTATGATTCTTATATGCCTACTAAAAAAGGTATGACTAAAATAGAACAGATACTTCAAAACAGTAATTTAGATGGAATTGAGAAAAAGAATTTATCATATGTTACTGATTGGGGATTATTACAGTCTATAACTAAGTTAGCTAATGATACAGATGATGCATTAAATCTAGATAAGATGATAGGACCTAATGGCTCTTTAACTTATTTTGATTCTCTTATGAAGACTAATGACCATTTTAAATTCAGATATACATCTATGTTAGATGATTTAGCATCAAGACATTCAGTGTATGATTCTGAAATAATAGGTAACATTAACAAAATATATTTCAATGAATATAACAATTATACATTCATGAAAAATAGTGTAATTAAAGATTTTAACTTTAATAGCTTAGAAGGTATCAATGAATCTATTAAACAGTTAGGTAAAGAATTAACTGCTGGTAGACATGATATGAAAAACTATACTACTTTAACTCAAATACCTCAATTTATGAATGCAAGACTTATGTGGGGTATTGATGCAGTAGGTTTAGGATTTTCTAGTGATAGCACAGGCTCTACACAAGATTTAATTAAGAATATAATGATGAAGAGAGTGCTTCCTGTAGCAGGAGCATTTGCGTTATATGATTATTTAGATTATGAATCTGAGAACATTACTGGTATTTCTATGACTGGAGCTATGGCTAATTCTATAGCAAATATAGATATGGCTACTAGAAGATTAGCGTATGCTACTGGTGCAGGACAAGCTATTGATTGGCTTAAAGAGTCATCAGTATGGGGAGAATACTGGACAGGTTCCACTGATTTTCAAACTGCTGAAGAAAGAGCTGATTGGTATGAAAATGGTTATAGTGCAGTAAGAGGAGGACGTTTCTGGGGATTTGGTTCTACTTCAGAATTTAGAGGTTCTGCTATTCAGTATTATCAACCTAACTATTTAAAGAGAGCTCATAGTAATTGGAAAGAAATTGGTATATATGGTTCAGCTGAAGAGAAATTTAAACATTCTTGGTTACCATCTCTTAGACATCCACTCTCTCCTATAAGAGCTTTAATGGACCCTTATTGGTTAGAGAAAAAGAATATGGATGAAAGACCGTATCCTTTAACAGGTAAACTATTTAGTGAAGGAACTCCATGGGGAGCAGTATTAAATCCTACAATAGGAGAAATGATAAAGCCTGTTAGAATGTTACCTGAAATTAAAAAAAGATTAGGTAAAGACGGTAGAGATATTAGAACAGTAGTACAAGGAATAAATGAACGTATTAAAGGTAGAGCTAATAAAAATGATGATATGCTTATCCTTAGAGGAACAGATATAAGAACAGCTACTTATACTCCATATGCTAATACAGGCGATGGTTATATGAATATCCAATTTAATAATGGTCAAGTAATGGCTCCTGGTATAGGATTTATGGATGGAGTAAATAAACTTAATAATGCTGGTATTGTAGCTACAGGACAAGTACAAGGTCAAATAGATTTACCTACATTAGACCCAAATGGTGAGTTAATACAAGAAATAGCTTCAGTATCATATGATGCTAATCAAGCTGTTAATGGAATAGTAAGTGCTATTAATAACAACATTAAAAAATTAGCCGCTAGATTTGGAGGATATCAAGAAACTAATCCAGCATATACAATGGGAACTATGCCAGATAGAACTCAAGGTACATATGTATATACTAACTTGGTTAATAAACGTAATCAATTTAATAGCGAATATTATGCTTCTATTAGTAATCCAGGTATGATAGACAAGAGTTTAATTAATGACTATATAAAAGATGCTACATATTCTATGGGACAACTTAGTGGTATATATGGATTCTTAAATGATTTTGCTTTTGGTGAAACATCTTATAGCTTTAGATATGAAAATGCAGGTCAAATGACTTCATTCTCTAGACACTTCTGGGATGCACAAGTCGGAGGCGTAGGTGGAGGATTCATGGAAATCGCTAGACGTTTCTTTGCATCAGAAGATAAATCTAGAATTAATTATAACCCATTAAGAAACTCTATGCCTGAATGGTTACCTGAAAGATTTTTAACTGGAGACGCATATGCTTCATTACCTAAAGGGGAGATGAGGATGCCAGGTAAAGGGTATGAATCTATACATGATTTACATCCAGACCAATTTGGTGAATATGGTGCATTTGATAGGATGAAGATATTAGGAGATATTGCTCCTACATCTGAAGAATATAAGTTATGGAGAAATATTGCTAGAAATACAGTAACTGATTCTAACTTAGCAAAACAAATGGATGAAGTAGAAGAGCGTGCTACTAAGATGTCAGGTAAACATGAGTTTTATGATTATAGATATTTCAATAACAATACGGTTCAAAAACATGGTGTTGTTAAAAGCTTTGATGGAAACATAGTAACACTTGTTTCTGGAGAACAATTAAGATTAGGAGGTATAACTCTTAATGAAGAAGCGGATTTATCTATGTTCTTACAAACTGGACAGAAGATACATTATCGTACATCAGCAGATGCTATTAAAAGATTAGAAGACGGTATTGTAACAAATGCTGTAATTTATAAGAAAGAAGGCGGATTTGGTACTAATATCAATAAAGAGCTTATATCTTCTGGTATGGCAGAAAGAGATAAAACAGATAGAACAGCTATAGGATATTTAGCTAACTCTTCTGCAATGCAACAAACATTAGGTGCAGCACAAGAACTTATAGGACATACTAATATACCATTCTTGCATAACAAGTATATGAAAATAGAAACTGCAAGAGAGTCATTTGTAAATGAGCATGTTTATGGAACATCATTTGCTACTTGGGATAATCCTATAAAAGGTTTTGTTAATCCAGCTTTAAATCAAACATTTGGTCAAAGTTTCGGTAGACATTTAGCCGCAGTAGGTTCATCTGCTTTATACTTTGGTCTTAAGCATGTAGATAATTTAAGTCCTGTTATGAGATATGGAGCAGGAGCATTAATGGCTGGTCTTAATCCAACAGCTTTATTAGGTATGGGTATTGAATTTGGTGCTCAGCTTAGTTTAAAAGCTATTGGTGGAGGAAGCAATATGCTTAATGTAGAAAGAGGTGCCGCTATAGGTTCTGTAGTAGGGACTGTAGGATGGGGATTAGCTAATGCTGAAAATCCATTTAAAGCAGCAGCTTCATTTGCAGTAGCTGGAGAAAGTATAGCTAGATATTTAAAGGTAGAAGACGTATTTGATAATTGGGGAAGTGGAAAAGGAGCCTTAATAGGTGCAGGTATAGGTTTAGCTATATCAGCTATTAAAAATCCTAATTTCTCTAAAGATATGTTTAGGTTTAAATGGATTCCTGAAGAAACAAAAAAGAAATGGGAATTAGATGAGTACTTTGATAGACTTGAATACATTAAGTATAAAGGACTGTATGAGCAAGCAGCTACTAGAGCTTTCTTGTTTGAAGGAAATATAAATTTAGATAGGATATTTAGAAAAATAGATAAAAATAAAGAGAAAATAGCAAAGCTTACAAGAAAAGCGGAAAAGTTGAGTAATAAACATACAGCAGGTGGTTATAAATACGAGCAAAAAATGAACGAGATTAATAATAAAATAGAGGCTCTACAAAACCAACAAATTGCTTTCCGTGGTGGTAAGTATACAAAGGCAGCTGTATCTTATCGTAAAGCTATGGAATCTACTATCTATGGATTATCCGAAAGTGCTACACCCGATGAAATATTAGCATCTGTTCCTGTACAATATAGAGACCATTATATGGCTTTTATGAATGAAAGCTCAGCAAAGGAACGTAAAAAGATACTAAAACAACTTCCTGAATATCTTAGAAAACCATTACAAGTTGCATGGGGAGAAAAGCCAGATAAACTAGATAGTAATCTTAAGTTTTTCAAGAATCATGCTATGCCAGGTATGGCGTGGAGAGGATGGAAGCCTAACGTTAATTTAAAACACGTTAAAATGAAAACCATTCAGAATGAAGGTATGTTGTTATCAGATTTCGGATATTATGAATCCGAAAAGTCAAAGATGGAGTATCATATGGCTTCTGGTATAGAAAACTTCGACAAAGGACAAGGTGCAATAAGTTATATATCTAATATGACAGGGGCACTATCTGGCTTAGGAATGTCAGTACAAAATATATCAGTAGAACCAACATCTGCTCCAGGATTATGGATTGCAGCCGACATAAAACAGACAGCTAATGACGTAAGCAAAATAGGAAGTTATGCGGTGAATTCGGGCATACAATCTTTAACTTCACTATTATTCTAAAATATAAGGGGATGATTACAATGACGCAAGCACTTACTCTTGATGCTACTATCGTTGTGGCAATAATATCTTTATTTGGGGTTATATATACTTCAAAAATGAGTATGCTTACAGAAATGAATAAGCAACTTATGATAGAAATGAAAGAGTTAAAAGCACAGCATACTGCTGAAACAGAAAGACTTGAAAATAAGATTTCTATTCTAACAGAGGAAAACATAGAACTTAAGAATCAAATATTTGAATTAAAATTAGTTCTTAAGACTAATGAAATTAAAGAAGAATCAAAATAATACTTCTTTTTAGACCGTCTATATAGGCGGTCCTTTTTTGTAATAATATAATAATATTATAATAACGTATAGAAAGGATGAAAAGATGGCTAGAAACAATAAGAATACTTATATATATAAAACACAACAAGATAGTATAAGACGTGCTAATGAAAGACGTAAATCAATAGATAAATATGATAATGATAAAATTAATTTAGTTAAAGAAGATATAGCTAACATATTCCAAGAAATGTTTAAAGGAAAAGAAGTTATAATAAACTCTAATGTAAGTACTATCAATAATCCTTCTAACAATTTTAAAGGAAAACAAGTTAATAAAGATTATGAATATAGTCAAATTACAGAAGCTATTAAAAAACTATACGATAATAATTTTTATGATGTTGTATCTGGTAAAATAAATACAGCTGAACAATTGATGATGAAGTCTATAGAAAATAACGTAAAACTTCAAATGATTAATCAAGCAGGTAAATCAAATGAAAGTTTACATTCATTTAATGAAAAAATGAAATATATGAAAGAATTAAAAAAAGAAAATGGTACATTCATAGCGTATGACTTAGAAACACTTGGAGGCAAAGATGCTCATGGCGTTTGGAGACCTACTCATATAACTGAATTCTCTATGCATCAATATGACTCTAAAGGAAATAAGATAGACGGTAAGAAGATAGATATCCTTATGGGTTGGAGAGATAAAGATGAAGCGGAACATTTATTTAAAAGAATTAAGACAGCTATTAAAGATGGGACTATAGATTATGACGAGGAACTTAGAGTCGCTGCTCATAGATTAAGTTTATATGGTCATGATAAAGTTACTTCTGTATTTGATAATAAATTAGGAGTATATAAAACTAATAGTTTTATAGATAGTAAATATGGAGACCATAAAGATTTAGATAGAATAAGAAAAGGTATAGATTTCTTTTTAGATATAGGTAAGAAAACTGGTGTAGATGAACATGGTGTTCCTTTAGATGTTAAACTTATGATGCAAACAATAGCAGATGCTAATAATTTATTAAATGATAAAAATAAATATGCTATGCTTGTTGACTATAACGGTAGTATGTTTGATAAGCCTATAATAGATTCATTTGGAAATAAATTTATAGCACAACATCCTTCATTAAAAAAAATATTTGATAATGGAGAATTTTCATTGAATGCTCCTGGATATAAACATATGGATGCTCAAGGTGCTTTGCAACATTTTAGAAATAACTTTTCTACTAAAGCATTATTAGGAGATAAAGTACATGAAATAGATGAGGCTAGACTTAATAGACAAGAACATTATGTTAAAGCATTATATTCTAAACAATTTAAAGATTTAGGATTAAAACCACATGAAGCGTCTTCAGATGTTACTGCTTTATCATTCTTCTTTACTCAAGATGCAGAAGGATTAGGTATGCCTCTTATAGATTATATAGCAGAAAAATTAAATCCAATAGCTAACTCTAAAAAAGTACATAACTTAGAAGCAGGTCAACATATCTTAAAAGCTAAAGGATATTACAATGGAACTTATGGTGGAAAGAACATGTTAAACTTTGCAGTAGATAATAGAACTAATAATATATTTACTGCTGATAACCATATGATAAGAAATGGTCAAATATTAAAACAAGACTTTAATGTGGGTGTTGGTTTAAATCAAGGAGCTTATTATCAATTAGATGGGGTTAGACAAATTAAAGCTGGAGACCCTTATCTAAAAACAATGAGCGATATATTTCCTCAATATTCTTCTAGTGATATGTATGCAGTTACATTAAACATGATGACAACAGACGAGTTTAAAGATACTAGATTAGGTTCATTATCACAAGTTGTTTTATTTAATAGCGAAACAGAGTTACAATCTTTCATGTCTAATACTTTTGATGTTGTTGCAGAAAAAGTAGATGGAGAATTTAAAATATTAAATAGAGATGCTTTTGATATAAGAGAATATGATATGATAAATGGCAAACCTGTATTCAAAGATGTTAATAAAAACTATGCTAAATCAGATAAACAATTAATAAGTGATGCTATAAATCATTCTAATAAAAAGATAACTACATCAAGAGCTGAAAATGCTATTAATGGAGACAATGCTTACAATAATATAAAAAGAGCATTAGAAATACAAAATATAGCTAAAGACCATTTAGGTAGATATATAAACGATAGAGAAATGAATGGTATAATGTCTCGTAATATATCTGAAGGTAAAATGGCTCTTTCTATACAAGAAGAATTAGCTAATAAAATAACTAAAGTATTAGAACATAAAAACGGTGTTTATGATTCTACAATAGATAACATGTCTACTTACATGAATACTATAAAAGATAGTAGTAATTATTATGCAAAGTTATTAGATGTATTACATAGCAATGAAAAGTTCTCTAGTCAAAAATCTATAACAGTTCAAAAAGAAATGTTTAAAAGAGTAGATAGACATTTAAGAGAAACTTTAGCTACAAACATATATGAAGATTTTTCTCGTCAAAAGAAAAGCGTATTAGGAGATGAAGCTTTACAAGCACCTATTGAAAGATTTAAATCAATGTTTGAAATAGACTTAGCAGGGATACCTGGAGCTAAAAAGCAACAATATTTTGATTTAGTTAAAGCTAAAGAAAGTGGTTTATTAAGATTAGATTTAGATAAGAACAATGTGGAATATAGTTTAGTATCAGCTGTTAATACAATGCTTCAAGGTGATAAAAAAATAAGACCTCAAGATGAATTCGAATTAACTAATAAAAACTTTAGAAAATTTGTAGACTATATGTTACAAGATAAAGCATTTAAGAAAAGTATAAGTGAAGATTTTCGTTCTGAATTAATTAATATTGCTAATAACGATATGCAATTTAATCATATAGATGTAGCAGGTAGAATGATATCTGAATTTCGTAACATAAAGAAAGCAGACCCATTTGCAGGGATAAAATCTAAGGATTTATATATGAAAGACTTAACTTCTACTTCTGGTTTTATTAATGCTTTAAATGGAGATAAGTTCTTGAATTCAATGGATGACTTAATCAATTCTCATATCAATGATATGGATATAAGACTTATCAATGGAAATAGAAATGCGGCAGAATCTTTTGTTAAAGATAACTTATTAGATTTCTATGTTCCAAAGAATCCTACTAATATAATTCAAACTAAAGCAAGAGAAGAAATGTCTAATTATTTAACTGACTTAATTTATTCAGCTGATAAAATAGGGGCCAATATATCTGTAAATAATTATGGAGATATAACTCTTAATAGCAGTGGTAAAATAACTACTTTAAATTTACCTAAAATAAAAGCTGATGGAGATTCTGATGTTTGGTACATTCAAACTGGAAATATGAAAAATAAACTTATAGGAAAGCTTAACATAAATCCGATTCTAGGTGGTAAAAGTGTAGATATGAATGTATCAACTAACTTCGGTGCTGCAATTGGTTCTTATCCTATGAGTAAAACATTAGAGAAGTTTTATGGAGATAATATTTCTGGAAAAGCTACTAAAGAGTCTATGGATTACTTGGAAACAGTAGTTAATACAAGTAAAAAGAAAATAATTAAAAACTCTACTATAAATGGGTTTAACGGAAATGATTTAAATTCTAATAGATTAATAGATGTTTCTAGTATATCTAATGTTTTACAAGAGTTATTTGGTAAGAACGGTAATATGAATTATCTAGTTAAAAACAAAAATTTCCTAGATTCTAATTTACAAGAAGTCTTAGGTAAAGATGTTTCTAGATATATACAATCAGGTAAACCAATAGAAGAGCTTGATGCAAATATGACTAAAGATTTAATAAAGAATATGCCACACTTACTTGAGATACTTGGAGTAAGGGCTAATGTACAAGGTACAGAAGTTGAAGAAGTTTTAAAGCAAATATCTTTTACAGGTAATGTAAAACAATCTTCTAGTATGATAGGTGTACTAGGTGATATGTCTTTATTCTCTCCTCATGCCGCTTTAAGTAATTTACAAAGACCTCCTATATTAGCAGCAGGTAATGCAATACCATTAAGAATGGATGCAGTTAAAAAGTTAGAAGGGTCAGGAGTTTTAGCTGGTAACATAGTAAGTACTGCATCAACTGATAAAGCTACTATGAGATATGTAACAGGAGTTGGAGAAACAACTACAGATGTTATGATGAATATAGCTTATGTTTCTACAGATGCATTAGATGTTATTAGAACTAATAATATAGATAAAGTACTTGCATCAAAATCTAATGTAGATAATAACTATAAAGAGCGTATGAATAGTATGTTTGCTAAGTTAAATACTTATGAACAAGAAAGACATATGGATGGTAGAATTGCTGAAAAATTATATGGATTAATGCCTTCTAAAGTTCAGAACATATCAGCATCAAAAGATATAGCATCTGCTATAGAACTTATGACTGAACAAGAAGCTAAAGAACAAGCTGATTTATTAATAGGATTAAGAGGTTCTATAAAGATAGATAAAAGTGGTCAATTATCTTATAAAAGTGCTACTGGTAAATATGTTAAAAGAGGAGACACTATAGTTCAAACATTAGGATTCGGTGATAAATTAGAAGCAATATCTCCTAAAGTGCAACAAGGTGTATTTACTCATAAGTTCATGAAAAGCAATGGTATGTCTTTAACTGATGAAGAAATCACTAAAATCATTAATCAAAATAAATCTATATTTATAGAAAATGGTAAGCTTGTAAGTAATACTAATGCTACAACTAAACTTAGTGATTTATTAGAAAGCAAGTATGAAGCTACAGGATTATATAGAATACAAGACATATCAGCAGCAGGATTTATAAAGCCAACTACATCATCTGCTGAAAAAGGTATGACTAACTTAAACTATATAAAAACAGGTACTTTAGATAAGAATGTAGATAACTTCTTTAAATCTATAGGTATGCAAGATGTATCTAGGCAATCTGTTTTATATGATGAAAGTATAGACGCTATATTAGGTCATGTAGGAAAGAATAAAGTAAAAGCTGGCTTAAAATCTAGTGGATTTAATACAGTTGATGCATTAAAACAAGCTATTAATGTAGAACGTAATAAGTTTAATGAATTCTTAATGGATGATTTATTTGGTGGAAAAGCTCATATGTTTGTTAACGATGGTGTGTTTAAACATGGTGGAGCTGGACAAGTACAATTCGGTATTCTTAATAAAGCTATAGATAATTACATCAAAGCTAATAACGGTAATGTAGAAGATACTCTTGAAAAAGTGGTCGGTATTATTAATAGCAATAAAGAGTTTCAATTCTTATCTACTAAGAACTTAAATACTAATAAAGCAGCTTATACTAAATTTAGTATGCAAAATGGTCGTATATACATGGATGATATGGCTACTAACATAGACAATCTTACTGTATCTAATATAAAAAGTTTAGAAAAACTTATTATGAAAATAGATGAGAAGATTGAAAAATTAGGTGGCGATAAAATTGTTCATAAAGAAGGGTATGTTCAAAAATGGAATAAAAAAACTAAAGAAATGGAAGTAGTTCCAATAGATAAAAATAAACCTTTATTCGGAGATTGGTTAACTCAAGAAATAGATGGTAAGAAAGTATTTGTAACTCCTGTAACAAAAGAGGATGTTAAATTACTTCCTGATGTTGAAACTCAAACAGGTACAGAATCTGAATACTTTAAACTTAAAGACCAATTAATGTCTTTAAAAAGTAGAAAGAATTCTACTGATAACCAATTAGAAAAGCAAAAACTTATAGAAGAAATCGGAGTAATAGAAGCTCAACTTAAGAACTATGAGTCAGTGTCTAAAAGAATGACTGTAGGCTCTACAGAGTTTCAATTACTTGAGAGAATAAGAGTAACTGACCAACATGCTCAACAAATGCAAGACTTAATAGCTAAAGGTGAATTATCTGATGAGATATTAGCATCAGAAGCACTTAAAGGTAAAGTCATAAGAAATAGTAAAGGACAATTACAAGTTGATGAAAAATTAAAAGAACCAGTATTAGACCACTGGTTACAAAGATTTAAAGGGCAACTTACTTTTAATCCTTTAGAAGAATTAAAACTTACTGCTGAGGATGTTGCTAAAGGAGAACCTTTAGAACACTTATCGAATGTATTTGATAGAGCAACTAAATATGGTTATGATATAGGTCAAGATAGTGCTCAAAAATTATATCAATTAGAAATGGCAGATTATGCAGTTAAGTTTAATCAAAATGGTAAAATAACTACTGATAAAATGAAAGATTTAGGTTTCGAAGTTAAGAAGATAGATGAAATCAATTTTGAAGTAGATGAAATAGCTAAAAAGAATTTACTTATAGATTTAGGACCTGAATTTGAAGGGAATAGATTTATAGCTGTAGCTGGTACTGGACATAAGTTAGGTGAAGATGATGAAATCTTAACTAATGGTCAAAAACAAATAAGAGCTTTAGCACATAGATATGATGAATATAAAGATATGCGTCATGACCTAGAAGCTCAAAGAGAAATTAAAGAAAGAGTTGTTGACCAAATAGATGAAGCTAGAACAGCTATTAAAGAAAGTATCTATGGTAAAAATGCTTATGCTGATACTTTAAATAAAATACAAGTAGATGATGTTAATTATAGATATAAAGCATCAGGTGCTGTTACTAGTGAATTCACTCCTGGATTAAATAAAGCTATAAAGAAAAGTTCTTCTGATTTAGAAATTAATAATGACTTATTAAGTACTAGAGTTATTAATGGTAAATCATTAAATGAATGGCATAAAGAAGGAGTTCATTACGATTATAAGTTTGTATCTCTTGAAGCTATGCAAGACATGGGTATGTTTAATGAAGATACTATGAAATTATATGGAGCTAAAGACCGTACTGATATGATTAATAAATTAAAGAAGTTTGGTACTATGGACATAACGGACCGTTATCCAAATAACAAAAATGACTCTATATTAATGACACATGTATTCTTAGATACGGATTTAGTAGGTAATCAGACTAAAGTTGCTGGTGCATCTGGTTTAAAAATGTTACTTGACCATGATGGAGATAGTGTTTCTAGTTTTGCTTTAAGATATAAAGCAGATGATGGTACTATGCTTGATTATGGTATGTTCTTAAATAATCCAGATATGGTTAAACAAAAAAGTCAAAAAGCATATGATACATTTGCTGATATGTTAGCAATAACTACAACTAGAGCTGCTACTGAAAATAAAAAGTGGGCAGAAGATGTTAATGACATATTAATTAAAGACGCAATAAAGAATACTGAAATGGGCGACCTTACAAAAACTGCTTTAGTTCCAGATGGTAAATCTATATTTGGTAAAATAACTCCAGCAGGTATATCTCATATGGATACTATGCAAGGTACAGAAGAAAATAGAAAGCAAATAGATAATCTTCTTACACAAGCTAAAAGTTTTTTAAGTACTAATGATGTAAAAGATATTAAGGCATCCGATTTAGATTTAACTTCAGCTAAGTCAGAAATAGTTTTAGATAAAGCTTTAACTGTAATGGAACAAGCTAAGAATCAAGGTGTAATAAATGAAGATACATTATCTTCTTTTGAGAATTCAGCTATTAAGAAAGTAGCTATTGATAGACTAGCATTACAAAACTCAGCTAATACTGGGGTTGCCACAACTGGTGCTATAAACGTTGCTACTAACTCTATAAAGAAAGCTGCTCATGATACTCTTATAAAACAAGATGCAATGAGTGTTGATATGATAAGAAGTATACTGGATATACCAGAACAGGAAGCTATATCTTCTAAAAAAATAGTATCAGCTTATAATGATACTAGAGGTAGAGAAATATCAGAAATTCTTAATGATATGTTTGACCCTAGAAAGAATAGAACGTCTACAACTATAGATTCAGAGAATATGACTGATTTAAGAAACTGGTTCAAGGCTCATGCTAAAGATAAAATAGAGTCAGTTTATGATGAATTTGCTCCTAGAATGGATAAAGCAGTTCAAGAGCATATAACAGCTAATCCTAGTCAAAAGTTTGATTATATAATGGACCAATTTACTAATCAATTACAAAGTTTATCTGGAAACGAATATTTCCAAGCTAAGCGTATGAATTATAAGAGCAGAGGTTATGCAGGTATAGGAGCAGGAATGTCAGATGATAGTTACAGTGCTGTTGTTGGTAAAATGATAGGCAAAGCTGATGATTCATTTAATATAAGATACAATGAACAACAACAAATGGTTGAAGAAGCTATTAAAAGACAAAAGAATGCTAGTGAGTTTTATGCTAATACTCAAACAACTAAACAAGTATCAAATGCTATAAGCAATATGGTTGATAGCTTAAGTTCTAGTTCGTTTAAAGTTGGTGGAGGTTTAGCTATGGGTGCATTAGGTTTAGCAGGAGGATTAATGGTGGCAGGATATGCTTCAGGTAATCCATTAAATGATAAACAAGCATCTCAAGTTGCACAAGAGCAACAACCTACACAAACAATGAGTGTTCCAGATTTTATGGATAAACAAGGTGGATTTGTGACGGGTAACAGTCAGCAAGGCTATATAATAAATATAAAGGCCGACACGAAAAAAGGAAGAAAACACATGCAACGAATTATGAAACAAGCTGCTGAAGCTTCAGTAGGAGGAGCAGTAAGTGTTAATATGAATATCAGAAACTCTGGAGAAAGAGGTATAACTGATTCTGATATAGAAAACTTCCTAGAAAGACATTTTTAAGATTGGTGCTTTTAATAGCACCTTTCTTTTATTTATATATTTTTAATTTGAAATAGAGAGGAGAATTATATGTCTGAAATATTAAAAAAATATAAACATATGGCAAATACAAGAAGTGATTATAATACAATCAATAATATAAATTTCATGTTGCCAACTATGGGAGAAATGGTCGAAGAAGATTTAATGAGTGATTTATTAGAACAATTTGTTAACAATGATAGCAATAATGATTTTAAAGACCAAGATAGATTAGATGCCGCTTATTATGTAGAGCAACCTTTTTCTATACAACCTGGTTATCATCCAGTAGAAGCTGCTTTTGTATTAAAAGTAAGAGCATTGGCAGATGCAAAAGATAATGATACTTGGGAATTAAATAAATACGATGGAGATACAACTTCATATTTAGTTGATGATATTGATGATGGCAATGAATCTTTTACTTTTAATGATGGAATAACTTATCGCTCTTTTAAAGATTATTATAAAAAAATGAAAGGTAGTAACAAACTTACTATCAGACATGCAGGTATAAATACTCCTGAAATTCCCCATTTAGAATATCAACCAGTTGCTAAAGAATCTGAAAGAGATAGAATATCAACTATGACTTTCAAAGAACTTAAAGAATTTATGAACAAAAACAATACTGTTCATTATATAAAATATCCTGTCAATAGCGATAAAACAAAAGTTGTTTCTTGGAAAGATGATAAAGAAATAAAGCTATTAAAAGTATACGATGGTAAAAAAACTGTATATCATCAAATACTAGAAACATTAGATGATGAAGCAATAGAATTAAAGATACCTAATGCAAATGCTCAATACAGTTATCATAAAATAGTTATAACAGATGATTCGGATTATAATTCTGTAGTTGATGGATATAAAGCTCAAAATACTGTAAAAAAAATGATAGATAAAGCTAGTGAAATATTATTAGTAGTTGATGCTAATCAATTATCAGTAAATAAGACTGAAAACTATAATAAGACTTTTAACAGCTTATATTACATGACTGATGCAATAGATTATTTAGTTCAAGAATGGGGCAAATCTTACAGAGATATACCTCAAACAAGTTACACTTATAATGCATATGGTGCAGATAAATATACTCGTTCTATGGGTGTTGTCTATATAAGAACTGAACACAAAGGTCAAATGGAATGGATAAATTTAAATAAATATGTAGCTTGTAAATCTAATTATGTTGAAACTAATCCAGATTATAATAGTTCTCCAGAATTACAAGAAATGAAAAATGGTATGTCTGAAGCATTTAAGTTATGGTCTTATACTAAAGATAATATAGAATGGTTAGACAGTTTCAATAAATTAACTTCTCAATCTTATAAAGAAAGGATAGAATTACATAAACAATTAACAGGTATAGATTTTACTACAGAAAGAAATTGTGCTCTTATGATAGGAGATACTATGATGTTAGTCCCTCCTGAATCTATAAGAAATGTAACTCAAGTTAATTATGAGAAACTACCTAATATGAGAAGTAAAGGTACAATGGCAAAGCAAATGGGCCAAAATGAACATATGCTTGAAGTAGTATTATACTTCTACGGAGAAAAAGGAATAAACGGTATAAAGAATACAGTTACATTCCCTAATGGTAAAAAACAAGATTATTATATGAATGGACTTAGAAGTTTAATAGCTCAATTTAAAATTGCTCCTTATCTTCCTATAGAGAATGGATATATAAATGATGTTCTAGGTATAGAAGCTGTTACTCTTATGAATATGAATATAGAAACAGTTAAAGGATTCCCTAGATTATATAGAACTGTATTAACTTTAAGAGAATTTAATTACAGAACATTTATGCCAGATTTACCTGTAGATGATGTATATGGAGAAACAGAAGGACAATTAGCTGAATTAAATCCTTTATTCGCTAAATGTTTTAACTGGGAAATATTCAGATATTATTATCAAAGAGCTATTAAAGCAGGAGATGATTTAGCTGGAATAGAAAAAAAATCAGGATATGCATCTTATGATTATAATTATAAATTCTATTCACATAAAAACACTATAATGCCTTGGGCCCCATGTGGGTTAAATGAATTAAATAGTTCTAGTGTAAGTTTCTATATACCAGATGAAAATTGGTTAGAACAAGCATTATCTTTAAAGAAAGAAAGAGATGCTAATTATACTTCTAATTTCGCTAATGTATCTTTATCTGTTAATGCAGAAGAGTTCTTAACTGATTTAGAAGATTTAAGTCAAGCTATTAATCAAGCTAATAATGTTATTTATTCAGACCCAGATATACAAAATAATAAATTGCAAAAAGCTGTAAGCAATTTTATATCTCAAGAGGGTAAAGGAAATAAACAGATACTTGCTGATATACCTAACTTTAAATTTGCAGAAAACCCAGATGAAGACAATGGTGCTTATATAAGAAACATTGCAGATACAACTGCTAATTTCTCTTCTGTTTATATAAAAGACGGAAATAAAGATATAAAGAAATCTAATTTCCAATCACAATATATAGCTCCTATAGCAGATGCTTATTTAGATATAATTAATAACTCTAAATATATGACAGGAATGTCTGTTAATGAAGCTATAAGATGGGATAGAAATGAAGCAGCTTATAAAATAACTTGGGAGTTTAATATAAGACTTAATGCAGAAAGAATAACTGATGATGATATGTTAGATATCAGAGAAGTTTTATCTAAAGCATCTGGTCAAAAAATGGACAAGATATTTAAAGATAATATTGTAAAAGTTAATTACTCTATGTGGTTTGATGCATGTAATATAAGTTCTTTTACTGGAGAAGTAACTCTTAAAGCAGATATTTCAGGCAAAGGTGGTACTAAAGCAAAAATAAGATTAGGGGATACGGGTTCAAATAATTTATCTACTAATACTTTTAAATTTGAAGATTCATATGACACGGTTGCTTTAGGTTCTATAAATACAGCTTTAAATTCACAAAGAGATACTGTTGGAGAAGTATCAAGTAATGTACAAGATAAAGGTATAGACTTCTATATACATGACTACAAGAATCCAGCTAATATGCCTTTTGTTCCTTATGTAGAAGGAGTGCTTGCTGAAGGTATGGGTGGAACAATGGCTAATAGTTTTACTAATATATCTTTAAAAGCTATAGAAGGTGTAGGTCCTCAGTATTTAGGTGGACAAGATACAATGATAGAATTAAATCTAATAACTGATGATTTAGTGATTGTATCTGCTTTAAATAATCTTCCTATGATGGCGTCAGCTTTAGCTAAAAGATATAAAAGAATATTACCAGCTTGGCCTATTAAAGTACGAAGTGCTTTAACTAATATGTTAGGGATATCTGAGGTATTAATAGATGCAATAGAAGTTTCTACTGTAGAAGGATATCCAGGTGTTTATTCTATAGCAATGAGATTAACATCTGTAGATAGAACTCAAAGACAAAGAGAAGCTCTTAGAAAATTAGATGTTACTCCTCAAGGAGGAAAAATAGACTATAATGGTCATTCTAATTTAGCTATGAAAAATTACTTCTCGATAGAACAACAATTAGCTCAAGCAGAACTATATCCAGATTTAGATATACCTACAATAGAAGAGTTGGCCAAGTTAGGATATAGATATGTAAAATATACTGGTACTAATAGAGTTTATCCAGACCCAGATTTTTATATAATGTATAACTATCCTTACACTTCTCTTATAATTAAGAAACTTGTTAAAGACAGTATATCTCAACAACTTATAAATACAGAAGAAAAACCTGAAGGAGAAGCATTACAAGAGTTTACTCTTAAGGATACATTAGGTGCAGAAGTTACTGCTAAAATATCTGCTTACACAGGAATGTCTATAAAAGATATACCTAATAAAGAAAATAATCCTGCGGCTACTTATGAGGAAATCTTAAAAGAAAACAAGACTAATGTAAGAGAGAAATTAAAAAATAATAAAAACTTAACAGATGCTCAAAAAAAGCAAGCAGAAGAAACTTATGATTTAATGAATATAATGAAGTATCTTACTATGTGTGATGTTAATGATGGTTGGGAAATAAAGCCTGGTTGGAAAGCAACATTATGCGATGAAAGTACTAATGAGGCAATGAGAAATGCAAATGTTAAGAACGTTTATGCAGAAGATATAAAGAAAAGAAGAAAAGATGCTCTAAGATTAATAGACAACATATTGTTACAACCATTGTCTATGTTTAATAATTTAGATAATGGATTAGAGTATAATCCTAAGATAGCAGTAGACGTAGTTAATGAATTGTTTTATAACAATAAAGACGGTAAAGCATTAATGGAATTATTATTCCCAGGATTACCAATAAAAAAAGCTAAAGTGTCAACTGGTTCTAATTATTTAGGAATAGCTGATAGTGTAAGTTTTAATAAAGACTATTTTAAAAATGTAACTCCATTAAATTTCTTAGCTGGATATACATACGCAGCTGGTTGTGCTTTATCTGGACATGAAGAATATAGGTCTAAATCAACAACAGATAAATGGGGGCCTAATCATCATGGATATGGTTCAGAGGGGACATCCGCTATATATGCAGAAGATGAAAAAGTTTTAATGCCATATGCGGTTGAAGATAGAATAGCTGGTGTGTCTAAGTTATCTACTAGAATAGATTCAGCTATTAATAACGGTACTTGTTTTGGTGCATTTAGAATAACTAAATATTCAACTCCTTCAATAGTATCTGATATAGCAGAAAGAACTGATGAATCTATAATGTATGGAGGCCATTTCTACGATGCTACTTATAAAGATATAAATAATGAAAATACAGCATCTAAAAAATTAGTTAAAGCAGGTTTCTTAGACCCTTATTATAACTATAGAGAAGATGAAGAAACATTAAATGATTATAAGAGAAAAATCTTATTATCTAAAACATCTAATACAGAAGCATTCTTAAGAATAATGTTAGTTCATTTAAGAAAATTAATATTAGACGGATTGTTAATATCTGAAATAGATATAATAGCTGAAACATATAAAGAAGTAAGCAATAAAATACTTAATGGTACAGTTGATGTTGAAATAGGGCATGTTACAGATACAATAACGTCTACTGATTATGGTAAAGCATTAGAAGAGTTAGGATTTAATAGAGAAGAAATGGCTCAATTATTAGTATCTATTAAAGAAGCAAATGAAAGAGGAATGTGTGCTAGAATGATATATCCATTCTTAACAGCTATAACTAAATGCTCTTCTGATATATATTCAACTCTTAAGTTTAGAGATTATGATAAGCTAAATGCTTTAACTGGATATATAGAAGGTGGGAACCAAAACTCTGAATCAAGAAGTACAGTTATTAAATTCTTATCTGCTTTAAGTGGTATAGAATTAACTCTACACAAAGAAGGTAAAAATGAATCTTCTGTATCTGCATCTCAAAAGTTAGTAAATAACTTAATGAAAGATGTTTATATAGCAGCATCTGACGACCCAAGAAGTTATATACTTCATTCATTCTATGATATGCTTGTAAACGATAAGAGAGGTAGATTAGTAAGAGCATTTCCTACATACTATGTAGTATTTGTAGATGAAGGTAGAAAGATAGGTTCTTGGAAGTTACATGATAACTTCTATAATATGTCTTCTATAGCAGAAATACAAGTTGTTAAATCTAGAAAGATAGCGGCAGATACTTGTACGATAACTATGAACAATATGTTTAATAGCTATACAAGAGAGCCAGATATAACTACAACTCAACAATATATGGACATATATGGTTTAAGAGATGTATTTGACTCTATATTCTCACCTCAAACTTATTTTGAAAAAGAGAAAAGAATTAGATTAAGACAAACTGTACCAGATAAAGTTGTATTACAACCAGGTATAAGAATCCATGTAAGAATGGGTTATTCAGGAGATGGTTCTAAATTACCTATCGTGTTCAATGGTAAAGTAGCTGAAGTAGAAGTAGGAGATGTTGCTCAAATAGTAGCTCAAGGTGATGGACATGAACTTATGAATCCTTTAAATGCTTTTGGTGAAATGGAAGTAACGTCATTAGACCCAGCTCAGTCAGCTATAACATGGTTTAAAGATATCCGTGGTTCATTAGCAGGAGGAGGAGAAAGTCCTCGTGATTTATTAGCTAAGCTATTAACAGCTAAATATGGTGGATGGAAAAAAGTCGCTAATAGTGCGTTTGATGGTCGTTGGTTTAATGATAACCCATTCGGTATAATGCATTTTGGAGACCCTAAGTTTAATAACATATTTGAATTAGGTGAACCTGTTCAAAATTTATATGAAGTATCTGATGAAAATTTATTAAAAGGATTTAATGAATTATATGTTGAAGATACTGCTAAGAAATCTACACCAATAATAAATACTAGTTTACAAGACAAAACTATGTGGGACTTATTACATTTAGCAGCTAATACTGGTTTAGAATATGTTGGAGCAATAAGAGATTTTGGATTTAGAAGTACTATCTTCTTAGGAAGACCAAATCATTATTATGCTTATCAATATGCTTTATTAGATAATAAGATTGTTGAAAAGAGAAAGCCATTCCAACAATATCATTATTATGACTCTTATAACGATATAATCTATAACTCTATAAAAGCATCTGAAGCTCAAATGAGAACAAATGCAGTAGGTTTATGGCAATCATCATCTTTATGGTGGGGTAGAGAACAATCTACAGTTGGACCAATATATTTAGATATGAATATATATCCTGAATATCAAAAATCTATGACAGTAGATACTGGACTATTAGCAGCAGGTAACGGAGGTATAGATATACCATTTGTTGACCATTTCTCAGAAGAATGGAACTTAAATCCTAATGATGACAAAGTTAATAAGCAAACAGCTTGGAGAGTTACAGCTAATGCATTAAAGAATTCAGTTAAAGATATGTATCAAGGAGATATAGGAATAATAGGAGACCCTTCTGTTAAACCATATGATAGAGTTTATTTATATGATACATATGAAGATATGATGGGACAATTTGAAGTTGAGGCAGTTATACATACAATGTCTGTTGAAACAGGATTTACTACTTCAATAATGCCAGACGTTATAGCTAGACATGATGATAAATATGAAGCATCTGTACAATCTCTTATGAGTTCAATAGGAGCTGTAGCATCTTTAACTGTAGCAGGTAGTGTAGCAGAAACTTTATGGACATTTACATTTAATAATAAATTAGCTACTTCAATAGCTAAATCTAAATCTTTATATGGAGTAAGTTCTAAATTAAATAACTTAACAGGAACAATAGCTAAAGCTCCTGGTATGAAAGCTTATTTAGAAAAACATCCTAGTGCTAAAAACTTATTCTCAAGTTTATCTTTCAATCCAACTCAAATTGATTTAGATATAAGAAGAACAGTTGGCTTAGTAGATGAATTAAGTTCAATGACTTTAAAAGGAGGCTTAACAAATAATATAAATTTATTTGCTACAATGTTTAGTAAATATAATGATATAGATGTTTCAGGATTCCAAAATGCTGTTAATGAAGCCTTAACTAAAGATACATATGGATATAATAAAACTAGCGTTAATAATGTTAGCAATAAAAAAGATAATGCTTTTAAAGCTATGACTGAAGCTAAAAATAACTTAGATAAAAATTTATTATCTGATTTAAATGTAGATTTAGATGGTTTTAAAAATAGTATAAGAAAAAATCCAGATATCCTTAAAGAAATCAAATATGATAAGTCTATAACTAAAATATTTGAAGAATGGGATGCTCTAGACAAGATAGATATAAGCAACCCAAAAGTTATGAAACAATTCTCTGAAATATTAGATAATAAAGCAATACAAAAAGCTATAGGAAATGAAACTTTAGTTGTAAAAGGATTAGATAACTTATATGACAACTTTGCAAAAATGTTTGATGGTACAGATGCTAAACATACATTTAAAGCTATGAAAGCTGCACTTAAATGTGATGATATATTAGAAGGTATCTTAGCAGTTATAAAAGGAGTATTCAAGTTTAACTGGGCTACAATATTAGTCGATGTTGCTTTAAGTACAATAACTCACATTTTCACTAAGAATACTCAATCAGTCTTTACTAGATGGATGCAAGGGATACAAGCTATAGATGTTTATCCTCTTAAAAAGAATGGTAAGCCTTTAATAGCTGGAATGAATGGTCATAAAGGTTCTGTATATGGATATCCAGTTAATGATGGTTATGATTCTATACAAGGTATGGTCCTTCAATTCGTTGATACTATTAAATCTTGGGATGGTAATTTTTGCCTACAATGGGCAGATGGTCTTGTAGAAACATTTGTAGATAAAAATGTATTAGCTAATTTATCAGCTGAATGGAGAAAAGATTTAGGAATAGAAGGCTCTAATGTAACTGGAGCATTAGATGAAACAAGTGAAGAATTAAAACAGAATATATATGGTTCTGTATCTTCTGCGTATGCAGCTAATGCAAATCATGCTTATGCTATTATGACTAAATATAGAAAACAAAGTTTTGATACTAAACATAGAACGGATGAGACTTATAAGTATTATGAAATAAAAGGAGTTTCTTTATCGAATATAGCTACTAATTCTAAAGTTCAAAAATTATATTATATTGTTAGAGATGATGATATATGGAAAGCAATAGTTGATAATAGATTGGTAGTTTCTCATAGTAAAGGATACAGTAACTTAGTAACTATACCTTTTGAAGGAGGAAGTGAAAAAGTACCTGTATTAGTAGATGGTAATATAATTGAAACACCTTTACTGCAAGAAGATGCATTGTTTATATTAAAGTCTTTAGTCCTTGATGAGAACTTACAAAAAGGTAAAATACATTTTAAATCAGGGGCTAGATTAAATGATGTAAATATGACATGGAAAAACACTGGATTCTCATTTACTATAGAGTATAAAGGTATAGCAGGAAGAGATAGTAAAATGGCTGAAACTCTAGATAGACTTAAAGAACAAATGCAATTAACAAATAGACCTGTATTTGCATATCAACAAGTAAAAGGATTTAATGATAAATTCGTTATTACTGTTTATCCGCCAATACAAGATACTGAAACAAAAACACAATCATAGGAGGTTAGTATGAGTAATTTCAGAAAGAACTTTAGAGATAATGTTGTTGCTCCATATAATAAATACAGCTTATCTCAAGAGAAACTTGGAGAAATTATCGACACTAATAAAAATAAAAAAACTTGTACTGTATCATATAAAAATATAGATGGTATAAAAGTTATAACTTCTGATGTGCCAGTAAAAAGCTACCTGTCTTCTGCGATAGGTGGCTTCCCTAAAAAGGGAGATTTTGTAGAGATACAAGAGTCTGGTAAATCAATTAGAATAATTAGTGTTGTTAAGAAAAATCAAATAATAGAATCTGAACAAACTACAGGAGATATATATTCTAATGGTGCTAGTTTTTCAGGTAATTTAGGAATATAAGATTATAATTAAAGGAGAGTTTAATATGGCAGAAAACAAAGCAGACTTATACAATGATAATAAAGCAAAATATAATAAAGCAGATATAGCTGATGATAATGGATTTGTAAATCAAAATACAGATTCGTCAGTAGTGAGCAAAAGTGACGGTAATAATGTAATGGCAGCAGGTAAGTATGCTCAAATAAAAATGGATAAAGAAACTGGTTCTATCGTTACACATTCTATACAAAATAAAGAAACAGCAGTTATAAAAGAATTAGAAGCAGTAGATATAAATATTAATAGACATAAGTTTAATAACCAATTAATAGAGTTAACAGATTTTAGAAATGTTAATGGAAATACTATGGGTAGTATGATGATGGACGGAACAGTTTTAGTTAAAACATGGGAGCATACATTACAAAAATGGGTTTTAATAAGAAGACCTATATCAACACCTATGTTCTCTAATAGATTAAACTTAGCAACAACTCCTGAACAAATGGAAGTTGATTTAAATATATTGGAGGATATAAGAAAATATTATATAGAAAAAGAAAAGGAGAAATAATATGAAAGATTTATTCTTAACTCCTAGAGGCGATTTAGCCATAAGAAACATAAGTAGTGATACTAAAAGATTAGAAATTAATTTTATAACATCTAATTCAAATGCTTTAAGATTAAATTTCTATATTGAAGATACTTTTCAATATAAGCCTAATGCAAATTCATTAAGTATAAATTTCTCTATTAATAAACCAGAATATAATAAAGAAATAGAGATGATTTCTGGAGATGCTTATATGGAACAAGCTATTAAAATAAGATTATCAACTGCTTTAGGTAGCTTAGAAGGAAATAGAGATATAGGTTCAAAATTAGAGCTTATAATACATGAATTTATAGACGTTCAAGCTACTCATACTAATTTAGAAAAATTAATTAAAGAAGCTATTTATGATTTAATTCCAAATGCACAAATATTAATACAAAAACCTAAAACTAAATATACTGATTATAGCACTAACTTATCAGTGGTAATAGTTGATGGTGATAAAAAGTATAATATAAATATTTAGAAAGGAGTGATTAAATGAATAGATTCGAAGAAACTTATACTTCTCTAAAAGATAAGTTCTATAGCTTATCTAAAATAGATATAGCTAAAGGTACAGTTATGGATATGATATTTAAATCATTTGCATATGTGATATCTGAAGCTTATGAATTAATAGAGAAGAATAAAAAGCCTTATCTATTTACTTCTCAAAAAGAAGATGAATTAGATTCTACAGGTTACTTTTTACAATGTCCTAGATTAGCTGATGAAACGGATGAAAATTATCTATATAGATTAATGAAATGGACACAAAGAAATGCGACTAATAATATAGACGCAATTAATGACAAAATAAAGACTTTAAGTTTTTCATCATCTGGTAACTATGTTCCATTAACAGATGGAGTAGGTACAGCAACAGTATATTTAATTCCATATAAGTATGAAGAAGACTATATTAAAAACACATTAGCTGAAGCAGAAGAAGTATTATCTAAAATTATATCGCCAGGAACAATAGTTGAATATATGGTTCCTCAACCAATAAGTGTGAAACTTGTTTGTTATTTAGATGTAAAAGATAATTCTGATTCTAATTACATACAAAGAGAAGCTATTAAGGTTATAAAAGAATATATTAATAATATAGCACCTGGCGAAAGATTAATGCTAGGTAAAATAAATAATATGGTTTTAGACATAGACGGCGTTGAATATTTCAATGTAGTTCAAGTATATCTTAATGATAAAGAATCAACTGCTTTTGAAATATTACAAACTGTATCTAGTAAAATGTTATATGATGAAATAATATGGTGGGAGGTAGACAAGTAGAATGTTTGATTACTCTAATATGATTAAAAGAGCAATTGAATTCTTCCCAATATGGTCTGATATAAGAAAAAGAGGTACAAAGTCTATAGGAGGCATGGTAGTCAACTCAGCTCTAGAAGAAACACTAGAGCTTGAGACAGCTATCCAAGCTTACAAGGACTTTTATTTTTTAGATAAATATCAAGACAAAGAGGAAGAAGTTATAGCATATGTATATGCTGCAAATGTAGGTACACTGGAGGATTTAGATAACACTTCTGTTATATACAACAATACAGAATATCTTATCACTTTAAATATAGATGAATTTTATTCTAATGAAAACTTATCTTATTATGAAAATGGACTTATATATATACAAGAATCCTTATACAATAAAAATAATATAAATTCAATAATTCTTTCTATAGATGATTACAAATACACTTATGCTTTAGAAAGAAAACATGTATGGAATATATTCGATGAGTTCGCTTGCTTTGTTGGATTAGAAAGACATGAAAATGAATCTAATACAAGTTTAAAAGAAAGAATATTATTCTCTACTAAAAACTTAGGAAGCAATACTGAAGAAGGACTTAAGAATGCAATAATGTCTGAATTAATAGGCATGTTCCCTGATATGAAATCAGAAGAAATAGAAATAAACAAATTAACACCTGAATCTTTAATAAAACCTTATAAAGAATTTAATAGTTTATTAGATATGCTTAGTTCTGTAAATAGGGATGTATTAAAAGATAAACGTTGGGATTTAGATAAATGGTCTTATGATTTTAAATCAATAGCATTCTTAGATAATGTATGGGACGACGTTGTTGAATCTTATCAAAATGGTATAGGTCATGGAGATGATTTAAAAGTAGTAATAGCAGATAATGATACTACAACTGATGCAGAAATAATTTTATATGATAAGTCTACAGTTAAGTTAGATAAATATGTAGCAGATAAAAATATTAAAAAAAATATAAACTTTAAATTAAAAAGATATGAAAATATATTAAATCCAATAAAAGCAAAATACGCTATTAAAGCATCAGAAGCAATAGATATAACTCATGAAAATATAGAGTTATCTGTATTTGAAAATAATGAGAAAAAAGAAACTAGAAAAATAGAAGAGATATATAAAATGGGTAAAGGAATTACAGCTGTAGATAATTCTAAAATAACAGATGATAAACCATATAGATTAGAATTCTATTCTGATAGTAATTTCGACGGGATGAAAATATCTAAAGCAAGAGTTATTTATAAACATAAAACTACTGGAGAAATTTTAGAATCTAGAAATTTATTAAAGTCGGCACCTGGTTTTAGTTATAATGCTTCAGCTGAATTAGTTAATACTTCTATAAAGAAAACAGTTAGGTCAGTTAATCATTTTAATCAGTATGAAAATTTAGCTGATAAAAGTACTGGTATTGTTTTAGCTCCAAATAGAAATGAAGGTAAAGCTGTACTAAATGTACATGGTCTAGGTTTAAATTTAGTTAATGTAAATATAGAAAATGAATTAGCTGATATACCTACTAGTTTAATAAAGCATAATTTATTCTGTTTCTGGAGAGAGAATGAATTAGTATTTAGAAATGACACTAATAAAGAAAGAAAATTTGAAATAGAAGTAGAAGCTAATAAGATATGTTTTACATCAGAAGGTGATGCAGATTTATTTGTAGACATAGAAGGTAAAACTAAATATCTTAAATTAACTGGTCGTAGACTTGTAGAGATATTTGATGAAGACTCAGATTTATCTCCTAAGAAAATGAAAGTTACTGTTATAAGTAATTCCATAGAAACAACTAAATTCTATAACTTTAAATATTGTTGTCATACTGTAGATTTAAAATTACAATATGGAGCTCTTATAAAAGATTCAGAAGGATATAGATTACCTAACTTCGCTGTTAACAGCTTAATAGTTTCTATGTCATCTAAGACAGCATCTAGTCCTATATTAAACTCTATATATATCGGTGCAGATATGAAACAGTTAAGATATAAGACAGAGATTATAGAACCTAGACCAAATACTAATAGGATTATAGAAATCACATCTAATTGTTTAGCTGATTTATTACATGTAGATACCGTAGGAAATACTATTAGTAGAACAGAGAATTATGTACCAGCTACTTCTTATAAAGCAGTACAAGATGACGCATGGATAAGACTTGATTTAAATGAATATGAATCAATAAAAGAAATAACTACTACTGTTGGAGCTATACATGTTATAGAAGAAAGTGGAAAGCTATATTATAATGTATCATTAAAAATGGGGCAAACAGTTAATAGTGTTATAATAAATGGAGTTAAAAATGTACCAGCTAAAACTATTACATTAGAAAAGATGATACAATCTTATATACCTCATTTTGATATAGAGACGGATAAAGTATATGCATGTAAACTATGTAAAGGATTATTAGTAGCAGATAATGACCCAGATAATCCTAAGATGATAATAGTAAATATTAAATCTAATATATTCAAAGGAGTAAATGCATCATATTATAAATTTACAAAACTGCCTAATACTTTAGGAATAGTATTTAATAATGATGCTTCTGAAATACATAGTAGTGAAACTAATTTACCTTTTAATAGCATAAGCTTTGTTCCAGGAGGAACTAAAACATATCAAGCTATAAATGAAGCTGATATATATACTGGTGAAGTAAGAGGAATAAAAATACTTAATAACTTTAGTCCTATATTAAATTCTTCTGCTTTAATGTATTATCAAGTAGAACCATTTGAATCAAATGTTAAATATGAAGTTAAATTTAGTTCTACAATAGAATCTAATAATAGCTTTGATGATTTACTTAATTGGTCTATAGGTTTAAAAGATATAGCTATTAAAACACCAATAGATTTAAGCAATACTGAAAATTATGATATATCTGAATTAGAAGTAACAGATGAAGTTCTTTTAAGTAGACATATTGAATTACAAAATAGTTATAAAATAGGTGACAATAGAGAAGTCTTTACAAATAGATATATGGTTATACCTGAAAACGGTACAGTCTTATACGAAAGATATTCAGATAATCAAAATCAAAGTTTAATAGTTCAAGAAGAAATAATAATGGAAGAAGACGGCTTCACTAAATTAGCTTATTCTAATATAGATGAAATGTTATATGCAGGTTTCTCTCCTTATATTGGTTCTAATGAGTTATTAGTAAAAGACTTTGAGATATTAAAAGACGAAGGTATTATATTATGGACTAATAAAAACTATATCAATGCTTCTAGAAAGGTTTATTTAAGATATACTATAAAAAATCCAATAGCAATATTATTAGATGAAGATTTATTATATAAAGCAATTGGATATAATGTAGATGCTTATGATGAAGTTAGCAGATTTAAAATAGCTGGAGTAGATGACGGTTATAAATTTGACTTAAGACAAATAGATAACTATAAAGATGTAGATATGGTTTATACAACATGTTCATCTCCTGCATTCCAAGCAGACGGCTTTAATGACATACTTACTTTCAAGAAGATAGTAAATAGAGATACTATATTAGTTAGAACAGGATATTATTATATCAATGGTAGAGAATATTACTTATTCCCTTCTAAAGATGAAATAGTATTAGATGAAAAAAAATATATAGACATGGAGAATGTAGAATTAAGTGGAGAAGAAATAACTCTATTTAAGAGAACAGACAACTATGTGAGAAACTCTGAAATGTTATTTAGAGGAATGAATGAACTTTATAATTTTGACGCAGGTAAATCACAAGTTAAAGGCGTATCTGCAATTAATTCAATAACTGCATGTGATTCTTTTAATAGCTGGAATGTGTTTGGTACTAAAATGATATTAAAAGATGGACTTAATCAGTTAGGTATAAGTTTCATGCCAGAGATACCTAATGGATATGCATATATAGAATTAACAGATTATCTTGCAAAGGGAGATAATTATTTAAGTTTCTGGGCTGAAAAATCTTTAGAGGTATATATAGGAGAAGAGAAAAAGTATTTAGGATTAGATTTCCCTGATTCTATATCTATAAAGTTAGGTCAAGAGATACCTTATAGAAATGATGATATTAGAACAGCTACTATAAAACAAGATGATAATAAAAAATATTATTTAATAGTAAAAGGACAAGGTACTATTGATGATATTATATTATCTGATGATATAAATTCTATGTCGGCTCATGTTAAGAATATAGACTTGTTAGGTTTAAATATAAAAGAAGGATTTAAACAAGGACAAAAACATAGAGTGTTTATAAAGTCTAATAAAGAAGCTATTAATAATGGAGCTGCTTTAACTAAAGATGAATATATAAAAACAGCGTCTAATATGTATTGGGGAATATCACCTTTAAAATCATATGATTCAAAAGCAGATTTTGCTACTTGTTCTACAGAAAACATACATTTTGAAAATTCATATGTTAAAACTGGAAGAACAGAAGGATATATAGAAACGGCTCCTATATATTTAGATAATCCTATGACTATAAAAAGAATTATAGTAAAAGCAAATGAAATAGGCTTTGATGATATGAGAGGATTTAAGATACAAATATTATCTTCTAATACAAGAGAAGGTGTATATATGCCTATAAATACTTTTAACGATAATTATGGTTATGTGTATGGCGATGCATTACTTAAATATATTAAAATTAAGGTTACTATGCCAGATAACAAATTCTTAAATAATTTAAATATATATGCAGAATATAAATCTACTGAATCTAATGCACCAAAAGTATTAATGCCTAGTTCAGGAGAATTAATAACTAAAATATATGATGCACAATATTCAGCTGATTATAGAATAAGAGAAATTAGTATAGCTGACATAAGTAATATAAATGATGTAGAAATACAAGTGAGAGCGTCAAAAGAAGATTATAGTGCAGATGTTTGGCACCCATGGGAAACATTAGAGTTAAAACATAATCTAACTCTTAAGAATGAATTAAAATTCTATGGTACAAGATTCTTCCAAATAAAAGTTTTATTAAAAACAAGTAATGCTTTCATTAAGATAAATAATATAGATATCGAGGTGATGTAATGTTACAACCTAATAGCCGAATCAATTTAGACAAGGGTATTAAGTTTTATGAACAAGACATCTTATTTGATAATTACATTTATACGGGCGATTTTGATATCGCCCTTACTTTAGATTATGCTTCTCCTGGATTTGGATTAGGATTAACTAATAGTGAAGGACAATCTCTTACAGATAAAGAAGAAGTATTATTATTTAAAATGGGACAAAAAAGCGTAGATGTAATTCATATGAATAAAGATGCTCAGAAAACTTTAGCTACTTTTAACAGTGCCTATGCTAAAACTTATACACAAGATTTACAATATACACTACAAAAAAGAGGAGCTGAATTTACTCTATATATAGGAGAACAAAAAGTATGCATATTTAAAGCTCCTAATGATTTTGATACATATAACTTAATTTATTATTCTAATAAAGATAATGAAATAAAAAATATTAATATAGCTTCATCTATACCTTATGGTTGGGTTACTAACATGCAAAATACTAATGGAGGCTACATATGGTTCTATAGAGATGCTTTTGAATTTAAATATTGTAATGGAGAAGCAGAGATAGAACAACCAGATATTTATCTTAACTACGGTAAATATTATCTTAAATATGAAACAGAAGGAGATTGCGATATAATTCCTTATATCTTTTTATCTGAAGATGAAAGATTATTAGATGAAAGAAAGAATATCTTAAATCCAATGGATAATAGTTTCAGAATAGATAAACCTCAAAAAATAAGTTTAAAATTTGAAGGAACTTCAGGTAAGATTAAAAAAATAAGAATTACTACACAAAAAGATAATGAATACATAAGAACTTCTCCAGATAAAGGAGAAAAAGTTGAAATAGGTGGTAGTAAGATTAAATTATTATTAGATTTAATAGAAACAGCTGAATGGACAGGTATAATTAAAAATGCTCCAGGAAGTACACATAATAATCCAATAGATTATTCGTTAATAGAGTTCGGTGTAAATTCTTATGGATTATTTGATTTAGATATTGCTCAATCAGTAGAATATCGTTATAAATATGCAAATAAAAAACTTACTATAGAAAGCATGTATGGCAAAGTTATAAAAGAAATAAATATAACTAATAATACATTAACTATATTTAGAAACGTGAATGCAATTATAAAAGATTTTGTAGTAAAAGACATATACGGAAACGATACAAATATAGTAGTAGAAAATACTATTAAGAAATTTGCTCCTGGCACTATATATTCTCCAATAATAGTTTTAGATGAAAATGAACAGCCATTAGATTTATCTAGTTCATATAGAGTTTATAATAAAAATGGAAAAGATTATTATTGGTTTACTAATACAGAAAGAGAATATTTTGAACCAGCTCATATGATTAGATTAACTAAACAGCCTAGTCATAAAACAGGAACAATAATTGTCTATGGTATTAAAAAGGAATCTACAATGGATATGGATAATATTCTTCGTATACCTAAAGAAGGTCTAGATACAATAGATGCTTTTGCTAATTATTATGATATCTTATTTGAAAAAGATTTAAGATATATAAACAAAGAGTATAGAGAAATACGATTAACAGATATATCTGATTATAAGTTAATAGTTGTAGATTATTTAAAAGAAGATTCATATGCAATAAATTATCGTCATGAATTTAATAGCTATGAAATAGATATATCTATTGCAGATGATAAAGAAACAAGTGTAGTTTATAATAACGCTGATGAAAATAAAAATGGTATAACATTCATAAATGAATACAGGTATGTTAATACAAATACTGTACCTTCAGAAGATTGTTATATTGTAATAGGGAGGTAGATATAGTGAAGATATTCCCATCAACACATAAAATAAAGTCAATAACTGAATCACATGTTGATTTAGATTTAAATGTACCTTTAGCTTATATAGAGCTTGATTATAGTAAGTATAAAATAGATAAAGTTATGGAAGATATAGCAAATACAGATGTTAAAACAGAGGTTCTTGTAAATCAAGAATTCTCTTCTCCATCTGTTAAGTTATTTAATAAATTCAATGAAGCTGTTAACATGGATAATCTATTAACTAGAGTTGGAGATAAATATTATTATAGACCAAAAGATATGATTTCTTTTGAACCACAAAAATTTAATTATACAGCTACTATTAAAACTAATATAGCTTATAAAATAGCTAATAGATATAATATTAATATAGCTTGTGTAGATGATGTAGATAGTTTAGATTTATCTAAAAGAATAGCAGCAGGGTTCTCAAATCCTTCATCAAGAGAAATAGTGCCTCCTAATATTTCTATAAATAACAATAGATTAGATGCTTATACTTTTACAGATATGAGTATAACCGATTGTGATGTTTTATTTATAGAATCTCCAGATGGTATACATTATGATGATAGTCAAAAACCTACTGAAATAGATAAAATACTATTTTTAAACAATAATACAGCTATATGGATAGCTTCAGATTATGATAGAAATTATCCTTATGAAAACACATCATCATTTAATGAGTATTCAGTAAAAACTCCATTATTAAATTCAAAGACAACTATGTTATCAGATGTTTATTTTAATATAAATGCAATGCCTTATAACCCTAATGTTATTTATCATAATATATTTAATGGAGATAAAGCACCGATATTAATTGTAGAACATATAGGTAAAGGATACGAAATAATATCACATTCTAGCATTTTAAATAACATAGAAGATAATATAAAAGTAATGTACGAAGTTATAATGTACTGTTATTTAAATAGATATAAAACAACAACTAATTTAACTCAATGGATAACATCAGAAATACCTGATTATCAAATAGAGTCAGGAAAGTTAGTTAAAAAGAAATACTTTATGTCAGACATAGATTTATATAAGCATTTTAATTTAAAAGCTAGTGAATTAGTTTTATATAATGTAGACATAATAGATGAACATACAAATGCTACTCCAGATGATAATACTCAAGACTTATATGACTATGTAACAGCTATACAGTTTATAGGTATGAATGGCGGTAGATTAATGTTTGATAAAGTAACTTCTAATAATAGTTCTTATTCTACAGAACCTAAAAAACCTACTAATTGGATTTCATTATATGATGGAACCAATATAATATATTTAAGAGAACTTCATTATATAGTTGAAACAGATTTATCAAATAAAGTATTCACTGTAACAAATGAAGATGACCTTAAAGTAAAGATATTAGCTTTTAAATCTACAAGTTTAGGTGTAGATACACAAATGCCTTTTGAAAAAACTATTCCTTTTATCAAAACAGATGTAAATGGAATGGAAAGAATAAGAGAAGCAGAATATGCTTTTTATATAAATATAGATAATCAAGAAATAGGATTTGATTTCTTAGAAGATTATACTGAAGATAAAGGTGAGAAGTTATTTGTTATAAGAGTATATCAAACACCTGATTCAATACAAATAACAGATATGAGACAGTTAGGTGGAGGTTTAAAAGAAGACGCTGCTGATAATTATAATTTAATGGATATAGGTCATATAAGTGGTAGACCTTATAGACCAGCAGGGACAGTAGTATTTACACTACCTACTAAATATAAAGAACATGAAGAATTAATAGAAAAAGCTATTAAAAAATATATAGGTGCGTCCGATGTACCAGTAATATTTTTTGAAGACAAATAAAATAAAAGAGGTGAAATAATTTGAGTTTAAAGAAAATAGATTTCTCTGATGGAATTAGAGCTGAAGAAATTCAAAATAACTTTGAAGATTTACAAGCTCAAATAGATAGAGAACGTAAAAGTGTAGGAGGAGCTGGTATAGCTTCTGGTTTAGAAATAACTCCAATAGTTACTCAAAATGAATTTGCCATAGAAGTTTCTGAAGCTTCTATAATAGGTAAAGATGGACAAGAAATACATATAGATAAACAAAAAATAAATATAGAACTTCCTAAGCTAGCTAAAGAAGTAGAATATTTAACTTCTAATGCTAGTAATCAAATTAAATTAAGACATACACCTTATTCTTTAAATAGAAGAATGACTGTAGAAATGCATGGTATGTTTACTCCACAATATTCTGGTATAGATATAAAATATAGAGATTCAATAGCTCAAGATGATTATATAAGAGTTAGAGCTATTAATGGAAATACTGTATCTCTTACAGGATTAACTAGAAGAGATTTAGTAGTAACTTATCATTATACAGGAAAAAGAATAGATACAATATATATAGATAAAAATGATAAGCTTAAAGTTATATCTTCAACAACATCGCCAACACCTTCTGTAATGATGCCTAATGATTATAAGTATTTAATAGCTTTTATAGAAATAGATGGAGCATATACAGATGAAGAAGGTAGAACTTATGCTAATATAATTATGAGAAAAGATTTAAGAGATGTAAGAAATATATATACAGATTTAAATGGGGACTTATGGTTATGTGGTATACCATTTAAAGATTTACAAATAATCCATATGATTGAGCCTTTAGACCCTAAAGAATATACTATGTGGTATGATACTTATACTAATCAATTAAAGACTTGGAGAAGTACAGATGAATTAATTTATATGAATGAGTACACGGTTACAACTGATTATATAAATAATCCAGATGTGGCAAAAGATTATCCAACAGATATGTATTATTATACTGGTAAGAATCAATTATCTGTATATGTAAATGATGTACAATTAAATGAAGACCAATTTGATGAACTTATAAATGGAGTACCTGCTGACATAAAAGACGTAGATAAGAAAGTTATGTCTAATACATTTAGAATATATACTGACTTAAGAATTGGAGATAAGATAGTATATAAAATAACTAACTTTGATGAACATAAAATGTGGGTTCCAGTTAATCATAGCTCTTATGTAAATGTAAAAGATATAAAACATTTTTCACCTGATTCAGAAGAAGGCGGAGCAAATTACTTTGCATCTGAAAAAGCAATAGCTTTAGGTAAAGATGAAAATTTATATCCATATAGATATCAATATTTCTTATTTGATAGACATAAAGATTTAAATATGTTATTTACTCCAGGTAAGCATGAACTAGATGTAATGGTTAATCAAACTCCTTTACATTCAGACCAATTCGAAGAAATAACTATATATGATTTATATGGACAAGACTTACCACAATCAGTTATAGATGCAGCTGGTATACATTTTGGTTGGACTTATGCTGAATTAGAAAAGTATTCAGGAGAATATGAGAATACAGGCATAGGGTTTAAATTAGTACAGCCATTAGATGCAGATTTGGCTGAAGAAGAAAATGGTGCAATGGATTTATATGTAGAAGCTTCTGTACAAAGAAGAGTTAATGATGGACCATTAAAAAGAAAATTACAAAGAACTGCTACATTTGTTTATGAGAAAACAGTAGATGTAGAAGGAAATGGAGTAGTTGATATAGAAGATGCTTATTACTTATATGGTGAAAACCAATTAGAAGTATTTTCAAATGGTAAAAGATTAGATAGAGATATTCATTTTATAGAAGGTACAGATTTATCTGACCAAGATGATATAGATGAAGAAGGTAATATAACTGCTTTAGCTCCAAGAAGAAAAGGTGCTAAAACAAAACAATTTACAATAACTAATCCTAATCCGATAACTATAACTTATAAGATAACAACTTCTATATATTCATATGACCATGTTAATCAATTAATAGACGAATTAGATTATAATGCTTTAACAGCTGTTAAAAAAGTAGATGAGCTTTATGATAAGACAGTTGATATACAAAATAGAGTTCAAGCTACGATAGAAGATTTATCTGAGGAATTAGAAGAAATAAAAGATATAGCTAATAATTTAGATGGAAAGTATTTAACTAAAGATACAGTTATATCAATATCACAAATGCCGCCGATAATGGTTTCTAATATGGTTCAATCTTTAAATCATATATCTTCATCAATAACATTTAATGCTGGTAAAACAGAATATAGTATAAAAACAGATGTAAGAGAAGAAGACTTTGTTATGGCTATTAAAAGAGATGTAACAAATCAATTAGATAAGTTCTTTATAAGAGGAGTAGATTATTCTATATATAATACTGTTAATCAAGAAGGTGCTTATGAAGATACAATTTTATCTATATCAAGTTCAGCTGCCGCTTTAATGAATACTGGAGATATAATAATATTAACAGGAATTAAATTTGGAAAGGCAGGTAGAGAGTAATGATGGCACCAAAGACTACTTGGTATGTATTAGAAGATATAGATGGTTTATTTGAATACTCACCAAAAAGAACTCATGATATGGAAGGTTCTTATGCACCAGGAGATACTTTATCAGTAAAAATACAATTATGGAATAATAGATTAGGTATGGAAGATGTGCAAGATGCAACAAATGCAAAATTAGTAGTATTCTTTAAGAATTATGAAGATAATTATTTATTAAAGCTTTGTAAAGTGAAACTTAACAATGAAGAAGCCAAACCAGTTACAATAGATATGGATAGAGGTATATTCAATTTAGGAACTATATCTGGTGGAGCTAATAATGGTTCAGATTTAAATACAGATAATTATGTTGAATTTGAATTACAAATAGGAGCAATACCTATGAATGTTAAGTCAGAATTAAAAGGCTTAATATTAGATGTAGAATATGATAATTAAAAATAAGCCAGGCTTTATGCTTGGCTTTTTTACGTAATAGTATTATAAATATGAAAGAGGTGATTATATGTCTTATAAAGATTTTTCTCCTAGGTCATCTTACACATATAAAGAAGTGAAAGATTGGGAGATAGATACTGTAAAAGAAAAAGTTAATCCTGTATATAATGATGGTAATCATGAATACTATTTATCTTTAAAAGATGTTATAGAAGGAATAAATACTTCTAAATATCCTGTTAGTGGAGAGAATGTATGGTTACCAGATGAAGATGGTAATCTAATACCTTTACCTGAATGGATAGGTAATGGAAATGGTTCAGGCGGAGGAAATGGTAGTGGAGGTGCTCAAGAAACAAAGCATTATAGAGTAGAGATGATATCTACTCAAGGTAATATAATAAAAGATAAGAACTTTACTACAACACTTAAAGCGATTGTTTATGAAAATAATGAAGACGTAACAGATAAAAAAGATAAAAAATATTTTAAGTGGGCTAGATTTAGTGGAGCTACAGAAGCAGACCAAATAGCAGATGCACAATGGAATTTAAAATGGGCAGCAGGTGCTAAAGAGATTCCAATAACAGCAGATGATGTTAATAGAAATGCAATGTTTCAAGTTCAATTTGTAACAGATAAACAAGCTAATCTTTGGATGCAAGAAGCTTATAAAGCCTATATGAATAAAATAAAAAAATAAAGGAGGAAGTTAAATGTTTTTTAACCCATTAAATAAAGCGTCAGTTGACCCTAATTATAAAGTATTAGCTACAGCTCAATTGACAGTAACAGACCAAACAGATGCTTCTAATTTAGCAGGAAATATGACAGTAGTATCTGGTTCAAAATCTCAAATGTTTTTAACAGGTTCTAGTCAACCTTATAATCCAGATTACAAAGTTAGTAATTTAGTTTTAAGACCTTATATGATAGCTACTAATGTATATAGAGGTTCTCAAGATAATAGATATAATCCAGATTTATTTGACCCAAAAGAATATCCTAATTTAGAAAGACCAGGAGATGTTAATGTAAGTGTTAAATATATACACGATATAGAATGGTATATAGTAGATTCAGCTAATAATCAAAAACTTATAAACATTGAAGAAGATACAAGATTCTCTCATACTTGGACTTATAGAGATGCAGAAGGAGAAGAAACAGTATTATCTGATAAGAGAACTCTTGTTATAAAAGATAATATATTAGAAAAAGACCAAGTTGCAAGTATAATGGTTAAGTTTAGTTTCAATGACCCATTTGCTGATATAAGAATACCAGTAACTTATGAGGTACAAATAAATAACTTATCTACTGGTGTAGGTACTTCAAAAGCAGCTATTAATTCAATGGATGGTAACTCATTCTACAATGCTGATGAAGACCAACAATTAAGATTCAAAGGAGACTATTATTCTGAAGGTGTATATGTAGATTTAGACCAAAGATTACAAGACCCAACTTCTAATACTAGAGTAGAATGGTTTATAAGAACACAAAATGGTTGGACTATATTAGATGCAGCTACACAAGATGATAATCAATGGAATCAACCAGGTAAAATGTTATATGAAATACATAGAGTAGTTGAAAAAGACCATGAAGGGAATATAATTAGAACAGAAAAAACTAAGAATCCTAAAGGAGGAACAGTGTTAATAATAACTCCTGGTTTAATAGCTGGTTCTGATATTATAAGATTTACAGTAACAGACGACCAACAATCAGATATGCAATCTAATGCTTTAGAGAATGTACATGATTATTCTGACCCAACACAATGTTATATATGGTCATCTAATGGAGATAAACTATATAAAGGCATGGAAGCACCAGGTACTAATTTAAAAGCTGTAGTTACGTATAGAGGAACTTTATTAGAAGATGGAGATTCTATGTATGATACTGCTTTTGATTATTATTGGTATAGAATAGATGGTTCGGGAACTGTTGTAGAAAATATATATGAAGACCAAGGTGTTTTAAAATTTATAGATACTAAAGACCCTAACTATACAAGTGATAATGGATTCCCTAAAAAGTTAAATAGAAGTATAGATATACATCCTAATCATATAGATAATAAAGCTACATTTACAGTAGACTTATTAAATAAAAAAGAAGCGTTGGTTAAGCAATATAGAGCTAACTTATTAAGAAGTATGCCAACAGAAGAAGAATTAAAAGACGCTAAAATAATAGCTGTTAATTCTGGTTTAAGTCCATATGCTTTTGCTAATATATTGGATACCGCTATAGAAATGAGAGCATTTAAAATAGCTCAAGAAGAAAACATATTAGCTGCTTATAGACAAAGAAGAGGTGAATAACTTTGGTATTTAACAGAAGTTATAATCATAAAGACGTCCTAACTAGGGCGTCTATGACTATTCAAATAATAGAAGATGTAGCTTTATACAAAGCTCAATTATTCAGTTCTAATGGAAACATATTTAGTTCTACTGATAAATCTTCAGAATTATATGTTAGAGTGTATAAAGGATTAGATGATGTAACTGTTAAATTTTCAGATATAGTTTGGAAAAGATTCACGGCTAATTCAGAAAATATAGAAGAAGATTTAGCATGGGGAGAACAACATGCTGGTAAGTCTGATATAATAATAACTAAGGATGATATAAAAGAAAAAGCAAATATCCAAGTTGAAATATATTCATTGATAAATGGAGAGAGAACTTTAGTTGCAGCAGATTTTATATCTTTTATAGACATTAATGATATGCAAGGTAGTGATACTCCTCCTAATAATCCTAAACATGGAGACTTGTGGTTAGATACTTCTGTAACACCACCAAGACTTATGATGTGGGATTCTGATTTAGGAATGTGGATAGAAGTTGCTATAGCAGGAAAAGACAGAAGAAATTTAATTAGACATTCTAATTTTTATAAAAAGAATTTTGATTATTGGACTAATGTTAATAATGCTACTTTAGAAATAGAATCAATGTCAGGTAAGAAATGGGCTCGTATAAAATCTAATGCTATTAAAAATGATTATTGTGGAATATCACAAATAGTTAAGGCTAATGCAAAAGGTCAATATTCATTTCAAATATTATCTGAAATATACATACAATCAGAATATCCAAATGGGGATTTATTAATTGCTTTTTATTCTATTAATAGCTCTAATATAAAAACATTAATTAAAGAAGAAACATTTGATATAAAGACAGAAGCAAAAGTATTTACTTCTACATTTAGTTCTTTAGCAGATACTTCAAAGATAGAAGTTATAATCAGTGGACAAGAAGATACTACTTTTGATTTTGTAGTTACAAATATAAAATTAGAAAATCATCCAATACCTACTGAGTGGGAATTAGCAATAGAAGATATGCAAGATGCTTTAGACCAAAAAGTAGGAAATACTGCTGAAGAAGTATTTGATTCATTAACTGATGGAGGAAAAATGCAAGGTATCTATGTAGATATAGATGAACATGGTCAAAAGAATTACTATGTTTCTGGTAGATATATAGATGCATATAATTTAGTAGTGAGAAGAAAAAAAGATAATGTAGAAACTTTAAAAATAGACGAAGAGGGGAATGTCTCACTTAAAGTTAATACTTTACAGATAGTTGCAGCTAATACAGGAGAATTTGAAAATGCAGCTACTGAAAACGACATAGCTTGGAAATTAGAAATAATATCGAGCAATGGAAATATATTTAAAAATAATATTGTAGATACTGTATTGTCTGCTAGAGTTTATAAAGGCAGAAAAGATATGACAGACGAATTACCTGCATCTAGTTTTAGATGGACAAGAACTAGCATGAATCCGACTAGAGATGCTAGATGGAATAATACAGATGGAATTGGTATAAAAAGTATTACAATAACTAGGGAAGATATTAATCAAAGAGCTACTTTTACATGTGAAGTAGACAATTAAAAAAAACAGGAGGAAAATAATAAATGGCTTTATTAGCAACATCACAAATTACAATAGTAGATTTAAATGACGCAGTTTCACTGCAATCATATTTAACGGGGAATGTACCTAAGGTGCAATTTTTAACTAATAACGGGATGTATACACCTAACTATACTAACTCACCTGCTACAATTACAGCAGAATTATATAGATTAGGTTCATCAGATAACTTAATTACTAATAACTCAAGATATATAACAAAAATAGAATGGTATTATAAATTACTACCTAACACAGATTGGGTAAAAATAACTTCAGATGATTCTAAATTTACTTTAGGTGGAACAAGTCCTAAATTCCATTCGGTTTCTATAAACCAAAATATGATGACAAAAGATACTCCAGGTCTTGCTATTAAGTGTGAAATGACTTATAAAGAAGACTGGATGCCAGAAGCTCATACTCAAGTTTCTGAAATGGACTTCTCTTTAACAGTACAAGGAGATGACGGAGTCGATTCATATACTGCTATGCTTACTAACGCTACTCACTCTATAATATGTTCTTCTAATGGGACTCCAGAGTCAGGGGAAATAGGTAGTGGAAGCAGGGCCTCATCAGATATAATAGTTTATAAAGGTGCTAAATTATTAACAGCAGTAGCAGATACAGCAACACCAGGAACTGGACAATTCAAATACGTTATAAAAAATAGTGTAGGATGTACAGCTACAAGAACAGATAATGATACTTTCCATATATCTGCTTTAACTTCTGCTACAGCAGGTAAAGTTACAATAGAAATAAATTGTGAAGGTGTTCAAACTTTAAGACAAGAAATGACTTTCACTAAAGTACATCATGGTCAAGCTGGGGCTAGTGCTAAATATGTTATTGTAACAGGAGAAAGCGTATTTAAATATGCAGCTGGAGCTTCAACTCCTACGCCAAGTCAAATAGTATTAAATAGACAATTATTTAATGTAACTGGTGGTAAATGGCAATATCATAATGGAACTGCTTGGACAGATTTCTCACCAGCACAAACAGGAGCAACATTAGCAGTAACTCCTTCTCTAGGACATTTTGCAACAGCAAGTAATAAACAAATGAGAGTTAGATATTATGTAAGTGATACTGTATTTGATGAAACAACTATAGTTAAAGTATCTGATGGTACTTCAGGGGCAGATGCTTATACTGTAACTTTAACTAATGAATCTCATACAGTTATATGTGAAAACAATGGTACTCCTTCAACTGGAGAATTAGCTAAAGCTTATACTGACATAGTAGTTTATAAAGGAACTAGTAAAGTAACTAACTTTACTGTTAAAGCTGGTACTGGAGCAGATGTGCCAGTAGGATGTACAGTGAATATAGATTCAACAACTAAGAGAGTATCTGTTGCTACTTTAACAGCTGATTCAGCTACGGCTACATTGATAATAACTGTAGACGGTAAAGAATTCAAAAAAGTATTTACTATAACTAAAACTAGAAAAGCGTTAAATGGGGCTTCAGCTAAAGTATTAAGCATATCTGGTCCAATGGCCTTTGCTTATGCAAGTGGTTCTACTACACCATCTGTTTCTCAAATAACTTTAACAGCTACAGCTACTAATTTCAAACCATTAGATTCTGAAATAGTTTGGAAGAATGCTAAAACAGGAACACAATTAGGAACAGGGGCAAGCTTAACTATACAACATAATAATAATGGATTTGTTAATAACGTATTAGAAGTAAAAGTCGAATACTCAAAAGATACTACAGTATTTGATACACATACAATAATAAAAGTATTTGATGGTAAGAATACCGTTTCAGGATATATATGGAGTCCACAAGGGAATATAATAAAGAATAAGGAAATGGATTCATTAACTTTAGAAACAGTTGTATTTAATGGTTCATCTAACGTAACTGCAAGTGGAGCTACTTTTAGATGGGTTAAAGTTTCTTCTTCTGAGGGTGAAATTGACTTAAAAAATAACACTAAATCAACTGTAACAGTAAATGCTAATGAAATTCCTAATTTATTAGTAGTTAAATGTTATATGACTTACTCAGGTACTACTATACAAGATACAATAGTACTTGAAGATAGAATGGACCCAATTCAAGCTACGGTATTTTCTACAGCAGGAGATACATTTAAAAATGGTAGTGGAGAAACTCATTTATCAGCTAGAATAGTAAGAAACGGAGAAGAAATAGATGCAATATCTATAGTTGGCTCTAAACCTAGTTCTGGCGGTACAGGAGAAATAGTGTACTTAACAACAGATGATAAATATTATAAATGGAGTGGTACTGCTTGGACAGCAATAGATATCCCAGAAGCAGGAGTAAACGCACACTCTAAATTTAAATATACTTGGTACAAATATAATGAAATAGGAGTACAAGTAAAAGGATGGACTAGAAACGGTAAGATAATAAAAGTTCAAAGTTCAGAAGTAAATCAAAAAGCAAGTTTTGTTGTTGAGGTAGAAGATTAAAGTTTAGAATTATAATAGGGCATGGGGGGAATTTATATCCTATGTCCTATTTTTTATAGTAATATTATAATAAATTGAAAGGAGGACTTTTAATGAATGAAAGGACAAGAAATTTATTAGCAATAGCTAGTTATACCTTATCAGTAGTTAATGATGGTGCTCAAGGACCTCAAGGACCAACTGGACCGCAAGGAGAAGCAAAAGATTATTATGACGGCTCGTTTATGGATGGTAAAAAATATTGGAATACAAATTATAGTGACACTTATACTGCTCCTGGAAATAACGTAGCCGTATTTAAAGAATCTACTTCTAAGATTGGTGGTAATGTATTACAAATTCAAAATGATACATGGTTATATGCTAAAAATAAAATATGTATAGAACAAAATAAAATATATAAATTTACTTTTAGAGTAAGACAAATACAAGACCCATTAAACGGTGCTGATAAAAATAAAGTGTATGCGGGTGCTACTACTTTTAATGCAGCAGGCGACAAACTTTCTGCTAATAACGGTACTTACTTTGTAGCTAGTTCTCAAGGTATTACTGTAGCAAATGGATGGAGAGAATATACTGCTTATATGTCTACAAGTGCTAAAAGTGCTTTAGTTGGTACAGATGGTAAAACATTATGCCCAGCAGTTAAAGCATTTGATTCAGGTACAGTAGCTATTAAGCCAATGTTTATAGTAAACTATTCTGGCGGAAATGGTATAGTACAAGTTGATGCTTTAACAGTTGAAGATTATACTCAAGAATGGAATGCTTTAAATATAGCAAAAGATAAATTAAATAATAATTCTCAACAAGTATTTGACGCCTTAACAGATAATGGTAAAATACAAGGTATTTATATGGAAAATGGTCAATTATATATTAATGGACAATATATAAATGCTAAGAACCTAAGAGTAGTTGATAAAAATAATAACTTAACTTTAGGTGTAGACGAAGATGGTAATGTGACTATAAGAGCTACTAATTTAAATATAGGTACTAAACCAGTAGCATCTCAAGAAGATGTAAATAACTCTATTAACAATATGCAAATAGGTGGACGTAACTTAACGCCAAATACTGGTTTCTATAAAGGAACGACTGGTTGGAGTGTTATGAATAACTCAACTGACTTAACTTTAACAGATGGGCGTATTTCAGAATCATCTAGAGCAGTACAAGTAACTCTTGCAAATCAAGATGGTTCAGGAGTAAAAACGCCAGAATGTGCTTGTGTTCCAGGAGTTAAATATGTAGCTTCATTCTGGGTCAAAGTAAGTGTAGCTTGTAAAGTTGGTCAATTATTAAAATTTAAAGATAGTTCAAATAATGAATCTAATCCTATAAATATGATAACAAAAAATGTATCTGCAAATACATGGACTTATATTACTCAATCATTTACAGCACCAAGTACAGCTGTTAAAATGGCATCAACTCCAAGAGTAGAATTAGCAGTAGGAACTGCTACATTTATTGTGACAGAATTTAAGATAGAAGAAGGTACAAAAGCTACAGTATGGTCAGCAGCTCCAGAAGATATAGATGATAGTAAGATAGATATAGGTGGAGCAATAGATGACGTTAATAACTCAAACGGTCAAATACAGTATCCTAAATTAAACATATCAGGGATGATACGTTTTACAGACTTTGACGCTGATTTAGCAAAACATTATTCTGTTAAAAAAGATGCTCAAGGAAATGTTATAGAAACTCTTATTAATGGAGGTACTATAGAAACAGGTTCAGTAGCAGCTGATAAGATGACAATGTATAACTTATCTGTAATCAGAAGAAAGAAAGTAAATGGAGTATGGCAAGATGTTGATACGTCATTTAACATATCTGATGAAGGACATATAAAAGCTTCTGGTACATTTAGTTCATTTAACTTTAATGAATTGACTAAAGATAAAGGTTGGCAAATAAATGAAAATGGAGATTCAGTATTTAATAATACTTTAGTTAGAGGTACGGTTGAATTACCTCAAGCAGGTATGACTGATTATGGTTCTACTGGAAATGATAACTTAATTAAAAATAGTAATTTTAGAAATGGAAATACAAACTGGACAACAAGTTCATTAGCAACTTACGATAAAAATAAAAAATGTGACGAAGCATATTCATTTAAAATATCTACTAGTGGATTAACTGAGAATAAATGGACAGGTACACGACAAACAGTAATAAATGAAACAATATCAACAGGGTCAACATACACAGTTAGTGGATACTATTTTGTAGAAAATGTTTCATTGTTAGATGGTGGATTCGCATGTGAATTAAAAGGAACAAAGGCAGATGGAAGTGGGGATGTTTCATTAGGTGCATATCCTTCTTGGAACAAGTCAACAGCTGTACAAGGGCAATGGACATATTTCAAATACACGGTTAAAACAACGGTGGAATTCTCAAGAGCATATATATTCCCATGGGTACAAAAAAATGGTACAGTATGGTTCTCTAAACTTAAGTTAGAGGAAGGTGCTGAAGCTACAGAATGGACTTGCCACTCAGATGAAAAATCTAAATCATTAAGATTCTGGTCAGGAGCTTCTTATGAAAATAGATTAGATGCGCCATTCCAAGTTTTACAAGACGGTACGGTAAAAGCAACTAGAGGTGAATTTGGAGGAACGTTCACTGGTAGAATAGAAATAGGAAATATTAAAATCTATGATACAAATGATTCTGCAGGTGTTATAGAAATTAAGAATAAAGATGACGTAGCTACTATTGTTAAAATAGGGGAAGAACAATCTTATTTTAACAGCCCAGTATATATAGGTACTCCAAACAACACTACTGGTCAATATGCTAACTCTTTTAAAATATCTCCAATAGATAAGAAAATAGAAATGTATTCAGGAAGTTCTATTGTAGTAGGAGATAAGAACAGTACTAAGTTATCATTAATGAATACTAATAATAGCGGTTGGATAAAATTCGGTACTGATATAAGAATGGAAGGACAAGAAAACAGATTAAATCTATTATCAGAAGCTGGAGGAAAGATTGCTATTAGTATAGGTAACTTTGCAGATAATTCATCTCATGATGATGCAAGTTTAACTATAGATGGTAGTGCTGAAGTTAAAAGTATGAAGATAAGTCAACTTAAAATATATGGAAATCCAGACGGAAATGGAGTAGACTTCTTTATAGAGTAATTATTATATAAGTAGTGGTGTAAAATGCATCACTACTTTTTCATATATTATTTAATATAAATAAACAAATATTTAGGAAAGGAAGGATATTATTTATGGCTACATCAGGTACTATAGAGAAAAAATTTCATGGTGGTTCATCTGGTGGTTATTACTTCGGTATAGATTGGAAAGTTAATAGTCAATCTACAGCAAATAATACCTCAAATGTTACAACCTCTGTTTTTATTAGAACTACAGGTAATGGATATACAATAAGCTCATCTGCAACAAAGAATATAACACTTACTATAAATGGTACTTCATATTCTGGAACAGCTACAGTTGGTATAGGTACTAATACTAAAAAGACGCTATTAACAAAAACAGTAGATGTTAAACATAATAGTGATGGTACTAAGACTTGTGCATTTGCTTGTTCTGGAGTATTAGGGCTTACATTATCAGGAAAATATTACGGTACTGTATCTCATTCAGGTAATGGTACATTTAATACAATAAATTTAAATACTGCACCTACTTGGACAACAGATGACACAAGGATGAAAATAGGGGATAATGAAATAAAAGCTAATGTTATTATTCCAGAGAATACATCTAGTGTTTCAGTTATTTCAGCACAGGCGACAGATGCACAGACTCCTAATGCATTAAATTACTATTTACATAGATATATAAATGGTAGTTATTCAGCACAAATAAAAGCAGGTGGTACTAGCTTAACAGGCACAGATAACATATCGTCTTGGGGGCAAGGTACTCAGATTAAATACGAAGCAAAAGTTTCAGATGGTTCTTTATGGGCATCATCTTCTAAATGGTCTTGGATTTATACAAAAAATACATTTACAAGAGCGTCTGTAACTTCTATAGGTTCAATAGGAGTAGGCTCAACTAGTGTTTCATTTACTGCTACAGGAATAAGAAACTCTGGAGGAGGAAATGGATACGTTAATACATCTTTCGGATATAGAATAGAATCTTTAACCTCTGGAGTAAATATATATGGTGAAAATACCACATATCAAAATAATCAAAATAATGTTGATTTTACATTAGGTGTTAAAAATAATGGAGGAACTCCAACTAATCCTCATTGGTTAGATGCTAATGAATTAAGAACAGCTTTTAGAAATAGTAATTATACTGGTACTTTAAAATTAAGACTTGTTTCTTGGAACTCATATGGTTCTCAAGGTTATGTTGACTTTAACGTATCAGTTGATTTAAGAAAAGCTGCACCTAGTACAACTATAAAATATGCAGCTAATAATAAGATAACTCATAATGGAACAGATTATTATATTCCTGCTCATTTGCCTTTTGTTGTATCATGGAATGCTGTTAATGATACCGTAGAAGGAAATGCTTGTACTTATGATGTATATTATCAAGTAGGTTCAGGAAGTTTAAAATACTTAGGGTCAACAACAGGAACTTCTTATACTGCTTATCTTGGTGGTACTGAGATAGGGAATAATAAAACTACTAACTTTAAGATTGTAGTTAGAGTAAAAACAAAATATGGAACTACAACGGATTGTTCGGGAGCAATTATAACACTATGGGATTATGCACCGCCTACAGTTAGAGTTAATACCGTTAATAGAACGTCCACTAATGTTACTTTAACAGGTACAATAACTATTAATACGAGTATACCTAATGTTACAACAACAAATACATATTGGAAATGGTTAGGCGGTACAAATACTAATTTTAAAGTAACAAATTCATCAACATCAACTATTAAAAACTTTACAATAACAGCACCTGCTGCACAGAATTTGACAGGTACTATACATGTTGCCTCTTCTGATACAGCTAGAGATTTAATAGCTAATATAGTTACTATGTCATTGGGTAATACAGAAGTTGCTGTTAAGGGGTACATGCCAGTTATGTCTTTAACTAAAGAAGGTGTTGGTATAAATACTAGACCTCTTAATGGTTATAAATTTAGTGTAGAAGGAAATACGAAAATTAATGGTAATTTAGCAACTAATGGTTTAACATTAAGCAATTTAACTGTTAATGGCACTACTAATTTAAAAGCTACAGTTTTAAATGGCGATATTACAATGAAATCCCCTAATGGAACTTGGACTGGTGAATTTATTAAAAGATATGAAGGCGACCAATATGGAATGGGTATTGCTATACAATCTGGAGGAACTACTATTATAGGTGGAGGAGAAAGTGCAACAAACTATATGACTACTATATCAAACCCTGGTTCAGAAAACTTGTATTGCACATCTGATGGATTTATAAAGTTTGTATCAGGTTGCCAAGATATGGCTACTAAAAGAGAAATAACTTATGATGCCAATGGTCTTCTTACGATAAATATGGGAAGTGTAAATGCTGATGCTGGTATAAGAATAATATCTACTGCTGGAGTTCAAGGTGCTTTATGGTCAGGTACTGGAGGAACAGTATTTCAATCTATAGGAGATTATAATTTACATTTAGGCAGAAACGGAAGTACTACAGATTTAATTATTAAACCTGATGCAATAGAAGCGAGTAAAGTTATTAGAGGTAAAAATACTATAGAAGCTAACTTTACACCTGTAACTAATGTATCTCAATTTAGAGCAGTAACTAGTGGAGATGGAAATGCACAAGGCGATGGTAACACACATATAGGATATAAGGATTCAAATGGTAATTTTCATCATTATTTTAGAGGAAAAGGTGCTTTTAATGTTAATTTATCAAATGGTGCATATATATCTGTACAAGTAAGAACTCCAAAAGTTATAACTGATAGAGGGACTTATTCATTATTAAATAACACAACTGCTTATAAAACAACCTCATTAGAAGAAAGTTTTAATGAACCTAATGATAATGAAATTATAGATTTCATAAAGAATAATTCAAAAATAATTCCTTCAGAGATAAGAACACTAAACGATGAAGCAAATGTAATCGACTATTTAACTGTCGCAATAGATGAAAATATTTACGTTTCTGAATCTAATAAAGTTGAAGCTCTGTGGAAAGCTGTTAATTACTTATTAAATAAAATAGAGAACTTAGGAGGCAATAATGTACAATAAAATAACTATAGAATTAGAAAAAGATATAATATCTAAAATAAATTCAAGTGGTTTACATATAGCTACAATAAAATTAATTTTAGAAAAAGTTTTAAGAATGGTTAATGATGCTCTTAATGAAGATTTAAAAAGAAACAATGAATTTGAGAATAATCAAAATCAAATAAATGATTTAGTTGAAATAGATGAAAATTTAATAGATTAAAAATAATTAGAAGTCTTTTATGGACTTCTTTTTATCTGTAGAGTAATAATTACATGAATAAAAATAAGGTGGTGAATCGTTAATGATTAAATCAAGTAAAGCAATAGTTTCAAATAGATGTGAAATAACTTTTGATTTTACTCCACAAGATGTTAAATATTCTAGAAGCAATTACACTGCAACTCATAAAGGAGGCGGTACTACTTCTAGGCAAGGAATATGGGAAGGTATAGAATGTGTATCTGCTCAAATCAAAATAGGAAACGAAGCTTGGAAAACTTATACTATACCTGCTAATAAAAAAGTAGTAGTAACAGTTTCAAGTAATAATGTAGTTGTTCAAGCTAAAGGAAAATACAGATTGAAAACTATGGGATATTACTTTAAAGATACTACAGGTAAATTGCCTTTCTTCTGGTTTGGTAATATAGGCGGAGTAGCTCATAAATACCAAAAAGGTTCATTCAGAGATTCAATGTCTAATAAACCTGATAGTAATTTCTATAGTATAAACGCATGTGTTCCAGCAGATTGGACTTATATAAAAGCTGAATGGTCAGATTGGGCATATAAACATGCTGGCACTACTTCTGATTGGCAAATAGATAATGGTAGATATGCTCAAAGAAATGGTAAAACAACTACAGCTTCATATTCTAATGGATGGATATCTGATAGTGGTTATAAACAAATATATAGAAAATCTAGTTTATTCTGGTTTGAAAAAGATTATACTGCTTCTATAACAACTTCAGGTATAGCTGTTAATCCAAATCCTCCTACTATTAATGTTATCCCTGCTAAAGGAGATACAGGTAATGTAGCGTTTTTCTATAACTCTAATAATAGTGGAGATGGTAAAATAACAGTTGAAGCTAAATGTAATAATAAAATAGTTACTATTATGGATTATAACAATAGTCCAAATTTCGGAGAACAATGGAAGAAAACTTTATCTCCTGATTTTAATAGCATATTTGGAGAAAGTTATAGAGCTAATGATGTCTATTACAGAGCTAAAGCTAAAAACGTACATGGTTATGAATCTGCATGGACTGCTTGGACAGGTATACATAGATACAATGGTAGACCTTCTATTCCACAATACCCAGCTGTAGATGGTAAGAATGATTTGTTATACGACACAATAACATTCTCTTGGCAAGCTAGTACTGACCCAGATGGAGATAGTCTATATTATCAATTGTATTTAACAGCTAGAGATGCAAATGGCTCAATATTAAAAAATGATTTCATTAGTTATAAAGTTGTTGATACATCTTTTAATTATGATATATCTAGTTTCCCAGATAAAACATCTTTTGTATTTAAAGTTAAAGCATCAGATGGAAGAATAACAAGTGATTGGTCTAGAGAAGTATCATTCCAAAAAGGTGCTAAACCTGCTTCTACAATTGCTTTAGTTTCTCCAGTATTAGCAGATACAGATATATATGCTATAAGACCTAGATTTGCATTTTCAGGATATGATGGTGAATCAACTTGTGTAGTTGAATTAAATGGTACAACATATGATTCTATAAATAATAGTAATATGTTTACAAGGTCATCTAGTAGATTTATGTTTAAACCAAACTTTAATTTAAAAGATGGTAAAGTAACTATAAAGGCGTATTTAAAAAATGCTTATGGTGAAAGTAAACATACTCAAATATATAACTTCACTAAAAAAACAGCAAGTGAAAATATAGTTGAAGGAGAAATAATAAAAGCTATACCAGTTAAAGAAGTGCAATCTATTATAAAGAATTTATGTAAAGCTTTTAAAATAGAGACTGGAATAGTAGATGTTGATAAAAATAATTATTATAGTGCTAAAACATATAATGATTGTTTTAATAGCGTTAAACAAGTTAATGATTATATGAATAATCTAATTCCTAATAATATATTTGATTATAATTTAACTACTAGAGAAGTAATCCCAGGTGAAGTTAATGATGATTTAGTTTGGGAACAATTAGTTTTAGATATAATCAATATGTAAAGGCGACATATAAAAGATATAAGGGGGAAAGTCGCCTTCCCTTTACTATTTATAAAGGAGTGATATAATGGCTAGAAAATTTATGATGGGACGTCAAAGTGAAATAGCATTAAATAAAGATATGCATGACTTATTTATGTCTCTAAAATATATTAATAACGGCGTTAACCAACCAGAACAAGATTTACAAACTCCTATCCCTGTTGGTTCTATTTGGAACGATATGAATAGAGGACAAAATATAATTAAAGTAAATACATCTAATAAAGGTTGGGAGCCAGCTTTTACAGGATACTATCATCCAGTTGATTTATTTACTAAACCTCTTAATCCAGTACACGGTCAATTATGGATAGATGGAAGTAAAGATAATACATTACATTTTTATGATGAAAATACAGGAGCTTGGATAGCTGTTAGAGCAGCTTCTACAACTTCTAATCAAATACTAGTGGATATGCATAATAACTTTTTACATATGTATCCATTAAAAGATATGGATTTAGATGAAGATAGTAAGACATTTTTAATACCTCATGAACCATATGGTAAATTAACAGATGACGGATTATTTATACATCCTTCTAGTTCTAATTATGAGGCTACTTCTGATGTATCTGTTAAAGCAGCTAATGCTTCTGACAAAATGTCTTGGGTTCATGTTAATCCTCATAAGTTATTTACTATGGAAAAGAAATTAGTTAAATTAGATGATACTTTTAAAGTATATGGTTTATTTGATAATAATACTGAATTCTTTTATCAAGATGTAGATGGATGGAAACATATGATGCCTTATGATGCATTAAATCCTTTAAATGCAGATTTTAAATCATTTGATAAAGGAATTGAAATAGTTAGTGATAGAGCAAGAGCTTCTAAATACATAATGATGTATGCTTATTCTTTCTATGATACAGCTAGACCAGGTAAGCTTATAAGAAAAGATTTTGAAGTGGGAGCAAATGCAGAAGTTCATATAGGATTATCTACTAAGCATCCTATGGTATTTGTAGATGGCTTATATTTAGAACAACATAAATATGACTATGATAACAAAACAGGAAATATAACTATTCATGATGAAATAATAAATCCTATGGATATAATGTCTTTAGTATTTAAACATAACGAAATTATAGATTTTGAAATAAATCAAACTATAGGAGATTCAAATGATGCTTTAGTTGGAACTCTTACTAAAGATTATAATCAACCTATGGTATTTGTATCAGGTATAATGGGAGCTGAATTCTTTAATCCTGAACAAATAGTTTATGATAGAGTCGGTAAAACAATCACTATAAAGAATTGGGGACCACATCAACCTGAAGATATATCTTATGCTATGGTAGTGGAATCAGAGAATTCATATGTCTGTCATGGTCATTTTGACAATACTAAAACAATAAGTAATGAAAATATTACAGGTAATCATGAAGATTATATGTTATGGGCCGATGGTATTCTTGTATCTTCTAGGCATTTAGAAATAGGAGAAGGAACTGTTAGAGTAAACAATGCTATAGAAGGAGTGGAGTATTTATTACTAAAAATAAATGACCAATCAGAAACAGCTGTATTATTTGATGGCAAAGCAATGAATTATACAGTAGCTATTAAGAATGAAGATGGTTCTTTATATAATGAATGTAACAATGCTTGTGTCTTTGTAGACGGTAAAGCTCTTATGATGAAAGATACTGTAGAGAAAGATACACTACCAGTTAAAGGTGCTCATGGTCAAATAGTAAAAATAAAAGATTCAGAAAGTAGTGAAATATATAGTTATCATATATATGATGATTCTACTGCTACATGGAGTCAATTAACTTCTGAAGAAATATTAGAAATAGAAGAGTTGATAAAAGCAGATTATTCATCTGGTTCTATAATGGTAGATGCCCCAGAAGGTTCAACAACAGGTACTTATTATGCTTATACTTATGCTAATAGTGTAGAAGAACCTTTATTAAAAGGTAAACGTGCTTTAATAGCTGATAAAACAGAATATGCTGTTAATGTACAACATAAATTTAATAATGGGCAAGGTGCATTAACTGTATTCACTAATAAGCTTTACAATAGTGATGCTAGTGAAGAAGCAAGTAATACAGGGAAATTCACTGTTCCCCTAATGGAGAACTGTAACAAAGACATGTTTTCTCCATATGAAAATGGTGAAATATTATACTATATAGAAAGACCTGAGAAAAATGAATCATCTTCTTGTATAAAAGAAGTGCTAACAGCAGCTAATAGAAATATACAATATCAAAATGGATATACGACAACTATATCTTTAATGCCAGGAATTGTATCTGTTTATTTAAATGGTGTTAGATTAGAGAGAAGAGACTTTACAGTAATAGATGACCATACAATTATGCTTCATGTTAATGCAGTAGGAGGTCAAAGAAATTATGACCCTGATAATAAAGAAACTTGGAATAAGTATTTATACTTTAATTCTCAAGGAGAACATGAAATAACATCTTTAAGGGATGATATTATAGTAATAGAAGTAAGACAAGATTTTAATCTAAAAACACAAACAGTGCCAGTAAGATATCCAGGACAGAGAATATTCTATTTAGAGGATGATGGTCTACCTAAGAGTTTAATGTTATCTCAAGATTTAATAAAGATATTCATTAACGGAGTTATCTATGACGGAGAATATACTATAAATAGAGACAATGGTTCGATAACATTATTAGATTCTGAATTAGAGTCAATGTTAAATGTGGACCCAATTGCAAGATATTTTGAAACACATCCTGTAGAATACGATGAGTATTTACAAGAATACGGTAAGCCATATGTGGCTAAACCACAAACTGATAAAATCACATTTGAATGGAGGTAATTAAATGTCACAAAATTATATCTCTCCTGCTATGTTACCATTAGGTAGTATAGCGGAGTATATGGATAAAGTTGAAGGTTTCTCAAAGAAGAAAGAATCAGCTGAAGATACAAAACAAGTTAATGGAATAAAATCTGATTTAATAGCTATAGCAGCAACAGATGAAAATGGTGAATTAATAGAAGACAGAGAAACAGTTAAAAACGCTTTAGAGTTAGGTGGAATACCTGCTAAAGATTATGTAACTACAGAAGGAGCTAATGCTTTATTGTCTGATACATATCAAGTTTCTGTTAATAGTGGAAATGAAACTAAAAACTTAAGAGATGAATTATATCAATTAAAAGCAGAATTAGCTAAAGCAGGATTAATAAAAAATACTTCTTGTTATAATGGTTACATAGATGCCTTTAAAGAAGGACAAGAATCTTATCTTAAAGAAGCTATAACTGTAACATCTACAGACATGTCTCAAGTGCAAGTAGGATATATATCTGTAGAAGATACATCTGACTTTGCAGTAGGTGAATATATAGTAGTAGAAACAGATTCTCCACAAATAGTTAAAATACAAGATATATCTGGTTCAGATAGAATAGATTTAGTTAATAATATAAAAGGACCAATACCAGTTGGAACTAAAATATCTAAATCATATGGTACTTATAATCAAGGTATGTATGTATTCGGTAAAAGAAAAGATGTATCAGTAGCAACTCAAGAGAAATACATAATATTAAATGATGATGCTCAACCAATGCTATTAACTAAAAAATATACACCAAACTCTGGTTATGCAGCACAAATAAATATACCTTCTACAGCAAGAGGTGCTATAAGAAGAATAGGAGTTCAAGCTAAAGTAACAGGATTCCCAGGTGGATTAAGATGTTATGTGATAGACCAAACTTCTAACGTAGAAGATGTATTTACAATGCCTACTATAAAAGATATGAAAGAACAAGGAAAGATAATAGCAGAGTCTGATTTAATTTATGCTTCTCAAGCTACTCAATCTTTCAATGAATTATATTTTGAATTCCCTTCAGTAGTTAATTTAGAAAAACAAAACTATATATTCTTATTTGTACAAACTGATGCAGATACTCAAAATTATTGGGAATTAAGAGGATTAAGAGGAGAGCAATCTATAGACCTTCAAACTAACTCTAAATTATATAGTTTTACAGAAGGTGCTGGTTTAAAAACTGAAGACGGTGACTTATATATAGTAGTTGTTACTTCTGATATAGTACATAATCAAATAGAATATTCTAAACAAGGTTTATATTCTAATAAAGTACAATTAACTGATTTAACTAAAGCTACTAGAATAAGAGTAGAGTTAAAAGTAAATAGAGAAGGTAGATTTAAAGTAATAGATAATCCTAATACATTAATCCCTGGTGTAGGTAATGCTCTTAATACTTACAATGAAGATAATAAGGCTTATGGTACTTCTATATTTAATGTAGGTCAAAAGATAGCTATAGGAACTCAAATAGCTGAAGTAGGAAATTCTAGAACAGATAATACATCTTTTAACTTAGCAGAAACTGCTTATGCACCTGCTGGAGCTCCTGTTTATAGAATAGGATATAAAGTACAAGCAAAAGCTTGTGTTAAATCTTTAGACTTTGCTAATGCTAAAAATCCTATAAAAACAGAAAATGTGACTTTAGTAGAATTACCTTTAGTTGCAATAATACCAGGTAAAGAAGCTGGTAAAGAAGAAATATCTTCAGACAGATTAATATTTGAAGCAGATATAAAAGCTAATGATACAGGATATGTTCTTGAACAATTCAATGAAATAGAAACTCAAATATATTGGGAGAATCAAGGAGCTACTATAGTAGACTTAAATAACTCTCCAGAATTAGCTGGTAAGATATTAGATATAACTGTATCTACGGATAATACTTATAACAAAATAAAATAATATAACATTGACCGTGACCGTTCATAAAAGAGCGGTCAATACGGTTAATAAGAAAGGGGAACAATATGGCTGACGGAATTAAAAAAGTAAGTGAAAATGTCATAATAGATAGAAGAGCTTTAGTAATAACAGACCCAAGTGTTAAAGATAATGATGCAATATCTATAGGAGCATTACAATCTAATCCAAATACTAGAGGATTGAAAATAAAAACAGCTAAAAATACATATTCATTATTTGATGCTTCTCAATTTATAATGCCAGGTTCTATAACTACAGAATTATTAAAAGACAAATGCGTTACATCTTTAAAATTAGATGATAAATCTGTAACTGAACCTAAACTAGCAGATGATGCAGTTAGTGAAAGAACTATAATGGACTTAAATGTAACTGAAAATAAAATAGCTTTAAATGCAGTTACTGAATCTAAAATAGGAGACTTAGCAGTAGCTACTAGACACTATCAAAACAATAGCATCGTCAACTCAAAGATAGCAGACAATACTATAGAGAATGTAAAACTTGTTAATAAAACTATAACTAATCTTAAGATAGCAGATGGAACTATAATAAATAGTTTATTAGCTCCTAACTCTGTTAAAGAATTGAATATAGCTGAAGATTCCATAAAACATGAACACTTAAAGGACGGAAGTGTTTACGGTTCTAAAATCAAGGATTCAGCTATTCAAAATAAACATCTAAGTATAAATTGTATTAACTCTCAAAACATATTAAATGGAGCTGTTAATAGCGATAAAATTGCAGATAATCAAGTTATGGGTAATCACATAGCTCCAAATGAAATTGAAACAATTCATTTAGTTAATCAAGCTGTTACTAAAGATAAATTAGGTAAAGATTCTGTTAGTACAGAAGCAGTAATAGATAAAGCTATTACTAAAGACAAGCTAGCAGGTGATGTAGTTGATTTTATAGGAGACCCAGTTCAATATGATAAAGATAATAATGTTGAACTTAGAAAGAATCTAGCTGTTAATGGAGATGTTAATGTTGTTGGTAGTTTAACAGCTAATAAAGTTTATAATGCGGTATTCATGGATATAGCTGAAGCATATATACCAGGTGAAGAATTAGAACCAGGTGATATAGTAGAAATAAGAGAAGATAATAAAGTTTACAAATGTAAAGAATTTTCTTCTTCTGTAGTAGGAGTTGTATCTAACCAATATGCTGTATGTTACGGAGCAACAGAAAAAGATTTAGAAGAAGGTCTAAAAGTTGCCGTAGGTTTAATAGGTAAAGTTCCTGTTAAAGTAGCAGGTACAGTATATCCTGGTGATAGAATATTAGCAGGAGCTGATGGTATAGGATATGTAGTGCCAAGTAGTGAATATTCTGAAATGACAAATTCTAAAAATAAATATGCTCCAATAGGTAAGGCTATAGAGTATAAAGAAGCAAATAAAGTACAAAAAGCTTTATGCTTAATATATCCTAATTAATATATAACTAGAGGTGGATTAATGTCCATCTCTTTTTATGTAATATAATAAAAGATATAACTAATAAATAGAGAGGTGATTATATTGGATAAAACAAATATAGATTTTGAATACTCTATAGAACAAATAAAGAGAGAAATACCAAGTATATCTTTTCCTCAAGATAAGATACTTGATAGCGATAAAATAAATACCACTTTTAAAAACATGGAAGATAGTTTAAATACTTTATATGAAAATACAAGATATTTAGAAGACGCTATAGATTATTGCCATGCTTTTTTAAATCTAAGAATAGAAGAGTATTCTCAAGATATAAAAAGTACTTTGAAATCAATAGAAGATATAAGAGATATAAATAAAAATGCATCTTACTTAGAATATGCAATACCATTTAGAGATGATTCATCAACTAAAAAAGACAGAGATAATACTATAATATCTACAGTTATAAATAAAAATGATTATTTAATGTTAGGCATCAAAAATCAAAAAGATATAGAATGGGCTGATATAGCTAAAAAATCTGCTTATGTTCATTATAAATCTAACTTAGAAAGTATATCTAATGAAGTATATAGAACTTTTTATATAGAAGAGCAAGTTGCTAATAAAGGAGTAGTAGAAACAATAACTATTACATTAAGTGAACCAACTAATATAAACTATATAGATATAAAACCTGTTAATGCTGATATACAAAATTTTAGATTAGTTTATGCTAATGGTATAGAAGAATATAAAGAATATAAATCAGGAATAATGAAGGACGAAATAGTTGCTCAAATTAAGTTTGAATTAGTAAATAAAACTTATACAAATACAAAATATTATATGCAAAAGTCTAAAGTAACAGATGATATATGGAATCAAATAAAAGACTTTGAATATAAATATGCTTTAGATGTAAGTTCTAAATTAGAAATGGAAGAAGTTATAGCTAGAGTACAGGGTGAAAAAGTAGATATATATCAAACTAACATATCTAATCAATCTGATGTTATAGAGAAGAATATGTATACTTATATGTTTGGTATAGATTCGATATCTATTAAACATATAGAGCAAGAGAAAGATAGTTGTTTTATATCAGAACCTATTAATATAGGAGATTTAAAAGCTGGAGAATATATTCAATTACATACAGAACAAGTGTTATCTGAAACTTGTACAGTAGAATATAGTTTATTAGATGGAGATATGGAAATAGATATACTTCCTTATGGACAAGACTTTGTTAAAAATGAAAGATTATTCGCCGCATTACCTTTAAGATTTTTAGGACATGAATCTGAAACATATGTAATTAAAAAAGATGGCATGATTTCAGACATAAGTTTAGACGATGCAAAACTTCAAGTATTATCTAGATTTAGTGTGGATTATTTCCCAGTAGAGAAATATAATTATACAGCTATTAATAGCAATATAAGAGTTAAAGCTACAATAAGAAATTATTCTAATGAAATAGACCCATCTTATATAAGAAATATAAAAATAAGAAAATATGGAGGTGATACACCATGGACAGATATGTAGAAGATATAACTAAATCATTAACAACTAATATGGTATATGAAAAAACATTTATACATCCAGAGGAATATGGAAATGAAAAGATAAATAATGCTTTTGATAAAGGTTTTACAGATGTATCTAATATAGATATACAATTAAAAGAATTAGCTGTTAAAACAGAAGATGTATTAAGTCGTACTATAAAAAGATTAGATGTAGTTAAAGATACAATAAATGCAGAGAAAGAAAGACTGCAAGATATAAGTATGTTATGCAATGCAAAAACTGATTACGACAATGTCATACCATTAAAAGATAACAGTTTTATTGGAACGTATACATATGAAGACGGTGTATTTTATTCAGGATTAAATACTTCGTCTTCAGTTAAATTCGCAGTAGATGACGTAACTGGAAATGGATATGAAGGCAATAAGTATGTTATAAAAGATAATAGTTATTTAGAAGATGTTTTAAGCACTAAAACAAGAAGTGCATTATATGATAACAATATATCTTCTTATTGGGAATATTCAAGAATAACTGCTTCTTCATCAGAACCTTATTTAATAGCTGATTTTAATACAGACGATGCTGAAGCTAAATCAACAGTTACTTTAAGATTTGCATCTGTTGCTAATGAAGTTGTTATAAAAACTACTTCTCAAAATATAAGAGTAACAGGGATAAGATATTCTTCAGATGGAGTTAATTATAAAGATGTGGCTATGTTGCCTTTTACTATAAATAATAAAGATGACTCATATAAGAATGAAGGTTATGTATATGGTAGTAACATAATATCTTTCCCTAGTTCAAAGTATCTAAAGATAACTTTTGAATCTATAGGATACACAAATGATGTTATAGCATTTGAAAGAACTGAAACTGATTCAAATGAATCTATACAAACAATAACCACTATAGTACCAACAGCTAAAAGACATGCTATTAAAATAAATGATATATATGTTAGAAATAAAAGCTTTGTATCTGAATCTACTATGAAGACAAATGAGTTAATAACTCAAGATACAGATGTATATGCTATCTCTGTATTTGCTAATGTATATTATCCTACAGGATTATCTACTGATAGTGTTAAATTCATATTAACTGTTAATGGGACTGACTATGAAGTTAAACCAGTTAATTCATATGATAATGGAATAAAGATAATAAGATTCTCACAAGGCAAAATGCCTACAGAGTATACTCAATATATAGGAGAAAAAATACAATCAGCTTATTTAACTGTTGTAATGAAAACAAAGAATCATTTAACTCCTTATATGAATAATGTAAAAATATTACTAGGAGGTGAAATATAATGTTATATAAAGATATGCTATTAAAACTAGAATATCATAGAAATCAGATACTTAAATCTTTTATTAAACAAGGATACTTTCCTAAGAAAGATGAGATTAATGCTAAACTTAGTTTAATAGATGAACGTATAGCGTTATTTAAATCATATACATTTATGCCAGGAGAATTATTTAATCATAAAGAAGTTAATCATGCTCTTGAAATGTTATATAACGATATAGCTTTCTTATATAAAGTATTAGAAGTTATTTATATAGAAAAGTATAATTCAATGCTATTAAATATAGAAACACATATGGTTCATTTAGAATCATTAGCTGAACATTTTAAGAAGAGAGCAGATGAAGAAATAAAAGGCACGGCTTTCGGTAAAACATTATTATTTAAAACAAATGACTTTGAAGTAGATGTAAAAGATGAATCATTAGAAGTATTTGTTGGTTCATTAGATTTAACGCAAGGGTCAGAGATAGCTTGTTTTGCTAATATAAATAATACAGATAAAAGAAATATAGTATTTAAATTTAAAGCAGAAGATAGCTCTAATGATTTTATTGCTTTACCTCATAATTATAATAATGATACATATCTAGTTCCTGGAGAAATAAGTACAATAGACCATGAACTTAACTTATCTGTAGACTTTAATATAAATAGTGAAATAGTAATACCTTTTGAATCTAACTTAGATAATCAATATAAAATATTAGGCGGTAAAGATAAAATAGTTGTAACAGATAAGCAAACTGGCAATATAACTGTTATGGATTTCCCTACAGTAGATAAACCATTTACTGCAACATCTAATTGTTATATTTCATTCTATACAGAAGGTATAGGTACCCTTGAATACAATTTCAGTAAAAGGCCTTTTCATACTAATTTTTCTATACAAGACGGAACAATAAAATTAACTAAAGGTATACAAAAGATATTCTTAGATGTTGAAGAAGGATTCGTTTGTTATTTTAATTTAGATGATAACACTAATGTATGGTGTACTAAAGAAGACGCAATTGTTGATAATAAACAATTAATATATGACGGTTTATTATTAGTAAGAGACTTTAAGATAAAAGAATATGTAAGAGATAAATCTACTAAATATAATGTATATGTGTCTATTACAGAAATGGATAATGATGAAGTTATAGATTGTATATATATCAAGGAGGTAAATTAATATGAAATTTGAATTCGAAGTAGAATCTAAAGGACAAATAAGTGATGGATATCACACGTTTGATGAATTATATAATCATAGAATGATATTATTTTCTATAATATGTAACACTTATAAAGATAAAGCATGGAAGTCATGGTTACATGATGATGGTACAATGTTTGATGATTACTTTATAGTAGGAATAGAAACACTAGAAGGAATGTTTACATACCATTATCATAAAGACCACTGGAATAAATTCAATGTAAAAGAATTAGATAAAGCACCTACATGGGACGGACATACAGCTGACGATATAATAAGATTATATTCGCTATTAAACAAGAAGGAGGACTAATATGAAGTTTTTAAAAAGAATGATATGCAAACATAAGAATCAGAGAACTGTTACTAATATAGGTGGAGATTTTATTAATTTATTAGATGCAAGAAGTATAAGGATATGTAAAGATTGCGGGAAATCAATATTCTCGCCTTACTTAGATACAGAATGTACTAAAGTAAATGAGTTTATTGCTACAGAGGAGGATTAAAATGATACATTACAATATGAGATATAGAGGTCCATATGAATATGAAAAGTTTATATTAAATGTATTACAGTATTCTAATAATGCTCATGATTTTTCTTCAGAGGTTAATGGACTTGAAGAATATGAAACATTAAAAGAAATACAAGATAACGTAACAGATTTATATAATAAATCTACAGGGGCATATGGTACTTCTGAACAATGCTATAAAAAATTAATAATGTTTAAGGAGGCAAAATAATGGCTATACCAGTTATGAATTCTAAAGAGCTTAATAATATATTTGCTAATGCTCAAAAAGAAACAATAAAGTTTGAAGAGAAAATACAAGCTATTAAAAATGATACTAATAAAAAAATAATGATAATAAAATATGAAAATGAGTTTATAAATAAGAAACTAGATGCAATAAATACTGGTTTAATAGCTAATGATAAAATAGTTTCATTTGACCATAATTCATATGGTGTATTTAATGATTATGGATATATGGTACATCCTAAATTTAAAAAGACACCTATAGATATAATAAATTTAAAACTACCTAATGGAGATAACTTCTTTAGAGAAGGAGTAATAGCTAAAGTTAATGGAGTAGAAAGACCTGAATATACAAATATATTAATGTCTGATAACCATGTATCTAAATCAATAGTATTTGAAGAATTTGATACAGATAATATATCTTTAGAATATACTTTATCTAATGAATATACTTTAGGAGTTATGAGATTTAATACAATAGAGATAGACCCATATCTTTATGGAGCATATGATTTACTATCAGTAGAAATATATACTCTAGATAAAACTAATAATATGTCTGCTGAACCTACTCATATATTTGATGGATTTAGTAATATAGGTAGAACAAGAATAGTTCTTCCAGAAAAAATAAAATTCGCTAAAGTAGTTTTAAATTTTAAAGCTAACTTCAAAACAGAAAGAAATTCATTAGATATATATCCATTTGGATTAAAACATGTTCATTTTTTAGAATCAGATTTTGTTGAAGACAGTTTTATAATAACTCAATTTATAACAGATAAGTTTATAGAATACGTAATGGATGATATGACTTTATATACTACTCAAGGAAAACATGAGATAGATGCACATGAATACAATATAGAAGTATATACAGATTATGAAAATAATACTTTAATGGGTAAAGTTAATCTTTCATCAGATGCAGGAATATATAGAATACCTAAAAATACTAAAACACTATATGTTAAAATCCCGCTATTAAGAAAAAATATAAAAGATAATTCAACTGAATATCTTTGTTTAAATGGAGTTGGTTTAAACTTTACAACAGAAGAACAAATAATTTTATAAAATTAAGGCAATTTAGTATTGCCTTTTTTGTTTTCTTAATATATAATAATATTAAAGTTATACGTATGGTACGTACAAGGAGGATAAAAAATGGAGAAAATGATAAATGATTATTTGGCTACAAGGTTAGGCATGGAGCCAAGTGAAACAAGATATAAAGAGTTATTAGCTACTGTAAATTATCTTAAAGATAATGGAAAGACAAATAAAGAAATATTTAAAATATTAATGAATAGCAATATAGATTTACCAGAAGATTGTGAGATGTCTGCTGTAGATAAGGCAATAGTTAGACAATCTGATTTACCTGAATACTTATGGAAAGATTCTTTATTAGAAAAGGGAGTATATTATTACAATAATAGATTACATATATGTTCTAAACCGCCTACATGGAATCCTAAAACATTCCAAGAAGAGTGTGAGCCATTCTATATGGAAATGATAATAAGTTTTACAATAGAAGATTTATTAGAAATGTATTATATGGAATGTAGAGTACCATTAGGATTAAGAGATAAAGTAAGAGATACAGGAGCATTAAAACACTTATTAGGAAAGTATAATAACTTAAAGGCACCAGGTTTAGATTATGTAATGTATATGATAGATTTAGCTAGTAAAGATACAGATACAGAATTATTAGCTAATCCTTTTGAATTAGAGAATTATTCAAAACAAGCTTTTATGGAATTAGAAAGTATGGTAGAGGAAGCTACTTTAAATAATAGTAACAAAATAACATGGAGGAATGAAAATGCAATGTAATTATATAGAGCTTGGTGGAAAAGACGGTAATATATTCAGAAGAAAGATAATTATAGATATAAAAGATAAAGAACAAGTTTTAAAAAAACAAAACTTTACCGATACTTATTCAACTGTTTATAGATATGATAATAAAAATCAAGACATAGCTAATATCATCGGCCCTCTTTACATAGACTTAGATATAAATGATTTAAAACAAGATTTTGAAAAACTAAGAAGAGATGTATTGTTATTATGTAGAAAATTGAAAACAATGTTTCATCTTACAGATGATAACTTACAAATATTCTTTTCTGGTTCTAAAGGGTTTCATATATTAGTTCCACATACTGTCTTTGGAATTAAACCTTGTAGAGATTTAAATGATAAATATAAACTTATAGCTTTAGAATTAAAAAGTTATACAATAACTAAATCAGTAGATACAAGAATATATGATTCTAAAAGATTGTTTAGAGAACCTAATACAATAAATACAAAAACTAATTTATATAAAGTCCAAATGGATTTAAAACAAATAAGAGAGATGAGTTATGAAGAGCTATTAAAATACGCATCAACTCCTAAAGAGTTAAAAGAGATAAATAGTACATACAATATAGATGCAGACGCTTCTTTTAATAGCTTAATAGAAGAAATTAAAGAAAGACAAAAGAAAACAGTTAATCATAAGGTAGCTAGACAAATGCTAGAAAATAAAGAGCTGTTACCTTGTGTTAAGTACATATTACAGCATGGAGCTCAAAAAGGAGGCCGTAATAATACAGCTATGGCATTAGCTTCAGCATTATATCAAAGAGAACCTGATAATCAACAAGGAATATTAGAAGTAATGCAAACTTGGAATTATAAAAAATTAGATGAACCATTATCTGATAAAGAATTAGAAACAACAGTATTAAGTGCATATAGAAATGTACAAGATGGAAGAAGATATGGTTGTGGTGCTTTTATGGACATGGGGATATGTGTTAAAGGATGTCCAGTTAGAATTAAGAGATAAATACATATGAATTAGAGGAGAGATATTATTATGAGTACAGATATAAATAAGATATTAAATGAAGAAGTAGAAGAAGTAGAATTACATGAAGAGAGAGTAGCAATAGTAGATACTGAAGATTTCTTTAGTGCTATGGAAGAAGATTTAGATGAGTTTGAAGAGATATCTTGGAATAAAGGAGACGGATATTCTACACCAAGATTCCCAATGCTTACTCAACATTTAGAAGGATTTGATAATGGGCTTATATTATTACCAGCTGAATCAAATGCAGGTAAATCAGCAATAATGATGAACATAGTAGAAGATATGGTTATGCATGAGCCTAACAAATTATTTGGTATATACTTCTCATTAGATGATAGTAAACATGAAATAATACCAAGGGTTATAGCAATGAGAGAAGGTATACAAATATCTACAGTAGCAAAGCCACAAAGAGTTCAAAATATGATAGATAAAGGTGCGGAAAATGCAGATGAATTACAAATAGAATTACAAAAGAGACAACAAGGTATAGATAATCTTAGAGCTAATGCTAATAAAATGATGATAGTGGATTCTAATAAAGTTAAAACTTTAGATGAAATGAAAGCATATATAGAAAGAGTTATAAATTATGTAAAAGCATTAGACCCTGAAATGAATGTAGTAGTAGCAATAGACTCTATAAAAGATATATTATTAGACGACCATTATAATATAAAAACTACAAATGAAGCATCTGATTTTATAGCAAGAGCTGTTAAGCATTGGACAGTAGAATTTAATATATTAGTATTTTCATCAGTACACTTAAGAAAACTAAATGGAAATAGACGTCCTACTCTAGATGACTTAAAGGATTCAAACGTATTAGTTTATGAAGCGTCTGTAATATGGTTATTATTCAATGACGTATCTAAGAATAAACAAGGTGCTAAGTTATTCTATAGAGAAGAAGGAGTAGATGATAAACTACCTGTAATAGAGTTTGACTGGGCAAAGAATAAAAAGTCTAGTTTTAAAGGTAGAACATTTGCATACTTTGCTCCACAGATGTCAAGAGCAACAGAATGTGGTATAGATGCTAGTAGAAGATTTAATGCATTATTATATGAAGCTTAGGAAATTTCCTAGGCTTTTTTTGTTGTTTAAATTTTATTATCCTAGTAATATATATTCTGAGGTGATATTAATGTCTAGATACATGCGTCTTAGAGATTATATCTTATATACTTCTACTGTAAATACGATAGTCCAATCAGTATTTATACATGATAAGGATAACGCAGATATTGTACTTGAAGATGGAAGTTCTTTAAAAGATATACTCGGAACAATATTAAAGCCGTCAAATACGGATTTAACAGCTATTGTTAATCAAGCTGTAGTTAACCAAGCTATAGCAATATAAAAAAAATAAAAAAGGGAGATGTTTTATATGACTACATTTACTAAAATCACTTATGTACCAAATAAGACTAAAATAACTGCTGATAACTTAAATGCAATACAAGATGAGTTAATCAGATTAGGTTCATCTACTGGTGAAGGCGGAATAGCTGGACCTGCTGGACCAACTGGACCTATAGGACCACAAGGACCTGCTGGTGCTAAAGGTGAACAAGGACCAGTTGGACCAAAAGGAGACCAAGGTATACAAGGTCTTCAAGGGCCTCAAGGTGTTCCTGGTGAAAAAGGTGAACGTGGAGAAGCTGGACCACAAGGACCTCAAGGTTTACAAGGACTTCAAGGTATACAAGGACCTGTTGGACCTATAGGGCCTCAAGGACCTAAAGGTGATGCAGGAGCTCCATTTGCTATTAAGAAAACATATGTGTCTATAGAAGCAATGAATGCTGATTATTCTAATGAAGAAATAAAAGAAGGCGAATTTGTAATTATAAACACAGGAAATGTATCAGATGAAGATAACGGTAAGTTATTTATAAAAGGTACAACTAAATTTGATTTCTTAGTAGACTTATCTGGAATACAAGGTATACAAGGACCTAAAGGAGACACTGGTCTTCAAGGTGAGCGTGGTGAGCAAGGACCTGCTGGTCAAAACGGTGCTCCAGGACTTCAAGGACCTATAGGACCAGCTGGGCCTCAAGGTGAAAGAGGTTTAACTGGTGAACAGGGTATACCTGGGCCTAAAGGAGAAACAGGAGCTCCAGGACCACAAGGTATACAAGGACAAAAAGGTGAAGCTTTTAGATACGAAGACTTTACTGAAGAACAATTAGAAGCACTTAAAGGACCACAAGGACCTGCTGGTGCTATTGGACCACAAGGGCCTAAAGGTGATGCATTCACTTATAATGATTTCACACAAGACCAACTTAATGCATTAAAAGGACCTAAGGGTGATAAAGGAGAACAAGGGGATGTAGGACCAGCAGGACCTGCTGGTATACAAGGGCCACAAGGTGTTCCTGGTGAGAAAGGTGAAACTGGATTACAAGGACCTGCTGGACCACAAGGTGTAAATGGTAGAGATGGTAGAGACTTTACTTATGACATGTTTACTCCTGAACAATTAGAGAAATTAAAAGGACCTAAAGGAGACCAAGGGGATATAGGACCAACTGGACCAACTGGGGCTGCTGGACCTGCTGGAGAGCAAGGGCCAATAGGACCACAAGGACTTCAAGGTGAAAGAGGTTTAACAGGAGCTACTGGACAAAAAGGTGCAGATGGTAGAGATATAGAATTAAAAAAATCATCTACACATATCCAATGGAAGTATACTACAGAAGCATCTAGTGCTTGGAGAGATTTAGTAGCTTTATCTGACATAACAGGACCAAGTGGAGGATTAGAAGGTACTATACCAGTAGCTGATAAATCTATAAGAAGATATCAATTACCTGGATTAGGAAAAGATGGATGGGTTGTTGCAGATGGTAATGGTGTAGACGCTACTAAGTCTGGAACATTAATAACTGTAACTTGTCCAGAAAATGTTCAAATATTTGCACTTCAAGTTAGATACTCTGGAGCTGAAATAAGTTCAGGAGGTAAATGTCAAATAAAACATGGTATGGGTACATCTTATGATGATTTTGTTTTACCTCATGTACAAGTTTTAAATGACGTTCCTAAGTCAAGAGCATTAAAGACTACAGTTGGAGCTAACTTCAACGTAACTCCTGACCAAATAGAAATAACAGGTATGTCTACAAACCAAAACGCTTGGGTTAACTTAAGACTTATATAATTAATAGCTATTAAAGGAGTTGATAACATGAACTATTTCAATGGAAGATTTGACGTTGAAGATGGTGGATATCATGATGAAACTCATTATAGGTTATTAGGTTCAATTGTAGACAATTCAGGAACTTATTTTGCAGCAGATGCACAAGTAGGAGATATCATCTATTTAGATGGTTCTCCTATTGGAGTTCCTTTATTAAGATACAAGATAGCTGAAGTAAACTATGATGAAACAAGTGATGCCACTTTAAGTGTTTTAGTAACATGGGATATGGTAGAAGGTATAGACCCTCAAGAGCCATTTGGTGGTATGGAAGGAATAATAGGAGCATTACATTCTAATGGTATAACTGCTAATATTACACCTCAATCATACAATAGTGCAAATGAATTATTAATAGCAAATGCTAATTCATATCAATCTATGCTATTAGGTCTTAATTCTAGTGGTGGAGATGGTACTTCTCCTGATTTAACAGATGTAAATAAAAAGATAAAAGCACTTGAAGATAAGATAGAGACTGTTCAATTAGAATGGGAAGATTTAGTTAAGCTTTCTTTTGAATAAGTTAATTTTTTATTTAAGTGTGTTTTGACTAATGATGACAGTAATATAAAGGCAGAGGAGATGAGGAGTGTTCATCTCTTCGTCTTCTCTAAATAAAAATAGAGGAGGACACCTAAATGTCAAATATAAGAAAAGCGAAGTATAGAGTTAAAAACGCTGAAGGCGAATATGAAGTAGTATACTTAGAAACATCTGCTGACCAAGTAGAATGTGATGAGCAAAGACAATTCGTTACTGAAGCTGAAAAAACTCAATTCAACGAAAACACAGTTTATACAAATGACATGCCTACTGTAAATGCAATAGGTGGTATAGCAGCTGGTTCTACTTTTGCTAACATGCCTGTTAAAGAAGTATTAAATAAGTTATTATATCCATATGTTGCTCCAACTGTTTCTGCATCATCTAACCCAAACGGTGGAACATTTGAAAAAGGTAACAACCAAAAAGTTACTAATATAACTGCTAATGTTACTAAAAAATCTGAGAAAATAACAAAAGTTGAATTCTTAGATGGTTCTAATGTTTTAGAAGCTAAAGAAGGTGTTGAAGTACAAAATGGTGGAACATTAACTATAACTACTGATTTAACTGTTAATAGCAAAAAAAACTTCTCTGTTAAAGTTACTGATGCTGCTAACAAGTCTTACACAGTTAATACTGGATGGTTTAACTTCGTTTACCCTTACTACATGGGTGTTTGTGCTGAAGGTGCAAGCATAGATGAAGCTCTTGTAAAAGGTCTTACTAAGAAAGTAGAAGGAAAAGGAAACAAATCTCATGCTTTCAATTGTGAATATCAAAGAATGGTATTCGCATATCCAAAGGCTCATGGTAAATTAAAGTCTATCATAGACCCTAATAACTTTGACGTTACTGGTACTTTCGGAATACAAGAAGTATCTATAACTGGTTTAGATGGTACAGCTCAAGAATATTATGTATATGTAAACTCTGCATCAACTGTATCTAACTTCAATATGAAGTTTAACTATTAATAAGGAGGGCTATGAATATGTCTAAAATAAAATCAATAAGAGAAATAGAAATGGAAAGAGCAGCTCAGCCAAACTTCGGTAAAGGTATAACTGTTGCATCTGGATTCGATTTAGGAGCTAAAGCACCACTTGATTCTAGAGCTACTGTTAAAACTTTAGAAGAAAGAAATGCTCACTTAACTGGAAACAGAGCATATGAAGGTATGCTTGTTTACGTTGAAGCTGATAAGAAGACTTATCAATTAGTAGATGGACAATGGAAAGTATTCGGATTCGATAGTGAACAATTCGAATCTAATGTAGAAGATACTTTAGAGTCTGATTCTCAAACTACAGCTTTATCTGCTAAACAAGGTAAAGTATTAAAAGGTATGATAGATGCTCAATCTAATCAATTATCTACTGTAGATGGTAAAGTTGACGCTAACACTCAATCTATAACTCAATTAGATTCTAAATTAACTACTGCTGAAGCTACAATAGCTAAAAACACTGCTGCTATAGAAAAAGAAATAAAAGATAGAGAAGCTTCACATTCTGATTTAGGAAATAAAATATCTGAATTAGATGCTGCATACAAAAACGCTGATACTACTATAAACAGTAGATTAGACGCTTTAGAAGGTAAAACAGCTGATTTAGAACAAGTAAGAACTGATATAACTGCTAACACTAGTGCTATAGCAAAAGAAGTTCAAGATAGAACTCAAGCTGTTAATGCTGTTGATTCTAAATTAACTGCTGAAGTATCTAGAGCTACAACTGCTGAAGGAGCTTTAGGAAGCAGAATAGATGGCGTAGAAGCATCTGTAGAAGAAGTTAGAAGCTCAGTTGATACTAAGACTGCTCAAACTTTAAATGATGCTAAAGCTTACACTGATGAAAAAGTTGTTGAAATAAATGCTGCTAATGAAGCATTAAAAACTAAAGTTAAAGCTAACGAAGCTGCTTTAGGAACAGTTGATACTAGAATAGCTACAGCTAAAGGTGAAGCTGTTGAATCTGCTAAAACTTATACAGATAGTGAAATAGGCAAGATAGATGCTGCTTATAAAGCTGCTGATGCAAAAGTTTTAGAAGATGCTAAAGCTGATGCTCAAGCTAAAGTTCATGAAGCTAAGACTGCATTAGAAGCTTCTATAAATAATGCTTATGCAAAAATTGATTCTAATAAAGCAGAATTAGAAAACAGCATAAATACTCTAAAAGGTAGAGTAACTACAAATGAGTCAGATATACAAAACTTAAAAAATACTGTAGCTAACAAAAATAACAACACTATAGTTGTTAATACAGAAGATGAAATTGCTACAACTAACGCTAATCCTAAAGTTGGAGATATGGCTTACGTTATATCTACTAAGAGAGCTTACATCTTCAAAGGTGTAGATGCTTTATCTGCTAAAGCAGTGCCTCAAGGATGGGTAGTATTTGACGAAATAACTTCTGAGTTAGACTTAGTTAATTACTTAAAGAAATCAGAAGCTGATACTACTTACAGAAAGTTATCTGCTAAAATAGCTGAAGTTGATTTAGCTACTGAGTTAGTTGGTAAGATAAACAATAAAGCTGATAAGTCTTATGTTGATGGTGAATTAGCTGGTAAGACTGATGAGGCTTACGTTAATTCTAAAGTAGAAGAAGTTGTTGCTCCAGTTAGAACTGAATCTGCTCAAAATAAAGCTAACATAGCTAAAGAAGTTGAAGACAGAAAAGCTGAAATAACTAGAGTTGAAGGTGTTATAACTTCTTCAGTTAATGCAGCTAAACAAGAATTAACTTCTTCTTTAACTGAAAAAGAAACTGCTTTAAAAGCTGAAGACGCTAAGCTTAATAATAGAATAAGTAAGTTTGCTCCAGTTGTGGCTTCTGAAGAACCAGTTGATACTGAAGCAGGACATGTTTGGTTACAATTAGTTTAGTGGTTAAGAGGGTAGACAGTATTTTGTCTATCCTTTTTTCTTTTTAAGACTAATATAAAATTGTAATAAAATTTTAGTAATTAAATTATAGACAAAAAAATTTTTGTTTGTCAAATTAATACAGAAAGGAAAATGTGGTAATGGCTATTAAGACAAGATATCGTATCAAAAACTCGAGGGGTGAATATGAGATTGTCCATTTTCAGACTTCTGCTGACCAGATAATAACTGATGAAAACTTTCAGTTTGTTACGTTAGAAGAAAAAGAACAAATAGCAAAGCCAAAGCATTATGTTCATAATCAAATAGCGTCAACTGATGTTTGGGAAATTAATCATAATCTTGGCAAATTTCCTTCAGTATCTATAGTGGATAGTGCAGGAACAGTTGTTATTGGAGATGTTTCTCATATAGACATTAATAATCTAACAATCAGTTTTGCATCAGGTTTTGCAGGAACTGCTTATTTAAATTAAGGGGGAATAAAATTACATGAAATATTTAGTTAATCTTGACTTAAGTCAAAATGAATTACAAAATGCCAAAATCCAAAACTTAGCTACTGCTCCTTCAACTCCAGTTGCTGGACAAATATACTTTAATACAGCTAGTAACAAGTATTTTGGATACAATGGAACTAAATGGGTTGATTTAGGATATGAACATCCATCTACTCATACAATAGCTCAAATATCTGGTTTACAATCAGCATTAGATGGTAAAGCTGCTGTTAACCACAACCATGACAATGCTTACAAGCCTGCTAGTTATGTACCTGCTTGGAGTGAAGTAACAGGGAAACCTTCTACATTTACACCAGCATCACATACACATAGCGAATATGTAAACCAAAATGCATTCTCAAATGTTAAAGTAGGAACTACTACTGTAGCTGCTGATAGCACAACTGATACATTAGAATTCGTAGCTGGTTCTAATATAGTTTTAACTCCAGATGCTACTACTGATAAAATAACAATAGCTGTTAATGGTGAAACTGTTAGTGCTTCTGAAAAGTCTAGTTGGAATGCTAAAGAAACTACTGCTGGTGCTCAAGCTAAAGCTGACAAAGCTCTTGCAGATGCAAAAACATATGCCAATAAAAAAGTAGCAGATTTAGTTGGTACTGCTCCAGAGGCTCTTGATACATTACAAGAATTAGCTAGTGCTGTTCAAGGAAACCAAGCTGGTGTTACTGACTTATTACAAAAAGTTGGAACTAAGGCTGAAAAATCTTATGTAGATACAGAGTTAGCTAAGAAGGCTAATAGCTCACATACACATACAGGAGCTCAAGTTAACTTAACAGGATATGCTAAACCAACTGCAACTGGTGTTTTAGCTGCTTCTGATACATTAAATGCAGCTTTAGGTAAGTTAGAAAAAGCTTTAGACGGAAAGCAAGTTGCAGGTTCTTACGCTCCTGCATCACATACAAGCGATACTACAGTTCATATAACTGCTTCTGAAAGAAATGCTTGGAATGCTAAATCTAACTTAGCTTTAGGTACAACTTCAGCTACAGCATTTAGAGGGGACCAAGGTTTAATAGCTTATAACCATTCTCAAGCTGCTCATGCTCCTGCTAATGCTCAAAAGAACAGTGATATAACTAAAGCTGAAATAGAAGCTAAATTAACTGGTGCTATAACATCACATACACATAATTATGCTGCTTCTAACCACAACCATAATGGTGTATATGCTAGAAAATATGCTGCTAATATAGGAAATGGTTCAGCTACTACTATAAGAGTTACTCATAACTTAGGAACAGAAGATATTACTATAACTGTTAAGGAGGTTGCTACTAAGCAAGTAGTAATGGCAGACGTTCAAATATTTGACTCTAATAATATAGACATATTATTTGCTTCTGCTCCTGCTTCTGGTGCTTACAGAGTAGTGGTAACTGGATAATTTAAACTATTACGCAGGATAGAGAAATAACGAATTTTTCTATCCTGTTATTCTTTGCAACAAAACTATAAAATAACATCTAAAATCTTTATCTAAGAAATGGTGTTTTGATAATAAAAGGGGGAAAATATTTATGAAAATAGTTAGCAAAAGTTTAACATTCAATGGTAAAAACATTTATCATGGGGGAAATAAACCAGTTGCTTCAGATATTTTATTTGCAGATGGTAAAACACTACAACAAAAATTAGATGACGGTTCTCTTAAAGGGGAAAAAGGAGATACTGGTACATTTGATTCTACTACAATTTTTAATTCATTAAATACTTCTAATAAAACAGTTATTGGAGCTATTAATGAGTTATTAAGTTTGATAAATAAAGGTGATAATAGTGGTGGCGATAATGGTGAAGAAACTATTATACCAGTTAAAGGTATAACAGTTGATGATTGGAATATCGCATTAACTGTAGGACAAACAAGACAAATGATTGCATCTGTTGTTCCTAGTGATGCTACTAATCAGATTATTTATTGGCATTCTGATTACCCAAATGTTGCTACTGTTAATGAAACAGGTTTAATTACAGCAATGAATTCAGGATATGCAAAAATTACAGCTACAACGGACGATGGTGGATTTAAATACGATGTCCATGTTAATATATCTGAAAAAGTTGTTGAGCCAGAACAACCGCCTACACCAAATCCAGGCAATAGTATGACTGTTGATAGTTCTTATACTATAAAACATACTGAAATGCTAGAAATAAGTTACACAACAAACGTTAATATCCCTTCTTCTTGTGCTTGGGAATTAAGACAAAATGGAACTTATCTTGTAAGTGCTTACAGAGATACAAGCTCTGGAAAAGTAGTATGTTATACTGGTAACTTAAGTGTTGGTACACATGATAACATAACTTTAATAGCTAAAGAATATCAAACAGATGGATATGTAGATATCGCAATTTCTAATTCATTTAGCATAACTGTAAATGCATCTTCAGGTTCAGGTGGAAATGGTAATGGAAGCGAAACACAACCGCCTAATACAGGTAATAGCATTATTTTAAATAGTACAAATCATACTATAAATATGAGTGAAATGCTTACATTATCTGCTACTATAAATATAGATAGTTCTTATGCTGTATTTGAACTAAGACAAAATGGTACTTATTTTGTAAGTGCATATAGAAGTGATTCTAATATAGTTTGCTATACTGGGGGATTAAGTGCAGGAACTTATTCTAACTTAACAGCAGTTGCTAAAACAATGAAAAATAATGTTTACATTGATATAGCAGAGTCTCAACCATTTACTTTGATTGTAAAATCTAATTCTTCTTCTGGCGGTGGAGGCACAACACCTCCTAATAGTGGTGGTAACAATCCAGTTTTAGATGAATATAAACTTTCTTGTACATCAGATTATATACTTGACAAAATGTATCCTATGGGACAATCTCACGAAGCTATACCTAATGGTAACATAACTGGTTGGAAATATAATTCAAGATGGGAAAATCAAAATAGACCATATGCTACATCTCACAATTGTGGTCAAAGTGGATGCCCAGGAACAGGAGCATTTCAAGCACTAGGTTGTTGGTCAAATGTGTATAGAGTAGAAGGTACGCCTTTTAGCCAAAATACTGGTGTAGAAATGAAAGATATAAAAGTTTATGGTTGGTATAATGGAAAGTGGGAATTAGTTCAACATTTACCTGTACCAAATGGTAACTTTTATGCAGAGTCATTTAATGGAGACAGCAATAGATATTTTGGAGACAGTGTTAAACAATCTAGCACATCAAAAACTATAATACTTAGAGAAGCAAACAAGATTAATTCAGAAAACTGTATGTATCACCCATTTTCAAATATAAAGGCTTTTGATACTAAATACCAATACATTTATACTTGTATAGATTTGAGAAAAGTTAAGTGGGATGAAAATGGTGTAGACGATAGAGACCAAACTCATTATTGTAGTAATTGTGGCGGAGATTGGTGGTTAGCAGAAGGTTTAATGTTCCATGACAGTTGGCAACACAATAAAGGTATATGTCAACCTAAAATGGTAGAAATTACTAAGGAATGGAGAAGATTCTCTATGACAACTGTGCCACAAGGTTGGAGTAATGGATTCCCTAAATAATAATATACAGTAATATATATAGGAGAGGTATTTACCTCTCTTTTTTATTTTTAATACACCTTCGACACTGTTCACCATAAATAGTGCCAGTATAATCAATAAAAAGAAGTAATTATAAAGAAATGAAGAGGTAATTTATATAGAGAAAGGGGTTGGAAAATATGAAATTATTTGGGAAAGAGCTAACTTTCAATGGAAATAAGGTATATCATGTTGGCAATAAGCCAACAGTAAATGAAATAGGTGCAGCAACATCAAATCACAATCATGATTCAACTTATATAAAAACATCAGCTATTAATGATGGAGCTATATCTAGAACTACATTGTGGAGTGCTGATTATATAGCAAATACATATTTAGATTATACATCCACAGCAGCAAAAGCAACTAAATTAGCGACAGCAAGAAAAATTAATGGAGTTGACTTTGATGGAACAAAGGATATAACAATATCCACTACTATTCCAAGTAAGATAACTGGATTAAGAGAATTAAGATTTTCTGAAGGAGCTGTATTGTCACAGTCATCTGGTTTTGCAGGTTTAACTATATCTGCTAATCCTTTAAAGTTAAATGTTAGTGAGTTTATCATATCATCTCCTAATTTTAATCTTACAAGTGCAGGGACTCTATCTTCTAAAAGCTTCAACTCTTCATCTATAGTTACAAATGCTTTAGAGTGTTATGGTAGTGCGACAGTGACTAGCAATTTAAGAGTTGACAATTCTATAACTTCAGGAGGTGGTATAACAACAAAAGGTGCTATATATGGTGTTAATAATATAGCTCTAGCTAACGGTTCTTTATATTGTGGAACAATTGGTAATATGATGACTTGTGATTACTTAAGATTCAATGAAAATATACTTGCAGGTGATAATAATAAAAAGATACATTTAATAGATACAGCAGGTAATGGTGCTAGTGTATATGCAGGTTCTGTATGGGCTAATAGCGGTAGTTGGTCAGATATGAGTCTAAAAGAAAATATTAGACGTGTAGCAAATTCTGAAGAAAAAACAGCTAACTTAGATATAATCAATGAGAATCAAAAAACATTAGATACATCTTATGATGTAACAAGACCTGAAATGTTTGATTTTATAAAAGATAAGTTATTATTATACTTATTTAACTATAAGCAACTAAATGAAAATGATGAATATGAAAAAAGTTCTTTTGATAATAAAATAGGTTTCATAGCTAATGAAATATCAGAAGACAGAGTAGGTAAAACTTTTGTTGGAGAACAAGATGGGAAGCTTGCTTATAGTTTAAACAATTATGTATTCTTATTAACTGGTGCTCTTCAAGAAGAAATAAAGAGAAGAGAGCTATTAGAAGAAAAAGTTTCAAAATTAGAAAAAATTATTAAACAGGAAAAAGATGGGGATTTCTAGTCCCTATTTTTTTATTTATTTAATAGAAAAAAATTTGTCGATTATTGGCGTAGCCCAACACTATATAGTATATATATAATGTAATAAAAAATATAAATATAATTTAAATTAAAGGAGTTGAAAATATGAAAATACTAGGAAAGGAATTAACCTTTAATGGTAACAAAGTGTATCATGCTGGGGATAAACCAACAGTATCTGAAATAGGTGCGGCAGCAATTTCACATACACATAATTACGCTGGTTCTTCTAGTGCAGGAGGCAATGCAGATGCAGCTGTTAAATTGGCAACTGCTAGAACTATATCTCTTGGAGGAATACTTTCTGGGTCTGCTTCATTTGATGGTTCTGGAAATGTAACTATAAAAGCAACAGCTAATGATATAACTACTATAACAAAATTATTAAATGTCACTACTTCTTGGGTAGATACAGGAATAGCTGGCTCTAACTTAGAATCAGGAACCTATGCAGTTCAAATGTATGTAAATGATGGGACTAACGTAGGCCAATATCAAGAATTCTATTCTGGAATAATGTCTTGGTATAGTGGAACTAGTAACTCTGGTGAAGCTGACGAAATATTACTTCATAAAGCAGGTCATGCAAGCAATGGAAAGCATGTATATTTAAGAACTATAAGAACAACAGGTGGTGGATATTTAAAATTACAAATATCTTGTACACATGCTTTTTCAGCAGCTTCAAATATAACATTTAAATTTAAAAAGCTTATATAGAAAGATATACCGACATTTAGCTATTAAAAATGTAGGTATATAATAGAAAGGATGGAAATTATGTTTTTAAAAGACGTATCTAATTTTAATGTAAATTCAGCTAAGATTTTAACAACTGCTAGAGCTATAAACGGTACGAATTTCGATGGTACAGGAAATATCACAACAGCAAACTGGGGTACTGCAAGAAGTCTAAACGGTGTTTCAGTAAATGGCTCTACTAACTACACTATACCAGTAGAAAACTATTGCTGTAATGTTAATGATAATAATACTAACTTATATCATAGAATTTTAACAACTGATATAGCTAATGCAAAATATGTTGATAAATCTATAATAATAGTAATGCATTCAGGTTATCATGGTGGTGGATTTGGTATTGCCAAAATAGCATTTAGAACTAATGAGATAGCGAATGCAAATAGTTCAGATGGAGAAATAAAATGGCTTGTTAGACATGGATTCGCTGCAGATGCTTTAGTATTTAACTTAATGAGTCAACCAAGAAGTGCATGTATGGATGTATTTTATAAGTCACCTGGTGCTTATGCAGGTATGACATGGTATGTGTTATCAGAAAATGGTAGAAGTCAAGCACATTCAGAAATATGGACTAAATACAATACAAATGCTTCTGGTACAAATGCATATACTGAAGCTAATATGAGAAATTTAAGAACATATGCATCTACTTTAGTTAGAGCTACAGATGCAGGACATGTATCAACGGCTAACTCTGCAAATACTTTAACAACTGCTAGAACAATAAACGGTACTTCATTTAACGGTTCTGCGAATATAACAACTGCTAAATGGGGAACAGCTAGAAGTATTACAATAGGTAACACAACTAAGACAGTTGATGGGTCTGGGAATGTAACTTGGACGTTAGCTGAAATAGGTGCAACTGGAGGAGTTTCTGGAAACTATCTTCCACTTACAGGTGGCACTTTAACTGGTGATTTAACTATTAAAAAATCAGATGGAGCTGTTAGTAAGATAAATGTTCATAGAACTTTAAGTTCTAAAGATATGAGAGGTTCTATGGATGTATATTCTTATGGTGGAGGCTCTGTTGCATTATCAACATATAATATGACAGATAATAAACAAACAAGTAGTTATGTGTTTGGTGGGGAAGCGTTCTGGTCTCCTAGAAATGCAGATGAAACTATACCAGATATAGGAACATCTTCTTATAGATTTAAGAAAGCTTGGTTAACAAATATAGATGTTGCAGGTGATTCTAATTTAAAAGGTATTATATATGGTATGAATAATATAGCTTTAGCTAGAGGAAACTTATGGTTACAAGGAGCTGGTGGTAATTTAACTTGTGACTATTTAAGATTTGGAACTAGCATAATGGCTTCAAGTGATAATAATTTAATATACTTAATAGACAGAACTGGAGCAAGAGCAACTGTTGACTGTGGTGATTTAAGAGCTATTGGTTTAAAATTAACAAACACAAGTTATCCTAGCATAAGATTCTCAGATAACGTTCGTATAGAATACGATGTTGCTGGAGATGCTTTATATGCTGCTGGTACTAATTCTACTTCTAGTGGACTTAGAGAGTTTAGAGCTACTCAATGTAATAGTACAGTTAACGCTATAATAGCTGGTAAAAGATTATTTATACAATCTGGTACTCCATCAGGAGTTGCTACTGGAGATGTATGGATTCAAGCTTAAAAGCTATTAATATAATAAAGACTGAGCAATATTAGTTCGGTCTTTATTATTAATTTAAAGGAGGAATATATAATGGCAGTTTATACAAAAAAATGGAACGGTTCTGCTTGGGTTACTGCACCAGTTAAAAAATGGAATGGGAGTGCTTGGGTAGATGCTAAAGTACAAAAATGGAATGGTTCAGCTTGGACACAATTGTATCCAGAAACAGCTGTTACAACAAGTAAAACTATATCTTCAACTTCATTTAATACATATAGAGATTCAAAATGGTTAAATACAAATACTGCTAGACAAGGTGTGTATAGTTCTTATGGTTCTTGTATGGGATACTTAGGCTTAAATGCTGCTAACTTTCCAGGTTCAGGAAGTATTACTTCAATTGGCTCAGCTACTTTTACAGGAGTAAGAGGTGGAGCAGGTTCTTATAACAATAATCAAACTCTTAGATTCCATAGAAATAATGGAGCTCCAAGTTCAACACCAGGAACACCTACTGGACAATTCAATGCAACAACAGGAGGACCAGGTTCAGGAAAGACTATGTCTAATAGAGCAATAACTATGAGTTCTGAAGTTGTCAATTGGGCAAATCAAGTTGGCTCAAAACCTTATCTATATGTTTATTCTACTTCAACAAGTGATTATGCAGATATACAAACTTCATGTTCTATAACATTAAATAACTATATTTATACTGCTAAAACAATAGCATTTGAATCTGAAAAAGCAATACCGCTATTAATGACAGCAGATATGTATAAAGCTACAAAAAATAAAGAACCATATCATTCAATGACTGTTTACGAAGATGAAGTTAACATGACATTAGAAGAGATAATACAAAGAAGAATAGACGGAATAGTAGAAGATATACCTTATGAATCTGTAATACAAGCTCCAGATATAAAACCATGGACTAGAAATTATGAAGTATATGAGTCTAATACTTTTTCACTAGATAAACATCTATTCGTTAAAGTAGAAGTATTTAATATGGGAATGGATGATGAAGCTCAGTATTCCCTTGATGGGGAAGAGTGGTTTACTCTTACAGGAGAAGATGCAGAAGATGACTATCTATACGGAGAACTACCGTCAGATTTCAATAAATATAAAGATTTTATATTTGTAAGAATAATAGATAAGAAAAAAGAATTAATACATAACACTCTTACTATAGAGCCTAAAATATATATACCAGACCAATCAGGAATCATAATCGTTCCTGGAGATGTAGATTTAGATTCAATAGTTAAAGGCTAAGCATAAAGCTTAGTCTTTTTTCATATATAAAATAATATAAGAATTAAAAGGAGGGCTATTAAAGATGGCTATATTTGAAAAAACAATAGTAGATGGAATACAATTAGCAAATGGATTAGATTATTGCTATAAATGTGTTAAGCCAGGACAAACTATAGGACCTGAGCATAATATAGAATATCAAGAAGTATTTAAAATAAATGTAAATGGTTTATCTTACTGTATATGTTTAGACCACTTACAAGAAATGTTAGGTGATTATGTATTAGTACATAAAGACACATTAACAGAAGATGAAGTATTAGAGTTACCTAAAGAATTAGTAGATAATGGGACACATGAAGAAGTTATAGCTTATATAGAGAAAGCTATTAAGAAATAATGAATGTAAAACAACCTTCTTCAGTTAGAGGAAATAAGATAGCATGTATTAACTATCAAATGTGTCCAGCATGTTATGGATGTAGAGCTTATGATTCTAGAGATGAAGACTGTAGAATATGTAAAGCTGAAGATACTCAAAGAGGAAAAAGATATAACCTTTGTAATAAAGAATTACATGAGGAATGGAAAATTAATAAATTAATAAGTAAAACAACAATAAATGTACCTAATGTACAATTCGAAGATGGAGGAAAATAATATGAACGAAAATATAATACAAGGAATGATAACTAACTTAGGAAATACTATAGCACAATTAAATATAGATTTAGCAGCTGAAAGAGCTCAATCAAGATTATTAGCTGAAGAATTAGAACAACTTAGAGAAGAAATGCAAAAACATAGAGGAATTGAAGCTATGGAAGCGAAGGAGTTAAATATAAATGAATAAGGAAAAATTTATGTCTGTTAAAGAGATGTTTCCTGTATTAGCAGATGAATCAAATATAAATAGATATTTAAACTTTATAAAAGTAGATGATTTAAGATTATTTACAGAAGAATGCTTAAAGAAAGCTGATTATAAAATAACTGAATATGAAAATAAAGTAGCAGAAATAGCTATGGATTTCTTAATAAGAAAAGAGCTATTAACTCCAGATAATCATCAAACATACGTAGATGCATTATTAGTAGCTGCTATGTTACACAATGTATACTTTGATGAAAAACATTTAATGACTTCTTTATTTAAAGCTAGAGAAGAATTTGATGAAATAGCTGGTAGAGAAGGAATATATCAATATGGTCCATTACCAGAACAAATGAGAGAAATGGTATGGGATACAATAGAAGGACAATTAGGAGATTGTACTCCAATGTCTAAAACTAAACCAAGTCCAAACTCTCCACAAGACTTATTCGCTACATCAGTTTGGATAGTAAGGAACGCTAAACACTGGTTCCATTAATTTAGAGAGGTAATCCTCTCTTTTTTATTTTAATTTTCTTATTGACTTATACGTACGATACGTATATAATAAATTTAAAGGAGTTGATAATAAATGGAATTAAAAGAAAAAGAGTTCTTTGAATATATAAAATGCCCATTAAGATATCAATTAATAAAAAAGGGACATGTTTTAGAAGAACAAAAGACATTTAATCAGATATGTTATGAAGCTATTAACAGCAATATAAATGCAAGAGTTAATGGAATGAAATCTGACTTTAGTACATTTAAAAGAAAATGGGATTCATTAGCTAAAGAAAATGAATTCTTAGGTGCTAAGAAAATATTAGATGGATGGGGATATGTATATAGAACATATGAATACATAGAAATGTTTAATATAAAATTCCTAGATTGTAACACTTCTTATAAGATAGAAATACCAGGCACACAAGTTTGTTTAACAGGTGTTTTAAATCCTATAATAGATAAAGGAACTCATATAGAAGTATTTGTTCCACATTTTAATAGGAGTTTACCAGAGAGAATAGATATAGATACTAAATTAAAACATACAATAGACGCATATGCTATTAAACAAATGTTTAAAAAAGATGCAGTATTTACTTATTATTCTCCAGCTACAGGCAAGACAATAGAAACAATAAGAGGTACAAGAGACTTTAAAAAACTAGAATCTATGCTTACAATGGTAAGTAAAGCTATTAAGTCTAATATAATATATCCAAGAGAAACTTTTATGTGTAGTTCATGTATAGCAAGAGGAATATGTAAATCATGGACAGGACAAGAGGAGGTGTAATATATGGCTAAGAAAGGTATTTACTTATCAGAAGAAGTAGGATTTAAAGCAGAAATGCCTAAATCTAAAAAGACAGTTAAAGTAAAGACTAACATAAGTTCAGCTAAAAGAGTTGAACCAAAAATAAAAAAATAATGACAATATGGGGGAAATGATAAATGGCTAGATACAAGAGAAAGAAGAGCGAAGGAAAGATAGCTCATAAGAAAACTACAATAGATGGAATAACATTTGATTCAAAAATGGAATCAGATTATTATGTTTATTTAAAAGCTGAACAAAAAGCAGGGAGAATATTAAAATTTGAAACACAACCTGAATTCGTATTACAAGAAAGATTTATAATAGTTGAAGGTAAATCTATACCTGATAGTCATCCTGATTTTGATAAGCTAAAAAGAAAACATAAAGCTCCAATAAATAGAGCTATTAAGTACATAGCAGATTTCCTTGTAATCTACGCAGATAAGTCAGTGAAGGTTATAGACGTAAAAGGAATTAAGACAGCAGACTTTAAAATTAAAGAAAAAATGTTTAACTTTAAATACCCTGACATGAATTTTGAATGTGTTATATGGGACGGACCATCAAAAGCATGGCTAGAGTATTCAGAATATGAGAAGGCTAAGAAGGCTCGTAAAAAATCAAAATCTAAAAAATAGAGGAGAAGAAATATGCAACCCACAACTAACTTTAATTTAGAAGAAGAATCTAAAAGAAAGGAAGAGTGGGACGAGATAGAAAACTTAGTACTTGATTTTCAAAAGCAGTTTACAGAAGACTCTACTAAAGAGGAGAAAGAATATGCAAAAGTATGTGGTGATTTACTAATTGCTAAATTCTCTCCTTTATTTAAAAAATATTTAACGCTATTAAAATATACACATATAGATTTTACAGATAAAGAGATGAAAGAATTCATAGTTTTATTTATAGATGACTATGAATTAAAGAAAGCTTTATATAGAAAGAAAATTAATGCTGCTAATAGAGCAGAAGTATATGCTAAATTTAATTTCGTTATAGAGACTTATGGTAAAGTAGCTGAAGAAGATATAGTAGCAGATTTAAATATGTGTTTTTTAACATTAGCTAAAAGATATAAAGCTATAGGCAAAAACTTTTGTGCTTATGTTTATAACACTTATAGACATGAAGTAGCTAGACATATAAAGAAATTTATAAATAATCCATTAAGTATACAATATAAAAATTATCAGTATGAAGATTGTATTAATGGAAATAAAGATGTACATATAGATATATCATATGAAGATAACTATTATGAAAGTTCAACAGGATTACCTGATTTAACTTGGATATCGGGACAATCTTGTTCTGATATATTTAATAAATTAACTCCATTCCAAAGAAAAATACTTATAAAGTATTATTTAGAAGACTGGAATGATAGACAAATAGCAGAAAATATGGGTGCTCATATCAATACAGTAAATCAAAAAAGAAGAGATGCTATAGATTTATTATGTACTGAAATGGGTATAAGTAAAGAAATGCTTAAGCGTAGTAGAAAGTCTGGTAAAAAAGCCAGTCTTCCTATGATTTAAATTCATATTAATGATATACCTAAAGGAAGGAAAGGTGGATAATGGTGATAACTATAGGAGCCATGATAGGTGCTGGTAAAAGCAGTTTAGCAAAATTATTAGGAGAAGAATTAGGGACAGAAGTATTTTATGAATCAGTAGATAATAACCCAATACTTCCTCTATTCTATACAGCTAGTGAAGAAGAAATACAAACAAAAAGATACCCATTCTTATTACAGTTATATTTCTTAAAAACAAGATATCAAAGTATAAAACAATCTTTATCTAATGATAATAATGTATTAGATAGAAGTATATACGAAGACTGGTATTTCGCTAAAATAAATCATGACTTAGGAAGAATATCTGATTTAGAATTCAATATATATGAAGGGCTATTAAATGAAATGATGCAGGAGCTAGATGAATTAAATTATAAAAAAGCTCCAGATTTAATGATATATCTTTCTGGTTCTTTTGAAACTATTCTTAATAGAATAAATAATAGAGGTAGAGGATATGAATTAGACCCAGAATTATATGATTACTATAAGAGGTTATGGGAAGGATATGATAATTGGGTTTATAATCATTATAAAGCTAGTCCAATAATAACTATAGATATAGATAAATATGATTATGTTAATAATGAAGAACATAAAAAAGAAGTACTTAATATGATAAAAGAAAAATTAAAGGAAATAAGAAACTAGGAGGCACATTTTAAAATGAATATGATGAATATATTATTTGGTATTATAACTTTAACAGTTATAATAGGATTATCGTACATAATATCAGAAGAAAAGAAAGCTATTAAATGGAGAACAGTGATAGCTGGTTTATTAGGACAATTTGTTTTAATATTCTTTGTAATAAAAGTTCCTATAGGACAAAAGATATTAGAAGCTTTAGCTATAGGTGTAAACAGTATAATACAAATGGGTATGGAAGGTGTTACATTTGTGTTTGGTGAATTAACATCAGGACCAATGATATTTGCTATTAGTGTATTATCTTTAATAGTATTTACATCTGCTTTAATATCAGTATTATATTTCTTAAAAGTAATACCTTTCTTTGTTAAAATAATAGGAACTGCTGTAGCTAAGTATATGGGTACTGGTAAAGTAGAAACTTTCTCTACAGTTGGTAATGCATTTTTAAGTGGTACAGAAGCACCGCTATTAATAAAACCATATATAAGTAAATTAACTAAATCAGAATTATTTGCAGTTATGTGTGGAGGATTTGGTTCAGCATCTGGAGCAATATTAGCTGGATACTCAATGATGGGTGTAGATATGAAATATCTTTTAATAGCTGTATTTACTGTTCCATTTAGTTGCTTAATGATATCTAAGTTATTCATACCAGAAACAGAAGAATCTCAAGTAGCTGACGGTGAAATAGTTGAATCAGAACACGATAACATATTCTCTGCTATAGGAGAGGGAGCAACAGTAGGTAAAGATTTAGCAATAAGTGTTGGTGCTATGTTAATAGCTTTTGTTGGTTTAGTTGCTGTTATCAACGGAATACTTAGTATGTTTGGTACTAATTTAAATGAATTACTAGGATTAATATTATCTCCTATAGGATATTTACTACATATACCTAATCATGAAATACAAGCTTTTAGTAGCTTAATAGGAATAAAGACAGCTGTTAATGAGTTTAGTGCTTATTCATCAATGATGGAAATAGCTAATACTTTATCTCCAAGAACAGTAGTAATACTTTCAGTTATATTATGTAACTTTGCTAACTTCTCTGTTATAGGAATACAAATCGGAGGATTCTCTATAATAGCTCCTGAAAGAAAAGATGAAGTTGCTAAAATGGGATTAAAAGCTTTATTAGTTGGATTATTCGCTACTTTAACAACTGGTGCAATAGTAGGAATGTTCTTCTAATTAATATACATATAGGACAAGTTGAAAAACTTGTTCTTTTTTTGCATATTTTTATTGACTTATACGTACAATACGTATATAATTAAATCATAAGAAAACATAAGGAGGACAATTCAATATGAGTAAAGTATCGAGAGAGAAATTTACAACTACACTTGACCCTAACGTGGTAACAAGATTGGGAATAATAAAAGCTATTAATAAAAATAAAGGGTTAAATGAAGTCATAGAAGAATTAGTAAATAAAAAATATAAGGAGATGGGTTTTGATGATACAAATAATAAAGAGAGACAAGCAAGTAAGTAATGAATTATTAAATAAATTAGCAAAGAAACATAAGACTACTAAAGAGATAGTGGCATTATTATTAAACAGAGGATATAATGAAGCGGACTTAGATTTATATATACAAAATGACGGTTTCTATACAGCACCATTTAATAGCATAAAGAATGTAGATGAAGCGGCTGAAACAATAGTATCTTATTTAGAAGATGATAAAGCAGAGATATACGTATTTGCAGATTATGATGCGGATGGAGTAAATGCAGGATATGTAATGACTGATAGTCTAATGGCTGTTAAAGAGTCAATAGAAAGTAAATGTAAAGTATCTGTTTATTATCCTAATAGATGTGAAGGTTACGGATTATCAATGTCTTTCTGTAAAGCATTAGTGCCAAGAAAAACTAAAAAGAGAATATTAGTAATAACAGTAGATAACGGAATAACTAAGAAAGAAGAAGTAGCATATTTACAATCTAAAGGAGTAGAAGTTATAATAACAGACCATCATGCTCCTAAAGCTGGTCATACTCCAGAATGTTTAGTAGTAGACCCATGGTTAAATGATTTAGACGATATAAATGCTAAAGGTTTATGTGGAACATCAGTAGCATATAAAATAGCAGGAAGAGTATTAGAAATGTATGGAGATAATGCTTTTATAATGAATTACTTACCTAATGTTGCAATAGCCACTATAACAGATATGATGCCTGCTACTCCAGAAAATATAGGATTAGTTGGATATGGATTATGGTTAATAGATAACGGTTGTGCTAATGAAGGTATTAAACACTACATATCATATAAAAATTTAAAAGAGATAACAGTTAAAGATATAGCTTTTGAAATAGGACCACAAATAAATGCTTGTGGAAGAATGGGGAATATACATAAAGCTACAGACTTCATGTTTGGTAATGGAGATGTAGAAGAAATATATAATGAAATGATAGCTTTAAATGATTCAAGAAAAGCTTTAGAAAAAGAAATAATGGAATCTATAGCTAAACAAGCTGATAACTATAAAAATGACTTAATGGTTATAATACATGTACCTAATCTAGGAGGACTTGGAGGAACTGTTGCTTCTAAAGTAGTAGAGATGTTTGGTAAGCCTTGTATCTTATTAAGTGGTGAAGGAGAAGATTTACATGGTTCTGCTAGAACTTATGGAGGATTAGATTTACATGCTATATTTACTTACGAAGATAAAAAAGGTAACTTAAAAGACTTTGGAGGACATAAAGTAGCTGCTGGAGTTACAGTAGAAAAATCTAAATTAGAGCTATTAAGACAATCAATAAATAGTACATTAGCTCAATTATTTATAGAGACTAATGAAGAAGTTGAAGAAGATGTAACTATAGAAGTTGATGAAATAATATCATTAGCAGATATTAAAAAGAATACTATACAACCATATGAAGGATTATTATGTTTTGGTGATTTAAAAGAACCTGTATTTGCTTTAACTGACGTAGAAGTATTAGAAGCAAGAAGTTCTTCTAACAATGCTAATCATTTATGTTTAAACCTTCAAGATAATACTTGTATAGGAACTAAAAATAGATACGGTAAAGTAGTAGGTAAAGAATTATGGATATGGAACAAGATGCCTGACTATAAAAGATTAGGAGAACCTAAAAAAGTACACTTATTAGGTAAAATAGTACCAGACTTTAGAAATCCAAGATTCTATACGTTTGATGTAACTAATATAATACCAGCTTAATAAGGAGGCTATTAAAATGATAAACTGTTTAATGGATAGAATGAGGATTGTAGATAATATTCTTCATTCTTCTAATAAGAAATTATTAGATATAAATATAAACTTTGATACAGATTATCCTATAATAACTTATACATATTTTGATAAAGAAAAGAGAGAAGAAATAATAGAAACATATTGTGCGTATTCAATGAGTATCAAAGATGATTTTAATGATGATTTTAAAGATGATGAATACCTAAGAAAAAGATTCTTTGATAGAACTTTTGAAATGAGAGATGTGTCTTTAATATCGAAAGATATAAATAAATTATAATAGTCGGCTTAAATAGTCGACTTTTTCTATGTAATATTTTAATAGCTAAAAGCTAATAACAAAAAATATAAGGAGGATTCAAATATGAAACCAACTAATACTGAAAAGATAGTAGCTAAGTCTACTAACGAATACAAAGATTATCCAACTAAGGATATCGCAAAATGGAAGAAAGTATATCAAGCTCAAACTACTTCATATGCTTACGAGCCAGAATTACCTAATAGACCATACGGAACTACTAAAAAGTAATTCATTTCTAGAGAGAATTTTTATTCTCTCTTTTTTTTAATTTCTTATTGACACTTATACGTATGATACGTATAATAATATATATAAAGATAAGTTATAATTTTAGGAGGGAAAATAGATTGAGTAATTTCACACATTTACATGTACATACATACTACTCTTTATTAGATGGAATGGGTTCACCAGAGGAAAGAGTAATAAGAGCAAAAGAATTAGGAATGAAAGCATTAGCTATAACTGACCATAATCACTTAGGAGGAGTTTTAGAGTTCCAAGCAGCTTGTAAAAAGCATGGTATCAAACCACTTTTAGGTGTAGAGTTATATTGGACATGGGATAAAGATAAAATATCTTCACCTAAAGAAGATAGAGATAAAATAGCATTAGAAAAAGCTAAAGAAGCAGGAATAGAAATACCAGCTAAAACAAAGAAATCAGAAATAACTTCTTTAATAGCTCCATATCAATATGATACAAGAGGATATCATATAATCTTATTTGCTAAAAACCAAAAAGGTTGGGAGAATATAGTTAAAATACAATCTGAAGCAAGTCAATATGGATTATTCAATGGGAGATACCATTGTGATAATGAATTAATAAAGAAGTATTCAGAAGGTGTTATAATAACAACAGCTTGTATAGGTTCAGTAATGGGAAGACATTTTAGAGATAACGAAGATGAAATAAGTTATTCTGTATTTAAAGAATGGGTAGATATAGTAGGAAAAGAGAATGTCTTTGTAGAAATACAAGGATTAGAATGGGAAGAACAAGGAAGAGTAAATGAAAAGTTAATAGAAATGGCTGATACATTTGATGTAAAAGTAGTTTGTACTAATGATGTTCATTACACATATGAAAACGACCATGATGACCATGATACATTATTATGTATAGGTACAGGTAAATTTAAAGATGAAGAAGATAGAATGAAATACGATTATGAATTCTGGTTAAGAAGTTATGATGAAATGGTAACGGCTTTTGAGAGATATACTCCAGTTACTATGAGTAAAGAAGAATATATGAATAGAGTTATAGAAGGACTAGAAAATACTAATTATGTAGCTGATTTAATAGATGAAGATATACTATTAGGAAGTCCAGTACCTTTATTTACAAAAACTGATTTACCAGAAGGATATACTAATGAGAAATACTTAACTATGGAATGTTGGAGAGCTTTATATAAGTATTTAGCTAAGAATCCTGAATTTGATAGAAGAGAATATGAAGAAAGACTAGCTTGGGAATTACATGTTATTAATAGCAAAGGGTATGCTCCATATATGTTAACAGTTGAAGAATTTATAACTTGGGCTAATGCTAATGGTTGTCCTACAGGACCAGGTAGAGGTTCAGCAGCAGGTTCTTTAGTACTATTCTTATTAGGTATAACTAAAGTAATAGACCCAATACAAAATGGTTTACTATTCTCACGTTTTCTTACTCTGGATAGAACTGCGTTACCGGATGTTGATGTTGACTTCTGTTACTACGGTAGAGATTCAGTTATAAAACATTTAGAAGACAAATACGGTGAAGAATGTGTATCACATATAGGAACATATACAGAAATGGGTGTTAAGTCTGGACTTAAAGATGTAGGTAGAGTATTAAGATTAGATTTTGCTACTATGAATACAGTATCTAAATTAATCACTGAATTAACAGATGATGCTCCAGGAATTAAGTTTAAAGACTTAGATGCATTAGAAACAGAAGACCCTGCTAGATATCAAGCTTTTAAAAAGATAGAAAATCAATATCCAGAATTATTTAGATTAGCAAGAAGATTTGAAGGAACAAAGAGAAACTTTGGAGTACATGCTTCAGGAATATTAGTAACTCCTACTCCAGTAAATGATACGTTCCCTACTCGTTTTGACCCTAAGTCTGGTGTTAAAGTTACTTTATATACAGGACCACAAGTTGAAAATTGTAATGGAGTTAAATATGACTTCTTAGGATTAAAAACTGTATCTGTAATAGATAGAGCTTTAAAGTCAATAGATGAAGAATTAACTTGGGAAGATTTATATCAAGCTGTTGAATTAGATGATGCAGGTGTATTTGATATGATATGTGATAGAAAAACAGATGCTATGTTCCAAATAGAGTCTGACTTATTCAAAGGTATAATAAAAGATATGCAACCTACTCATATGAATGATATAGTAGTTCTTACTTCATTAGGTAGACCAGGTCCTTTACAAGCAGGAATGCATACTAAATATAACAACAGAAAGAACGGATTAGAAGATGTTGTTATGCCTGTACATAGTATAGAAGATATCGTAGGAGATACATTCGGTACTATAGTATACCAAGAACAAGTAATGGCTATTGCTAAAAAGATAGCTGGGTTCGACGATAACCAAGCAGACTCATACCTTAGAAAAGCATTAGCGAAAAAGAAAAGAGATGTAATGGATTTATGTAAGAGATGGTTAATCTACGGTAAAGTAAACGCAGAAATACCAGCAGACTACGATAATGAAAATCCAAATAGTACAATGTATGACCCAACAGGAAAATATGGTGCAGAAATAAAAGGTGCATTACTGAATAACTATAACAAGAAAGACTTAGAAGTTTTCTGGGATGACATGGAAGGATATGCTTCATACTTATTCAATAAATCACATGCCGCTTGTTATTCGTATATCACATTATTAACAGCTTATTTAAAAAGATATTATCCAGTTGAATTTTTCTCAGCAATCTTCTCTATACAAGATGATGAAGAAAAAAGAGCTAAGTATATATCTGTAGCAGAAGAAATGGGTATAACAATACAAACTCCTGATATAAATTTATCAGGTAAAGATTTTACACCTATAGCTGAAGAAAATAGAATACTATATGGGTTAGGTTCTATAAAAGGTGTTGGTGAATCAGCTATACCAGAAATAATAGCTAATAGACCATATGCATCAATAGATGATATGATAACTAAAATACCAAAGAAAGCTATTAACAAGAGAGTTGGTTTAGCACTTATACAATCTGGTGCTTGTAAAGCTTTCGATAATAATAGATATGCTTTAATGAATCAATTCCATACAATAAGAAAAGATAAAGATGAGTTATATGAAATTGACTCATATGATGAACAAGTATGTATGGAAATGGAAACAAAGACTTTAGGTACTCCTATAACATATAAACCATGGTGGTCAAATGTTGAGCAAGATGCAACTGTTCAATTTACAGCTACTGTTGAGAAAGTCTTTGAAAAGACAGACAGAAATGGTAATATGATGGGATTTGTAACTTTATCTGCTGACGGATGCACGATAGATGCAGTAGTATTTGCTAGAACATATTGTGCTCATTCAGATAAGTTTGAAATATATAACGATATACATCCTAAAGTTCTTATAAAAGGTAAGAAAGACTCTAAAGGAAAGTTAATAGTTAGTTCTGTAAAATCTGCATAAATAATATAACAAAAAAAGCGAGGGTTAATTCCTCGCTTTCTCTATATATTATCTATTTTAAAGTTATAGTTGTATCTAATAAGGCTTCAAAATGTCTACCCCATGGGAAAACAACATGTTTATTCTCATTAGATTTAGTAGCTGTTACAGGTTTATTTATTTTTTTAGTACCATAGTCACTTACAGTATTGTAATAAGTGTACATAGTGGCATTAGTAAATGCATCTACTAGTCTATTTATATTGTAATTTGCACTAGATAAATCTGTTAAAGATAAATAATATTTTATATGTTTTTCATATTGTTTAACTAAAGGTTTATTATAAACAGAAGAATATTCAACTAAGTTACTTACTATGTTATCTATTTCTTGTCCAGAAGTAGATACTCCACAGTCTTCTGCTATCTTTCTTTTAGCATACGCATTTGCACCTATTTTATAGCACATATCTTTAGCATATTCATGGAATAATAAATCTACTTGTCCTTGAGCAGCTCTAGTAGTTATTATATTTCTATTACCTAGACCCATAAAACAAGCTCTACCTATTGCATGTCCTAAACATAAACCTATAGAATTACCTACTGTGTTCCAAGAAGAATAAGCTAATAATATAGGTAGTGTTTTTTGACCGTTATTTATTAAACTTAATAATTCTTTTTGTAAAGTACCTCTATTTGTAGAACCATCTATTATAGCTGTTAACTTACCAGCATTTATGTTAGCTTTTAAATGATTCATTAAAGCAGAAACATGAGTATTTGTGTAACCAGAAGTTAATATTAATATTTCTAATGTTTCACCATTAGTTACTGCATTACATTTAGTAGCTTCTAAATGTTTATTTACATTCTGTGCTAAAGTATCATAGTCGTATTCATCTGCTTTTATATTTTCTCCTCCTCCGAAGTATGTTACTTTTACTTTTGGAGCAGTTCCTATATTAGTCCATCTAGCAAATTGGTCTATAGATATTCTAGCTAATGCTGTCATAGCTAATTCATCTGTACCAGCCATTACTTTTCCTCTTTGAGCAGGTAAAGTATCTTGTATATAGTTTATTTCATTAGTTTGTATGTTCTTTTCACTTGAGCTATCATCAACTCCATAGAAGACATAAACATTTTCTTTGTCTTTAATAGCTTGTATTAACTTAGAAGAAAATCTTATCTTTCTTTCTCTAGCTGCTATATATCTATTTACTTGAGATGTAGTTAAGCCTGGATGAGCTATTTTATTTCCATTTATGTCATATCTCATACAATCTATTACTGATTGAAAACTCCAAGGTGATGCAGTTTTTCTTTCTACTTTACCATATGCTCTAGTTGCATTGTATTCAGATATTTTATATCCATTAAAGCCAGACGTAGCAGCTAATCTCATAACTGTATCTATTATGTATATAGGTTTTGTTGTAGATGTTAAGAAGTTGATTATTTCATCTGAAACTTGCGTATCTGAACTTATACTATAGTTATTATCTCTTGAACCTACTAAACCTCCAGAATATAGCATATCCATAGATAATAAATATGCATCTATTTCATCATTATGGTCTATATGATAAGCATTTAACCAGTTTAATAATGTGTTTCTGTCACCAACATTAAGTGTGTCCCCTTCAAACATTTGGTTATCTAATTTAGTAGCAACCAAACTTTTTGGAGGCATTATTAGTTCTAATCCCATAGCTTCTCCGCCTAATTTAACTCTTTCATAATTACAAGGTCTATTATCTAAAGGAATGTAAACTACTTTTCTTAATAGCTTTTTAGGTGTTATACATTCTTGTCTTATAGCATCTGATATAACACTTGCATAAACTTTAGCACCTTCATTTGTTAAATGTAATTTATCATATGTATGTATAGATAAATATTTAGATTCAGCATCCGCTCTTATACCTGATAAATGAAAAGTATCTATAACTTTTGCACGATTACCATATGATGCTGTTTCTTCTACAGCTTCTATATAATCTCTAACCCAATGTCCTAAGCAGTTTGGATTATTAACTGTCCCTTCTAAGTGTGTTGGATTATAGTCTGTATCTGCGTTTTCATGAGAGTTTGTAAAAAATATTTTAGCGTTTGGTGCTTTTGATTTTAATTTTTTCATTAATAGATGTAATGCCCCATAGAATGTATCAGAAGTTGTATCAAACATTTTTCCTACTGGTGTACAAACTCTGAAGTCATTCATTATACATTCTACTATTATGATGTCTGCATCAGCTCCTACTTTATTAGCTGCATTTAATATTGCTAATGGATTTCCCCCATGAAGTGCTTTACCTAATGTACCTCCTGAAGTACCTAGGTTAACTACTTCTGCTCCAAATTCTCTAGCTAATAAATCTGGATACTTATCATATCCTGCTGAGCCCGCTGTTATTGATGTCCCTAAAGTGTAAATTTTCATGATTGTAATCTCCCCTTAATTTATATTATATTTTTATGCCTTTATTTAAAGACATAGAACAAATATCATGCTATAATGTCTCTTCTAAATCTTTAAATAATAAAGCAAGGAATTATTCCTTGCTTTATATATTGTCTATTGAATAATAAGATAAATTATAGATTTCTATATTGATAGCTTTTTGAAGTTGTTTTTTATTAATTAACTTGCCTTCTGTATAGTAAAGCAAACGTCCACTATTTGCTCTTGTGCCTACTTTAACAGTTTTAAGTTTATCGTAATTTTCTATAACATATCTTTGAGCTTCTTTTACTGGTATAACATGAACTTCTTTAGTCTTCTCAAAGTAATACATAAGTAAATCTGCTTTTGTTTTTAACCAGCAACCTAATGTATTTTTAGTTGTATTAGATATAGTTTCAGCAAAATAATTACTTGACTCATAAGTATCTGATTTGACTTCTATAAGCACTTGAGAGTCCACGTTCCCATCTTTATATGCTATTAAATCAATATCTTTTGCTTGATAACCTTTCATATTAGATACATCTAATACTAACCAATCATTATCTTTATACCATTTTTTAATAAGTAGCTCTGTTTTTTTAGTGGCATTATTCTTTTCATTAAAATTATAAGTTTTTATTGCTGCCATATTTTTATTTAGTAGTTTCCTTTATTTTTTTAATTAAGTATTTCATATCTTCATACTTTTCTTCTACTAAATCTTCTTTTAAATCATCTATAGCCTTTTCTAAAGTTTCTATAGAACAGAATTTATATGGGCTTAAATAATTATTAATTGTATAAGTTTCTCCACTTAATAGAGAAACAGCCTCATATTTTAAATATTGATGTTCTTTAGAACCGCCTTTTACTGGTGTAATATCTGTTATTTTGCAGAATCTATTATCAATTAGTTCTTGTTTAACAGCTAATACAGGTAGTAAATCAATTATGTATAAATAAACTATATCTCCTATTTGCATATGCCACACTCCTTAGCAAGGTTTCTTTTTACAAGATGAACTCTTTGATGTCTTTTTAGTTGTTGTTTTCTTCGCAGAAGATTTCTTTGTTTTGCAAGCCATCTGTCCAACACCTCTTTTCGATTTTGTTTTTACTTTAGGAGGACCTAAACTAGGGTCACTACTAAAACTAATTGGGTATATCGCCATTATATCATCTCCTTTAAAATATGAAAAGACGCCAACGGGGCGTCTAGTCAACTTAATCAATTATATATATTAGGAAGGAGGTTTTTATTATGTCATGCTAAACTAAAAGCATGTAACCATAGTAAAAAGAGTTATTAAAGAGATTAAAAAGAAAGAATATATGAGTTTGTATCTAGAAGGCTCTTTCTTACCTTCTTGATTTTACTATATGTATATTCTTTCCTTTAATTCACTATTTATAAAAAAATCTTCCTAATTACCTATAGGAGATACAGGATGTTTAACTTGAGCCTGTTTATCTTCTTGATTAAACTGATGGAAATGAATTAACTTACCATTCATCTTTTGATAAGTATTCCATGCAGATACTAGTTTTGGCCACTGTCCTTTTTTCTTATAATAGTTTGCTATATAAGTATAAGAAGCAGTTACTCCAGCATCTTTTGCTGTACCAGTACCAGGTCTTAATATATAAACATCATGGTTACCCTTTCCTATTTTACTTGCATATGCATTAGGTACATGTATATCAAAGTCAAAGAAATGCCCTCCAGTATCTACTACTGTAAATATACCATCTCCTATTCCTTTTTGAGCTAAGTCAGGTATATAAACTTGTGTACCATAAGGTAAGTTATGAGAAGCACAATATCTCATTTGATTTTTACCTTCTGTAGCTGTAGGAACTTTAACTGTTTTATTATTTCTAATATCAACATAGCTCATTGAATTTGATTTAGCATAATTACCGTTATCATAATATGCTGTTACAACTGCTTGTTGTATTTTAGCAGCTTTATATGTTATACCGTTAACAGTTATTTCATCTTTCATATCCATATTTATAGCAGTACTCATTTGTGCAGCCGTTGCATCTGCTTCGATAAGGTCTTTTGGTCTAGCAAATATAGGATTATTATTAAAACTATATTTTAATACATGAGATAAATCTTCTATCTTAATATCCTTACCTTTTGGGTAATTCTTATTAGCAGCATGTGCTACTTTATTATCTCCTATATAAATACCAACATGACCAGGATGCCATATTAAATCTCCAGGTAGTGCATCTTTAACCGATTCTGTAGTAGCCGACCATGTTTTACCGCCGTTCTTATCTAATTCTTCTTTAATAGCAGTAGTATTCTTTCCGTAAATACTTTTCAATCCTGCATAGTTATAACAGCAAGAAGTAAATGAAGAACAGTCATATATAGCTATTTTTTCATTAGGATTAACTCTTGGAACAGATTTATAAACTTTGTTTTCATAGTTTATCGTACGATTACCGTTATTTTGGTCATATGAAGCTTTTAAGTTGTCATGGTCTTGTACTATCATCTTAGCCATTTCAACTATTTTATTTCTACACTCAGCTCCAAACATGCCGCCAACTGCTCCTTCTATATATAAGCTATCCTTATTAAAGTCTTCAAAATAGAAGTTCTCTGAAGAATATTTATTTTCTTCATATGTGTCCGCTTCTTCTCTTGTATCTACCCATTCTCCTTGGTTAAGTTTATTTAACTTATCTACGTCGTCTGTATAATCTTTATCAGTATCATCTAACAAAGTATCAGGAGCTTGTGGTTTTTCAGATACATTATCTTCGATATCAGTATTTTTATATTTTGCTTTAATACCTTCAGTAGGATAAGCTTTAACATCTGGTTCTTGTAAGTCTAAATCTTGTTCATACCAATTCATCATGAAGGCATAGTCTTCTTTTTTGATATTATTAACAGCCTCTTCATATTCTTTAGTGTCTGTTATTTTAGATTTTAAACTTTCTAGATATTTTTCTTTATCAGCTTGTTCCCATTCTTCAGTAATTAAACTAGGTTTATCTGTTTTATTTGTATGTACATAAGCAAATTTTTGTTTTGTACTACGTTTTTCTACTCTATTAAGAGCTTTATATTGTTCTAAATCCATGTAAGACATTTGCATTTGGTCTAACATAACAGAGCCATTCATACCTGTATCATCAAGTATTTCATATATCTGTCCTATAACTGGTTCATATCTAGTACAAGATAAACATTGGTCCAGAGTTACAGAACACGCATCATGTATTCTGTCGTCTCTAAGACATCTTATAGTTTTATATTTTCCAAAGACATCTTGTCCGCCGTAATAAACGCAGTTTATATTTACCCTAGAGCCAACTCTACCTAAACTTCTTAATACAAAAGCCAAAGTGTTTTCAAGTCTTACTAGTCTAGATTCAACTTTTTTAGATTGATTAATTAAAGCATCATTTATCATAGCAAAGTTTTTAGCTACTGGATGTGGCATTGGGTCCCCTGGGTGATTACTTTCGTATAGTCTTGCTTCTATTTCATCTATTTTAACTTTAGGTGAATGTTTCTCAAGTTCAAATACTTTATCATCAAACGGATAAGGGTCCAAATAATTTATTGGCTTACCTTTAGATTTCTTATTCATTTCAGCTAATAAATCAAAATCAAAAGATAAATCATTATTATCGAAGTCTTTTCCTTCTTTTATTAAACCTTCTCCTAATGCAACCATAGGTATAGGATTTTTACTTCCTACACTATTGTCAGCAGTAGAATAATTAGGTGGCACAATTAAATCTGGATATATTGGGTCAACCTTGAATGGGTCTGGTTTATATAGCATACTTAATTCACCTGCTGGTCTAACACAATGGCCATCTCCTCCTGGTGAACCTTCTACAACAGAATAGTATATTGTATTTTCATTATCAGTTTTAAGCTCTTTAGTTAACGCAGTTAATCTATCATCATTTGTGATAGGAGCTTCTAATATCTCTGGTAGTCCTTTATCATATGGTTCACATGACCCTGCAAATTCATCTATTATTTTTGGGTCAGTATATGATTTCCATATTAAATATTCTTCATGTGTCATAGTAGGTATTATTTCAGGTTGAGGTATACCATTATCTTTACTTCTAACAGTATAGACAGCACTTTCTGCATTTGATACTTTAACAGATTTATATACTATCCAACCAACAGATTTTGCAGCTCCAGCTTCTACTTTATAATAACCTTTTTGATAATCTATTATTTTTACAGGTGTACCTTCATCCAATACTTTAACATGAGGGCCCGTCATATTAGGTTGTTGTCTTAGAGTACATCTCCTATTACAGTTACCAGTTGAACCGATATGAGTCATTAATACTTCATTATCAGCATTCAAAGGTTCTTCTTCAGGTAGTTCTGGTTCTCCGAAGTTTGCATATCTCCATTCAACTTGTTTATCTACTTCTCTTAATAGCAATTTCCATTGCTCTCTATCTAAATACATAAAAGGAGATGGAGCTCTGTTAAGGTCAAATTCTCTCCATAAGTTTTTAGTCTTTAAGTTATTCTCATAAAGAATTTTAGATAATTCTTCTATCATCTTCTTTTCTGTAACAGTATAATCTTCTAACATTTCAGAAGTAAATAGTCCCATATTTAATGTATACTTATAAGATTTGTTTCCAAATAAAGCTCTATCTATATAAGTATGTCTATCATTAGGTTGTAAAGACATAGCAACAAGATTTTTATCTTTACTTAAAGTCATTCCTGTAGAATCTAATAGGTAATGAAAATCTTTACTATATCCGTCTTTTGACCACGCATTTTCTTTATTTTCTATAGAATAGAAATGATATGGTGGCATATGAACTAATACAACACCTTTTATTTCAGCTATATTAGTTTTATCTTCTCTATTGTCGAAATTAGGTAAAGTACTATCATAATTTCCTAGAGTTCCTCCAGAAGTAGATGCTCCACTAGAGTCTAAAGTGGAAGAATCAAAATTGATAGGTACTTGTTCTTCATTTCTTCTTTTTATTTCTTGTTTTATATAGTCCCATTTATTATTGGCTCTTATCCATTTAGGACAATCTTTACCACTAACATGATTATGTTGTATAACATTATCTACTGGAACACTATGTTTTTTACAAAGATATCTTGCTAGCTCTATAGTCAACTCAACTGCTTTGTTTTTATCACATTTAGGTCCATCACAAACTTCTATGCCTATTGAGTTACTATTACTAGCTCCTCTATCAGCACCGTAGTTTCCTTTTCTAACAGGACCGCAGTGTGAACAAGACCAATTATCTTCAAGCATTTGAAGTATAGTCGTATCATCAATTGCATATTGAGTAGCAGTATAAGCACCGTCAGCTCCTTGTGAAAAGTGATTATATGGAGAGCTAACTTTATTAGCTCCATCTGTATTATGGATAACTATCCATTCTACTTTCATATTGTTTTTCTTATAGCTTTTACCAGCTAAACTGTCAGGCAGTAGTTTCTTTTCTACTTTACCTGTATATTCTTGTTGATTAGGCATTTGGGCTTCCTCCTCCTTTAGGAGCGTAAGTCTTACCATTTACTTTACGGTCAAGAAGCCCTCTGTCTAAATATTTTCTTTCTGCTTGTAACATTGCCATTTTATAAGACATAACATCTTGTGGAATGTTAAGCTCAGGATTCATTAAAGCTTCATCATACTTTTCTTGCATCTTTCTATTATGATAGTAATCTGCACATACTATAAGACCGTCTTCATCGTCTTCATAGTAATAGTCCCCATAAGCTAATAATTTTCTAGTTATATCACATTTTACGCAGTCATAAGGCCACGTTATTCTTTTTAATTGTAAAGCCATTTCTCTTTCTCCTCCTTGAATATAGCATTATTGTTATTATATATAATACTATATTCAAGTATTTTATAGGAATAAAGAAATTGGATTCTTTAATAGCTCTAAGTCTATAACCTCATCAACCTTTCTTGACGGTACCAATTCCAATTCAGGTCTTGAGAATATTGTTTTATTTCCTAAGCTATTAAGTTTAACTTTTAGTCTACTTGGCAATACAGGATGTGGTCTTCTTCTAGATTCACTAGATTTTATAAAAGCAGTTGCTTTAAATATATCTTCATTAACTGTGTCCTTAATTCCCTCAACAACATTATTAGCTATTTGAGTTAATAAGTCTTCGTTATTAGACATTGCTCTTAGACCTTCTTCACTAAACTTACCTTCTATAGCCATAGCCGCTTGTAGCTTTGTAGCCATTAAAGATAAAGCTTGTTCCTGTATTGAATTTTGGTAGTACATAAAGTATACCTTTACATCGTTAGATTGAGATAATCTCCAACTTCTTCTTGAAGCTTGTCTCATTGTGAATAAGTTATATCCCATTTGATAGAATATTATAGAAGTAAATTCAAGTAAATCAAGTCCAGTTTCAACTAGACTAGGGTTACATATCATAACTTCCATTCCTTTTTCTAAATGTTTCTCAACCCATTCTTCTCTTTTGTCTGGAGCAACATTTGATTTCATTTCAAATGCTGTTATTCCATTATCCTCTAACATCTTTAATAAGCTAGAACCAGTGTCTGTTTTATTTATAAACGAATAATAAACTAAAACTTTCTCCCCTGCTTCCAATCTCTCTTGTACTAGACTTAAAAGCCTTTCTTCCTTATTTCTTTCTTCTTTAGGTAATTCAGTAGGCATGTAAATTAGTTCACCATTTTCAGGATTAACAATTGGAGATATCATATGAGGACAATCTGGGTAAGCTGTTAAAGCTTGTAAGAATGGTCCCATGCTTTTTCTAGACTGTCCACGTCTAGGAGCTGCATATTCTCTAAATGCATTTTCAAAAGCATTATATCCAGCTGTTAAATTAGCATCCATTAATACTGGTACTGGTATCTCTTCATATCCTGGAAGTCCATTAGACATATCACTTAAAGATAAGAATACTGCATTCTCTAATAAGAATTTAGTAAATACTAATGGAGATACTCCTGGTAATCTTTTTTCTTTCATGCTTCCTATTTGTCTTGCTCTTTGTCCTCCTGCACCTAAAGCATATCTTCTTTCTCTAGAATGAACTCCATACAATCTAGCAAATTCACCTTCATCTGAAAAACTAAATCCTTCTTTTCTCATAATATGAGGAACAGTTCTCCATAATAAATAGTATAACCCGTCGGCATAACCATTTAATAAAGTACCTGTTAATAAGACTGATTTCTTAGAAGCACCGATTAAATCGGCTACTGCTTGTCCTTGTTCTGAAAGTCCTTTTGCTTGATGTGCTTCATCAACTAAACAATAGTCAAATACACCATTCATTCTTTCTCTTATATACTTTGCTATAGAGTATTTCTTAGGTCCTTTATAAGTTGAAGTTGGCTCTTCTCCTGCAAGCATCTCATTATAAGGTTCCATTAGTCGTCTTAATAGAGTAGACTCTTTTTTATTAAGTCTTTCCTTATTTAATAGCCTTTCTGTTTGAGGTATTATATGAGCTTTTTGTATCCAACCTTCTGCACCTAATTTAAACCATTTATGGTCTTGGTCATCTCTATTTAAAGGACCCCATAAACTAGCATTACATTTAACTGTATCATATTTTCTTTCTGCTTCATTCCACTTAGAAATTTCGTTCATACATCTAGCATTAGCAACTAAAGGTTTAGACATGCTTAATTCATCAAAAAATATTCTTTTTGCACGTCTATGTCTACCTGTACCTTCGTATTCTATAGTGTATAATGGCTGTCCACATTCAGGACAAACAAAAGTCTTTTTAGACTTTGACCATATAGCAGCAGGTCTTTTATCATATGACATTTTAGCTCTTTCTTTAGAAAGTATAACATAAGAATTTTCTGCTTTATTTTTATTTCTCAATTTAGATTCTAAAGCTTTTAATTCTTTAAAATCTTCAACTATATAAGCTCTAGCATTAGGTATTCTTTCTTCTACTTCACGCTTCCACTTTATAGTTAAATGAGAAGGACAAACTACACATGCATTAAAACCTCTGCTTCTATTTGAATTATGAGCATAAGGTATTGCTGCACCCATAGAGGTCTTACCAGAACCCATTTCTGCTATTACAAAAGTAGCATCATTTTTCTTTAGGTTATTAACAACCGCTTGGATTACTGACTTCTGTGCCTCAAATAATTCTATATCTGCCTCGTGATACATGAAGTCATCTACAAAGTTTGTAAATTCATCATACGAATCTTCACCAGGCACAAATTTAGGTTTAAATGATGTTTGTATTTTCTCTGCTAATATCTCACCAAAATTAGCTAGATAGTCATTTAAACCAGTTATAGTATCTAATACTGGAGATGGATTATTGTTACCCATTATTTTTATTTCTCCAGCACTTAAACCAGATTTAACTATATTCTTTACATCATTTTTATTAAAGAAAGCTCTATATGCTTTAAAAGGAGCTTCCTCGTATTTATGGAATACATATAACTCTCTTATCTTACCGTTATTTTTTAATTGAGTAAGTAAGTAATCTTTCCATTCTTCTAAAACAGGTACTGAAGAATACTTAGCTACTTTAGCATATAACTTTTCTCTAAGTTCTTCTTCATTATTACAATAGATATATATTTCTATTTGTTCTGTACCATCTTCTCTATAAGTTACTTTATCTTTTGCATAAAATATAGTGTGAGTATAGTCACTACTAGCATCTCTCTTAGATTCTATTGAATAACCAGTTCTTCCTGTTCTGTAATTACCAGCGTTAGGTATATAGCAATTTAGATTCGGAGTTTTTAATTCCTTTAAAGAAATCTGCATTGCTGTAGCATATCCAATTACAGAACCATATATTAATTCACTTTGGGCTCTATCTATTACTATTGTATCTGCCATAAGGCTTGTTGTATTCCCTATACTTATTCTTTTAAAGCTCATTTACTCTCTCCTCCTCTTAATTATTAAGCTAATTCTATAAACTTACCGTCTGGTGTTAATAGATTAATTTGAACTTTATTTGATATTGTTTCTATACTTGTTTCGTCATTGTCTTCTCTTGAGTTATTAAAGTCTCTTACTTTTGTAACCATACCTTTAATAGCATGGTATTGACCTTCATATTCTTCAACAACTCCATCAAGACATCCTGATGTTAATACAAGTCCTATTTGTCCCATATTAAATGGTAATAATGGTCTCATACTTGTATCCTTTTCTTCTATTTCGTGTTGTTTCCAGAATGAACTCATTAACCCACTATTAGCTATTAAGTGTTCTAATTCTGATTCATCTAATACGCTTCCTCTAAATAATTCAGGAACTGTTATTCCTCCTGAAGCTAAATCATAATTAAAGTCTAGTTCAGTTGGTAATTGAGTTATTCTTGGTAAATTAGATAAGTAAGCATATATATCTTGTTTAGCCTCTTTAGTTATTTCTTTTTTTCCGATTATATGAACATAGTTTAAACTATTTCTAGTTAAAGAAGCTGATATAACTTGTACATCATTTAAAAATCTAGAGAATATATAAGCCATATCTTTAGTACATCTAGTTACTGGTATAGTAAATATAAATATACCATCTTTTCTTAAATACTTTATAGTATTTCTTAACCAAGCTTTTTCTTTTTTCTCTATTAGATTTCCTGTTGGTCCTAGTTCTGCTATCCAAGAAACTGGTGGACATACATGCATTATATCAAAACAATCATTTGATATTTTTGAACCACTCATTTCTCCTTTAATAGCTCTAGTTATATTTTCTTTTGCTCTACTATGGCAAAAATCTCTACCTTCAAGTCCATATGTAGTACAATCACCATGAGCAGCTATTAATTCAAGTCCTTTACCTCTACCGCATCGTGGAGAGAATACATTATAAGGTCTATTTAAATTTATATGATTCATTATTTGATAAACATCTGTCGCAGACAGCTCTTCTCTATCTTCATCATATATATTTTCAGCTATATAGTCTACCCATCTTTCTGATTCATAGTTACCTATCTTTTGAAATTCCCATTCTTTATACATTTCTAATGGTGCAACTATTTGTTTTAATTCTTCTTGTTGTTCTTCTTGTAAGTTTCTTATTCTATGTGTCATATCTTTTAATTGCATTTGTAACATACTTATTTCTCTATGTGATACAGGTAAATCACGATTAGTTCTAGTAGTTAAAAGTAATTCATCTGTCATAGTTATTATTAGATTTAAATCTGTTGTAAATCTATTCTTAGCTTTAATCATCTCTGTTTTATGATTAATTGATTTTGCATATGCCGATAGTAAAGTTAATGTGTTTTTAATTGTATGTGCTGAATATAATGTTGCCATTTTATTTTCTCCTTTTCTTCTCTTTAATTTATTTTTATTATAAAAGGGGCTTATGCAGCCCCTATTAGTTTACAATTCTCATCATCATCTTTCTCTGCTTTTATAAATAACAGAGCATCTTTCTTTAATAGCTTTTTATATTTTTCATATACATTAGAGAATACTACTACTTCTAATGCACCGTCTCCTGTTTCTATAGTCATAAAGGCCATCATTTCATTTGTTTTCTTGACTCTTTGTTTCTTAACTCTAGTAACTAAAGCACGGCATTCAAATTTTGCTCTTTTCTTTAATTGTTTATATCCTATAGCTGGTAACTGATTAGTTATAGCATGTATATAATTAAACCCTAAAAGACCTTCCTCTATTTCTCTATCATCATCATATATATTTATCTTTAGGTTTTTATGGAATGTGATGACATCTTGAGGTTCTTCTTCTCTAAGTTCACAATATTTATAATATGCTTCAGTTCTGTCACCAAATGCACCTGCAAATATTAAAGCATTAAATGCTTTTTTATTACAAGTTGTTTTGTTTACTTCTTCATATATATCTTCTAAAGTTGATTCACATTCTTGAGCTAAACAATATTCTATAGAATCATATGCTTTTTCTCCAAAAGAAGATATAGCACATAAGCCTATTCTTATTGTATCATTCTCAACAGTAAATTTCCACTTTGATTTACCTACTTGTGGTTCAGCAAATTTTATACCTAGTCTTCTACATTCTTTAACTGTTTCTGCGACTCTTTCTTTTCTTTTATCAGCAGCTACATTTACATATATATTCGATAATTCTGCTGCCATATATTCTAATGGATAATTAACTTTATAATAAGCAGTCATATAACACATTATTGCATAAGCAACAGCATGTGATTTATTAAATGAATAAAGACCACTGTCAACTATCATTTGGAATATTTCTTCAAATATATTTTCTGGAACTTTTATACCTTGAGATAAAGCATGTAGTTCATCTTTATAAGATTCTATTTTGTCCATTTTCTTTTTAGCTGAAGCCTTCATTAAGTCATATCCTTCATGAAGAGGTAGACCAAAGTTTTTACAACATTCCATTAACTGCTCTTGATATATCATTATCCCATTTGTTTCTGCCGTAGCATTATCATAAACAGGATGAAGATGTTTTACATTTGCTTTACCTTCTTGTATATCCATATATAATTTATCAGTACCTGCTGATATACATGGCCCCCTTACTAAAGCAAGACAAGCAGCTAATTCTTCTATCGTTTTAGGTGATAGTCTAGGCATTCTATCTTTATAAGTTTTAGAAGCTATCTGGAATAAACCAGTAGTATTTCTAGACCCTATTAAATCCCATATTCTCTGGTCATCATATTTATCAAATTCTACATCAAAAATATCACCAGTTTGTTCTTGAACATCTGCTAATACATCTAAAGTTGATAAACCTAAGAAGTCATATTTAACTAACATCATTTTTTCTGCTTGTGATAAATCAAATGAAGTTGCATTTAATTCTCCTCCATCCTTCTTTATCATAGGGATTAAATCATGTAAAGGTGTTTTGGCTATTAAAGTACCAGCAGCATGTATTGAACTTGCTCTAGGTAGTCCTTCTAGTTTCATAGCCATTGCAAACATCTCTGGATATATAACATGATATTCTCTTAGTTCTGGTACAACTTCTAATGATTCTTTTATAGAAAGGTCCGTCATCTTGTCCCCTTCCTCGTCATAGTGCGTCATCGGTATGAGCTTCGCAATTGCGTCCCCGTCATCTATATCCATGATGCGAGAAGCATCTTTTATAGCTGATTTAGCTTTTCTTATTTGGAAAGTAGAAACAGCTGCACAATAGTCTGCTCCGTATTTGTCTACAGTATAGTCAAACATCATATGACGTTTAGCTGAAGCTATATCCATGTCTACGTCTGGAATGGAATTAACCCTATGAACTGAAAGGAATCTATCAAATAACAGATTATATTTAATAGCATCTACTTTAGTAAGTCCTGCTAGATAAGCAACTAAAGAACCACATACAGAACCTCTACCTGGTCCACAAAGTATATTATTTTCTTTAGCATATTCCATAAAGTCTCTAACTATTAAGAAATAAGATACAAACCCTAGTTTCTCTATAACATCTAGTTCCATATACATACGGTCCATATATTCAGAGACATCTTTGATTTTATGTTTTATTTTATCTAATTTCTTTAAACAAACATATTCAAGATAAGTTTTTGGTGTAAATTTTTCTGGACATTTGAAAGTAGGTAAATTTAGTCCATCTATATCAATACTAACATTACATTTTTCTGCTAGTAGAATCGTATTGTCCATAGCTACTTTAGCATTATCTTCTCCTATTGAAGCTGCTAAACTATTGAACAATTCACTATACGACATAACATAATAACACTTATCTGGATAAGCAAGAGCATCAGTTAATTTAGCTTTTCTATGAACTTTAACATGTCCATCGTGAGCTAAATAATCTTCTGCATCTAAATAATGAACGTCGTTAGAAGCTATTAAAGGGATGTTTAATTTATTAGAGAATTCTATTAACTGTTTATTAACAGTTATTTGGTCTTCAAATTCCCCTGGTTGAACTTCAAGATAAAAGTCCTCAAATATATTATTAAGTCGAAGCAATAAAGTCTCCGCTTCTTCTAGTTTACCATCTAATATCAATTGATTAACTTCACTACCCACACATGCAGTTGTAGCTGCAATTCCTGTTGTATCTATTGATTCCAAAAAGTTCAAATCTGTTCTAGGTCTATAATACTTACCAACTAATTCTGCATCTGCACATATAGTTAATAAGTTCTTTAAGCCTATATTATCTTTAGCAAGTAATATTAAGTGATTAGTTGCCTTATTATCTTTTTCTTTTAGTTCTCTATCTTCTACTGTATATACTTCACAACCTATTATAGGTTTTATTCCATTACTAACACATTCAAAATAGAAATCATACATATCTGCCATAGAACCATGATTAGTCATAGCTATTGCAGGAATGTTTAATTTCTTTGCTTTTTTGACTAAGTCTTTTATTTTTAATATTGAATCACCTATACTACCAGAAGCAGTATGTAAATGAATAATTGCATATAATTCTTCTAATGTTTTCAATTCATTTTCTCCTTTATTAATTTTCTAAAAATAAGCACAAAAAAAGATAGTCCGAAGACTATCCCTTTATAATGATTATTTTATAGTGGTTTAGTATATTCCATATGGATATATCCTGTTTTACCATTACAAGAACAAGAACCCCATAGAGAACCATCTTTAGCTTTATCTATATACCAAACATTCACTACAGTATTTTTAGCGAATTGACCTATTTTATCAAATTCAGCTCCTCTGCCGCTTCTTACATTTAAAACGTCAGCAGTAACAACAACATCTTTTTGGTAAGTTCCAACAGAATATTTTGAATCAGATTGAGTAGGAACTGATATAGTTCTTCCTACTATACCTTCAGCTATTAATTTAGCTATTGCGTCCTTATCTGCATTGTAGATATCAGTATCTGCTTTTGAATCAACAAAACAAGTTTCGATAAGGATTGTTGGTGCTACACAATTATTTAACCAATATAAATTAGTTCTTTTCTTAGTACCTCTGTTTTTAAACTTAGTAGCTAATTTGTTATTAACTCTATCTGCAAATTCTTTACCTTTAGTAGAAACATAAAGTGTTTCTGTTCCCATTGGAGAACTAGTAGTAGTATTTGCATTAAAGTGTATTTGTACAGCAACGTCAACAGTTTGCTTATTAGCTAATGCTACTTGTTGTTGTAAATAGTTGTCTGCTTTATCAACATTACAAGCATATACAGTATGACCGTCTGCTACTAACCACTTTTTAACTAAATCAAACATAACTCTGTTTTCTTTAGATTCATTGATGTAACCAACTGCTCCTGTACCTTTGCCAGATAATGTATGTCCAGCTGATAATGCTATTTTCATATAGAAACTCCTCCTTTGTAATAGTGTTCATATAATTTATTACTTCTAGAGGGTTTCTATATAAACCATGTTATTTATTAGTTTTATTTATTTTATTAATTTTGTTATCACTATATCCTGTTCCTATACTAGGATTAGATATAACACCTAAGGCTATTAAGATATACATTATTAACTCAACGTATTCTCCATAGCTTTCTGGTAATAGGCTCATATCTCTTAAGATTAAACCTGCTAAAGAAAATAAAGCTAACCATAAACCATAGTTTTTAAATTTATTATTCATAATAATTCCCCCTTAAAGAAGTTAGTATGTTACATACTTTTATTACTTCTATAAGAGGGCTGTAATTAATATTTAAAATCTTGATTATTTACATTTTCAAAATCTATTTCTCTTGGAAGTTTTATACCTCCGTATTTTTCAATTTGACAATGTCTACATTCTACTTCTTTTTCTACAGCTTCTTCAAACATAGAACAATCTAATTGACATATTTCTGAATCTATTTCTAATTTAATAGTTTCTTTTGTACAATAACATTCTTTACTGTCAGCTGGACTTGTACAACAACTGCTGTTATATTTACAACCAGTTAATTCACAAATAACTTTCGTCATCTAACTCACCTCTTCTGTCATATATTCCTTCCACGGAATATTAAATTTTTCTGATATAAATTGTGCTAATACACTTCTATGGCAATCATGTGCTGCTTTTTCATAGCATATTAAATATACATTCTTGCCTTCTTTAACTTCTTCAGCTAACTGATAACATAGTTCATTAACAGCTAATGAATTATCTAGATATTCTTTATATTTAGATAACATTTCTGATTTAGTCATAATTCCATTCTTATATGAAGCTAATAAACTATCTGCAGGAGCTAATATTGATTCCCAACAGGCATCATTAAATTTAGATAAATCTAAACTCTTAGGAGTCCATCTAGTTATCAATACCATTTTACCTTCGGGCAGGTTTTTCATGTTTGATATATATGAAGTATATAGCATGTTAGATTCCTACCTTTCTTATATAGTCTAGTATTCCGTCATAAATTCCAAGCTTACTATATAAGTATTGCATTTGTGATATTAAATTATCTATTTTATATGAATTGCTATTTTGTCTACCTATAGTTCTAGGTAAATGATGTATTAAATACTGAATCATTCTTCTTTTCTTTAGCATTACCATGTGTTTCAATCTCCCAGTATAAAATTAAATATTATTTCTTTTCTGTTCCAGTAGAACCGTATCCGCCTTCTCCTCTAGCAGTATTTGTTTCTACTGTATCTACTTCTTCAAATTCACAATAGAATACTTGTCTAAGAACTCCTTGTGCTATTTTTGTTTGAGCAGGTATAGTTATTTTATGTTTAGAATCATTTCTAACCATTATACCTATATCTCCTCTATAGTCCATATCTACTGTTCCTTCAAATACAGTTATGTGTGCTCTTTCTCCTTTATTAACTAACTCAATTTCAAAAGGGTTAAAACCATGTTCTTCTGTATAGACAGGAACTCCTTTTACAGTTATCCCAGATTTATTTTTAATTTGAACGCCCCAACCTTTTGGTATTTCAAACCTTAAACCTGTAGGAACTATTACAGTTTCCCCTGGATATATACTTGTATCCTCACAAGTGAATAAATCAAATCCACTATCTGTTGGATGTGCAAATTCAGGTATAACTGCATCCTCATGTGTTCTTTCTACTTTGATTTTTAACATATAATCACTTCCTTCCTAAGCTTATTATATATGAAAAAGAGAGCTATTAACAGCCCTCTAATTCTACTATAGATTCATTTAAAAACAAACTGTATCCACAAGACAAAGCAGATACTTTTAAAGTTTCTTTTATGTCGATGACTCTTTGATTAGTAGAACCTCTATATTTCAAGTTTAAATCTTTTTTAGATTCAACAAATCTACCATCAATAACAACATCACATTCTCTTAGTATTTTATTTGCTAAGATTTTTTCTTCAATTTCTTTATCTATAACATATCCAGTCCATAACCATATTGGTTTTTGAACTTCTTTTCTTATTCTTTTTAATAGCTTAAGAAGAGTTTCATCTTGTTGTAATGGTTCTCCTCCTAAGATATTCACACCTACTATTTCTGGTTTTTTTAGATGTTCTATAAATTTATTTTCTGTTTGAGTATCCCATTTATCTCCGTAATTGAAATCCCAAGTAACTTCATTAAAACATCCTTTACATTTATGAGTACAACCAGAAACAAAAAGGCTGGCTCTTACGCCTGGGACCATTGCTTATGTCGTGCCATTTTATTCTTGAATAGTTCATTACATCATCTTCTTTCTATAAGTGACAAACACGACTCTTTATTTCTCGTGTTTTTCCAGTATTCCAAAAATTATCGCCTAAATCAATCGGCTCTATTATTTCTAATAGGATTGGACTATCTCTTTACCATATCTATTTCTAGACTTAGGTACTTCGCACTTCGCAATAAGGAATTTCACCTTAAAGCTACGAGGATGTCTCCTTCTAGTCTCTACACCTTTCTTAATTACATTAAGACTTGGCACGGTATTGTCATATTAATTTATATATTCCCAATGAAATCCTCCAGCTGTTTTAGTTCCATTAGACCTACAGGCCACACCGATATTCTGTCTTGATTTACCACAAGATTTACCCGCATCAGTTAATGTGTCAAATTCTTCACCTGTTTCTATGTTCCTAACTCGCTTTGCAGCAGGATTGTTTCCTCCGATAACATGTTCTCTATAAGAACCTTTTAATGAAGCAGATATTTTTTGCTTATGTTCATTTGAGAATTGTTTACCTTTCATTGGGCTAGGCACGCCATACATAGGATTATTTTTACCTTTAGCTCTTTCACTTCTAGCTTTTCTTTCGGATTCTGTTATTTTATATAAACTTCCTCCTCCGCTAGTAGTATTATATCCTTTTTCTTTATTATCAAAAGACTCATATTGCTTTATATATGCTATTTCTTTTTCATGTAATTCTTCTATTGATTGAGCAGTGTCTATAACTTCCCATTTAAAATTATCAAAACCATGTTTTCTAATAGCTTTATAAAAATAAGTATTCTTTGTTTTAGAATCTTTCTTATGAATAGATTTTCTATGTTCAAGAGTTTTAGTTGTAATTCCTATATATACTTTATTATTTATCTTATTAGTTGCTTTATATACTATCATCAAATCACCTCTGATAATATTATATGTAAGATTTTCGCCTAGATATCCATTAAATTAGATTCCGCCGTTAGCAGCTATTAAAGCCACACCCTATATTTATAGGTTCACGAAGTTATCATCATAATGTTTCCATTATGAGGAGCATTTTAGTTTACCCACATGTTCTTCTAGTAACATTCATCTTAGACTCATCTTTGTTTCCACATTGAGGACATTCCCATTCAAGATTATCATTTATTAATATCTCTTGGTCAAATCCACATTCATGGCAATAGTCTGATTTAGTATTAAATTCAGCATATTGTATATTTTCATATATGAATGTTATCATTTGCTCTAATGCCTCAACATTTTTATTCATATTAGGTATCTCAACATAAGATATACATCCTCCAGTTGATATTGGTTGGAATTGAGATTCAAATTTTAATTTACTAAATGCATCTATTTCCTCTCTAACATCAACATGATATGAATTAGTATAATATTCTTTATCTGTTATATCTTCTATTTCACCATATCTAGCTTTATCTAGTCTAGCAAATCTATAACATAAACTTTCTGCTGGAGTTCCATATAAACCGAAGCCTAAACCTGTTTCTGCTTTCCATTGTTGAGTAGCAGATTTTAATTTTTCCATTACTTTAACAGCAAATTTAGTTCCTATTTCTGTAGTATGAGATTCTCCAGTCATTAATTTAGTTAATTCATATAAACCTATATATCCTAATGATATAGTAGCATATCCATTAACTAATAATTTATCTATTGTTTCACCTTTTTCTAGTCTAGCTATTCCTCCATATTGCCAATGCATTGGAGATACATCTGATGGAGTATTTTTTAATAACTCATATCTACACATAAGAGCTTCTTTACATAATTGTAATCTCTTATCGAATAGTTCCCAGAATGCTTCTTCATTGCCTCTTGCTATTATACCCATTTGAGGTAAGTTAAGTGAAACAACACCCATATTAAATCTACCTTCAAATTGATAGTTACCATTTTCGTCAGTCCATGGTGATAAGAATGAACGACATCCCATTGGTGAGAATACATTTCCTTCGTATATTTGTCTCATTCTTTTAGCAGATATGTAGTCAGGATATAATCTTTTAGCAGTACATTTTGCAGCTATTTTAGTTATATCATAATATTTTCTTCCTTCATAAGCATTGTGTTCATCTAATACATACACTAATTTAGGGAATGAAGGAGTAACATAAACACCTTTTTCATTCTTTATACCTTGTATTCTTTGTATAAGTATTTCTCTAATTATGTCAGCTATTTCTTGTTCATATTCATGACCTTCTTCTATTTCTAAAAATAAAGTAACGAATGGAGCTTGACCGTTAGTTGTCATTAATGTATTTATTTGATATTGTATAGTTTGAACTCCTGCTTTTAATTCTTTCTTAGTAAGTTCATCTACTGCTTTATTTAACTCTGCTTCATCTGACATAACATTCTTTAGCATATCATAATACTTATTCTTACTTTTAGCTAAGTATTTACCTAAATGTTTTATGTTAACAGATTGTCCTCCGTATTGACCAGAAGATATTTGAGCTATTATTTGAGTTAATATAGTACAAGCAGTTTGGAATGATTTTGGTGATTCAACCATTTTACCATTTATAACTGTACCATTGTCTAACATGTCTTTTATATTAACTAGACAACAGTTAAATATTTTTTGCATTGCATAGTCCATATCATGATAATGAAGAACACCATCGTCATGAGCTTTAACTATATGAGCAGGTAATAATTTTCTTCTAGCTAAATCTTTAGAAGTTTCTCCTGCAACTAAATCTCTTTGAGTAGAAGCAAGAACGGCATCTTTATTAGAATTTTCTTTCATAACATCTTCATTAGTTCTATTTAATAAAGATAATATAGATTTATCTGTTGTATTAGATTGTCTTTTAAAAGATTGTATAGCTTTAAATTCTGTATAACTTTTGGCTAATATTTCTTCTTTGTATTTTAATAATTTATAAAATACTGCATCTTCAATCTCGTAAATAGTAACTTGAGATTTATTTTTAAATTGTTCTTGTATTTCTTGAGCTATAGTATGAGCTAAGGAATCATTTGAGATTCCTTGCTCGTATTTCATTGTTTTTATTATAGCTTTTTCTATTTTAGTCACATCAAATGATTTTATAGAACCATTTCTTTTGATAACTTTTTGCATATCATTTCCCCCTTATAATAAAAATCAAAGTTTATTATTTATCTGTCAAATATAAAGTCTTTATCTGTTAAAGGCTCATAAGTACCTTTTTGATATCCATTACCTTTAGTAGAAAAGAAATCATGTGTTTTTGTTTCTGTACTAAGACCATTTAATACTATAGGATTTATACTAACTTCTGGATATATTTTTTCATATCCTAAATTCTCTAATGCTCTATTTGCATTATATTTTAAAAAGTCTATTACATCTTGTTCAAGACCTGTGTTTTTATATATTGTATTAGTATAATTTATTTCATTTTGCATTAATAATTCTAAAATAGATATTACCTTTTTCTTTAGCTCTATTTTTTTATCGTCAGAAAAAGTAGCAAAAATTTCTTGTGCTAAAAGTCCTATATATTTTCCATGTAGAGATTCATCACGAAGTATTAAAGATATAATTTCTCCACTTGCTGTCATTTTACCTTGACCTGCTAAATAAAGAGGATAATAAAAACCTGAATAAAATAAAAAGCTTTCTAAAAATACACTAGTAGCCATTGATAAGTATAAACCTTCGTTGTCATTAGTATTTTCATATTGAGCTAATACTAATTCAGCTTTTCTTTGTAGTGTTGGTTCAGTTTCTATCCAATTAAATATTTCATCTATTTCTGGTATAGAAAGTAAAGTAGTAAATATAGATGAATAACTTTTAGCATGTATTTCTTCCATAGTACCCATAAAAGATAAAACTGCTTTTCTTTGAAGATTATCAGTTAAACTCATCATAGAAGGTATACCATTATTAGCTTGTTTAGTATCTAATAAAGTTAATCCTCCTAATACTTTCTTATAAAGATTTTTTTCTGCTTCTCCTAATTGATTCCATATTTTAAGGTCTTTAGATACAGATATTTCTTCTGGTAACCAGAATTGTTTTACATTCTGCTCCCAAAATGCTTGAGTGAAATTATCATCTTCTTTATTCCAGTTAACTGCTTTATGTCTAAATGTCATTTTTCATTTACCTCCTTTTATACTGAACACACTAAGCATTCATTATTTCTTTCCATTTTAGTTCTTGTATAGTAAAGACTTTTAAGTCCTTTTTTGTGAGCATATATATAATATCTAGCTATATCTCTAGTTGTTTTATCATCTGTAACAAATAATGTAGTAGATATACCTTGGTCAACATGTTCTTGTATTGTAGCAACCATATCTATTACATCTAACATATCCATTCTATAAGCAGATTGATACCATAACATATTTTCATTAGTTAAGAAAGGCATAGGATATATAGTAGTACTATCTCCATATGTTCTTACTTCTATTTGTTCTGTTATTGGCATTACACTAGATGTTGCATTTTGTACATAACTTATAGATTGTGTAGGTGCTATAGCTGTTAAATAAGCATTATGAATTCCATATTTTTTTACATCTGTTAATAAATTATACCAATCTTCTTTTGTAGGCACTGCTATACCATCAAATAAATTTTTAACTTTATCTGATTTAGGAGTATAGTCATTTAGATAGTATTTTCTTAATACGTCACTTTCTATACCTTTAGCATATTCAGATTGCTTGAAACCTTTGAAAGCACCTCTTTGTTTAGCTATATTCATAGAAGATTTAATAGCATAGTATCTTATCATAGCAAAGAATACATTAGCGAATTCTCTTGCTTCTTGTGAAGTATATACTATACCTTCTCTTACTAAGTAACCATGTAAATTCATAGCTCCTAAACCTATTGCGTTAGATGCGTTATTGCCATTTTGTATAGTAGGTACTTCACGTATATTTGTAACATTAGATACATAAGTTAAAGCATTTATAGCTATATCTACAGTTCTTTCTATATCTTTATTATCCATAACGTTTGCTATATTTAAAGAGCCTAAATTACAACTTATATCTTGGCCCCAATTATTATTACCACTGTACCCTTTTATGTCTGATGGTGTTTGATATTGGAATATCTCACAACATAGGTTAGACATTTTTATCTTACCGACATCTTTAAGAGTATGTTCTCTATTAGCTGTATCTATATACATAACGTATGGATAGCCTGATTCTTGTTGGGTTTGTGCTATTCTAGTTAATAGCTCTCTTGGGTTTATTTCTTTTTTTTGGATATCTTTATCATTAGCTAATAAATCATACCATTTAGTCATATCAATTTCATCTAAATGTACATTATATTTTTTATATACAGAGTAAGGATAAAAAGCATATCCTAATTCATTTTTTTCTGCTAATTCCATAAACTTGTCTGGTATTATTGCACCTATAGATAATGTTGCTAATCTTATTTTCTCATCTGCATTTATTTTTTTACTATCTAATAACATTTCAAAGTCTGGATGTAATACATTTAAATAAACTGCTCCTGCTCCTTGTCTAGCACCCATTTGATTAAAATATGAGAATGATTGTTCTAACATTTTAGCAACTCCCATTACTCCTCCAGAAGCATTTTTTATATTTTTTATTGGTTCGTTAGATGCTCTTAATCTTGTAAGATTTAAAGCAACTCCTCCTCCTATTTTAGATAGATGATTTGATGCAGCTACTGCATAAGATATACCTTCACAACTATCTTCTACGTTTAATAAGAAACAAGATACCATCTCACCTGCTCTTTTTCTACCAGCATTTAAGAAAGTAGGAGTAGCTGGTTGGAATTCTTGATTTATTAATTTTTCAGCAATATCTTTAGCAGATTTTATATCTCCTGCTCCTAATTCTAAAGCTACTATTAATACTTTATCTTCGTAAGTTTCTAATATTTCTTTTCCGTCATTACTTTTTAATGCATAATTTTCATAAAATTTACTTGCACTCATATAAGATTGAAATTTAAAGTTCTTTGATTTTATAAATTCATATATTGATTTAATATCTTCTATAGAATACATAAAGCCTTGGAAGCATTTGTAATAATCATGTTTAACTAAATACTCTAATCTTTCTTCAATACTATTGAATTTACGTAGTCTTTTTGCTACTGGACCATTTAAGTATGCTTCTAATGCTTCTTTATCTTTATGTAATTGTAATTGTCCATTATCATCTTTTATGATGACTTGGTTATTTAACTCTATGTGTTTCATTTAATTTTCCTCCTATCAATTTTATTTAGTAATATTATTATATTACAATATTGCACTGGTTTTTAAAATAAGAGGAAAATGAATATTTAAAAAGTATTTTCTACCAAATAATTTGTGATATGTTTAGCCCATGTTTCTAGTTTACCATAGTGTTCAATCAACTGTTCTTTTGTAAGCCAATCTCCAGCTAATTTATCTGTTTCTCTAATATTTGTTTCTTTGCTATTTACATTGTCTATTAAAAAAACACAACCTAAATGGTCATTTATATTACTACGCATGTCTCTTACATATCCTAAGAATTTCATAGGACTATAATGTGATAAAGCTACTTCTTCTAATAATTCTCTTACTGCTCCTTGGAATAATACTTGTCTTGTTCCATCGCAAGGATTTATGTGTCCCCCAAATCCTATTGATATAGTATTATGCCATCTAGTTTCTGATGTTTTATCAGTTCTTCTAGCTACTAAATATTTCCCTTCATCGCTTCTAATAAGTATATAAGGGATTATTTGTTGAAGCTCTGGTTTTCCTTCTACTTCATCTCTATAGATATATTTACCTATATGGTCAAATTTAGTCCAGATATGTGGTTCTTTTTCAACTCTTGTAAAACCATCTTCTATATGCAAAGTATTGTGATATGGGACAACATAAACTTCTTCGTTGCCGTATTTTGATATCTTCTTCATATTATCACCTCAAATAAAAAAATCAGGCTATTAAAGCCTGACTTATTTAATTAGTTTAATTTGTCTTTTAATTTCTTACCTGCTTTAAAACCAACGCTCTTAGAAGCAGCTATTTGTATTTTTGGCCCTTTAGGGTCTCTTGGATTAACACCTTCTCTAGCAGCTCTTTCTCTAACTTCGAAAGTACCGAATCCTACAAAAGTTATTTTACCATCTTCTAATAAAGAAGTTTCTATTCCTTTTAATACTGATTCTAAAGCTGTTTCAGCTTCCTTCTTAGTTATTTCAGCATCCACTGCTATTTGGTCTATTAATTCTTTTTTAGTCATTTTAAAAATCCTCCTTATAAAGTTCCATTTTTAATCATTTCTATACATTTAAGATGACATTTAACACATTGTTCATCATCTTGTCTATCATTATATGTTTCTATCTTACGTCTTATGCGATAACAATCTTTTTCACCTAATTTATGATATTCTCCTACGCAGCCAAGGTATACATTCTTACCTTTAGATTTGTCATGTAGTAAGATAAAGTCTTGATTTATTATTCTTGTTTTAAGATGTTTATATTCTTTATGAGGTCCTGGCATAAGTAATAAATTTTGAAGGTCGCTTATATTTATTCCATTTATACTTGCCCTGGCCTCAAGATATTCAAACACTTCTATTTCATTCTTAGCCATTATATCCTCCTATTTTTCTGTTAATACTTGAGATATGCCTTCTAATATCTCTTCTCCAACAGTATTCTTTAATTCTACATTAAAGCCTTTAGATGTAGGTACAGAAGTATCACTATCTTTAGCTTTCTTATGTATTCTTACATCTAAATAGTCTTTATTATTTCTTGAACAATAACTTATAACTATATTTTCACTTTTGTTTTTAGTTATCGTTTTAACTTCTTTCTGCTTATCCCAAAAGTCTGACATGTTATGCCTCCTTTATTTGAGCTGTTAAACGAGATATCGCTCCTGCTATATCTTCATTAGTAGCAAATTCAGGCTGATAGTATTCTATAGATGCCCAATCTCCTTGTGTTATCATAACAGTAAAACAAGGGTCTTCATCTGTAGATACTTCTGCTTTTATAGCATTATAACTCTCCATTAAATCATGCATATAGTCTTCTTCAAAGTCTACACCTATAAAGATTAAACAGTGAGTATTCAATTCTACTTTACCGTCTTCTTCTTTAAAGATTGCATCTTTAACAGCTTGAGTATTTTTTTGAAGATATTTTTCTCCAAACATAACTACAGATGGAGCTATCTTACCTTTACATTCACATTTAAGCATAGATAAAGTATTAAGCATGTCTTGTGTATAGAAATCTTCTTTATCACAAGACATACATCTGTAACGGTCCATATTTCCTTTTAACTCTATAAGTTCATATTTAACTGGAGCTAATACAGGTGATAACCTAGATGGGTCATCTATACCTCCTGTATAATTTAAGTTAACAGCTGTTTTTATAGTACCTGTTCTTAACAATCCTTCTATTGCTTTTTCTGCTTCAGAATAAGTGATTCTTTTATCACCTATTACATTTTCTCTATAATGTTTCCAGAAGTATTTAGGTTCTCTAACCATTTTCTTTTTATTAAGCATTTTCTTAGATTCTTCATCAATAGGATATAGCTCTAGTTCTTTAACAGCTTTATCTCCTATGATTATAACAGCATCTTTATTTTTTCTTAGATTTTCTAATAGGTTTTCCATTTTCCACTTGTTCTTTTCGCTCATCTTTTTTCTCCTCCTTTTTATCTTCATTTTCGATAAAATCTTCTATATCCCATTCTTTCTTTTCTTCTCCATAAGTTATAACAACTTCTTCTATAGAATTAGGGTCTGGGTCTGGAGTTCCTGACCAACATTTTTCACAAGTAAACTCTGGCTTACCATCGTTTAAAGCACCAACTCCGCAGTCTCTGCATACTGGTCGTCCACATTCAACACAATTATCTATTTCTGTACTTGGTACCTCTTTTTTACATCTATCACAAACTACTTTAGATATCTCTATTGGAGTAGCAATTTCTTTTACTGAAACATTAGGTACATATTCCTCTTTTAAATCAGGATATACCTTACCACTAAGTAAAGCTATGTTGTCATTAGACGCAGTTGTATATGCTGATTTTGGTGATATATATTCACTTGATACAGGACTACTTACACTTCCGCCTGCCCAACTATTAGGATTATTAGGCATAGTTTTAGTAGACAAATCTTCTAATGCTTGTCTAGTTTTATTTTTATAATTATCACATTCTTTTAAATCTATAGTTAAACAATGATTATTAACTATATAGTCATAATGTTTACAAAAGCTTTTATGAACGCATTTGTCACATAACATAATATTCCCTCCAATATTACAAATTAATATTTAGTTCATCTTTTATATATGATTTTAACACACGTTCCTCTGTTTTGGGAACTAATTTCATAACTTCTTCTATTCTAGGAATGAATTCAAGTCTTATTGTATATAAAGAAGATTGATATTCTTTTACTAAATCACTAATTTGTAAGAAACCAGCTGTTACTGCATTTCTTCTTATATAAGTTTCTATTCCAAACTTTAAATCTAGAGAGAGGTCTGCTAAGTCTTTACCTGATGGTAATTTAACTATTTTACAATACACTCCTAATGATTCAAAATAACTTAAAGCTTTTAAAATACCATGATTACCTGCATCATCTCCATCAAAGATAAGTACAGGTGTTTTACCTGTCTTTTGTATAGCTTTAGCATGTTGTTCTGTAAATGCCGTTCCTAAAGTGGCAACTATATTTTTAACTCCATATTTATTGCCTAGAATTACATCCATAGAACCCTCTGTTATTCTTATTTCATCAAAATCATTATCTAATGCATGTGCTCCATATAGATAAGTTGATTTATTAAATATTTCAGAAGCAGCTGAATTTTTATATTTGTCTCCTCCTTTATGATTAGGGTCGACAACTCTTTTATTAAAACCAACTATATCTTTATATCTATTTAATAGCGGAAATACTATTCTCTTATTATAAGAATCATATCCTATTCTCCAAGATTCTAAATCTATATCGTCTAGTCCTCTATCATATAAATAGTCTAATACTTCTTCATTTTTATAAAGGTCTTTACGATATTTTTCTGTGAGATTGTAATTCTTTTTGAATTCTTTTTGATTTTTATCTGTAGGTATAGGTATGTCATTCCATTGAGCTAGTTTTATAACAGCCTCTCTCCATTTTAAGTTTTCTATCCACTCTAAAAAAGCAATGGCATCGGAACCTTTATTGCCGTCTATACCTTTTTTCCCAGAATGACATCCATAACAAGACCAACTATTAGACTTTTGCCATACTGTAAAAGAAGGAGTATCATCATTATGATTAGGATGTGGACATACACCTTGCCATATCCCCATACCAACTTTTCTTAGCTTTGTATATTGCTTAACCAGTTGTACCAAGTCTGTCTTTTCTTTTAGTTCTTTTATGAACTCATCTGGAAATCTGGTGTACATATCCATTGCTCCTTTCTATTTTTATTTTATCTTAACACTAAATTTAGGTGGTTGTTCAACTAGGTTGACACCTTCTACAACTTTACCTTCTAATTTAATTGTTTCGCCATCTTTTTCAACATTAGCTTTTAAATCATTCTTTATAACTGATTCTGTTACTTTTGTATTTATTAAATGAGGTGCATTTGTTTTAGCCCATTCTAATAATGTAGCTTCATCATATTCCCATTTAGCTGGTTGGCTCTTTATAGATAAAGTTCCATAAGCAAGTGGTATTGATTTCTTTTTAGAATTAGCTATCTCATGCTCTGTGAAATTCTTTAATATCTTTTCATAGTATTCATATTGTTTAGTTAATGTTCTTAATTGCTCTTCTCTAAATGTTTCAACTCTCTTAGTTGTTTTAGCTATTTCTGCATCACATATAGCATTTATTTGGTCTATATCGCTCTTTAAGTTCATCATTAACTTTAAAAAATAGTTTGCTTTATCTCTAGAATCTATCATAGGAGCATCATGCTCTTCATCTCCTGTTATAGTTATCTCTAGTTCTTTAGCCTCTTCTTCCATTAAATATGTTTCTAAAAAATCTACAAATTCATCTTTTCTTACTGACATAATTTCATCTCCTCAAGTATAGATTGTACTGCTGGTATTGCTGTTGCATATGATAAATTATTTGTTGGTATAAAGCTTAATATAGTTTCTATTCCTATACTTTGGCTTACACAATAAGTACCTACTAATTCATCAATAGGTTTATTCCAGAGTTCTATATACCAACCATATCTATCTTCAGATATGTATATATGGTTTCCTTTCTTTTCTTTTATTGCATTTGATAATAAAGTAAAGTCTATGCCCATTATATATCCAATCCTTTCAATTCATTTAATAAAGCAGCAATTGTTGAATTATTTTTAGCTTTTTCTGCTTCTTTTTGAAACATTATTTTACAACCTAACTTCTTCATAATATATCTCCTATCCTATCTATATAAAAAGAAACCCAGTGATTATCTGGGTTTATAGGTATTCTTGTATCTCTTTTTTAGCAAGTTTTTTAAAGTAATTTCTCTTTACTTTTTTATATATTTTTCTTTCTTTTCTAGGTATCATTATTTTATCAAATATACCATCTTGTGTGAAATCCCATTCACATTTACCTCTCATCCAAAGATATTTATGTCTTCTTTGCATATTATTCACCTACTAAACTTTGTATAAGAGTGCTATCATAATTTTCTTTTTTAGCTATTATTTTTTGTTGAACTTCGTCCCAAGATTCAAGACATATTATTTGATAAACATATCCTGTTTTATGTACTGAGTTGGCTCTTTTAATTCTTCCATGTCTTTGAGTTTGAATAGCATATGAATCAGCTAAATCATATTCTATTAAATAGTTACATTTAGATAATGATATACCTTCTGCCATAGCGTCAGTACCTATAAGAACTTTATAGTTATCATCATCTCCAAATTTATTATAAGCTTGGTCATATCTTTCTTCTGGAGACATAGTACCATTTACAATAGCAACTTTAAATCCTAATTGATTTTCTAATTCTTCTTTTAATAGCTTTTGCATTCTTTGATATTTAGTAAATATACATACTTTAGAACCAGCATCAGTTATTTCTGTTACTAGATTCATTAAAGTATCTAATTTAGGTGAACTATCTTCACAACCATATTGTTTAGCCATTTCACTATCAGAACCAGTTAATAACCTTGGGTCATCAACTAACTCTTGTAAGAATGTTTGATATGCCATAACTAAACCAGTTGCTCTTTGATAATCTTCATTTGCCTCTAAGTCTTTAGGGTTAGGATATTTTTTTTCTAATGCTTCTATTTCTTTTCTAACATTATCTAGTTCTTCGAATAATTTAGTATTTACTTCAGACATATTAAGTGGTAATTCACAATATATTTGATTAACTACAAGTGTAGGTAATTGGTCAGCTACATCTTCTTCTGATTTTATAAATACATATGGTGCTATTTTATCTCTAAGATGTTGTTCATTTTTACAACCTGCAACTCTACCATATCCAGCATATTTTATATAACTTTTAGCAAACTTATTAAAACTAAAGAATAAATCTTTGTTTATAAGATTAAATATGCCAAATAAATTTTCTGGATTATTTGTTATAGGTGTTGCAGTTGCACCTACTATATATTTTACATCATTGAATTCATATGCAGCTTTTGCTCTGGCTGATTTGTGATTATTTATATAATGTATTTCATCATATAACATTACTTCAACGTCTTTTTCTCTGAGTTTTTGGACTACTTTTTCATTCTTTAATGTTTCATAATTTAAGATAAATAAGTCTGCATCTTCAAATTGATTATCAAATTTCTTTTTAGCTTTAGATGGAGTATCTATTGCTTTAGCTTTATAGTCAGAAAATTTCTCGACTTCTTTAACCCATTGATACTTAAGAGATGCTTTAACAACTATAGCACCTGGCTTATTAGTTAAATTAGCTTTTCTAAGTTCATGATATATACCAACTAATATTGGTGTTTTTCCTGAACCACAAGGCAATATTAATAATGCTTTACCATTATCAACTCCAAATTTTATAGTTTCTTTTTGATAACAATAAGGAGAAAGTTTCATACCTTCTCCTATATTATCCCATGGATTAGGAATTAATTCTACTTGTTCAAACTCTCGCTCTAACTCAGGGAGATAACATTTAGGCATTTTCCAGCCAGTTTTACCTCCTCTAAGTTTTTTAGAGTCGGGTATCTTTGTTATGAAATTAAAGAATTTAAAATAACCACTTTTATCTCCAGTGTAATAGACATTGTAGTTATAGCCATAATCTTTAATTTCTATCATTCATAGCCTCTCCCATAATGGTTTGCCAATCTTTAACGAATTTATCCCAAGATTTAAGTTTCTCCCAATCTTGTAAGTCATTAAAATTCATTATTAATTCGTTAGTCATAGCAACCATTTCTTCTAATTTATTTTTAGATTCATCTTCATCTAATGTTAATCCAAATTCTTTAGCTAAGAAACTTATAGCCTTACTAACTGTTAGTGGTGTATCTACAAATTTTTCAACTTCCAATATCTCTTTAACTGATTCTTTTTGTGGTGTTTCTTCAAAAGGTTTATTTACTATTACAGTAAAAGCATCTTTTGCATCTTTATCACTTAAGTTTGCATTAGGAGAATATGTTTTCCAAAATATATAATCACCTTTTATAAAAGCATAACCATTATTAACTATTAAATCTAAAAGATAATCTATTTCTTCTTTAGATTTATTAAAATCAATTATTTGATTATATATTCTATCATTTTCTTTTGTTATAGCAAAATATAATGCATTATCAGATACATTTGTTAAATCTGTATGTGAATATAATGCTTTATAAAATTCAAATATCTTTTTTATATCTTCTATAGGCAGTTTATTAGCAAATTGAGATAGTATATATATAGCTAAAGCTTCTTCGCCTTTTTTCTCTGTAAGATACTCTATAGAATAAACATCAAGATTAAATAATTCTAATGCCACTATTTTAACACCACTCCTTGTTTGAGACAAGTCGTAAGTGAAATTTGTATCACAAGTTAAAAACATTTTTTGTATATTCAAAGTTACTTCAGAAGAATATACATTACATGCATTACTTATAGCTGTTAAATTAGTCATGATATATAGCTTTGAGTCTTTTGCTCTTTTAAGAAGCTCTTTTCTTATTATTGAATTTATTTGTGTCATGAAAGACTCCTCCTAATTTCTATATATATATTTCTTATCTATTTCATTTATGAATCTAGATGGTTTTGCATATTGTAATTGACCTTGTACCATTACAGTATCAGAGAAAGTCATGAATAAGTAATCTTTTGCTCTTGTTATAGCAACATACATTAATCTTCTTTCTTCTTCCAACTGTTTTGGATTTCCTAAAGATTTATAATGAGGTGATGTTCCTTCATTACATCCTACTATTATACAAGCTTTAAATTCTAGTCCTTTAGAACTATGCATTGTCATCATGTTAACTGCATCTACTTTTTCAGATTCTTCATCTATTGCATATAAAGCAGCTTGAGATAATAAATCTTCTATATTTGAGTATTCAGCAGCTACATTTATTAACTCTTGTACGTTTTCAAGTCTTTCTTGCCAGTTATTTTTATAGTCAGGATTAGTTTGTAAATAATCTACTATGTTTATAGTTGTACATAGTTGAGTTATTAAATCCTTAGGTACTAATTCAGCCATATCTTGTTCTAAATCATCTAATAGTTCTACGAATTCAGCTATAGATTTACCAGCTTTACCTGTTAATTTTATAGTTTCTATTGCTTCTCTAGTAGACAATGGTCCTCCTACATGGTCTCTAGCAAATTCATCTATTTTCTCTATAGTCTTTTCACCGATTCCTCTTTTAGGTACAGCTACTGCTCTTTTAAAAGCAGTGAAATCATGTTCATTGACTAATAGTCTTAAATAAGATAATATGTCTTGTATTTCTGCTCTTGCAAAGAAAGGAGTTCCTCCAACTATTTTACACTTTATCTTAGCTTTATTAAAAGCTTCTTCTAAAATTCTTGATGCAGCTGACATTCTATATTCTATACATATGTCTGAATATGAAAGTCCTTTTCTGCGAAGAGCTTGTACATATTGTATAACCTTAGCAGCTTCTTGCTGAGGAGTTTTGGCTCTAGAAACTATTATAGGTGAACCTTTGTAATCTCTAGCAGCTCTTATTTTCTTATCTATTAATGGAGTGTTCTTAGCTATTAAAGACTTACTAGCCTCTACTATAGTTTGAGAACATCTGTAATTTCTAGATAAGTTATATATTTTCATATCTCTATATATATTTCTTACATTCATAACTGCCTCTATATCAGCACCTCTGAATCCATATATAGACTGATGGTCATCCAATATGAAACATACATTTTCAGCATCTCCTGCTAATAATTCTATAAGTTTTAAATCTCTTGGAGAAGAATCATGTGCTTCATCAGCAGTTATATATCTCCATTGAGCATTTATTTTTTGTTTTATTTCTGAATTATTTTCTAATAATATTATTGTGTTTAATATTAAATCATCAAAATCCATAGCCATTTCTCTTTTTAATTCTGATTGATATTTTTCATATCCATTAGCTAATACTTGTTCAGCACCTTGAGCTGATGCTAAAGCTTGACTAGGTAATATAACTCTATCTTTCTTTTGAGATATGTATGAACCTAGATTTTCATGTTCTACATTTAATTCTTTAGCTATCTTTTTAAGTTTTTTAGTACAATCATCTTGACTTAATATAGTAAAATGTTTATTAAAACCAATATGAGTTGCATACTTTCTTAATAGCCTATGACAAACTGAATGGTAAGTACCTACTGTTATATTATCAGCAAGGTCTCCTACTGCTGCTCTTATTCTTTCTTTCATTTCGTTCGCAGCTTTATTAGTAAAAGTAAATAAACATATTTGAGATGGGTCTATTCCATTTAATATTCTGTATTGACTCATACTAATAACTGTTTTTGTTTTACCTGAACCAGGACCTGCGATTATCATACAAGCACCTTCTTGATGTTTGATAGCCTCTTGTTGCTCATCATTAGCTGAAGCTAATATCTCTTCTTTAGTCATAATTTTATACCTTCTTTCCTTCAATAATAAGCCAAAAGGCACATCAAGTATGTGCCCTTTAGAATTTCAAATCTATACCTAAATCAATTGATACGTCTCCGCCTTCGAACATTTCTGGTTTTTGTTTTTGTTCTACTTGTTCTCCGCCGATTAATAATTCTATTTCTTTTGATTTTTCAATACAACTCATGCCTGAAAATCCTTCTTTTAAATCTATTTCTGTACTTCCATCTTCGTTTATTGTTATTGTTGCTCTTTTCATTATAAAATTGCCTCCTAATTTATATTAATATTTTTAAAGATAGGGAGTTATTAAACTCCCCATCCTCCTCCACTGCCTGTTTGAATATCTGTAGTTTTATCAATTTTTTGTGTCAATTATTTTACTTTAGTAAAATTATCTTTTAATTGATTTTGTAATGAATTCAATTTCTTAATAATTATAAATATCTTCTTAATAATTATAAATATCTTCTTATATCATCTACGATATCTTCTAGTCTTTTTTTGATGTCTTGTTGTTCTTCCTCTGGCATAATTGTAGGAAATGCTACAGTTAAGTAGCAACTTCCTTCTTTTTTGTTTTGCGAGATTAATTCTTCATCTAATACTACATTGATAAGTGTTGTTTTCTTTTTTTTAAAAGGCCAAAAAAACATTTAAATTACCATTGAGTTATTTCTAACTCTATTTTGTTTCCTTTTTTAACAGTTTTAACATCCCATCCTTGAAGTTCTAAATCTCTCTTTAATTTATGTTTTTGATACACTTGAGACATCATATTAACTAATTTATCTTGTTGCTTATCTCCAACTATTCCACTTCTCCAAGTATCTCCTAGAAGGTCTATTCCTCCTTCTGCATTTCTAACGATACCTAAAGCAGTTTTATTTCCTTGGAATTTTAACATTGCATCAACTCTAGATTTACCAAAAGAATTTTTTATTTCTTTTTCAGTGTAATCTAATGTTAATTCTAAATCTCTTAAAGCTTCTTCAAATAATTTCATATCTACAGCTTTCGCTAATACTTTTGTTTGTACTTTAGTCCATACTGACATATTAACTTCCTCCTAAATTTTATAAATATTTTTCTGCTAACTCTTGATAAAATAAATTTCTTAAAAACTCTAAGTCTTCTTTAAAAACTTCATTTTCTTCTTCTGTATCTTTTGGTGCATTTTCTATTATACTATCAATATCTCCTTCAAGCAATGATGGTATAACAAATTCCATATAATACTTCATAGCTTGTTTAAACTCTAAGAACTCTTGAGTTTCTAATAAGGCAAAACCAAAAGAAGAATTACCTATACTAGAAATGCACATGTTTAATATCATTGCATTTTGCTTTAACTCTTCTATACCTTCTTGATATAAAAGTTCTGCTTGTTCAGCTGTTAATTCAAATGTTTCTTCTTTAATAGCTTTGTTATTAGCTATTTTATCAAACATGTCTACATTCATTTTTCTTATAGCCATATTATCCCCTCCTTGGTCCGCCTGGTCCAACTTCTATTTTTGGGACATTAACTAGGCGAGTTTTCTTTTCTTTATTAGCACCATTGGCATATAAAGCTCTATTCTTTGCCCAGTTTTCTAAAGCAGCTATTTGCTCTCTAGAAGACACTGCTACTGGTACTACTTCCTCAGAAGCAGCTTGTAAGATTTCAGGAGTTATACCTTTGTCTTCTCCAGTTTTTATCTTTTCTAAATATGCTCTTCTTAAAGAAGATTTTACTACTAATTCTATTTCAGCACCAGTGTATTTCTCCATAGACTTAGCCATTTCTTCAAGCACATCATCTTCTACAGGTTTATTTGCTTTTCTTAAATGGATATCTAGGATTTGTTTTCTTTCTTCTTTAGTTGGTAAACCAAAGAACCATATTGCGTCTAATCTTCCTGCACGAGTTAATTCTGGTGGTAATTGAGATACGTCATTAGATGTCATAACAACAAATACTCCATTATCGTTATCGTTAAGGAATTCAAGAACACTACCAAATGCTCTAGCTATTGCACCAGAGTCTGAGCTATTAGAAGATTTATAACCTCCTAATGCTTTTTCAACTTCATCTATTAAAAGAACACATGGGGCACAAGAACGTACTAAATTTAATGCTTTGTACATATTTCTTTCTGTCTCTCCTGCGTATCTTGAAGTTATCTTAGCCATATTTAATTTTATAAATGGCATTTCCCATTTACCAGCTAATGCTTCTGCACTAAATGATTTAGATGTACCAGGTATACCTACAGATAAATATCCTTTTGGAGCAGGTATTCCATATTCTCTTGCATCTTCTGTCATACAAGCTTCAACTACATCTATCCATTCTTTAAATTTATGATTTCCTCCTACATTATCTAAACTAGCACTAGGAACTTTATAGTCTAATACACCTGATTCATTTATCATTTCTATTTTCTTTTCATTAACTATTTCTAAGTTAATTGTCCCATATTTAATAAATGATAAATTCAACATACTAAGTATTTCACTTCTAGTAAATCCAAATAGTCTTTTTGCTATATTTGTTTGTTCTCTAGATTGTAAAGTTATATCTTTTGAATTAGTCCATAAATTTAATAATTCAAAAATATCTTCTTCACTAGGAGTATCGTAATTTAAAACTTTAAATGTCTTTTGAAGTTCAAGAGGTACTTCATTACTAGGAGATATTATTATAATTGGTGTATATCTTCCTGTAGGGCATTCTTTAACATCTCTAATACTTCTCATAGCCATAGGATTACTCATAGCTAAATGATAATCTTTTAATATCCAAACTCTTGATTGTGGTAAGTCTGAATTATTACTTTCTTTAAGCATAGCATCAAGTTTTTGTAAACTTGGTCCTTCTATTTGCTCATAATGAATTGTGTTATTTTCTGTTGTTAATCTATTTATTCCTTCTGTTAAAGACCATGTATATACATTTTCATATTCTTCGACAGTATCTATTGCATTTTTAACAGCTATCATTACTTCTTTTTCTTCAGAAGTAGTTATCCAGATACCTGGTTCTCTAGCTTTTAATAAGTCTAATAAATTCTGATGAAACACGTCAATTTCCTCCTATACAGTAAATTCTCTCAACATAAAATTATTTATATTTATAATTTCAACTTTCGGTTTTAATGATATTCTATATTTGTCTATTGCTTCTAGTGAATTATACATTCTTATATATGAATTCATTTCATTAGCACTTGTAAATAAATTAGGTACATTTAACTTTGTTATTTCAGGAACTTCTATATAATCATATCCTTCATTATCTAAAATATTTTTTATCCTAGCATTATAAGTAAAATAACCTAATGTATGTGTATTAGTATCATATACTTCATATTCTGCATTTGATTGTAAGATTAAACTAAAATTAATTCTATGATTACCTACAATAACGTCAGCTGTTAATTCCATATCTCTATTGATATCTTTACCAACATATTCATATATGCTTAACATTCCAGAACTATTAAGAGAAAATCTAGTTGCTCCTCCTATTATTTTCCCTTTATGTCTTAATATAATATAAGCGTTAATAGGAGAATTAGAGCATAATAATATTGATTTTGTACTTAACATGTGTTGGAATATATCATTAAATCCTTCTTCTAATGCATTATTCAAAGTATTACAAACTTCTAAAGTTTGATTCTTTATAACCATATTAGATAGTTCTTCAACTACTTTTTCTGTTTCCATAGGTATTAAATATTCCGCTTCATCTATTTTACCTTTTAAGTTTATTGTACTAATATCTTCTAAGCTATCAGCTTCTATTGTCCAACTTAAGTTATAAGTAGCTCTAGATAAAGCATCTGTTAAATGAATGTCTGCAATATTAGAACCCATTTTTATAACTATATCTTTTTCTTTAGCTTTTTTACCTGTTAGAAGATATATACCACTATCTCTTGTTTCATAAGAGTAACTCATATATTATCCTCCTATTCTTTTGTTATATATATCAAGTCATTTGTATCTGGTTTTATATATAAACCAACTAAATCTCTCATTGGATATCTTATATATGAAATACTTTTCAAATCTCTTGTGCCTTTTATATCCCATATACATTGATTTCCACTACCTATAGAAGATAACATTCCATCTTCTAAATCTTCTTGATATAAACATTCATCTTCTTTGAATTCTCCATCAACTACAATATCTATATATTTTAATAAAGCATTTAATTCATATTGTCTTATATACGTATAAGAAGGTTTAGAAGGACCATCCAATATTTTTATATGTGGTCCTAATTCTTCAGCTAAATTTCTCCATGTATACATCATAATATGGAATCCATGTTCTTTCAATCTTTTTGTAAATGGTATTAATTTTCTTATTTGGTCTGTAGGTTCTCCTCCTCCAATAGTTATGTATTTATTGTTAGGGTCGCATTTTTCATTTATCATATCTGCTAACTCTATAGGGTCCCAAGACCATTCAGCTTTACTAGCATCCCATGTAGGGCTATTAAAGCATCCTTTGCAAGCATAACCTTTCATTGCTTTTTGACATCCTAATAGGAATACTTCTATTCTTTTATTTCCATTAGGACTAGGACCAGCTGTAGTTACTTGCCATTTAATATCAAATATTTTCAATCCTTCGTTTGGTTTCAATTCTCTCATATTAATTCCTCCTAATATTTATATAGGTTTATCTAATTTTTTACCACATACAGGACAATAGTTAATATCTAAACAGTTATTAGACCATTCTCCAAATACATCATTTTCAGTTATTCTAACTAATTGACAATCTATTTGATTAGCATCTAAATCTAATCTAACTCTAGCAGTATATCCTTCAAATTCAACACTTGATATTTGCTGTGTTCCTTTGTCACATATTTTACACATAATTATCTCTCCTTAACATACTTATTATCAAAAGATAAAAAGAACAGGACTATGCCTGTTCTATTATATCATATTCTTCACTTATATCGTGATATTCTCCACATTTAACACATTTAAGTGCTTTTGTAGAAGTATTTTCTGAAACTTTCTTACCATTAGTTATGTAAGATTTTATTTCTACTTCTTCAAATAACACATTACCACACTCATTATTTCTACAAGTAAATAAAGGTGTTTCTATCATATTAAAGACTGCCATTATTCTTCTTCTCCTTCTGAACCAGATTGTAAATATTCTATTAAAGTAGGTAACCAAGCTTCAGGTAAAGTATAGATATTAGTGTATTGACCTTCAGTAACTTCATTTACATAGTAGTCAACATCATCTATGCTCCATCCATTTTCTTTAGCTATACCTTCTATTATAGCCCAATCAGCTGATTCTTTTTGCTTTTGCTCTGTCCAAACTATAGGCTTAGATATTTGGTCATAGTATGCTTGTTCATCTTCAGCTCTATATAATTGTAAACCTATACCTACTAAAGAAGCAGCTTTCTTTAAAGCATCTGTTTGTGCAGCTTTAAATATGTGTTCTTGTTCAGATTGTTTACCTATTACAGATTTAGAACCAAATGCCTCTTTAACAACAGTTCTTTCTTTACCTGTTTGGTCTACTAGGGTTATAGTTAATCTACATTTTGCCCAAGCAACTGCTCCTTGAGGTTCCCAAGTACCATCTTGTCCATTATGAGTTTCTGTTTTATTCTTTGCATATCTATTAAAGAATGGGTCTGATTCTCTTACCCATTGTTCAGGGAATTCAGCTGACCATCCAAAATGTCCAAACGTTGAATTAAGCATATCTATAACTGTAGAACCAGATAAGTAATCTAATGTTTGTCCTCTTCCTGCATCTCTTTGTTGTATAACATATTCAGGTATTTGAGCCGTTATAGCTTTAGTCATTAAATGTGGTATTTCTATTTTTGATAATTTCATATGTTCCTCCTAAAATTATATATATTGATTATATCATAAAAAGCATAGAAGATGAACTCCTATGCATTCTTACTTTCTACTTTAAGTGCGTTATTATAATTCACTAAAGAGTATTTCTTAAAGTTTATTCCATCTATTATCTTTTGATAGAATTTATATCTTTCTTCTATTATTAACATATATTGATGTAAATCAACTGTTTTTCCACTTGGAGTAACAAAGTTTTTACAAGCTAATATTCCTTCAGCTTTTCTAGCTTCTGCATTTCCTCCAGAACCTTTAGCTATTGCTATAGCTTTAACTGTATCATAATTTTGTTTAGTTCCATCATACATTGTTTCAGAATCATGTAATTTAGGTAATATTTCAAAGTTTAATTCATCTAAATTTGCTAAACAACTTTTAACTTGAGACATAGTCATATCTTGTTCAACTTTTATATTGTTTAAAGCATCTAAAACATCTTTCTTTTCTTGTTCCCATAATTCTGTTGTAGGAGCAACTATTTGTCTCATTATTGAATCCATTTCTTCTAATGAAGCTCTATTAGATTCATCTACTGCTACTTCTTCTACTACAGCTGCTTCATTTACTTCAACTTTCTTCTTAGTAGTCTTTTTCTTAGTAGTTGTTTTCTTAGGTTTAACTTCTTCTTTAACTTCTTCAGTTTCTTTTTCATCAACAACTGGAGTAGTTTCTTCTATTTTTTCTTCTGCTTTTGTTTCTTCAATTTCTACTTCTTTAGGTTCTTCTGTTTGAACACCTAATTTTTTTTTAGCTCCTAATTTTACTTTAGGAGTTTCAGCAGGTTCGAATTCTGGTGTAGTGTTTTCTTCTGTCTTTTCTTCTTTAACTTCTTCAACAACAGTTTCTTTCTTTAAACCTAATTTAGGCTTAGAAGATAAGTTTCCTCCTAATTTCTTTGCACCTAATACTGGTTTAGAACCAGCTGCTGGTATAGTTTTTGGAGTAGAAGTTTCACCTGCTTCTATATCTATTTCTTTAGGTTGAATTTTTAAACCTGTACCTATTTTTTTAGCTCCTAATAATGGTTTTGCTGCTGGAGCAGTTGCTCCTAAATTTGTTTTCTTTAAAAATGACATTTTATATTCCTCCTCAATTATCTTATTATTTTATGGATATGGTTTAATGCTTCTATCATCACATCAGATGGAGTTTTGTTAGCATCTATTGTGTAAACAACTCCTAAATGATTATCTATATCTTCATTTACTGATTTAACTATATTATGATATAGAATTCTATCACATATCTTTTTATATTCTACATCTTCTATGGCATCTTTTTCTTTTTTAGACATTCTTTCTTCATATGTTTCCATAGATATTTGTAATACTAAGTTATTTATATCTATATTATTTTCTTTTAATAGCTTTAAAGTTTCTTTATTGTAAGTTAATATTTTTGAGAAACCTAACTCTAAGCCTTGATATATTATTGAACTAAATAAATATCTATCCGTTATAACATTATGTCCTTTATTTAATTCTTTTATTATGTCTATAGTATGATAATATCTTGATTCAGCAAATAATTTAGCTTGTTCATCTGCTGTTAAAGTATTATCTGTAAGCAATCTTTCTCTTATTGTTTCTGACTTATTATATTGGCCATGTAATAAGTTACCAGGTTCTCTTGTAAATAAGAAAGTCTCATTTGAATATATTATCGGTAAGGCTGTTTTTAATTTTTCTATTAATGTTGTTTTACCAGCAGTATCTGGTCCTTCTAAAGTTATCAATCTCCCTTTTTTAAGCATAAGTTATCTCCTCTCTAAGTTGTCTATATAAGTTTTTGCACTAGCAACATCTTCTGCAACTTGTTCAGCTATTTTATATACTTCATTTTCATCATAATATTCTAACATAGAGAATAAATCTTTAGCTGAATAAGTAACAATTGTTTTTATTCCATTTACATCTATATATTGACCTTTAACTTCTTCAACAGATAAGTCTGGTCTAAACATTGTTAAACCTGTAGCTCCCATTAATATTATCACTCTTGGTTTAACAAAGTCTATAGCATAATTAACAAAATGTTTACAATTCTTTACTTCTTGTCTATTAGGTAATCTTATTAAAGATTCTCCATTAAAATCTCTTTTTAGGATACAACTTACGGCATTTACTACAAATATGTCTTTCATATCTAAACCAGCGGTTTCTAATATATTCATAGTATAATCATTTATTTCTTCATTATCCGTAGCATTATCATTTATTATTAAAATATTTGCATCTGGATTTCCCCATGGTAATTTTTTATCACATTTATTACATGTTCTACATTCTTTACAATTGACTATATGTTCACTTAGTTTGTCTTTACATAAAGGTGTTAATATTCTTCTTGCAAACTCAAGTGGATTATCTAAATTCAATTTCTTAAATATATTAAAAATCTTCTGTCTTATCATCAATGTTCTCCTCTCTAAAGCAAAAGACGGGAATTACCCGTCTTCACTTTATGCCATAGCCATATTATAAGCTATGGATTTTAATTTATTATCAACTCTATTTATAGCTTCTTGGATATTAACATTTTCTAAAGCAGTTATGCCTAATATCCCCATTACTACTAGAGCCTCTGATTCACTTAAACCTTCTTCTGTCATAAGTGTATCTATTAATTTATCCATTTAAAAACCTCCTCGTTTTTAAACAGCTCTTACCTTTTAACTTCTTGTTGCTTTTTCTCTTAACACCATTGCTTTAAATTCTGGTGTCTTTCTTATTTCATCAAATATATCTTTAGTAGGCATTGCACTATCTTTAAGTTCAGAACATTGCATATCATTTTCATTACAATATCCTAAAGCAAAACACTCTGCTACTAGATATGGTTTTAAGTCTGGTAATTCTTCCAATACAGCATTTTTCATAAGATTAGCTAATTTTCTTATAGCTTCTTGTGCTCTGAAACAAAGTCTTTTGTGCATAAAGTGTTCTAATGCTTCTATAGTAAAGCCTATTGTTCCAGATGAATATATATCTATACCTAATCTTCCTCTAGCTACTTCTCTAGCTTTTTCACCAGTCCATCCTTCTCTTTCACCTAATGCATCTACTATAGTTTTATATTGTCCAGAATCTAATTCAAATCCTTCATTCCATAATTCTAATAAGTCTGGATATTTAGCTATTACATCAGGAGTATACCAACCTAAGTTACTAGAATCAGTATATCTTTGAGATTGTATGTTTTTTATAACACCTTGCTCATGTCTAACTAATTGGTCTATTGCACTTCTAGGCACATCTTCTATTTCAAATATGAAATGAAATGCTCTAGAGCCAGAATAATGTCTAGTCTTATGACACTTCTTTCCTACATTAACAGCGTATTTAGGGTTTGTAT
>OCIU01000021.1_pt1 | contig 193106 bp, 199 predicted proteins | sample 1538471 | NCBI WGS metagenome assembly OCIU01 (sample SAMN04571693, study PRJEB22368) | human gut metagenome | biome: human gut; material: stool | host: Homo sapiens | place: Luxembourg | collected 2012-06-01 | reverse complement strand
GATAATCATAAAAAAGCTAATTTATGAAGTACGCTAAAAAAATATAGACGAGTAAATACACTGATTTGATAACAATAATGTAATCAAATTCACCACATCTACAAAACCAACATCACACTCAAAAAACTCAAGTGCTCATTAAATATGTTTAGCTACATGTGGAAAAGCAGTCATCATAGTCATAATTGTCAATACAATGTAACTTAGACCAACGCCATATAACACATAGCACATCTAATAGACAGGGAAATTATATTAACAAATTCAATTAAAAATTATTGCAAAAATAATTCAAATAAAAAAATATCAACATAAATCAAATAATATATTAAAAAACAATATTTAAACTAATAATTTAATTAAATACATAATATAATTCCAGAGAAATAATGAAAATTTTAAAACTTAAATTGAAAAGTAAAATTAAAAAATCTCTTTTAAAATAAATAATTTAGAAAAAAAGTAAATATAGTATATAAATAAGCAAAGGTGATTACTAAGTAATATATAAACTTACCTACTTATTTATAAATAAATAAAAAAAATTAAACATTTTTCTTACGAATAACTGAAATTATTCTTGTTAAACTTCTATGCATTTTAATTCCATATTGTTCAACTAATTCAAAACCAACTTCAGCAATCATAGGATTTAAATCAACATAATGAGGGCTGGCCATACACAAATAGGCATCATCTTTCATATTATTATAAATTGAGTGGAAAAATTCATTGAAAATTTCATCACCATCAATATCACCAGTTGAAGTAGAAATCCCATAAGGTGGATCAGTAACTACGCCGTCTACCTTTTCATACATTTTAAGTTCACGTACATCAACGTTAAATGTTCTATAATCAGTTATTCCACAATAATCCAAATTAATGGCACTTCCATTTTTCATTTTCCAGTTAACATCAGATCCCGCGACTTTACATCCAATTAATCCTGCTTCAATAAGTATTCCACCAGTTCCACAAAAAGGATCCAACAATAAATCTCCAGAATTAACCCTAGATAGGTTAACCATGCATCTGGCTAATTTCGGACTCATTGAACCAGGGTAGAAAAATGGCCTTTTATGAGGTTTTATTTCTTCAAAATGTTTTTTATTAAGTTTAAATTTTTCAATGGATATGTAAATAGCATCTTCATGAGCAATTAATCTGATTAAGGAATCAGGTTTTTTTAGTTTTACTTTTACATTTTCACATTTAGATAAAATTAATGACCCTACTTTTCGCTCAATAGCTACTGTATCAATTGGAGAGTTGAATCTTTTTACTCTTACAGCAAAGTTTTCAGAAATATATCTGCTCCAGTCAATAGCTAAAATATCTTTTTCTAATTTATCTATGGAAGATTTAAGTATTACTTCATCTACTTCATGTGTGTATCCCAATCTTCTTACAAATGTCTGATAATAGTCATTTAAGTTTTCATTGGAAATATCCGTTAATAGAATCAGGCCTTCAGTTATTTTGGAAATATTCAGTTCCATATTTTCACATTCAATAACTGCTTTTAGTTCTGCAAGAGGTAATTTATCATGTTCCTGAGATTGTATACATAGTAATTCCATTAACTTCACCTAATCTTTTTTTAAAAAAAAATCATTTTTTAAATTTATCAAAATGTCTTCTAATGATGGTTTCTTTAGAATCTTTTGTATGAGTATCTATATCTTTTTCTTCAAATTTTGAATCTTGAGTGTCTGGATCATTATAATAAAGTTCAGCTTCATTTTCCCTATAGTAATCATCATCACCATATGAATAATCACCTATGCCTTCATTATAATAGCTCCTGCTTTGAGATCTGTTATCCATATTGTTAATAGCATTTTCAATATTTTCTTCTAAAGAATCTTCCATATAAGGTTCATATTCATAATTATGCCTTTTTTCTTCTTCGAAGTTTAATTCTTCAGGATAATATTCATAATCTCTAACAGGTTCTTTTTTATAATACTCCTGAGGTTCATAGTACTCGTTTTCATCATAGTAATCTTCATCTAAATATTGCCTTCTTTTTGACAGATAGTCATTAGAAGGTTCATAATATCCATCATCAGAATAGTATTCATTTTGAGGTCTGTTTACAGAAAAATCATTTCTGGAATGTCTGCCTCTTAAATTATTCTGATTTGATATTCTTGAGAAAATTATGTTTTCAACTTCACTAACATTTGAAATATTAGCTAATTTCATTTGATTGTTATCATAAGCACTATAAACAGAAACTGTTCCAACATTTAATATTTTAGCTACAATACTTTGAGAGGTACTTACATCCTGAATTGTTCCATAAGGCATGTAATTTTTTTTGGTGTATAAAACTCCTGATTTAATAATAATTCTTGAGTCAGTTAAGATATACTCCATATAATACCAGTTGATTAACTGCCAAATTATATACAGAATAATAAAAAGTATAATTACAAAAAGTGCAATAGCTGCATACCTTGTTAAAGATAATTTAACATAAGATATTAAATATACTTGCATTTCACCAATAAATGTAATAATCGGTGATGCAACAGATAAAACAACAATTAATAAAATAACTCCAAAAATAGCTTTTTTACATCCTAAAAGCATATTAGGTTTGGTTTGATAAATAGTTTTTTCATTAGTTATTTTATCATCTTTATTAAACAACATAATATTGTATTAGAATTTAATTTTAAATAAAGTTTTTTAAGAAAATAAGATTTAAAAAGTAAGCCTCAGCTCGCCCATCATTCATCACATATCAGAGCTCATAGGGTTCATCATTGGCTTACATATTATTTAAGCAAACATCACGCCTGCTTCTTTTATAAATTCATCGTCACGTTCTTTGTCAAGAACTTTTTCCACAGCATCCATGAAATCAGTTACTGTAACTCTGTCTCTTTTTTCACGAATAGCAAACATACCTGCTTCAGTACATACTGCTTTTAAATCAGCACCAGAAAGACCGTCAGTTAAACTGCTGAGCAAATCCAAGTCTGCTTCTTCATCTAAAGCCATGTTTTTAGTATGTATCTTTAAGATTTGTTTTCTTCCATCATCATTAGGAAGCGGAACTTCAATGAATCTGTCAAAACGACCGGGTCTTAATAATGCAGGATCCAAAATATCCGGACGGTTTGTTGCTCCGATAATTCCAATATCCCCTCTAGATTCAAATCCGTCAAGTTCTGCAAGTAACTGCATTAAAGTTCTTTGAACCTCTCTATCTCCACTAGTGGAACTTTTAAGTCTTTTAGCTGCAACAGCATCAAGTTCATCAATGAAAATAATGGCAGGTGCTTTTTCCTTAGCTAATTCAAATACTTCACGAACAAGCCTTGCTCCTTCTCCAATGTATTTTTTAACAAATTCAGAAGCTACAATTTTGATAAATGTAGCATTTGTTTCATTAGCTACTGCTTTTGCAAGTAAAGTTTTACCTGTTCCAGGAGGTCCATATAATAATATTCCCTTAGGAGGGTCAATACCTATTTTTTCAAATAATTCCGGCTCTTTTAAAGGAAGTTCAACAGTTTCTTTAACTTCAATTATTTGATCTTCAAGTCCACCAATTTTATCATATGTAATATCAGGTTTTGTTTCAATTTCCATTCCTGTAACATTTGCATCTTTTTCTGATGGTAAAACTTCTACAATACCAAAGGTTTGCTGATTTAGAGCAACTCTGGAACCTGGTACTAATAATTTTTCATCTAAGAATTTTGAATAATTAACTAAAAAGCTAGGTCCGGTACTACTTTTAACAGTCATTCTGTGATCATCCAAAACTTCAGTAATAGTAGCTAAAACTAAAGGAGGTGATCTGAATCTTTCTACTTCAGAACGTAAGGATTTAGTTTCTCTTTCTAACCTGATTTTCTCATTTTCGATTAGAACTTTATCTTTTTCTAATTTCCTAACTTTCCACATTAAATTACTTTTAGCTCTGGAGTTTTCTTCTTTTAATGAATCTATTTCTTCTTGCATTGATTCAACTTTCTCAACTAATTGTTCTTTTGAAGAATTCTCCAAATCATTAATATTATCCATAGGACTCATCTCCAATAATATTGATTGAAAATTTTTATAATTTCGACATCTATGTTACTTTAATAACCATTAGTAACATTAACATATTTAAATTTTATTATTATGCTATTTTACTAAATGATAATATTTAAAATTTATGGGAAATTAATTATATACATTAACTGATAAATACTTAATTAATTAAATTAGGAAAAAACTGATTAATATGGAATGCGAAATTTGTGGTAGACAAGTATCTGACAATCCTAAAAGAGCAAAAATTGAAGGATCTGTCATGATTGTTTGTGATGAATGTGCTAAGCTTGGAAAAATACAAAAAGCACCTCCAAAACCAAAATTTAGAAAATCAAACAAACCTAAGAAAAATAAAAAAACAAGACAAAATTACTCTAAAGATGAACCAAAAGAAGAATTAATTGAAGATTTTAACATCAAAATTAGAAAAGCCAGAGAATCTAAAAACTTATCAAGAGAAGAATTAGGTCAAAAAATCTATGAAAAAGTTTCTGTTATAAATAGAATTGAATCTGGTAAAATGATTCCAGATATAAGATTAACAAAAAAATTAGAAAATGCTTTAAATATTACTTTAATTGAGAATGTGGAAGAACTGGATTTAAGCAAGTACACAGGTAACTCTTCACAAGGCCGTACTCTCGGTAATGTCGTAAAAATTAAAAAAAGATAGCTATTTGTTTGAATAGCTATTTATTTTCTTATTCTCAATATGTTTTACTTTTCCTTTTAGTTTATAGTCTATTTTTCCGCCATTTTTAGCTTTATGAGAATAATACCCTTTAAAATCAGGAGCATTATTCAATTTATTTTTTAATTGATTGAAAACATCATATTCATCACTAACAACTACAACATGAGCTGGCGGATGAATTTTTTTAATTTGCATAATACTTAAAGTTATATCTTCTTTAACAAAAAAGGCAGTAGCAACTTTAGAACTAGTTCTGAGTTTAGAATTTAGAATCTTTTCAACTAATGAATCAGCAAATTTTGCATCAATTATTTTTGGTTTAGTTGCTAAATTTAAATTTCCATGTCTTTCCATGTCCGCAATTGCATTTAGTAGTTTTGAATTGTTTTCTCCTCTTATTAAGACCAATGCCATAGTATCACTGTTTTAAAAAAAATAATTAATGGTGAAAAATTTCACCGATTTTGGAACGATTTCAATAATCTACTTCTAAATACTACAAGCAATATTAAAATTACTCCAATTGCAGTTTGTACACTGCCTAAAATATTCAATATGCTTGCATCAACTGGTAAATCCCAAGATGGAGCTGATTTATCTCCATTTAATGCTGTGTAATATACACCAACTGCTTTAGAGTCTTTTTTAACATTAATATCTTTAGGTTCTACATGATCGACCCCAACTAAAAGACCATTATTAATACCTTTGTTAATTGAAGTTGCAATAGCTGATGCATCATATCCATTTTTAGCAACTGATGCATCCACAATTTGTTTAGTCGTTGATGCAAGTCCAGGTTTTTCACTTCCATAAACTGAAACACTAACAGAGTCCGAAGTTACCGTAATTGCATTTCCCAATGCTTCATATGCATAAATTGTTGTTAACTCACCATTACATACCGGACAAACTTCATAATTCTCAGATGACGGATAACCTACAGACCATCCACAATCATCACAAGATTTTGAATAAACTTCATTCATCGGATAACCAGATTCATTTAAATCTTTAGGAGTGAACATATCACCAGTGGATAAACCAGATACAAGGTTTACCGCACCCCCACCGTATTTTTCACCAGAATCATTAGCTACTTCACCCATAGCTTCAGAAACAATGGTTGTTGCTGGATATCCATCCCTAATCATTTTTCCAATATTAATTGCAGTTTGTTTACGAACAGTATCTGCAGTACCATATAATGGGTTTCCTTCAGAATTCCTTAAGTGAATAATAGCTCCTTTTTGTCCTGGCTGTAAAGTAGCTATTCCACCAGAAGTTGAGGAATAAGGAGTTACAGTAATAGAACCATTACCATCTACAGTAACAACATATGCATCAAAAGAACCTCCAATTGAAATACCCATTTCAGGACCCCCTACAATTAGACGAGCTCCCTGATATTTAGAGGCGATTGAAGCTGCAGAAGCTGCAGATGCATTGTTTTCAAGAGAAGCAACAGCGTTTACAACTGAATCCAACCTTGAGTCTGAACCACCAGTACCCCCTGAGAGAACCGCAAAATGATGTTCTTTAGACATTAAAAATGTTGATTGGAACATGTTATCTGCAAAAGACATACTTCCAGCAGCCGCTCCATTTGGATCTTTACCAGTAGGATCAGTGATAACCATTACATTACAAGTAGCAGCCACACTACTTATACACATCATAAATATTATAAAGAAAATTATTGGTATACTCCACTTTTTCAAACTATCCCTCTATTAACCCTGATTTGTCGTATTCTTTAATTCAACTGACGAGAAATCTTCAATAACGGTTACTGTAACAATACCTGTGTTTTTATCCACCTGAACATCTGCAGCAGAAATAGGTGCAACTGATGTTCCCGGAACTGTTGACCGTTTTGCAAACTCTTGAGCCGTTTGTATCGCATCCTGCAGTGAAACTTCTTTTTTAGAAGTTTTTAAAATATCTCCATGAATTACACTACCGTCTCTTAAACCAGATTGCATAACATTAGATCTAATAATATCTACAGGTACAACATCATTACCTTTAACTATGATTCCAGAAATAGGGACACCATCAGTAACTTCATCAGAGGACGCATAAGCAACATATGTTATTAAACGACCACAAAGAATCAAGATGAATGCTAATAATAAAATTATTAATGTATCTCTTCTTATCTTTATAAACATGTTTTTATCCTCTAAATTTTTCCATCAATAAGCAATAGAAAAATAAATTACATTTATTATATTAAAATTTTGTAATATTTAAATTATTTCCTTAAAATATTTTCCAAAAGACCTTCAGCAGGGTCCATTCCCTGTGCACCAATTAATAAAATAATATCCTTCGCATCAGCACACCTGTATGTGTCTTTTAAACAGTCACATAAATTATCAAAATAATTATAATCAATATTATTCTGATTTAACACTTCAAAGAAAATTTCTCGCTCTTCATCTTCAACAAAATTTAAATGGTCAACAACATCATTACTTGAAGATAAAACCAGCTTTATATTATCATTCATAGATTCCACCAATGCTTCAACATTCAATTTATTGATTTCCACGCCTCTTGAACCTCTGATAGAACATACAACATATAATGTTTGGTTTTTTGGAAGTAATTTATAAGTTTCCGCAATTGTAGCCTTTATACCGTCAGGATTATGTGCAAAATCATCTACAATTAACGGATTTTCATGAAGTTTTGAAAATCTTCTGTTTAATGGTCTGTAAGATTTTACCCCTTCAACAATGTTTTTGATATCAATATCTAAAGATATGCATGCTGCAACTGCAGATAAAATATTTTGAATAAAATGATGAGAAGTAAATGGCAAATCATTATTTTCCAAAATCAGATTACCTTCATAAAAAATTCCATCATCATAATAAACATGAGGATTTTTTGAGTCGAATTTATTCATTGAACATAAAAATGGATTATTTGGAGTTAATTTCATCACTAAATCATCATCATAATTCAATACTGTAACTCCATCTCCAATAGCATTAGGAACTTGATTTATTTCATCAAAAACCTCATCAATAGAGTTTACAAGCCCTATATGATCCATAGCTATATTAGTTATAACTCCAACACAGGGTTTAACTGCACTGGCCATCAGATATGCATGATGTTTCATTAAATTTCCAAGCCAACCTTGAACTTCAGAAACTTCAATAACCAAATAGTCCAATTTTCCATTATTTTTAACTTCATCCGAAATTAATTTGGAAACCATCGGATCAATTAATGTATTAAATTCTGATTCACTATCCGTATTCGTAAAAACATGTGATTCAGTATTTTTTAAAATATGGTAAATTAGATGAGAAGTTGTTGATTTTCCATTAGTGCCCGTTATAATAACATTTTTTGAATCAGGAGAAAATTTTTCAATTGTCCATTTAAGAGCATAAGCAGTAGCTAACTCTATTTTATCTACAATAATCAGTGGAAAATTTAATTCAATTGCTTTATCACAAGCTCCATCCTGAGGATTTTGAGTAATTAAACAGGCTAAATTTTTACTAGCTGCAATTTCAACACCTTTATCATTAATTTTATGGCGTATTACAATATCTCCATCAATGGCATCATTTAAAAATGTAAATCTTCCTGTAAATCCTTCATCATCAAAAAAACTGTCTTTTCCAATAATGTTGCCTTCAATAAAACTAGCTAAATCTTGTATAATCATATAAAAATCACCAAAAAAGAAAAAGAAAAATTAGAATATGTATAACTGAGCAAGAATTCCAATTACACATAATAACACAGTAACACCCCAATAGCTAAGTACAATCTTACGTTCAGACATACCATAATGATTTAATGTGTGATGTAACGGTTCAACAGGCAATTTAATAATATTTGCCCTATGTAACAAACTAACAACAACAGATGCTATTGGAACACCTAATGCAAGAACACCAAAGTATGGAATATCAGATATAAGAACAGCTGCAGCATAACCAGTACCTAATACAAATGATCCTGTATCTCCCATAAATATAGATGCCGGATATTTGTTAAATACTAAAAATCCTAAACATAATCCAGTTAAAATTATGAATACTGGAATACCTGCCATATTTCCACATAAATATAAGTAACAGCAACAAGCAAAAGATGCAATACCTACAATTCCTGCAGCTAAACCATCCATTCCATCAATTAAATTCACACAATTAATACAACCTAAAATAGCTATTATAACTACTGGAAATGCCAATATTCCCAAATTAAATCCACCAATTGTAGTTACAACCCCTGTTAAACCTAATAACACACCTAAAAGAATTTGACAAATGATTTTTTCAAGTTCACCAGGTTCTGTTTTAATTGGAACCTCCCCAATAATTTCTACTTTGCCCTCTTCCACTAATTTATCAATTTCTTTTTTAGCTTTTGGAGTAGCTACTCTAACTTCTTCATTAGGCTCAACATCAAGTCTGCCTAAAGTAATTACCTCATCACAACAGTTTACAACAACTTTCTGAATTTCTTTAACCTTAAGACCAATTAAATCATCTAATAAACCTACAATACCTCCTGCAAGCATAATATAAGACATGATTAAAATTGGAGTATTATTATAATAAATAGCAATAATCAACAAAATTACAAATAAAAATGCAATACCCCCCATTGTAGGAGTACCGCTTTTATGTCTGTGTTCACTAACAATTGGATTATCTGCTATCCTTGCATTAAGTAATATTCTTTTAATGCAATATGTAAAAATTACCGCACCAAAAAATGTTATTAAAAAAAGAATTAACATATCTCCATTATTCATTTTACCACACATAAATTATGTATCATATTAATTTTATTCTTACTGTTATATAAAATTAATTTAATGGTGTTTAAGTTATTATTAAATCAAATCTTTAACATATTTGTCTAATTGCTCTTTTGAATTTGCCCTAACTGTAATTCTCTGATATCCTTCAGGTCCATGAACCACACAATCATTATTTTTAAAGGATTTTAAAGGTTCATTTAAAGCCGGACCTTCATAATGTCCAATAGGAATTTCAGTAGCATAATAATATTCTAATTTGTCCTGAATGTCTTTAATAGAAAATTTACCTGATGCCATATTTACTAATTCACATAAAGAATTAACTCCGCAGGTAGCTGTTGTTAAATATCTGGTTCCATTTGGTCTTGTGTTAACTTCAATAGCATATAATTGCTGTTCCTGTTTTGAAAACATGAAATCCATTTCAAAAATACCGTCAGAAGCTAAATTTTTAGCTACTTTATATGCAGTTCTTTGAATAAGATTATTATCTAATCCTTCAACTAAACAAGGAGCAGTTTTAACCTTATTTAAAGGATGAATTCCTTCCAAAGTTGTTTCACCTTTATAAATTGGAGATAAAGGCATATATTCACCATTATACCCTAATACTTCAATAGAAATCTCAGAACCTTCAATGAATTTTTCGCATAAAGCCTGGTCGAACTTTTCAAAGTACTTTTTAACATCATCTAAAGAATTAGCTACTTTAATATCTTTTCCTCCTTGCCCTTGACCCTGCTTTAAAACAACTGGAAATTCCATTTCCAATTTACTTTCAAAATTATCCTTAGTTAATATCTGATATTGTGGAGTAGCTACGCCAATTTCATTATAGAACTCTTTTGTTTTAATTTTATCAGAAGTTAAACTAACCGCACGAACATTTGCTGCTATTACTGGAATATCCGTTTCAGCTTCAAGTTCTTCTTTCATTTTAGCTACTTCTATTAATGGTGGATCAATACCAATTAATGGTACAACCGCGTCTACATTCTGACTGATGGCTATTTGTTTTGGACTGTCCATACCTCTAGGTACAATAAAAACTTGATCAGGCAAATCCAGATTTATAGCATCTTCATTAGATTCAGTAATTATACTTTCAATACCATTTTCTCTAACATAATAATCTATATCATCATACAATCTTGAACCAATAAATAAAATTTTCATAAAATCTCCTTTAAAATATTTATAAACTTATAAGCTCCCTTCTGAACTACTGGGGTTGGCATATCTGAATAATCCATAGATTCAGGTTCAATACCAACAAATATTATCTTAAAATCATTATCTCGCTCTAAATATTTAACAAAATATGATAAAGACATTGAATGAGTTGAAATTCCAATATTGACAAAATCATCCTTGTCTACAATTTTAAATTCCCCTGGCCTGCACCCCATCAAACATGCATCAACAAGAATTACATGTGACGGCTTTTCTTTTCTGATTTTACCTGTGAAATTCTCAGGAACTGTTTGACCATCAATAATTATTAAATCAGAATTTTCCAAATCTTTTAATTCATTAATTATAAAAGGTCCTACACCATCATCACATTTAAGCTCGTTTCCAATTCCCAATATAATTAACTTTTCTTTATTTTTTAAAAATTCTTCCAGTTCTCTTTTAAATGAAATAAAATCACCTAATAATAATTTGCTTCAATAGTTCCAATTCCTTTTCCCATAATATATTTTAATTTAACATTAATTAAATCATTGCATTTTACATTTTTTTCATTTAAAGGAATTAACAGAGGTGGGTTTAACATTGGCGTAGGTCCACAAACCAAATTATCGTTAAGCTTAGTAACAGTTGTAATTTTCAATCCATTAACTGAAGAATCTTTTTTAGCCTTTAAAGTTATGACTTTTTCAAAATTAGGATTTATTTCATTTAGAAAATTAATCTCATCATAAATAACCGGCTTTGATAAAATTTCACAAGAAACATCTTCATCATAATGAATATAATCTCGCTCCAGGTGTGCAAGTTCTATAATATTAATAATACCCTGGGGAATTATTCTGCCATCCTCTTTTAGATAATTTCTTACATGATTCAATACTGGAACTTCTTCTTCATCAATAAGAGCAGTATCTAACATTTCACAAACAATTAAATCAGATTTTTTAGAAAAATTATAATTAAAAACATCTTCATTAATAACTTTAATATTTTTAAAGTTTTCTAAATTTTTTTTAGCACATATACTAGCTTTAACATCTTGTTCAATAGCTATTATTTCTTTAAAATAAGAATTTAAGAAAAAAGATAAAATTCCACTTCCACATCCTAAATCATAAGCTAATTCCTGATTGACAGATAAATCTTCAATAGCTTCGTAAAATGCTGAAATTCTTTCTTCATCTTTCAATAAATCAAAATGGTAATGAGTTGTTTTAAATTTCATGTGAAAAAAATAAAATTAATGGTGATGATTATGTTCATGATCAGGATCACTAAACTCTTCACCATTAGCAGTAGTTGTGAGTTTTACGTGTTCTACTCCTTTAAGTCTCATTATTTTATCAGTTAACTCACGAATTTCACTAATATCCCCATTAACAACAACAATTTCCATACAATATTTTTCAGTCATATGAAGGTGCATATTCATGTTAATTTCATTTCTGAAACTGTGTTGAATATCTGCAAGATTTTCCATAACTCCAGTATAATGATGATCATAAATAATAGTAATAATTCCAATTCTTTCTCCTTCCATCTCATTCATCCATTGATGTCTTACAATATAATCCTGAAGAGCATCACGAATACCTTTTGAACGAGATTGATAACCTCTTTCTTTTAAAACTTCATCAAAATCAGCCAATAATTTTTTTGGTAATGACATACTTATTCTCATCATAGTAAAAACCGTCCACAACAAAGTGATTTAAATATAATATTAAACTTAAAATATATAAATGTTATGAAAAAATAAGAAATTTATATTACTATATTTCTTATTCAACAAGTAAATAATACTCCCCATCTTCTTTTTTAATGGGTTTTAGAAGGTTTTTATTTTCCAGAGATAAAATAATATGATACATTTTAAAATTAGAAAGTTTTAAATCACCATATAACAAATGGCCTTCTAAAGTATACTTAGAAACCAAATTCTTATCATCAACTAACTCTTTAATTAGATTATAAGATTCTTTTTCTTTAATATTCAGTTCAATCTTTTCAACATCTTTTTTAGATTTAACCGCATTAATCTCTTTATTAGAAATAGTTAACTTAACACTGCCACCATTAAACTCAATTAGATTCTTTTCAGATAATGTGTTTAAAATTTGAACCAAATCATATTCATGAAATCCTAATTCCTCTTTTAAAAGTTTAATAGGTACTCCTTCAGAATATTCAGGATTAAATATTTCTACCTGATTTAAAACAACTTCCTCTTTTTTTGTAATTGTAATCATAAATAATCTATTTATATTATAATAATTATCATTTTTAAAATTTTTGAAAACACATTATTATTAAAAAACACAAAGAAAAATTTGTTTCGAAATTATATTAATACTTTTCAAAATTTTAATATTAATTAAGTAATACTTTTTTATAAAAAAGTATTTATAATATGAAAAATAATGTAAATATAGGTTTGAAGTAAAAACATATTCAAAATTATTAAACATATATAACTATTCTGTCTTTTAATTACCCTCCTCTTTTTTACTTCGAACTATCTCTTTTTAAGAAAAACTGCTAATTTTTAATTTAAAAAATTGTTGAAAGATTAAAAGAATAATTTATAACTTTAAATGCTAAAAAAAGAATTTTTGAAAAAAATTAAAAAAAAGGAATTAGATTTAAAATAAAAAACTCATAAATCATTAAATTAAGTTATTATACTGCAGCAATGCTTTCATCATATTGAATGATTTATCCACACTTCCAGCAGCAATCGTACCATGAGGTGTTAATACTTCACATGTAACAGATGGAATGCCCCTTAAATTAACTGTATCCTCCATAGCTCCACCATACTCTTGGCCTGCAATATCATATATTAATTTAGAGTAACCTGTTTTTTTAGAAATAAAATCAGCTATTTTTGCACTTTCAGATAATGGAGAATAAGAACCCATAGCTACATCTTTTCCAGGATCACCGTTAGGTTGAGTACAATGGAAATCACCATAAGTATCGCATTTTAATGAACATATTAATTCCACTACATTATTTGATATAGTTCCAGGAACATTTGCTTTTGAATTTAAATTAACATTATTATAATTCCTAACATTACTAGCAGTTGCTTTTGGTTGGATAAATGGAATGATATGTACAGTACCTTTAATTGGATTGTTTTCCAAATAACTTATTAACTTTAACACAGCTACTTGAGAAGATAACTCTGATCCATGAATACCTGCAGTAATAAATACCACATTTCCAATTCCACCTTTAAAAGTAATCCAAGGTGTGCCTGATTTTGCAGAATTAATGACTTGATTGATTAATTCTGAGTTAGGTAAATTATTTTTTATTAAAGAGTTTTTAGTAACGTCTGCACCAGTATTCCAATTTAAAGTTGTTAACGAACAATCATTTTTAACAATATACTTATTACTGCTGCACATATTATCAGCATAATAAGTTATAATATAATTTCCGGCAGGATTATTTAAATTAATTGTTGCAATTCCTTTATCATCAGTATAGGCAGTTAAAATTTGGCCTGCAACATTGAATTTAATTAACTTATTACATACGGGATTTCCTGTAGAATCTACAAAATTAACCGAAACATTAACTGGATTTCCATAAGTTGAAGAAATATCCTCCCCTGATATTCTACTTAAAACCTTTATTTTATTACCCATTTCCAAATTATCATAATAAGCAGTTAATATATACTCCCCGGGATTTAAATTAATATCTAATTTTGCTATTCCTAAATTATTTGTAGTTTTATAATAAAATACACCATTAATATTCATTTTAACTGTTTTATTAATTAAAGGATTGCCAGATTTATCTAAAACCTTAACTAAATATTGAGAATCATTTTTGTAATATTTAACCAAATCCTTACCCTCTAAAAATGACAATACTGTAATATTATAACCAGTTGCAAGATTATCATACATTAATGTAATAATATACTTTCCAGGGCGTAAATTAATATTTAATTTACCTAAACCCAACTCATCAGTATTTTTATGATAAAACACACCATTAATATTTAAAGTTACCTTTGCATTAGAAACAGTTCCGCCTGTAGATTTATTTAAAACTTTAAATACAAACTGAGAATCATTTTGATAATATTTAACCAAATCCTTACTCTCCAAAAATGACAATACAGTGATATTATTTTTAACAGTTGTATTTTTATAAGAAGTAGTAATTGAATACTTGCCAGGCATTAAATGAATATTAAGTTTTCCATTTCCATAGCTGTCTGTAACTCTAGTGTAATTTTTACCTCCAACATTTAAATTAACAGTACAATCTTTAGAAGGCAAATTATTTTCTTTTACATTAAATTCAAATTGTGAATCATTTTGATAATATTTAACCAAATCATAAGTAGTAATTTTGACATTATCATTTGTAATCAAATTATTATCTAAACTAGTGTCATTATCCTGAGCAAAACAAGTATTTAAACAAAATAATAACAAAATTAAAATTAAAACTAAAAAATATCTTTTTTTCATAATATAATTCCTCAATGCTGTAATTATACTTAAACACACAAATTAAGTATACCTACAATAAGTTCATTCTATCATTGGCACTATTTAAATTATAAGGGACAATAAAATGATTCATCTAAACAATACAAAAAAGAATTTTTGGGAAAAAAAATAAAAAAGGATATTTAGTCTTTATCAAGATCAATACCCATTTTTCCAGCAATTCTTGCAAGTAATACAGTAACAACTACAGCAACAATAGTTACAATAACTGCATATATTAATAATCCAGTTACTGCACCTCCAGCAGTGTAAAATTCTTCAATTAATTTTTGTATTGCTTCATTCCAAGCTAAACCTGCAACAAATGCAAATGCTGTAGTAATTAATGTTAACATAGTTTCCATTATCATTTTGCTTATTTAACTAGCCATAATCATCACCTTATTTATTATTTATAAAATTTTTATGAATAATGATAAAATATTAATATTTATTAAATTTATTGTACAAAACATGTATTAAAAAACTTTTAAGTATACATTTTACATTATCCAATATAATATCTTAAGTTTAATTTATTTAAATCTATTTTAAAAAATTAATTAGTTTTCCTTAGAATACAAAACTAAAAAATTTAAATAATTCAACTATAAAATTAACATATATGAAAGCAACAGACATATTTCAAGATTTACGCAATATTTCATCAAAAGAAAGAATAACAAAAACTGAATTATTAAAACTCTTAAAAAAATATTGCAAAATAATTTCACCCTATGACCTAATGCTTGCAACAGCTAGAATGAGGGAAGAAGGAAAATACGTTCAAGCTAATTATCGTGAAAAATACTTGGAAGTTTATGTAAAATACTTCATCATGCGTGTAAAGGAAATACTTGACAATAACAATTATATAGATGAAGATATTGATAAAGAAAGTTTTGATAAATCATTTAATTTATTAAAACATCAGTTTGAAAAAGAAAGAAATTACACAATAGAAGAAGATAAGTTTCCTTTAATTTATATTATTGTTGCTCTTTATACAACATTTATTTTGGAAGAGCCTATTCATCCGGTTGGAAGTGAATTTCCTGGAAGTTTAAAAGTAGAAGAAAAAAATGGAGAATATTACTGTCCAGTTAAAGACAAACAAAAAGACAATGAAAATGCTATTTGTAATTTATGTCTAGCTGAACAGACCCCTGGAATTTAATTTTTTCTGTTTTCAGAACCTGCCATTGGAACACCAGTTAAAGCTGATGCTTCCATTGTTAAGGCCCTTAAGTTTTGTTTTTCCAATTTTGTAATATGTGTGTTTCCTGCCTGTTGAACAAGCATACATGCCTCATCAGTCATTGCATTTATATAATTAGCTACTGCTTTACCCATTTCCTTGTAATCAATCCTGTGTCTTAATGATAAATCCTGTGTAGCTATTCCTTTACTACAGTTACCTTTATAACACATTTGACAGACCCTACAGCCTATAGAAATTAATGCAGCTGTTGCAATATATACTGCATCTGCTCCAAGAGCCAATGCTTTAGCCAAATCTGCTCCAGAACGAATTCCTCCAGCAGCTACCAAACTTACATCTTCTCTCAAGTTAATTTCTTTTAATGCCTGATCTGCTTCTACAATAGCTGCAAGTGATGGAATACCTGAATGTTCCATAATAACATCTGGTCCTGCTCCAGTTCCACCCTGCATACCATCTACAACAATTATATCTGCTCCACCTTTAGCTGCAATTTTTACATCAGAAGCTACTTTACCTGAAGCAAATTTAACAATAATCGGAACTTTCCAGTCAGTAATTTCACGTAATTGGGAAATTTTCATGCTTAAATCTTCAGGACCTACAATATCCATGTGTCTTGCAGGTGATAGAGCATCAGACCCCACGGGGATTTTTCTGATTCTGGAAACTTCAGCAGTTACTTTTTCACCAAGCAAGTGACCACCCATTCCGGATTTTGCTCCCTGACCAATTTTGATTTCAACTGCATCTCCCTGTTTAAGATAATCTGCAGAAACACCAAATCTTCCAGATGCATATTGTGCTATAAGTTTATCAGCCAGTTCACGTTCTTCAGGAAGCATTCCTCCTTCCCCTGTGTTTGTTACAGTTCCTGCAAGTGAAGAACCAATAGCTAATGCCATTTTTGCTTCTTTACTTAACGCACCAAAAGACATTGCTCCAATCATTACAGGAGTATCTAATTTTAAAGGATTTTCAGCATATCTATCTCCTAATACAACATCTGTTCCACATGGTTCCCTATATTTATCAATAGGAGGTCTTGATACCTGTGCAGGTATTACTACCAAATCATCAAAGTCAGGAATTTTTCTTAAAGCTCCAGTACTTCTGATTTTATATGATGCAGACTGAGCTTTTCTTACTATTTCCACAACATCTGGGAATCCCCATGCTTCTCTTGCATCCTGAGGAATTGCATTTACTTCAATAGCTCTATTTGGACACATTTCCAAACAAATTCTGCATCCGACACATTTTTCCTGATTTAATGGGTACGGTTCACCCTGAATAATTTCATAAACTCCGTGAGGACAGTTATTATAACATGAGAAACATCTTCCACAGATTTTTTCATCCCTATCATCACACAAATACCAACAACAACCAGGCCTTCCAAAGTTTTTCTTACATAAAACCGGATTTCTTTCTACTCTATATGGCATACACTTCCCTCCTATTCAATTAATGACCGTAAAATGGTCTTGCACTTTCCGGAACTATTTTTTTAAATTCGTCGTACTCATCTTCCTTTAAAATGTTAATTCGTCAATTTTAGCATTGTATCCCAAGCTTTTAACTTCGCCCTTAACATAAATCACACCACGAATAATGGATTCTGCCACATCTTCCCCTACATCACCTAAGATAACAATACGGCCGCCCATCATGAATATTCCAGTCATAAATCCTGAATTTCCACCAATGACAATAGTACCATTTTTCATGATTTCTCCAGTTCTTGAACCTACTGATTTACGAACAACAACTGTTCCGCCATATATTCCCTGACCTGCTCCGTCACCAGCTGATCCTTCAACAACCACTTCACCGTCAGTTAAATTATCTCCAACAAACCAGCCAGCATTACCGTTAATTTTAATTTTCGGACCATCACACATTGTTCCTGTGAAATAACCTACAGAACCATCCAATTCAATGTTAACTTCATCAGTCACTCCTGCAACCAAATAATGCATTGCATTAGGATTTTTAATAAGTATTTTATCATAATCTTTTGCAGACTCTTTAACTTGTGAATTTAATTCACGTGGAGAAAGTGATGCTGCATCTAATTCTTTTATTTTCATTATGTTCAATATTTTGAGTATCAACAACTTCCCTTAAAGATACTTCTTCAGATGCAATTGCAAAAACATCATCAGTCTCTGCCATTACTCCCGGACGTAATCCTAATTTATCTTTAGCTATTCCAATACCATTTGGAGTTCCTATAATATAAGAAAACGGACCATCCATATCTTCTACAGATTGTTCCAGTGCTTCTTCTAAAGAATAACCCGTATCTAATTTATCTGCAATATAATGAACTAAACACTCAGTATCATTAAATGTTTCAAATACATGGCCTTTTCTTTCTAATGGATCTCTAATGTTCCAATAATTTGTAATTTGACCATTGTGGACAACAGAAACATCTTTAACAATATAAGTTTCAAATGGATGTGCATGGTATCTGTCTACACCACTTTCTGTTGAAAACCTTGTATGGCCTATAGCATGAGTTCCTTTAACCTCACGTACATCGTACCTTTCTGCAATATCCAATACAGAACCTACATCCTTAATCATTTCAAAATCCTGACTTCCATTAATTACAATAACATCATCAATTGTATCAACAGTTGATATAAGTGGTTTAAGTTCTGAAAAGTTATCTAATTGAACTTTACATTTATAAATAAATGAATCTCCAACAGATGGAAGAACTTCATCACCCTGAATTGGAGTTACAAAGTTTATTGTATCTTTTACTGTTTCTAATAATCTTGGTTGTTCTTTTACTTGGATTTTTAAGATGTATTCATCATCTTTAAGACCAGTTCCACCATAAATTGAATAACCTGCAGAATCATGACCTCTATGCTGAAGTTGATGGAGCATATTGGTCATATCATTACCTGCACAATGTAATTTTTTATCTTTATAAACTATACCAGCTATTCCACACAATTTAAAACCTCCTTTATAAAATATTCATGAATTCGAGTATCATCAGTTAATTCCGGATGAAATGCAATAGCTATATTATGTCCTTGCTGAATAGCTACTATCTCATCATCCAATTCAGATAAAACTTTAATATCTTCTTTAGTCTTATCATAATCATCAAGTGACGGCGCTCTAATGAAAACTCCCAAATAATCCTCCCCTAAAATAGAAATTGGACTTTCAAATGAATCTACTTGTCTTCCAAATGCATTCCTTTTAACTGAAATGTCCATAATTCCCAATAACGGTTGATCAAAATCAGTTTTTTTACCAAGCAAAACCATTCCGGCACAAGTTCCAAAAACAGGAATCTTGTTATCTTTAATAACTTTATCTATCCCTCTTTCTTTGATGATTTTTCCTATTACAGTACTTTCACCACCAGAAATGATTACACCATCACAGTTAGCTACTTCATCAGCATACCTTACAGAAATTGCTTCTGCTTCAATACCCATATTTTCAATAGCTTTCTTTGTAATGTCGTAATGTTCACTTACGGCACCTTGTAAATTTAGTATTCCTATTGTAATCATATAACTCACTAATCATTCTAAACAATTATTTTAAAAAAATAGCAGTAATTCTAAAAGTTATAGTAAAAATTATTAAGATATAGAATATTTGCTAATATAATATTTATCCTTTCATATTATATAAATGTAGTGGAAAACTACTTCCGACCAAAAAATTTTCTGAAAAAAAGTAACTATAAAAATATAAATTTAAACAATATTCAAAAAAAGTGGTAAAAAAAGGGAAAAAATGAAGAAAATAACAAAATTAGTTATTCATTTTTAATGCTATTTATTGCATTTACAGCACCGGCTCTAACATAACCGCTTTCATCTTCTAAAAGTGCTTCAAGTGGTTCAATAGCTGCATCGTCTTTTAAGTTTCCTAAAGCCCAGGCAGCCGCACCTCTTACCCTCCAATCTTCATCATCTAAAATTTCAATTAAAGGATCAACAGCTAACTGTCCCATACGACTTAAAGCAGTAGAAGCTTCTCTTCTAACTAATTTATTGTTATCCCTTAAAGTTAAGATTAAAGCATTGATGGATTTGGGATAAGACATAGCACCTAAAATTTTTGCTGCATTTAAACGAATATTTTTCTTCCTATGGGATAATGCAGATATTAAAGCATCTACAGATTCTTCCCCCATCATTTCCAATTCACCAGCAGCCGCTTCAACAACAAATTCATCTTGGTCATTTAAATCTTCAATTAATTCTTCAACAGATTTTGACATAAACATTCCTCACTATATTTAATATAACTGTAAACATATAATAGTTATATCTAACTATATAAATATATTTCGAAAATATACGAACAAAATTAAATAAGTGAAATAATGTACAAAATTGCAATAATACCAGGAGATGGAATTGGAAAAGAAGTAATGGAATCTGGCGAATATCTGCTAGACAAACTTGATTTGAATTTCAGTTTTGAATATGGTGAAGCCGGTTTTGAATGTTACAACAAAAATGGAGTTACATTACCTGAAGAAACCATTAAAATATCTAAAAAATCAGATGCAACATTGTTTGGAGCTAGTACAAGCACACCAGGCCAACCAAGCCCAATTATAAATCTTAGAAAAGAACTTGATGTTTATGCAAATTTAAGGCCAATAAAATCCTACAAAGGAGTCAGATCAATACAGGACAATATTGATTTCCTAATAGTTCGTGAAAATACTGAAGGACTCTATAGCCAAGTTGAATATGAACAAGACAATAAACTAATTGCTCAAAGAATCATTACACGAAAAGCTAGTGAAAAAATAGCTAAAGTTGCTTTTGAACAATGCATAGCCAAACAAAAAGAAAAAGTAACCTGCGTACATAAAAGCAATGTCTTAAAAAAAACTGATGGAATATTTAAAGAAAGCTTTTACAAAATAGCTGAAAATTACCCGAATATTGAAAGTAATGATTTTTATGTTGATGCAGCGGCAATGTATCTTATTACCCAGCCCCAAAACTTTGATGTGATTGTAACCAGCAATCTGTTTGGAGATATTCTATCTGATGAAGGTGCAGGTCTTGTAGGTGGACTTGGACTTGCTCCTTCAGGAAACATTGGAGATGAACACGGATTATTTGAACCTGTTCATGGATCTGCACCAGATATTGCAGGTAAAGGTATAGCCAATCCATGTTCCATGATTTTAACAATAGCTATGATGCTGGATTACTTAAAAGAATATGAGATAAGCAATAAAATAAATAAAGCTGTTGAAAATGTTGTAAGTGCCGGCAAAACATTAACTCCTGATTTAGGTGGAAATAGCACTACAGCAGAACTTACTGAAGCTATCGTGCATGAAATACTTGAAGGTGACTACTAAATGCTTAATATAACTACATTTCTTGATGCAAATGCTTGCAGATTAGATAAAAATGTTTTATACAATCCAAAAACTAATGAAAAATACAATTCCCGTGAAATATTAGCAATAACTTCAGAAATTGCTCGTGACCTAAAAAATTGCAGCATTAAAAAAGGAGACAGAGTTTTAATATATTTAAATAATTCAACCAGTTATTTATTCTCATTATTTGCAATTTGGAGACTTGGAGCTATAGCTATTCCAACAAACAGAGTATTTACTCCTCATGAACTTGAATACATCATTGATGATTCGCAGGCAAAATTAATGATTACTGATGAAGATGCAAAAGATATTGTTGATTTAGACAAATATATTCCAAAAAATATTGAAAATTATAAAAATGGAGAAATTTTACCTGCAGAGCCTACAGATTGGGATGATTTATGTCAGTTACAGTACACTTCAGGAACAACAGGTCAACCAAAAGGGGCCATGCTTACTCATGGAAATTATTTCACTGCAATCCATAATGAATGTGATGTATTAACATTAAAACAAGACGATGTTTACATGGGAATATATCCAATGGCTCATGTAGGATTATCATGGGCAATAGCTGCACTTAGAGCAGGAGCTTATTACATCATGGTAGAGCAATTTAATTTAGATGAATATCTTGAATTATGCCAACAAGAAAATGTTACTGTTCTAACAGGAATGCCTCCTGTAATACACTCCCTGACAAGATTAGAAACAGGTGCTGAAAAACAGTTAAAAACTGTACGTGAAATAATAAGTGGAGGTGGACCGCTACACAGAAAAATCTGGAAACAATTCCATGAAAAATACGGCATTCCAATAATTAATGCTTACGGATTATCTGAAACAATTGTAATTGGAACAGGGACTGTTATCAGACCAGAGGATTATAGAACTGCAGACAGATTTGAAAGTGTTGGACATCCAGTTTGTTTTTCAGAAGTTAAAATTGTTGATGAACATGACTACACCAAAGAGCTTGAAAAATACGAACACGGTGAAATTGCACTAAGAGGTCCTGCAGTAGCTAAAGGTTATTGGAGACGTGAAGTAGCTACAAAAGAATCATTTTTAGAAGATGGGTGGTTTTTAACAGGAGATATCGGATATCTTGATGATGATAATCGTTTGTTCATTACAGACCGTAAAAAAGACATGATTGTGATGAGCGGATGGAAAATTTATCCAACAGAAGTAGAAGAAGTTCTAATCAAATATCCCGAAGTAAAAGAAATAGCTATTTTCAGTATTCCTGATTGTCATCGCGGAGAATTACCTGTAGCTGCAGTAGTTTGGGAAAATAAAGAAGACAACGAAGGTTTAATTAGCTATGCACGTGAAAATCTTTCAAGATATAAAGTGCCAAGAAAAATATTTAGCCTAAAAGAGCTTCCAAGAGTTAATGGATGGAAACTGCTTAGAAGAAAATTAAGAGAAGAATATAATCATTTATAGATTATATTCCATTTATTTTTTAAAATAAGAACTATTTATAAATCATAGTTCCAATACCGTTTTTTGTGAAAATTTCAAGTAAAAGAGAATGTTTTTTACGTCCATCAATTATATGGCAGGATTTAACACCATCTTCAATTGCTTTAACACATGTTTCAATTTTTGGAATCATTCCTCCAGAAATAACTCCCTGTTCAATTAAATCCGGCACTTCATCTATTTTTATTCTTTGAATTAATGAGTTCTGATCATTAGAATCTCTTAAAACTCCCGGAACATCAGTTAAAATTATTAACTTTTCAGCATCAACAGAACTGGCTATTTCACCAGCTGCAGTATCTGCATTTAAATTTAAACTTGATCCATCATCAGCTATACCAACAGGAGAGATAACTGGAATATAATTGTTTTTTAGAAACATTTCAAGCAAATCTGTATTGATGCAATCAATTTCTCCCACAAGACCTAAATCAATTTCTTCTTCCCCACCAGATTCACTGGTAACTTTACTAACTGGTTTTTTATGAGCAAAAATCAATCTGCTGTCTTTACCAGATAAACTGATGCCTTTTCCATCATGATAAGAAATTTGAGAAACAATATCCGTACTTATTTTACCGACTAAAACCATTTCAATAATTTCCATAGTTTCTTCATCAGTAACCCTTAATCCTTTAATAAATTTAGGTTCTTTACCTAACTTGTCCATAGATCTAGATATTTCCGGACCTCCACCATGAACAATAAGTGGTTCCATACCTACATATTTTAAAAGAACAGTATCTCTAACTGTAGAAGACATTGCATCTTCATCTATCATAGCATGCCCCCCATACTTAATCAGAATCTTTTTTTCATGGAATTTTTTAATATAAGGTAAAGCCTCAACTAAAATATTTACGTCCTTCATTTAATCACTACAATAATTATTTTACTTAATACTTTATTAAATCTTTGGAATTCATCATTTTTAAAAAAAATCAATTTTAATAAATATCTGAATTTTATCCTTCGAAACATATGAAAAAAAGTTTCTTCTAAAAAAATTTATATTTAAATCGGAGTTCCACAGAACGGACAAACTGCATCTCCTGCATCAACCATCTCACCACAAACTGGGCAGATTACAGTAAACTCATCGTCCTCTTCTTCACACATTATTTATCCCACACCAACACTGTTTTTCCAAAACCTGAGATATAATCTTTGTCAAAAGCTTCTTTTAAATCATTTAATGATTTTACAGTTACAACTTCACCAATTAACTTATCTAATGAATCAAATAATTTAGGGTTGTTTTTAAGTATTTCAACTACTTTCAAGAAGTCTTTACGTTCACTTCTACTTATTCCCTGAATTGTTAATCCTTTTTCCAAAACCAATCTCGTATTAATCGGAATAGGATATTCGCTTACTCCAAATAAGATTACTGATCCCTGAGGATTTATTGTATTTATTATCTGATCAATAGCTGCCTGTGATGCATTTGATCCAACACACTCAAATCCATGGTCAACAGCTAAATCGTCTGGAACCTCATGGAATTTATAGGTTTTATCAGCAAATGAAAATAAGTTTAGATTTTCACCATGTTTTCCAATAACTATAACTTCACTTTCAGGATAGAACTCTTTTAGCAGCAGTGCTGTTATATATCCAAGGTTCCCATCGCCCCAAACACCGAATCTGTTTTTGTGTTTAATAGCTATTTTTTCAAATCTGTCTATTCCATGACAGATTACTGAAATTAATTCTATAAACGATGATATCTTCAAATTAAAATTATCCGGTAGTTTAACTAGTCTGTCTGGATTTAGTTGAATTAAATCACTTGTAAATCCATCAAAACCGCTGCCTCTAAATTTTGATGACGGCAAGTAATTAGCTGATATGTAATCATCTTTTTTTGTTGGAGTATTTGGTATCATTACAACATTATCTCCAACATTGAAGCTCCCTGTATTGTCAAATACCACTTCCCCAACTCCTTCATGAATTAGAGCCATTGGCAATTTTTCTTCAAGAACATCACTTGCTCTTTTACCCTGATAATATCTCTGATCAGCTTGACAAATTGACAGATATGTTGGCCTTACAATTACATCATCTATGTTAATCTCTTCTATAGCTTCTTCAAAGAATTTTGGAGCTACTAATCTGTAAATAATATTAATCATTTTTATCATTTAGAATCGTATTAGCCAATTTCAAATCATAAGGATATGTAATTTTAATATTTGTTACATCTCCTTTAACAAGAGATACATCAACACCTTTTAAAACAAATATTTTAGCAGCATCTGTAAGTATCTCCTTTTCATCATCACTTAAATCATCAATTAAAGAATTCAACTTATTAATTTTAAATGTTTGCGGAGTTTGACCCTGATAAAAATAATCCCTGATTGGAATATTTTTAATAACATTACCGTCTCTACTTTCTACAATTGTATCTGTAGCCGGAATTACTGTATCACAGGCTCCACATTCTTTTGCAGCTTTAATATTGTCCCGAATAATTCTATGAGTTACAAATGGACGAACAGAATCATGAGTTATAATTATGGAATCATCATCAACATCATGATTTTCATTAATATAATCAATACTGTTTTTTAAAGTGTCATTTCTAGTTTCTCCACCTTCAATCACAACCACTTTATCATTATTTGGAATATATTCTTCAATTAGATACTTAGTGTGATTTATAAAATTTTGTGGAGTTAAAACTATCACTTCATCAATTTCATCAATAATTACAAATTTTTCAATTGTGTGGATTAAAATAGGCCTATCTCCTAAATCTAAAAATTGTTTAGGAGTATCTGTGTCCCCCATTCTTGATCCGATTCCACCTGCCAATATAGCTACAAAAATCATTTTTAACTACTCTTTTTCAAATATTATTAAATAATGAGATTTACCTTCAGGAATATCTTCCCCAATTTCTTCATTCAGATAAGTCATTTTAAGACCATGTGCTGAGAATAATTCCTGCAAATCTTCTGGAGAACTCCTAATAACTGTTGGAGGTCCATTTTTAACATCCTGTTTTTTATAATCCATAATAGCTATTCTTCCACCATCGGTTTTAATTACTCTAGCTAATTCATCCACTGCCTCATCTAAAGTTCTTGTAGCTTTAAAACCATGGAAAACATTAACCATCAAAATAACATCCAATGTTTCATCATCCAAATCAATATGTTCAGCAATATTAGATACAATTGGAATTAAGTTATCTGCATTGTTTTCTTGTTTGTATTTAAGCATATCCTCAATAGACGGTTCATACATATCTAAAGCATAAACACATCCATCAGTAATGTATTCTTCCAATGCTTTAATAGCTACATGACCATCCCCACAGCCTGCATCCATAAAGTTCTCACTACCTGTGAGATTTAATTCATCTAAAAATTCGTTAGCATCAAGGAATTTTTCACTAGTCATACCTTGAATTCTATGGCCATTTGCCGGCATCATCATTTTCTTTTTACCCATAATACCACATCTTATAGTATATGAGTAATAATCTTTAAAAAATAGTATATAATTTTTTCTAAGTAAAAATAAGCTTAAAATTTAAAAAAAGTTATGAAAAAAGAGGATTATTTTTTCCAGGTTTGTTTAACTCCTCTTCCTCTTTTACTACCAGGTTTGGTATAACTTCTTTTTGCTCTTGTTCTTTTATTGGTTCCTTTAACTTTTGCCATAATCATATCCCCATTAAATTTATTTAATAAATTAAAATCAAACAATATAACTATAATAGTTAAAATTTGATTCAATATCAGTTTAATCGAAAATCAAAAATAGAATTTCTATAACATAAAAATATTTACTTCTTAAAGTATTTATATCTTTTCTTTAAGTGGTATATTCAGCATTGATTTTCACATAATCATAACTTAAATCACATCCCCATGCTGTAGCTTCAGCTTCACCTTTATTAAGATTAACATTAACAATAACCTCTTCACCAAGCATAATTTTCTCAGCTCTCAAAAGATTATCCGTTCCTTCAAAAGCAAGGATTTTTCCATCCTTTACAAGATCAACTTCATCATTTTTATTAGCTATAGCTATTGTTACTGTATCTGCACTTACATCTGCTCCAGAATAACCAATTGCTGAGACTATTCTTCCCCAATTTGGATCACCACCAAATACTGCAGATTTGAATAAAGGAGAAGTTACAATTGCTTTTGCAGCCAATCTGGATTCATCAATATTTTTAGCTCCATAAATATTAGCTTCTATAACTTTAGATGCTCCTTCACCATCTTTAACCATTTTTTTAGCCAAATCAATACACAGATATTCAAGTGCTTTTTGGAAATTCGGATCAATTTCACCATCATGAACTATATTAACTCCAGATGCTTTATTTGCCATAAGTAAACAGGTGTCATTTGTACTTTCATCACCATCAACAACAATCATGTTAAAACTTTTATTGACAGCTATTTTAAGAGCTTTATTAATGTCTTTACTTTCCATTATTCCGTCAGTTACAATAAATGACAGCATAGTTCCCATATTTGGAGCAATCATTCCACTACCTTTTGTAATTCCTGCAATTTTTACTTTTTGACCATTGGTTAATGTAACTTCAAGAGCACATTGTTTTGGAATTTTATCAGTAGTCATAATAGCATTTGCAGCAGCTAATGAATCTTCAGGTTTATTTCCAAGATTAGGAAATACTTTAGAAGCTACATCAGTTATAATATCCAAAGGCATTTTACGGCCAATAACTCCAGTTGAAGAAATAGCTATTTCATCTTCAGGAATATTCAGTTCTTTAGAAACCAATTCAACCAATGATTTACAGTCTTCCATTCCCTGATTGCCTGTAAAACAATTAGCATTTCCACTGTTGACAAATACTGCTGAAACTTTTCCCTTTTCAATAACTTTTTTAGTATATATAACAGGAGCTGCAACAATTTTATTTGATGTAAATACAGCAGAAACATCACTATTTTCACATACAATAACTGCAACACCATATTTTCCTTCTTTAGCACCTGCTACCTTAATATTATCAATAACTGACAATCCACCATCAAGTTCTTTAAATATCATAATAATCCCATTATAAAAAAAATAAATTAGTCATTAGTTGAATAATCTAAGTTTGATTCACCCTTTTCAAGGTAATTTGACTCATCTATTTCTGAATCATAAACAATATCACTGTTTGTATCATTTATATTTGTAGTCATTTCATGAGTAACATTTTCAACGTGTGTTGTGTTATTAGCCACATCATCACCATCATCTGAAATAACCATAGATACACCAATACCCGCACCTACACAAAAAGCAATTAATGCTATAACCATAAACACAACAAGTGTTCCATCGTTTTTAGACGCCACTTTAATCCCTTTCTTTTAATTAATTTTTTAATAAACTACTCTTATTTAAACATTAAGATAATAGTGCATAAACAAGTGCCAATACTATTCCAATAAAACTAAACATTCCTAAACCGAATATAGATAAAACATAAACAAATATAAACACAAATGCAAATATTCCAATTAATTTACCTTTTTGATTTTCAATCAAATCTATAATTGTTCTTGAAAATTCAGAAGGAATATTGTAAGCATATAACCCATTAGCTAATTCAAATACAACTAATGATAATGGAGATGTTGAATTTAAACTATCAACTAATTGAGCTCTCTCACCCGCTTCTCTCCTACTTCTGCCAATTCCTGCTCTGATTTTTGCACCATTATCCAATGCAAACCAAGCAGAATCGAGTCCTGCACGAATAGCTAAATCTTTTGATGGGAATCTAGCTATAAAATCATCACCACCTTCCCTATAACCTTCTAATTCACCTTCACATTCAGTTTCAATAAAATTTTTAATTCCTGTCATTAATTCAACAAGTTTATTTCTACCATTTTTACTGATAAAACCAGTTGAGTCTATTAAATCAATGAATAAATAATTTTGAAATTCTTTAGGTTCAGATTGCATTAATTTAAATGGTTCATCAAATACAAGTGCGTATTCCCCACCAAGCTTAGTAAATGCAACTCCTGGAAAATTTCCAACATTTTGAGTATAATTAATTGAACGCTCAATAGAAGCAGCTCCAGTCATACCAACTGCAGAAATAATTGGAACACCTTTTTCTAATCCAATTCCAATAATTTCAATAGCTACCCTTATTGCATCATTTTTACTTAACATTCTTGCAACAAGTTCAGTAGAGCTCTTTTCAACTATCAGTCCTTTTTCATTTTCAATTATTTTAACAAATATATTAATTAAATTAGAAGGATGGGGAAGCTCAACATAGAAGTAACGATCACTACCCATAATAATGTTACTTACAAGTGCATATTCTTCAACTTTATTTTCAGCTGCTTTTAGTTCATAAAAATTATATTCTTCTGGAAGATTTTCTACACCAACATCCCGTTTAAGATTTTCTAAAATACTTTCAGAGGTAATTTCAGCTTTTTCAAGTTCAAAAAGAATAGTTTGAGTATAATTAAATAGCTCCACATATTCAGTTTCAACAGAATTTGTCGGAAAAAACTTAGTTCCAACACTAATTGGATTAAGTTTTGTAGATAGCTTAATAATTTCCTTAGTTAAGCTATTAACCATCCAAACCTCCTCCTTTTTCTAGCTCAATCTCAAAATCTCCCGGTTTTTCTAAAAGCATGTCTGGTTTAACAGAAACAAATGGAAATTTCCAAGACCCCAGCCTTCCAGCTATAGTACTGGCAATGTTTCTTGAATTTTTCTTAATAAATACTTCATCATGAGTACTTACACGAACAAGAACATTATAAGGAGCATGTTCAGTAACTTCATCAGCTAACATTATATTTAACTCAAAAGTGCCCGGTTTTGTAAATAAATCGTTACGAACAGCTATTAATGGTTTTTTCTCAAGTCTTAACCTGTCAGCAACGGTAACAGATATATTGCCCGCATTTTTAACAGCTAATTTGTAATCTTTTGGATGAACCAATACAAAAATAACATAAGGAGCAGCTACTTCCACATCATCAACCATGTCTACAATCTTGTTAAACATAGGTATTTTGGAAAAAACCTTTTCCAGTTTAGAACTGGCATCATTATCACTATCTATACGAATAATAGCCTGTTTAGCAATGTTTAATGGTGAAATTTCCAAACCTTCTTTCCCAGTATAAACTTCCCATCTTTTAAAGTTTAATTCCTTAATAATTTCATCAGATATATGTTGCAAAATGTTTTTATCCTTTTTAGGTGATTTAGGTTTTCCAAATGTAACTCTGCCATTTTCTATTACAAAAGGAATCCTCATAGAATTAATATTTTTAAATTCTGCAGCATAATCTCTGAATTTGTCATTAGATAAAATTTTAGCTTTTTCATTATGGGCAATGTTAAGAATAAAATGATCTGCATCATTACCTGCCGGAACTTCTTCTACATTTTCACTTTCCAACAATTTTTCAAATTTTTCTTTATCATCAATGTCATGACGAAGTGATGCGTCAGCAATTATTACAAATTCATCACCACTTTCTTCTAAAGATTTAACCGCAGCTAAAATATTGGACATTTGAGGCTGTGAATTTTCATTTTTTGTACTATATGCAACATTTGAAGCATCAACAACAACTTTCACATTATCACCTAAAATTTATTTAATTAATATTTATATTATTTGTAAATTTTATATTTAAATTTAATTAAGAGTTAACTAAATGCTATTTCTTGGATATTCTCCAAATAAAAACCTTTCTCCATCAACTTTATTAAGAAATATCCTAATTGTATCTTCAGTAATTTCATATACATTCCTGCATTAACAAATAAAGTATTATTCATTTTCCAAATATTTGGAACATGTTTATGTCCTGCAAGTACCAAATCAACTTCATGATCAGTTAATGTTTTAAGAACATCTCCAGCATCAGTTAATACATTACGCTCTCTACCAGTTTTTGGAATGGGAATTACATGATGATGAAGAGCCACAATACTAAACAACTCATCAATAACACATTGATCCAATTGATGTTCCATCCAAAGATGCTGCGGCCTGCCAATATTCCCACTTGATATATCTGGAGAACTGCTGTCTAATCCTACAACTACAAATTCATCATCTTTTGTAAGTTTCCAACTACATTCACCAATTAACTCTTCAAAAGTCTCATAACCTAAATTACGAGCATCATGGTTTCCAGGTACTGCAAATAACGGTGCATCAAACATTCCCAAATATTTGGTAGCTTGAACAAATTCATTATAATAACCATTATTAGTCAAATCACCTGTTAATATTATCATGTCTGGATTTATGGCATTTATTTCAGCTACAGCTTTTATAAAAACATCTTCATCAAATCCCAATTCACTAACATGCAAATCAGAAATATGTACAATAAGAGGCATATTATTATCCTATTGAGTTAATTTTAAGATAGCTTCTGCAAGATCGCCGTTAGTCTCTTCCAAAGCTGCTTTTGCTTCATCTTCAGACACTTTTGCCTGATTAGCTACCATTTCAATATCTTCATCAGGAATAACAAGTTCTTCATCAACTGTTACCTCATGTGCTTTACCAGTTACTTGATAAGTTTCTTGACCCATTACATTCATCAAACTTACTTCAGCATTTGGAATGACTAATTCTTTATCTTCTAAACGGATTATGACTTCTTTGACCCCTTTAAGGTCTTTCATGTCCATACCCATCTTTTTCATTTGTCTTTCCATTTTTTTCATCTGTTTTGCATTCATACCAGGTATCATAATATTATCCTCATTAATTTAATTATTAGTAAATATCTATGTTTTTTAATATTATTAAAATTAATTATAGAATTCACAATTATGCAAACCATAACCTTTATCTATATAACATATATAAGATAACATATTTAACGAATATTAAATAATGAAGGAGTAAATTATGAAAGTTTTGTTTGTTAACCCGCCACAACTGCTTCTAAATATAAATTTATGGGAGTAATAGCTCCACCATTAGGTATTGCATACATGGCTGGAGTACTGCAAGAAAACAATGTTGATGTTGAAATACTTGATGCTTCTGCAGAAGATATGGATTTTAAAGATGTTGAAAATGAACTGCTTAAAAGAAAACCTGATTTAGTAGCTCTAACTGCACTTACTCCAACAATAGGAAGAGCGCTTGAAACTGCACAGGTAGTTAAAGAAACCCTTCCAGACTCAATAGTTGTAATAGGAGGATATCATCCTACATTTAATTTTATAGAAACCTTAGAAGATGAAAATATAGATATTGTAATTAGAGGTGAAGGAGAATACATCATGTTAAATCTAGTGCAGGCTCTAGAAAATCAGAGCAGCTTACATGATGTTGAAGGAATTGTATTTGAAGACAAATACTCAAAAGAAATTGTAATAACTCCTGAAGCTCCGCTGATAGAAGATTTAGACAAACTTCCATTTCCTGCACTAAATTTATTGCCAATGGACAAATACCGTCTATTAGACATGGATACCCATATGACCACTATGATTACAACTAGAGGATGTCCTATGCAGTGTTCTTTTTGCTCATCAGCTGCAATGCATGGAAGAAAAATTCGGGAAAGAAGTGTAGAAAACATTGTTGATGAAATAGAACATCTGAAAACAGATTATAATATTGACACAATAGCATTTATGGATGATACTTTTACTTTAAAAAAACGAAAAGTAATGGCAATTTGTGATGAGATATTAAAAAGAAATATTAAAATCATGTGGGGATGTACATCACGTGTAGACACTTTAGACGAAGAAGTATTAAAAAAAATGAAAGAAGCGGGATGTATTACAATATTTATAGGCGTAGAATCAGCAGATCAGCAACAATTAGACCGTATGTGCAAAAACACCACTATAACAAAAATTGAAAATGCATTTAAAATTGCGCGTAAACTAAAAATAAGAACAATAGCTTCAGTAGCTTTAGGTATGCCTGGAGATACTAAAGAAATTATGAATAAAACAATTAAATTTGTCCATAAACTTAAACCGAATTATGCAATATACAGTTTAGCGACTCCTTACCCCGGAACAAAATTCTATAAGGAATCTTTTGAAAAAAATCTTATAAAAATAAAAGACTGGTCTAAATATACTTTAATAACCCCAATTTTAGAAACAGTAGACTGTTCATTAAAAGATATGAGAAAAATTCAGGCAAAAGCATTTATTAAATTTTATTTAAGACCACATTATATAATAAAACAGTTTTTACAGGACGGTCCTTACCTTTTAAAAACAATCTTTGGAGTAATAAAAACTGCACTATCAAAAACTCCTGCAAATACAGATTACAATAAAAAAGAATTAAAAAATATGTGATTTTTAAAAATAATTTTTTTGGTGAACATTGAATAACCAAATTACATATTTTTTTATCAACACCAGTAATAAAATAGTTTAAAATAATTTTCAAAATGGAGATTAAATTTAAGAAATGTGTTTAAATTTTCTAATTTGACATATTAATTGGGAGGTAATGTTAATTTCTATTGTCAATTGGCGAAAATAATTAAACTATTTTTTACCAGCATTTGAAATAAGAAATAATTATCAAGAATTTATTAACTACATCAAACACCACAAATTGAAATTAATGTTAAGGGGATTTTTCAATTTTTCGTCAGAATGTCGTACAATAATTAATTTAGTGTTAAACACCAATATTAGCAGAAATTTAATAACAATTGAATATAGCCAATAACCTTGAAATAATCATCACTTACAAAACAATGTAATGTATAGTTTACACTGTGTAATATATCCTTTACATCTTATGACATATATATTTTACTATTTTGAAAAAATAAAAAAAATAAAAAAGAGAACAGGTATTAATAATCCTTATTCCAGTATACAACCCCATAGATTATACATAATAAAGTGGATAAAATGATTAATACATAAACACCCCAAATCCAAGGGTCTTCAATTCCTAAAACCATCATTGTACCCCACTTCCTTTATTATCAATATCTTCAAATGCTTTATCAATAATTTCCTGAGCTGGAGGTTTTGTAAGTAAACTAACAACTAATGTAAATATAGCAGAAATAGGAACTGCTATTAACATTACATCAATATAAGGCCATGGCATAGCAGGCAATAAAGTTGCACAACCAAATATTGCCTTACACAATCCTAAACCTTTAGCTGTTTTTGCAAATACAAAGAGTAACCAGAATAAACTAACAACTGTTCCAGAAACAATTCCTGCAATAGCACCTTTAGTAGTAATTCCTTTCCAATACAATGCACCTAAAAACACAGGTAAAAATGCAGCAGCACAAATTTCAAAGAATAAACTTGTTCCAAGAGCAATAATACTTCCCGGAAGAGAAAATGCCAATATTAAAGCTAAAATAATAGCTATAAGAATACCAATTCTTGTAACTGTAATCTGATCTGCTTTTTGTTTAGCTTTATTTCTTAAAGTACCATAAATATCTACACCAAATGCAGTTCCCTGAGTATGAAGCTGAGAACTGATTGTAGACATAGCTGCAGCTAATAATGACAATAAATGGCACTGCCTGAAAATATACACAAACCATTCAGGCAGTGCCATTGTAATAAATGTCGGAATAACTTTATCAACATTTCCACCAACAACATCTACAGCAATCTTTCCCAATTTATCAAAGAAATATACATTAGAAAGTGATCCTACAATATAAGCTGTAGTTGGCATTATTGCAATAAATAATCCTCCAACAAGAACAGATCTGTTTAATTCCTTATCAGATTTAACAGTCATGAATCTTACAATCAATTGCGGTTGAGCTAATACTCCAATACCTACACCAATAAGAGTAGATGAAACTAAACTCCACCAAAATGGTGAACCAAATTCCGGGAATGTCGTCCAACCCGTTCCTCCAGTAGCTGTAGCACTAGCTGGATATAAGCTTACCATATCTGTTAATGCTGTGTTTGCATGAGTTACACCACCTAACAACCAATAAACAAATCCAAGTAAAAATACCATTGCACAAACCATAATTACGCCCTGCAATGCATCAGTATACATTACTCCCTTAATACCTCCAAAGAATACATAGAATGTAATTATAATTGCCAATATAAATAATGATATTCCAAAATCAATCATTAAAGAAGATTCCAAGAACCTTGCAGCTCCAATAAGAACTACAGCTGCATAAAGAGGCATGGCACAAAAAATAATTAATCCTGACAAATAATGAATACATTTACTGTTAAAACGTTTACCTAAGAACTCCGGAAATGTTAAAGAACCTAAACTGTGTCCCATTCTACGAGTTCTTTTACCTAAAAATACAAAAGCTATGAATATTCCCACAATTATATTTAAAAATGCTAACCAAAGAACACTCATACCATATTCACCAGCAACTCCTCCAAAACCAATGATAGCTGCTGTCGAAATAAATGTTGCACCATAACTTAAAGCCATGATTGCGGGATTTGTATCCTTTCCACCTATCATAAAATCCTCGGAGGATTCTGTTTCTTTCCATGCATAATAACCTACATATACTAAAGCAAAAATGTAAATTATAAATACAATCGCTAAAATCATAATGTCCATAATTTAAACTCCAGATATATTAAAAAAAATTAATATATGATTAAATTTTTAATATGAATAGTTATATATAATTTTATATTAAAAATTAGAACAAAGAATATTTAACAAGTGATACAATGGTATGGAACAAAGAAGCCGAATGTATGAGTAAAGAAGAAAAAGAAAAATTACAGTTAGAAAGATTACAACAAACTGTTAAATTAGCTTATAATAATGTTTCATTTTATAAAGAAAAATTTGATGAAGCTGGTATCACCCCAGAAGACATAAAAACATTGAAAGATATTGAAAAAATCCCATTTACAACAAAAGACGATTTAAGAGCAGCTTATCCATTTGGTTTATTTGCTGTTCCTTACGAAGAAATTGTAGAAATTCATGCATCTTCAGGAACAAGCGGAAAACCAACAGTTACCGGATACACTAAAGAAGATCTTGATATCTGGTCAGAATGTATTGCACGCGGTCTTGGAATGGTAGGTGTTGAAAAAGAATACATTGTTCAAAATGCATTCGGATACGGATTATTTACCGGAGGATTCGGCATTCACCACGGAGCTCAAAAATTTGGAGCAATAACAGTACCAATCTCTGCAGGAAACACAAAAAGACAGCTTGAAACTATGAAAGATTTCCAGAGTGATGTTATAACCTGTACACCTTCATATGCAATGTATCTTGGAGAAAGTCTTGAAGGCTCTGACATTAATTTGGAAGATATTAATTTAAAAATAGGAATTCACGGAGCTGAAATGTGGACCGAAGAAATGAGACATAAAATTGAAGATACATTAAACATTAAAGCATACAATATTTATGGTCTAACTGAAATTATGGGTCCTGGAGTAGCTCAGGAATGTATCGAACAAAATGGTATGCATATTCAAGATGATCATTTCTATCCTGAAATTATTAATCCAAAAACTGGAGAAACCCTAAAAGCAGGACAGAAAGGGGAACTTGTATTAACTACACTTACCAAAACTGGAATACCAATTTTAAGATTCAGAACAAAAGATTTAACCTCATTAATCATAGAAGAATGTGCATGTGGAAGAACCAGTGTAAGAATGAGTAGAATTACCGGTAGAAGCGATGACATGTTAAAAATCAGAGGAGTTATGGTTTTCCCATCACAAATCGAAAAGGCTTTACTTAAAATTAAAGGAGCAAGTCCAAACTACTTAATAAAAGTAACAAGACCTGATACTTTAGATGAAGTTGAAGTTAAAGTAGAAGCTACTAAAGAATTATTCTCTGATGAAATGAAAGAAATGGAAAAAACTGAGGCAATGATTGTAAAATCCATTAAAAGTGAAACTGGATTAAGAGTTAATGTAACTTTATGTGAACCAGAATCATTACCAAGAAGTGAAGGAAAATCTGTAAGAGTTATTGATGAAAGAAACTTTGAATAAGGTGAAAGCATGGTAGTAAAACAAATATCTGTATTTATAGAAAACAAAGAAGGAAGAATGAAAAAAGCTATTAATACATTAGCTCAGGAAAACATAAACATACGTGCACTTTCAATAGCTGATACAACAAAATACGGAATCTTAAGATTAATTGTTTCAGACAATAAAAAAGCTATTGAAGCATTGGAAAAAGACGGATTCATTGTAAAAGAAAATGATGTCATTATTGTGGCAGTTCCAGATGAACCAAACGGATTGAACTCTACATTAGCTATATTTGATGAAAAAGGTATTAATTTAGATTACCTCTATGCATTTGTAAGTTCAAAAACAGAAAAAGCTATTGTAGTAATGAGATTGAAAAATATGGATGAAGCAATTACTCTTTTAAAAGATAGTGATGCACACATTCTGGAAAAAAAAGATATAGAAGATTTATAGAAAAGACCTCCTCTTTTCTTAATCTTCTTCAGTTAAAACAATTTCAATACATTCTTCAACAAAATAATAGGAATCATCCACTTCTTTTAAAGTTTTAGCTTTTTCAGTTAACTCATGTGATTCCAGCAAATGCATGAAATCGTTGAAAAACAAATTCCACTCGTCCTGTTCATCCTCATCACAATAACTAGTATTTAACCTGATATCTGCAGGATTATCAGACCAGTCAACACCATCATAAAATTCCTGAGCTTCAATATTGCCATCTTCATCATAATCAATAGCCATTGAAAGCTCAAACTTTTTAGTTCCTGCTTCTTTAGATAATTTGAATTCCGGCATTTTGAAAACCTCCATCAATAATATTTTTAAAATTCTTTTAACAATGATGCAATATCTGCTTTAGAATAACCTAACCTAACAAATAAACTTTTAACAGGTTCTGTTTCAGGAACAACACCAAGTTCTGACCATCTTTTAAAATCATTATGCAATATACTGTTTATTAAAAGCTGAATAGTGATTAAATCATCACTTTTAATAGCTACAAAAGCATCTTCATCTTTAAAAACATTTTCAGGATCAATTAAAGTGACATTTCCTGTTTTATCCTTTTTTAATATAGCATTATCAATTTTATAAGGCATATATAACAACCTCTTTTTAGTACTTACTTAATATTAATTAATTTATAATAATTTAAATATTTAACCTTTAATCCAATTATAACCACTTTCAATAGCTTTTAAGTTTAATTCATGAAATTTTGGTTTTAAATTATTTTTCATAGCTGCAATAACAGATTCTTTAGAAAGTGGGAATTTATCATCTGCAGTTACTGCCCCCAATAAAACCATGTTTAAAGCCAATACATTTCCAGCATCAATAGCTAATTTAGTTCCATCAATAGGAAGGACATGTTTGAAATTTTCTTTTAAAACCTCAGTAATATTAGCTACACCAGGATAAGGTTTATCTGATGAAGCTGGAACAATAGGATGAGTGTTAAATACTATTTTAGTATCATCATTTACTTTATTTAATCCCCTTATAGTTTCTATAGGCTCAAATGAAAGCAACATATCTGCACCATGTTCAGGAATAATTGAACTGTTATAATCACCTATTTTTAATTCTGTAGAAACAGAACCTCCCCTTTGAGACATTCCATGAATTTCACTCATGACTACATTTAATCCCTGATTCATTGCAGCTTCTCCAATAATTACAGAGGTTTTAATAATTCCCTGACCTCCAACACCACAAATATAAATATTATAATGATTATCCATATTTATTCACCTCTTCCAGCTTCTAAGGCACCATATTTACAAACTTGGATACAAACCCCACAGCCATCACACATGGATTTATCAATAGTTATTTTTCCACTATCTTTTGAAATAGCAGGGCATGCAAGTTCACTTACACATTTATTACATCCATTACAATTAGAATCAATGTAATTTACTGGTGGTTTTCTAGTTTTACCTTTAATTAAAGTACATGGAGCTTTAGCTATAATTACACAAACCTCATCACGTTCCAAAGCTTCCTTATATGTTTTAATTACCTGATCCAAGTTTAACGGATTGATTACACGAACATAATTGCAGCCACAAGCTAAAGCCAGTTTACGTATGGAAATTTCAGGTGCATCATCCCCCATTCCGTCAACAGGAATTCCCGGGTTTGGCTGACCTCCAGTCATAGCTGTAATTCTATTATCCAATACAGTTAAAATAAAATTATTTTTATTGTGAACTGCATTTATTAAAGGTGATATTCCACTATGGAAAAATGTTGAGTCTCCAATGAAACTAATTACCTTTTGGTCAGTAGCTATTGAAAATCCGCAGCCGTCTCCTACACTAGATCCCATAGACAACAGGTAATCTGCTGCATTGTAAGGAGGATTAATTCCTAAAGTATAACATCCAATATCTGATGCAAATACAGCATCTTTAAGAGGAATTCCCAATTCTTCCAATGATTTATTTACTCCGTAATACATTGCCCTGTGAGGACATCCTGCACAAAGTACTGGAGCCCTGGAAGGAATTTCTTCCTGCAATTTAAGTAAAGTATCAGAATAATCATTATTATCTTCTTCAATGAAATTCAAATATTTATTAAAACCATCAGCCACAATATCAGAATTAAATTCATGGTATACAGGAAATGTTCCATCTAATTTACCATGAACAACAGTATTTAAATTATTTTTACCAATAGCTACTAATGTATCTTTTTCTATAATCGGATCTACCTCTTCCACAATAAAGACTTCATCATAATCTTTTACAAAATCGGCTACTTTATCATAAGGAAAAGGATATGAAAATCCAAGTTTTAAAACATCAATATCTAAATTATTATACCGGATTACATCATAAGCATAATTATAAGCACTGCTTGAAGCAATAACACAATATTTTTTATTTTGGCTGAAATCAGATTCAACATTAAAATCAGAATCATTGGTTATTTTATTAATTTCATCCATTTTTTCCACGAGTTCAACATGCATATCTTTTGCAAATGCAGGAACTGGAACAAATTGTGCAGGATTTTTCTTGAAAAATCCTTTTTTCCAATGAGTTTCACCATCTGAAGAATTATCTGCTGTTTCACCAAATTCAACAACCCCTCTCATATGAGATACACGAGTGGTTGTTCTTACAATAACCGGTAATTTAAACTGTTCAGATAAATCAAAAGCATATTTAACCATATCTTTAACTTCTTGACAATTAGAAGGTTCTAAAATAGGCACATTTGCTAAACGTCCGTAATTACGAGTATCCTGTTCATTTTGAGATGAAAAAAGTGACGGATCATCTGCTGATAAAATAACCATACCGCCATTTACTCCACTATAAGCAGTTGTCATAAATGAATCGCTGGCTACATTCATACCTACATGTTTCATGAAAGTAAATGAACGTAACCCAGATGCTGCTGCAGTAGCTGCAACTTCCATAGCTACTTTTTCATTTGTAGAAAACTCAAAATAAATATTAGCATCTTTAGCCAATCCAGACAAAATATTTCCAATCTCTGATGAAGGAGTGCCCGGATAAGTAGCTGCAACAGAAACACCAGCTTCTATAACTCCCCTTACAGCTGCTTCATTACCTAACAAAAATTGTTTATCACCAGGTTTCCCTGTTACTAATTCTTTTAAGTTCATTATTTATTTCCTCAAATAATTTAAAAATCTAATAAAATATATAATATAATAGGTTTAGATATAATATAAATATTATACTTATTTTATATTTGATTATGACTAAAGGGGTAAAGTAATGATTAAAGTGTATGTATCAAGGTTTGACAGAGAAGTGGACAGTGAACCTCATTTAGAGTGTTATGAAATAGAACAGACACCTCAAATGAAAGTTTTAGATGCCATTAATGCAATTAATGAAAAATATGATGCTGACATTAGTATTAGAAGTTCCTGCAGAGCCGGACAATGCGGGTCCTGCGGAATATTATTTAATGGGAATGGAGCTCTTGCATGTCAAAAAGATATAAAGGACGGTGCAATAATTGAACCTCAAAATTTTCCAGTAATTAAAGATTTAATTGTTGATAAAAGCCAAATAGAACAGGAAGTAAAAGATTTGCAACTTTCTTTAAATCCTCAAAGATATGACAGTGATTTAAATGAAAATCTAACTCCAGAAAATATTAAAAACACTAAAAAAGTTAGAAGTTGTATTGAATGTTATTCCTGTCTTGCAACCTGTCCTGTTGTAAAATTCATTAAAACAAAATTTGGCGGACCTTACATAATGAGATACCTTTCCAAATTTGAATCAGACCCAAGAGATGAATTTGACAGACTTGATGAAAGTTTAAAAGAAGGATTATATAAATGTACCAGTTGCGGAAAGTGTAAGGCTGTTTGTCCTAAAGATATAAACACCTTTGGAGATGCAATTGAACGTTTAAGGGAAATTGCATGTAAAGAAAGTAAAGGACCGCTTCCGGAGCATATTGCATTTAAAGAAAATATAGAAAAAACAGGAAGATCAATTAAAGCTGAAGGGCCAAGTTTTATTGAACAGGTTAAAAATGACAACGGTTCAAAAATAGCATTATTTACCGGATGTATGGTAGATAATAAATTACACCACATCGGAGAAGCATTAATTGATGTACTTGAAGCTAATGGAATAACCATAGATATTCCTGAAGGACAGGTATGCTGCGGTTCACCATTAATAAGAACCGGTCAGACAGACATGGTTCAGGAACTTGTTGATAAAAACAATGAAGTTTTTAAAGATTATGATACTGTACTTACCATTTGTGCAGGCTGCGGTTCCACTCTTAAAAATGACCATCCGAAATATGGATCCGATCTAAATGTAATGGACATCAGTGAATTTCTAGTAGATAAATTGGATACTGACAAAATGAATGAACTGAACACAACAGTAACCTGGCATGACCCATGTCATTTAGGCAGAGGCCAAGGCATCAAAGGTCAACCTCGTGATATTCTTGAACAGATTCCGGGAGTTACATTTAAAGAGATGAAATATCCATGTCAATGCTGCGGAGCTGGAGGAGGAATAAAAGCAGGACATCCTGAAATTGCTATGACCCTTGCAAAAGAAAAAGCAAAAATGATTGAAGATACAGGTGCAGAATCAGTAATTACAATCTGTCCGTTCTGTCAGTACAACATTCAAGATGGATTGGACGCTATTGACCGTGAAGATATAAAAGCTATGAACATAATTGAGCTATTACAACTAGCTTATCAAAAAGATTAGATAAATAGGGGTTGATTAAAATAGGAGATACAGCTGTAAGTGAAGAAAAAATAGTTGAAACTAATTTAAATTCACCAGAAGTTAAAGAAAAAACCAAAACTGAAAAAAAATCAACCTCTTTGAAAAAATCAAAATCTAAAAAACAGTCAAGAGGAATAAAAATAGCTAAAGGTCCTGAAGAAGACGCTGAAAAGGAATTAAGCAATTTCAAAAATAATATTTATATTGTTTTTGTAGAATGTGAAACCCCCGGAAATATCGGTTTTCTTGCAAGAACCATGGCAAATTTCGGACTGAAGAATTTGGTTCTTATCAATCCACCTACTTTAACCCCAGAAGCATTTTATCAGGCAACACATGGAAAATACATTGTAGATAATGCTAAAATATACAATACTCTTGATGAATTCTATCAAAGCCAAAGAATAGACTTTAAAGTAGCTTCAACTGGTGTAGCTGGCGGAAGTTACAATCTCTCAAGAATACCCGTAAGACCTGAAAATCTTGGAAAAAACATCAATACAAATAATAAAACAGCTATTCTATTTGGAAGGGAAGGAAATGGACTTACAAATGAAGAAATTGACGAATGTGACATTTGTGTTTCAATTCCAACAGACCCTACATACCCTATTTTAAACATATCTCATGCAGCAGCTATTATTTTCTATGAATTATTTAAAAATATGCATGAATACCCTGTTGAAGGTCTGGAAGAAAGTACAGCTATTGAAAAAGAATATGTATTGAAAGACATGTATGATTTAATTGACAGCTTAGATATTCCAGAACACAAAAAGAAAAATGGGCTTAAATCATTTAAAAACATTATTAATAGAGCATATATTACAGGCAGGGAGGCTCACACCTTAAAAGGAATTTTAAGACGTTTAAAAATGAAAAATAGGTAAACAATAAGAAAAATTAGCTTTGCAGACAAAGTATATTTGCAGTAAAATATATTTTCAATTGGAGATTCTGAATAACTAACAAGCAAAAACATACTGTTGTTTATGGAAAGCAATAGCCCTACTCAGATGACAAAATTCACAAATTAAATAGTGTGGAAATAGTTATCGGCGATTCAAAATGTATAAACTGCATGAAATGCTTAAATGAGATATGTATAGCTGATTCCATTAATTTTAAAGATGAAAAAATTCAAATTAACCAAAATAAATGTAGAGGCTACGGACTCAGTGTTAATACTTGTAAACAAAATGCTATTACTTTAAAATACGATGATAAATCAACTGATTCCATAGTTAACAGATTATATAATTTAGTTGAACTTTAAAAACTAAATATAAACTATTTTTTACAAAATACACTTTCCTTAAAAGACAAAGCTAAGTTAAAATATTTTAAAAAGATTTTTATAATTGTAATTGAAGAAATATAAATGTATAATAAAAATTTATGAATATTATTAAAATAAAATAAAAAAGATTCTTTTTATTATGAACAAAAATTAAATTAATCACTTATTTATTCAAAGAAAATAAAAATAATCTGGAATTAATACTTAATTTAAACAATTATTTTGTCAAAAAAGAGTTTTTTTTAAAGTTAAAGGAGATAAAATGAGTGAAAATAGTAATATGCTATTAGGCGTTAAAGACAAGCCTCCAGTAGTAAACTGGATTTTACTTGCTATTCAACATGTATGTGCTATGTTTGGAGCTACAATTTTAGTACCAATCGTTGTAAATACCACCGTTGGATCAGATGTCTTGTCAATACCTGTAGCTCTTGTCACCTCTGGTATAGGTACCCTTATTTACATTGCATGTACTAGAGGAAGAAGTCCTGTTTATCTAGGAAGTTCATTTGCATTTATTGCACCTATGGTAGCAGGATATGCAATAGCTGGAAAAGCCAGTGTTTTTACAGCTATCGTTTTTGTAGGATTAATGTATGTAATAATATCAACTATAATCAGAATAGTTGGTAAAAAATGGATAGATAAAGTATTGCCACCAGTTGTTGTTGGACCTATGATTATGATTATTGGTTTATCACTTGCACCAACGGCAATTGAAGAAATAGGTATAAATGCCGCCAGCGTTCCAATGACCAACCTAATTATTGCATTTGTCGCATTTTTAAGTACTGCAATATTGGCTGTAAGAGGAAAAGGATTATTAAGAGTTATTCCATTTTTAATTGGAATTATAATTGGTTACATTACAGCAGCAATTCTTGGAGTAGTTGACTTTTCAGGAGTTGCAAGTGCACATATTATTGAAATGCCTGCATTCTACATACCATTTATTGATTATAATCTTAATTTTGGAGCTATGCTTACAATTGTTCCAATTGCTCTTGTAACTATGGTGGAACATGTTGGAGACCACAAAGTATTAAGTGAAATTATTGGAAGAGACCTCCTTCAAGATCCAGGTCTTGACAGAACTCTCTTAGGTGATGGTATAGCTACTACTGTTGCAGCACTTCTTGGTGGGCCTGCAAACACAACCTACGGAGAAAATACTTCTGTTGTAGGTATGACTAGAGTTGCTTCTGTTTATGTAATTGGACTTGCAGCTATTATAGCTATTATCTTTGCATTTTCAGGACATTTAACTGCACTGTTAACTGCAATTCCATCCCCTGTTCTTGGTGGTATTTCTATTCTTCTTTACGGATTCATTAGTGTAAATGGTCTTAAAATTTTAATCCACAACCATGTTGATTTTACAAACACTAAAAATGTAGTTGTTGCAGCTACAATGTTAGTTTTAGGTTTAGGTGGAGCTACACTCTCAATTACATATGGAGATTTATCCTTAGCTATTTCTGGTATGTCTTTAGCAGCAATCATTGGAATCATCCTTAACTTATGTATTCCGGAGGAAAAACATGAATGAAATAGTTCTTAACCATCCATTAATAACCCATAAATTAGGTATTTTAAGAGATATACATACCGGAACTAAAGAATTTCGTGAATTAATTACAGAAATTTCCACACTTCTTTGTTATGAAGCAACTAAAGATGCGAAATTGGAAAAAACAACAATTGAAACCCCACTTGAAAAAATGGAAACCGGCAAATTAAATGAAGACAATTATGCAATTGTGCCAATTTTAAGAGCAGGAATGGGCATGCTTGACGGAATTATAAATGTAATTCCAAATGCAAAAGTAGGTCATATTGGTCTTTACAGAGATGAAGAAACCTTCCAGCCTATTGAATACTACTTTAAAATGCCTGAAAATATTGAAGGCAGAGAAGTATTAATTATTGACCCAATGCTTGCAACAGGTGGAAGTGCATCTGCAACTATTTCAAGACTTAAAGAAGAAGGAGTTCAAAAAATCAAACTTTTATGTGTTGTTGCAGCTCCTGAAGGAATCAATTTAATTGAAAAAGACCATCCAGATGTTCAAATTTACTGTGCAATAGTTGATAGAACATTAAATGAAACCGCATACATATTACCAGGTCTTGGAGATGCTGGTGACAGAGTATACGGTACAAAATAATACTATGAATTACTCATAGTATTTTTACTTCTTTTTTTGAATCTGTAAAATTTTATAAAATTATTTGTTTTTTCTGTCCATCTTTACATGGATAGTCTAAAAAGATTAGAATTTAATAATAACCAAAGTATTTAAATTCATCACTATTAATTGTTTCATAGGATTTTTGTTTGCCTATCTGATTAAGTGATGAAACACTTTAATTCCAAAGTAAAAATAGTTTATCAATTGTATTTTCAAAATTAAATTGCTTATTTAGTCTTTCTGAAATAATTTTTTTAGAAACCATTTTTCTTCAAAAAAAGTTTTAAATTGGATTTTATAGAGCTGTTGAAGACTGATTTAATTTGTTTAATTATAATATAATACACATCTCATTTATTAAAGTATTTTATTTTTTTAACTATTAAAATTCAAATTAAATAAAAATTAGGAAGAATTTCATCAAAACAAAAGTCCAATTGTAAAAAAAAATAAAAAATAATTAAGCCTATAAAATTTTACAGACTCCTTTTTTAAAAAATGAGAAGAAATTAACTTCTCAAAAAATATTTTGAAATATTAAAAATATACCATAACCTATGAAAATTAATATTAAATAAATAACCGATCCTTTTTTATAACCTTGTACAGTTCTAAGATTAACTGAAATCATATTATCCAAAATATCTGGAGACGCTATGAATATTTGAGTTAAAAAAGAAAATAAAAAATACAATACTGCCCAAATTAATGGATAAGTACCATAAATCAAACTAATTAAAATAGTCCTTATTGAAAATTCAAGACCTGCCATTGCATTAAGCTGACCCAGTACGAAATAAAATGGAGGGCAATAATCTAATTGTTTAGGCGTGACAATTATCTTATTTTCATAAGCATCAATCCTTAAAAACATCAAAATAAATGGGATAGGCATGGCAATGAGAAAAGCTGTTGCTACAATCATATTACCATAATGCAAACCCATTACAAAGAAAAGTATAGAAAATAATGGGGCGGCTGTTGTAATTAAAACAATAGCTGCTTTATAAGACATTCCCTCATTTCTTCCAGGAACAATGTAGTATCCATCATAGCCCAAACCATATTTTTCATCAATCCATTCTCTTTTATATATAACCATACTAAATAAAAAAGAAAACACACTATTTGCCAATAAAATCATAATAAGTTCATTAAAGCTCCATTTAAACAATACCTTCATTAAACCAAATAATAAACAACCAATCAATAAACCTACCAAAAAAATATAAATTGAATATCCCTTGAGTTCATCATTAGGTATTTTGTCCCAACGACGAAATGCAAATCTAAAAATATTTTTCAAAATAACACTCCCCATTCATTTTTATGAATTATCATCAATAATTTCCTGCACAAAACTTGGGAAAACATCCCATTTAGCAACATCTTTAATTTTTTCTATGAACGGCACATCATATAAATTTTTCAAAATTAAATCTTTAACTCCAAATCGAATAAATTTCTTTTCAAAGGTTACATAAACACTTTGAAAAATAGGTTTACACACATAATAAACATCCACTTTTTTAATAGCATATCTAATAATATTTTCGCCTAATTTAATATCTCCCCCAACCAAAGGTAAACACCAAGCCATAACTGAATCAAATACAAAAAAAGCGTAATCAACAGATGACACATCATCATCAAATAAACCATCTGCATAAGCCAATATAAATTCACCAATACCCGCTATAGCTATAGCTAAAAATGCCAATTCAGGAGAACTAAACATTACAGCTGCAAAAAGCAATATCGCACCTATGGAAATTATTTCACTACCTACACATCCTATTGCTGTGGATATAATGAAATCTTCCCAATCAAAACCAATACTATTAATTGCATCAGTAATATTATTATCTGCTTCTTTAATCTCATTTATCCCTTGTATAACCCCATTAGTAAAATTACCCACAGAATCTAAATATTTACTTTCCAAAGAACTTATATTTAATAAATTATAACCATATTCTCTTGCATCCTCAGTTATATTATTATGATAACAAGGCATAGCACAAATCAAACTATCCGAAAGCATAGCATCTCGAACAATACCTGTAACTTTATCTAAAATTAAAAACATTCCTTTTTGATCATTTTTAAAAATCAAATATTTGTCATTAACTAAAATATCCCATGAATTGTTATTTAAAAAATCAACAATCATAGATAATGTAACTGTTCCAATTTTAGTATTATTCCATATGAAAGTTCCAACCATCTGTTCAATAATACTGTAGCTAAAAGAACATGCAAACCGGAAATTCCAAATATTAGCATCATTTCCTTGAACTTTCATACCCATACCATGATCAGATTCACCAGTAATATATACATACCTATAATCATTACACATAGAGAAAGCTACTGGAGAAATTCTACTCCAACTTACATTATAATAATTAGCAAATTTATCCGCCAACTTATCATGCTCATAAATTACAAGTAAAGCTGATAAAAATGATCCATATGATGCCTTCATTTCTCCAACAGGCAATAATTCCCCATAATCTAACCAATATTTTAATTGATAATCTGACATTTTTGATTTAACAAAAGCAAAACTACGTAACCCCTCATAACCAATGTCTAAATTATTTTCATCAATTAAATTATCATAATAAATAAAGCTAATCCTATGAATAGTATTATCTAAAAACTTTAAGTTATATTTTTCTTTTTCATCTTCAAAGTGTATTGTTGGTGCATCATCACCACCATATCTCACATCAAACCCAATTGCATCCATAAATAAAAAATAATTCTTTAAAATAAATTCAGTTTCATCCTCTGTCAAATAATAATATGATTTAACTGTTTGTAATGAATATAATGTCAAATTAAGTTTTTCAGAATCATTTAACTTTAAAAGTTCCAAATCAGCTAATAAACTATTAAATTTTGAAATTGCATCAAAAACAACACTACGATAATTATTTTTATACATCAAATAATATTTATTGACAATATTAATTGATTTAACAATTTCTCCATTCACTATAATATCAATTGCCCCATGAAACTTTGATGTTTCACGCCAAACAACACTAAACCACATTATATCAGAAATATAATCAAAGTTATCACTATACAAAACAGAGTTATTAGTGTTAATATCAATTGCAGTAGATGAAATCAGATACTCCACAGAAGGACAACTAGATATATTAATGTTTACAGAACTGAAATCTAATAATCCACTGAAAGTTACAAAATTATTAACATATACATTACTTAAATTCACGTAAATTGTTGCCTTACCATCTTTTAAAAAAGAAGTTACTGTTTGATTTCCATAACTAAAATAGACTTTGAGATTGTCTGGAATATGGCCTAAATTAGATATATCCTGATATTTATTATTAAAATTTAAATTAATAACAAGATTTGCAGAATCTAAAATATTATTTTTAATAAAATAAGATTTATAATCAACACTTAAAATAATCCAAGAATCTAATGTAAAATTAGCGTTAGGAGAAATATAAAGATTATAACGATGCTTTTTATCATTAGATGTCATATTTGGATTATTAGTCCCCCACCAATTATTATTTATATTCAAACTTGTTTTTTCATCACAATAAAAATCAAATTGACCATTATCAAATATACGATTTAAATATAAAAAACTATTATTGTTCTCATAGTCAACATAAATTCCACAGTTTATATTATGTTCAATATTATTACTGTAAATACAAGATTCATTTACATCAACTAATAACAAACCATTTTTATTATTAAATAAATGATTATTATTAATTGAAGAATTAGATAAAACAGAACATGAAAACCCCTGCATAAAATTAGAAATATTATTTCCACTAGCTGTAATATTATATCCATTAATAGCAATTCCCATTCCATTATTCCTATATCCAAAGATGACATTGTCTAAAATTTCAATATTTGAATTTTTTGTATTATATCCAAAATTAATACCCCACATTATCAAATGATTATAATCAATAGCACTATCCAAATTTATATAATTCTTTTTTATAATCATATTATGACAATGGTTTAATTCTATCCCTTCAGGACGATAATTTGAATATGGGAAAATATTTTCTTCCACAACAACATTATTGTTATAAATTAATCCATTATGAATATAATCACAAACAATAGAGTCCATAACCTTATTAAAATAATTGTTTTTAATTACACAATTAGACAAGTTATATAATCTAATGCCCACTCTAGAATTAATTATTGAAAATCCTTCAATAATACTTCCATTGACATCATTAATATTAATTGCAGGGTTATTTTCATTGATTGGATTTATAACAACAGATTTAGAAACTGCTCTTAAATATAATGATTTATTAACCACAATATTCTCATTATAAGTTCCAGAATTTACCTCAATTATATCCCCATTTTTTGTAAAATTATCATCAATTGCATCTTGAATACTGTTAAAACCCTTACCATTATTTAAATTTCCAACTTTGGAAAATATATAATTAACAACAGACACATTACTACAATGCCCATTATAGTCTTTTGCATAAAATTTCAAAGAAGTAGTTGAAGAAATAGAAAAAGGACCCTTATATTTAATTCCATTAGTCAAAGGATTAGAACCATCAGTTGTATAAAAAATAAAAGGATTATTATCCACATCATCATAAGCTATTAATTTAACTGAAAATAAATTAGAATAAACTCCTGAATTATAATTTGACCAAACAACAGGCGCTCCAATATCTGTTTTATTGATAGAAATATTATAACATTCATAATTAACTCTTACATCATCAAAAGAATAATACACATCCCTCATGCCTACATTCAAATTAAAACTTACTTTTTCTAATTTTTCATGCCAATTAATATTATCAAAACTATATTTAATAATTGTAAATTCATCAGCACATATTGAAACCTTCAAACTTGATGCATTATAATTACCACCATTAGGAGTTATAAAATAATTCTCATAAGTACTATTTAAATTATCACCAATGACTATTTTATTTCCAATTTGATAATCATCACAAATACTAGTAATTATATAATTACCCTGCATTAATCGAATATTCAATCTAGCAATTCCATAATTATCCGTTGTCCTATTATAAAAAACTCCATTAACATTAAAAGAAACTTTTTTATTACATGACGGTTTTCCTTGACTATCTAAAACTTTAGCTCTAAACTTACTACCATCCATATAATTCATTATTAAATCATGAGTTACTAATGTTGGTAAAACATGAATCCAATTTGAAGTAGAATCATCATTGAAAAAAATAGTAACTATATAATCCCCCGGCAATAACATAATACTTAAACTAACATAACCATTATTATCACTACATCTTGTATAAAATACACCATTAATATTAAATGTTACATTTTCATGTATAGCAGGATATCCCTGATTATTTAAAACTTTAACTGAAAATTGAGAAGAATTCCTATAATATTTTGTCAAATCATGATTTTCAACAATTAACGATTTAATTGTTAAGTTAAAAGCCTTTTCCTCACCATTATAAGGATTATACACAGTTAAAATATAATTCCCAGGTATTAAATTAATATTTAATTTAGCAACACCACTATTATTAGTTTTACGAGTATAAAAAACACCATTAACATTAAAAGTAACATTAGTATTGACTAAATAAGATCCATTACCTTTTAAAAATGTTGCATAAAATTGAGTATCATTTCTAAACATTTTGACTAAATCATTGCCAACAATTGTTGATTTAATATGAACCCACGAATATACCGAAATATTATTAAAATAAGTAGACACAGTATAATTTCCTACAGCCAAATTACAAACCATTGAAGTTTTTCCAAAATTATTAGTCATTTTGGTGTAATTATGACCATTTATATTAATGATTACACTTTGGTTAGCTAATGGAATATCATTAAAATCTTTTAATGTAACATTTATACGAGAACCGTCCCTATAAAACATAGTAACATTATCAACATTTAAAACAAAATCAGAATCATTAAAATTTTGAATATTATTATCCTCCAAATTAAATGAAAAATCATCATAACTATCATCAAGAGAACAATTTTCTTCAAAATTTGAAACATTTTTATTCATGCAATCGTCAGTCCCAGCATTGACTAAATTCAAGCTAAACATAAAAACAAAAACAACAATACACACAATAAATCTTTTCTTAATTAACATTCATAATACCTCTAACTAATAATAAAAATATAACTTATATATAATTCTTTTTAAATTAATCTAAATTGAACAATGAAAACATTATATTGCATTAAAGAAATCTAGACAACCATCATATAATTAAATAATCAATACATCAAAGCAGTTATCAAACAAAATATAAAACAGCAAAATAATATTCAGAATAACAAATCTATCCAAAACTTAAAAAATAATAACCCACAAAAATATATTATATTAATTTTGTTTGTGTGAAAAAATGGCTATTTTAAGTGATAAAACCATAAAAGAATATCTTGAAGAAGGCAAAATTGTAATTGATCCTTTGAAGGATGAACAGCAAATCCAACCTTCATCAGTAGATATGAGATTAGGTGATGAGTTTAAAGTCTTTAAGGTAATTAGAAAACCTTATATTGACCCAAAAGATGAAGAAGATATTGCAGAATACATGGAATCAAGTACCGTTCCTGAAGGTGAAGCATTTATAATCCACCCAAATGAATTTGCACTAGCTACAACACAGGAATATGTTAAAGTGCCTGATGACTTAGTAGCTAGAGTTGAAGGCCGTTCAAGTATGGGAAGACTTGGTGTTACAATGCACGTTACCGCAGGATATGTTGATCCTGGTTTTGAAGGTAGAATAACCTTGGAAATATCCAATATCGGAGCAATGCCTGTTGCACTTTATCCCGGTCAAAGAGTATGCCAATTAGTATTTGAAACTATGACTACTCCTGCCGAGTTACCTTATGGTCATCCGAAAAGAAATAGCAAATATATGAATCAATTGAAACCTGAATCTAGCAGAGTTAAACTAGATTATGAATTAAAAAAATAATGGAAGTTAATACTTATGAATCATGACAAAATGACAAATATCAGTGCAAAAAGAGGATTTTTATGGCCATCTTTTGAAATATATTCCGGAGTTTCAGGATTTACAGATTATGGACCTCTTGGAGCTAGTTTAAAAAATAATATAATGCAAAAATGGAGAAAACAGTATGTTTCCGGAGAAGGGTTTTATGAAATAGAAGGTCCTACTGTAATGCCTAAAGAAGTTTTAAAAGCATCAGGACATGTTGATAACTTTACAGATCCAATGACCAAATGTGAAGAATGCGGAGAAGTATTTAGAGCAGACCACATTATTGAAGAAGTTATTGGTGAAGATGTAGAAAGTCTGGAAAATGAAGAGCTCGACCAACTAGTTATTGACAACAGCATCAAATGTCCGGAATGTGGCGGAAAGCTTTCCAATATCTGGAATTACAATTTAATGTTTAAAACCATGATTGGAGCTAAAGGTGATAAAGTAGGTTATATGAGGCCTGAAACAGCTCAGGGAATTTTTATATTATTCAAACGTCTTGAAAGATTCTTTAGAGGTAAACTTCCATTTGGAGTTGTTCAACTTGGAAAAGCATACAGAAATGAAATTTCACCTAGACAGGGAGTTATTCGTCTAAGGGAATTCACACAAGCAGAAGCTGAAATATTTTTAAATCCTAAAGACAAAACCACTCCTAAATTCAGTCAGATAGCTGATGAAGTTTTATGCTTAAATTCCCAGGATGTTCAAATAAATAACAGTGAACCTTTAGAAATCACTGCCCGTGAAGCGCTTGACAAAGGAATTGTAGCTAATGAAATGTTAATTTATCAATTATATTTAGCTAGAAAATTCTTAAATGAAATTGGTATTCCCAATGATGTTTTAAGATTCAGACAACACTTACCTGGAGAAATGGCTCATTATGCTCTTGACTGCTGGGATGTTGAAGTTAAAACTGACAAATATGGCTGGGTTGAAATAATCGGAATAGCTGATAGGGGAGATTACGACTTAACATCACACAGCAAATACAGTAATGATGATTTAAATGTATTTATTGAATATGATGAACCTAAAACAGTGAAAAAAACCGTTGTAAAACCTAATTTATCCAAATTCGGACCAATATTTAAAGGAGATTCCCCTAAAGTAAAACAGGCTATTGAAAAAGCTGATGTAGATGAAATTAAACAGGCTATTGAAAATGATGGAAAATATGTAGTTAGTCTGGATAAGGATTATGAGTTAACTCCTGATTTGCTGCTTTTTGAAGATGTTGAAGAGGAAATTTCCGGTGAAAAAATAATCCCTCATGTAATCGAGCCATCTTTTGGTATTGATCGTATTCTTTATTCTGTTTTATTACATTCATTTAAAGAAACAGAAAACAAAGATTACTTTAAATTTGCACCTTCTGTTGCACCTGTTCAAGTGGGAATTTATCCTCTTGTAAACAAAGAAGGCCCTCGTGAAATAGCTATTGAAATAACTGATAAATTAAGAAATGCCGGATTTAAAGTTGAATATGATGTAAGTGGAACAATCGGTAAAAGATATGCTAGAGCAGATGAAATTGGTATTCCTCTTGCAATAACTGTTGATTTTGATAGTTTGGAAGACAATAAAGTAACTATAAGAAACAGAGATAGTGAAGCCCAAGAAAGAATAGCTATTGATGAAATAAAAGATTATCTGGAAGAATATTATAAATGAGTAAAAAATACTCATTTATTTATCTTATTTTTAAAGTTTTCAAATAGATTTTCACCCCATTCAATACATTCTTCTTTTTTAGAAGTTATTATTCTGTTCTGGTCAAAATTTCCATCTTCCTTAAAAAGGCCAAGAATCATTACTTTATCTGTTACAACCAATAAAAAATTATTTTCAATATTAAAAGTAGACATTTCTACATTGTCATTTTCCAGATTCAAGAAATATTCAAAGTTTTCCTTAATGTTTTGAGGAATTATTATTTCAATATGTCGGTTCTCATCAATTAAATCATTTATATATTTATTAAAATCCCCATAGAAAAAAGGAAAAACACATTTCAAACTGCAGGCTTCTTTTAATGCATGCTGAATTATATTATAAGCCCTATAAATATCTTTTTCATTGGATTCAACTAAAATAGCTCTTCCAAGCAAATACAATTGAGCTATTGAATTTTCAGGAATCATGTCTACAATATGAGCATCTAAAATATTAAAAAACCTATTAAATAAGTTTATTGTATCTTTTAATTCCAGAATATTAGTTATATAAAGTTCAGTTGTATTTGAGATATAATAGAGATTTCCGCTTCTATAAACAAAACCTCCCAATTCCAGTCCAAACATATTGCTTGATATTGAGCTATAACTTAATCCTGTAGTTTTATTAATATCTTTCATATTCAACGGTTGTTCATATAAAGTTGCTAAGATTTTTAACCTTACTAAAGAGTTTGTTATATATTTAATTTCTTCAGATACTGTTTCATAGTTTTCCATACATTTTTGATTTTCATTCACAGATATCACCAAAAAGAGTATTACTAGCAAAGATATTTTTAATACTAAAAAAATATAAAAACTCTCAAAGTGAGAAAATGTGTAAAATAACACATAAGAAAAATATAAAAATAATAACTCTGAAGCATTAATTTTTTTAAGAGAGACAACCATAATATTAATCACAAAATAGACATTATAAGAAAGTGATTGAAATGATTGACACACATATGCATGGAGATTCAAGAAGTAGTGAAGATTTTGGTGAAATGTATTTATCTGGAATAGATGCTGCAATAACCTGTGCTTTCTACCCGTACAAGTTAAATAATGAAAGCACTCTTTTAAATCATTTGGAAAGAATTCTCAACTATGACACCAAAAGAGCTAAAGAATATGGCCTTGATTTAAAAGTCGCTTTAGGGATCCATCCTGCAAATACAAGTGTAAATCCGGAATTAATATACGAAAACCTTTACAAATGGATTGAAAACAAACAGATAGTAGCTATTGGAGAAATAGGTCTTGAAGATTTAACAGATAGTGAAATATCCATCTTTAAAAAACAGTTAGATATTGGTGAAGAAACTAAATCAAAAGTTATTGTTCACACACCACGTAAAAATAAAAAAGAAGTCTTAAAAGTCATTCAGGATATTGTACCTCAACATATTGATCCAAAATTAGTTGTTATCGACCATATAAACCAAAATGTAGTTGAAGATGTAATTGACAAAGATTACACTTTAGGATTAACAGTGCAGCCTCAAAAAATGGACAAAGAAGAAGCAATAGCTATATTGGATGAATATGGATTTGACAAATTTCTGTTAAATAGTGACATCAGCAATAAACCCTCTGATCCACTATCTGTTCCAAAAACAGTACGTGAACTCGAAAAATTAGGATATAAAAAAACAGAAATAGGGAAAGTAGCATTTAAAAATGCTGAAAAATTCTTTAAAATATAAGAATTTTTCTACTTTCTAACTAAACTAACTCCTTTTGGAGCTATAATAATTAAATTTTTATCATTGCAACGGGAAAGTAAAAGTGCTTCTGCACCATAATTACTTCTCATTTGTTTGATTTTTTCACCGGCAAGTTTGAAATTAGCCTGACTTTCTTTTTCTAAAAAAGATAAATCTAAAATAACAGGATTACTTTCTTCAAGAACTTGATCTACAACATAATTAATATCATCAATAGTTTTTGGCCTTATTAACATTATTTCATAGAAAGACTGTTCCGGAGAAATAGACACATCATCATAATAGCTATGACTGCTTAAATCTGAAGCATTATTATTTGACATTCTAAAGTCACTAGAATGAGTGCTTGGCCTTCTATAATTATTTGGCTGTTTGTTATGTAAAGATGTATTTTCTTCAAAACCTAAACTTCTTTTTAAAGCATCAGTAAAACCCATTTAAATTACTCTCCTAAATAATCAAGTATAGCATCTAATAATTTTGAAGCACCATTGTTATAAACATCCTCTACAGGTAAGTCATATTTATGTTCAAAGTATTCAGTATCCAAATCCAATTCTGCATTTTTAAGATTAATTGAAATTCCCACAACTTTTGTAGGTTCAACAGCTTCAATAGCTTTAATTTCTTCTTCAATGCCTCTAGGTTCCCTGTATGGGTGGTTTGGTCTGTGTCCAATAATAACTGCATCAGGAGCTGCACCAATCAAAATAGCTGCAGATAAACCTCTTGGATGAGGATTTCCTTTTTCAGTTAAACTAGATTGACCTTCAATGAAAATAATATCTGGTTTTTTAGTTTCTTCAACATATTTAATTGCAGACAATACTGCTGCAGGAACATCCATAGCAGATAAACTTCCTGCTCTAAAATTAAATTCTGTAGGTTCCTCAAGACCCATTTCATCAGTGGAAATAACTGCTGAAGTTAAACCTCTTTGAGTAGCTGCAATTCCTAATTTTTTGGAAGTAGTTCTTTTACCGCATTCCTGAGAAGTTCCTCCAACAAAGATTACCGGAGCTTTAGGTTCATAGGATATTTTTGGTAAAACTTCACAGGATTTTTCAGGAGCTATTCCTGCTATTTTTTCAACAACATCTAACCTAGGACCTATTTCTTTGATAATTAAATCTTTTGAATCAGCAAATTTTTTTAAAGAAATATTGTCTTCAATAGATAATGATCTAAAGGAAGTTATAACATTTAAACCAGCATCAATAGCTTGAACAGCATATTTAATAGCTGAACCTTCAGCTCCAATAGGCAACATAATAACAAGAGAGTTTGCAGAAGTTTCACTTAAACATTCATCCAAACTGCCTGAAACAGTTTTACCACAAAACTGAGTTCCTTGTTTGTTAACATCATCATCTATAAAGCCAACTGCTTCAATACCTTCAAGATTGGAGAATTTCTCACCACCTCCACCACAACCAACAACAATGAATGGATTCAAATCTTGAAGTTCTTTAACAGAATCTACTGAATACAAAAATATCACTCCTATAACTTATAATTTATAACAACTGTGTAACAAAATAATCTTAATTTTTTATAAAAACTTTATTAAAAAAAGATTTTCAAAAAAAATTATAATCTATTTATTAATTATTGATTTTCTTATTATTAAAAGATAATGTTTTTATAAATTAAATATGTTAATTATTATATAACTATTAAAAAGAATAGGAGACTACCAACATGAGAAAACCTTATGTTATATTAATTGGAAGTGCCTCTGGAATTGGGAAATCAACAATAGCTGCAGAATTAGCTAAACAATTAAACATAAAACATTTAATAGAAAGTGATTTCATACGTGCTGTAGTTAGAGGAATTATTGGAAAGGAATATGCTCCAGCACTCCACAATTCATCTTATGAAGCATATAAAAGCCTACGAAACAAGTCAAAATATGACAACTATGAGGAGCTGGTGGCGGCTGGTTTTGATGAACACGCATCATATGTTATTCCTGCTTTAGAAAAGGTAATTCAGCGAGCAATTACAGACTTTGATGATATTATAATTGAAGGAGTGCATTTAGTTCCTGGATTAATTGATATTGAACAATTCTACGAAGATGCAAATATTTATTTCTTTATATTATCATCAGATGAAGAAGCACATAAAGAAAGATTTGTTAAAAGAGCAATTCAAATACATAGAGGTGGAAAACAATTAGAATTCTTTAAAGAAAACAGAATAATCCACAACCACCTAATATCTCAGGCTGAAAAATTCAATGCAATAACAGTCAATACTGAAAATATTAATAATACATTGTCCAAACTACTTAAAACAATAAAACAAACCTGTAAAACTGTATGTTTAACTAATAGTGTTGATGAATTAGAAGATGTAGTTGACATCATCATAAAACAGAATAACAGCAGCATAACAAAAATCGTGTACAAATTAGGAGGCTTTAAAGATTCATTAGTTAAAACTGTTAATATTTCAGATTCTGATGAAGCAACCAAATTTATTAAAAGCATTAATGAAAACAAAGAGAAAAAAGAAGATTTAAATAAATTATATGCTCTGTCAAAGTACAGAAAATTTACTGTCTGTGCACCTGACGATAATAGTTTAAATAATATCATTGAAGAATTAACAAAAAGAGGATTTGTTTATAATGAATGAAGCAGAAATTAATGAAATGAGTATCAAATGTCCAGCATGCAACACTGAGAATGTAGCTAAATCTATAATGAAAGAAATTGAAATACCACACTTCGGAAAGGTTTTAGAAACAACTATTATTTGTGATTCTTGCGGATTTAAACATAGTGATATTATAGCACTTGAACATAATGATCCTGCAAAATATGTTTTAAAAATAAATAAAGATAATTTATCTACCAGAATTGTCCGATCACAGTCAGCAACTGTGTCCATTCCAGAACTTGGCGTTAAAGTGGAACCTGGTCCAAAATCAGAAGGATATGTAACTAATGTTGAAGGAGTAATCACCCGATTTGAAGATGCAGTAAAACAGGCACTTCATCTATTTAATGACAATACTTCTCAAAAAAATGCACAGTTAGTTTTAAATGATTTAAAAAGCCTTGTAAATGGAGAAAAAACAGCTACTTTAATTATTGAAGATCCCTTTGGTCAGAGTAATGTTGTAAGTGATGATGTTGAAATATTAGACATTCCCGAAGAGGAATTGAAATTATTAAAAACAGGTTTTAGTATTATTGAAGATAATTAAAAAAGGAAGAGTTTATTCTTCTTCCTCAGTTTCTTCATCATCATGTGCTAAAAAGCTACTTAAATCGTCTTCTTCAGCAACATCTTTTAATTTTAAAGTTCTTTGAACATCCATAGCTAATGCATTACAATCTGCTTTAATAGCTTCTAAATGTAATAATATTCTTTCTTTTTCCTGATTAATCCTTGTAATGTTAGTGTATGGGTAAGTAGATTCTTTAAGCATTTCATACTCAATAGTAGTATAAGGATAATCATTTAATTGTTTACATACGTTTTTAAGAACTTCACCTAAGAATTTGTTCATTTCTACTTTTACTCTTTCCCTGATCATTTTGTCATCATCAAGATTTTCTTTCATTAAACGAACAACTTCTGCTTTAGCGAAAGGTAATTTTTCTTCATCTTCTTCTATAAATTCTTCGCTTGTTTCTTCAATCATTTCTTCATCAGACATAATTTCACCTCATAACATTTAATATTGAGTAAAAACAGTAATTTTTAATAAAAAATCATCAATACATCAATATCTAGATATATATTTGTTAAAAGTCCTATTTAAAACTATTGATAATTTAAGAATTTTGAATTATTTTTTTAATACTTTTATTAAAAAACATTAAAATAATTGATGCAAAAATCAATAATTCTTATAGTTTAAAATTTTTAAAAAATCCTTTTAAAAAAATAAAAAATAGTAGCCAAATAGCTACTTTAAATTATCTTTTCTTTGAAATTTTAATAGGTAAAAATCCAATTGAAATCATTGAAACTAAAATTAGCAATACAATCGGCAAACCTGTTTTTGGCAATACAATACTTGTTAAAGCCTGTACCTGTGTTAAACTCTCTAATTTTGAAACAATGGATTTTTGAAGTGAATCTTTAGTTAAAATTGGAGAATGGATATTATTTACAATATTTTCTAATTTTTTCATAGTTTTTTCACTTACAAAAACACTTGCACAATCATGATTATTGGATTTATCATAATCAAAAGTATCCGATGAAACAACAACAGTATTTTCAAATTTACCGCAATTATTTGCAACGGCATTAATAGTTAACAGAGATTTTTCACCATTAGCTAATGAACCAATAGTTAAAACATTGGTTTCATTATTGAAAATACCTTTAGTAGTCTCAAATGAAATTAACTTTAAATTAGAGTTTAATAATTCATTTACCTTAATATTTTCAGCATTATCTGGCCCATTATTTGTAATTTCAATTAAATAAGTAATTAAATCACCTAATTTAACTTCCTGTTTTGATACTGATTTTTCAATAGCTAAATCTGCAGCAGGTTTAACATTAATTGACTTTTCATAATTATTGTTAGTTAAATTATTGTCTTTTTCATTGCCTCTGACTTTAACAACATTTGTAATGTTTCCTGTTTTGACAATTTTAGAGACAATATCCAATTGCAATTCTTCACCAACATCTAAGTTGCCAATATCCCATATACCACTTACAGGATTATAAACTCCTTTAGATGGATTAGATGAAATATATTCAACAGCATTTGGAAGCAAATCATTAACCACAACACCAGTAGCTGCATTTGGCCCATTGTTTGAAACAATTATTGTCCATTTAATTAAATCATTATAATTAGGATTTGAATTGTTAATTAATTTAATAACTGACAAATCAGCTACTTTAATTACATCAACAGATTCATTATCATGATTATTTGATTCATTCCAATCATATTGTGTAGAATTGACACTGACTAAGTTTAGAATTTTCCCAGATTTATTAACTTTACAGTAAATATCCAATGTTTCATTAATCATAGGTGCTAATGAATCAATAGTCCAAATACCAGATTCAACATCATAGTTTCCTTTTGTTAAGCTAGATTTTACAAATATTAACCCTTCATCCAATAAATCTTTAACCTGAACATTAGTAGCCACATCAGGACCATTATTTGAAACAACAACTGACCATTTAATTATTTCACCAAAGTCAGGAGTCCTATTGTTCACATATTTTTTAACAAAAAGATCAACACTTGAATTAACCTCAATGCTTTTATTTGCAATATTATTAGTTAAATCATAATCATATTCATTTCCAGATACATTAGCTATATTAACAAGCTTTCCAGTTTTATTAACAAAACAGATTATTGTTAATTCCTTTGTCTGATTAGCAAGTAATTGGCCGACATTCCAAGTTCCATTAAATGATTTATCCATAGCAATTAATCCATCAGGCAAAATATCACAAACAACAACACCAGTTGCAGTATCTGGACCATTATTAGTAATCCTTAAAGTCCATTCAACTAAAGAATTAAATTTAGGATTAGTATCATTAACTAATTTTTCAATAGCCAAATCAGCGCATACATCAATATCAATAGAATTATTATCATAGTTATTACTTAAATTCCAATCATATTCATTTCCAGACACACTAGCCACATTCATTATTTTTCCAGTTTTATTAACTAACGTTACAATATCGATAGAAATAGATTTGCCACTTTCTAAAGTTCCAATATTCCATAAACCAGATTTTACATCATAATTTCCAGTACTGGAAAGATAAATCAAATCTCTAGAAAGCAGATCACAAACAATAACATCTGTAGCTTTATCAGGACCATTATTGGTAACTCTTAAAGTCCATTTAACTAAAGAATTGAATTTAGGATTAGTATCATTAACTAATTTTTCAATAGCTAAATCTGCTGATGGATTAACATTAAGACCTGCTGAATCATTATTGTTTTTTAAATTCCAATCATATTCGTTTCCAGACACACTAGCTTCATTTATAAAAGTTCCCGTTTTATTAACTAAAGTTTTTATATTAATTGTTTTAGATTCACCTATGTTAAGAGATCCAATATTTAAAATACCTGTTTTTTTATTGTATTTTTCATCATCACAGTTCAAAATAATTAAACCATCAGGAATTAAGTCTTTTAATTTAATTCCAGTTCCAATATTAGGACCATTATTTGTAATCTTTAATGTCCATATTACCACATCCCCATAATTAGCATCAATCAAATTAGAACTTTTATTTACTTGAAGATCCGCTTTAGGATAAACACTGAAATAGGTAACATTTGTAATATATTTGTAGTAAGTATCTTCAAAATGGGTTGCACTAACTTTATATTTTCCAGGCTTTAAATTTTCCAGGACATTTGAAACATAACCTTTAAAATCAGATTTTAAAGTTTTATTAAATATTACAGATCCGTCTTCATAAGTTACAGTTAATAAAACATCCATATTATATTCCCTACTGTCCTGATATAATTTTCCATTATCTACAGCTCCTAAAATAGGAGTTTCACCATTTACTTTAATTTTATCCTGTTTTGCATTATTATAAATTGCATTTGAAACAAATAAATCATTATATTTAGCTATATTATTTCCGCCAAATATAGTAGCTGAAATTTCACAATTTTCACCATAATAAATATTTTTAGCAGAAATTGGCAAAGCATAAACCCATGCTTGATTTTCTGCCATTGCATTATCTGAAATAACACAGTTTAAACCAGATTTATCATAATAAATAGCACTTCCATTTCTTGCTACATTGTTATTAAATGTATTTTTATTAATAGTAGCTGCAGAACTATTTATATAAATAGCTCCACCTAACCCGTCATCTAATTTTTTAACATCAGGAATAGCTTCATTAGCTATAAATGAAGAATCTACAACAGTTGTTTTATATCCATTAATATAAACCGCACCGCCATTTACATTAGCTATGTTCTTATTAAAATCAACGTCATCAATAGTGACTGTTTTAGCTATAATATTAACAGCACCACCATTTACTGATGCAACATTTTTATTAAATGTAGATTTTTGAATTTCAATATTTTTACCTTTTAATTGAACAGCACCACCATAAGGAGCATTATTTTGCTCAAAATTACAGTTAGCCACTTTTAAATTCATATCCATATCTATATAACCTGTACTTAATGCACCACCATAAAGTTTTGCAGAGTTGTTTATAAAAAAACAATCCTTAATATTACCTGATGCATGATAAGTTAATGCTCCACCCTGATCTGCAGAGTTATTAATAAATTTACAATTTTGATAAGTTATTCCCGCTCTAACACAACCTGCTCCACCATGAGAGTTATTTAAATTATGTGCAATGGCTTCATTGTTAATAAAATTACAATTTACAACATTAGAATAAATATTGTATTCATCACGACCAATTTGAATCGCACCACCATATGATTTATGATTAGTGATTGGTTTGACTTTATTAGATACGAAATTACAATCTCTAACCTGAGTATTATTTCCATAAACACCAATAGCTCCTGCTGCCACTTGTGCAAAGTTATTTGTAAAATTACAGTTTCTTATAATTAAATTTTCACCTTCTTCCGGATATTTACCGCTATTATCAAAAATTGAAAGTACATAAATTGCACCTCCAGCATAATCTGCATAATTATTTTCAAAAACTGAATTTTCAATAGTTACATCCCTACCAAGAATAACCATCGCACCACCATGACCTGACATCCCATTTATAAATTTTAAATTACTTATTTGGCAATTTGAACCTGTTTTTTGAATTGAAAAAATACAAGAAATATTTTTTCCATCTAAAACAGCATTTGAACCTCCTACAATCTTAATATTTTTATTTACATAAACAACAGCATCATTATTTTGGGCACTATAATATCCATTTAAATGAATTGTTCCACCATCATCTACATTATCAATTGCTTTTTGAATATCACTAAATTTACCTCCATTTACAGTTATTTCACTACCCTGTACTATGTCATTTTGAGAATTTTCTAAATTATCTTTGGATACACTTACTTCCTGAGCTTCTAAAGTTTCATTTAAATCAGCACTAAAAGCTGTGCCTAAAGTTGCTAAAAATAAAACTAATAAAAGCATAGAAATAAGAAAATTCTTTTGTTTGCTTTTAAACATTATAAATCTCCTATTTTGAGGACATTTTTAACTACCATTAATTAACCTAAATTAGCTATTAATTAGCAATTAAACTTTTTATTTTAGTATAAAACTTGAAAATAACAATTCTTAAATATGAAATTTGAAAATAAATCGTAAATTAATATTTAACTATCAAATTAGCTAACTAAAACCAAATATTTTAAAATTAAATACTTAGCTATAATCTACAAATTTATTTCAACTTGATACAAGCAATGTTATTTTTCAAAATAACTACAATATAGAACTTAAAATAAAAGATAATCGTTTTAAATCCTCAAAAATCTTATTAAACTTTAAATTATTTAAATTTTTTCTAATAAATGAATAAAAATTAATAAAATCAAAAAATAATCCATTTAAACAATAATTTAATATTATACTATAAAAAAATTATTATAGCATAAAAATTGAAATAAAATTATGAAAAAACAAATTGCAATTATCCTATTAGCTATTTTATTATTAGCTAGTGTAATTCAAGATGTATCTGCAACTACCACTGTTTTTCTAACATCCGATAACATAATGGGTACAAATGATGATGTAGGAATGCTTAATTCCATAAAAACCTATATTGAAGAAATCAGCAATGGAGAAATTAATGTAATTGTAGATAGTCAGTCTCCAGGACCTGGAGAAGGAACAAGAGCTATTGAAGCTGATTCAAATGTTAGTGTAGTGTTTGCTGCTGTAGACCCAGGTAATTTTTTAGTTTTAAATAAATATTCCACAGCCACTACAGACAAACAGATAATATTTGTCAATACTGGAGATTATGATTTAGATACTGCAGAATCCTTAAGAAGAGCATGGGACGATAACTACTCAAAAACAATTTTTGCAGGAATTAATAACCCCGGAACATTTCTTAATGATGGAGGAATCAGCTATATCCAGCCATTGAAAGAATATCCTGATGCAGGTTCTGACGGCATTATAAATCAGAATAATGATGATGTAAACAAATATATTGCCAGAGAGATTGTTAATAATATAAATAACTACAACAGCACCAAACATTATGACAATAATTTAGTAATAACTCATAAATTAGCTCCTTCAAATATGGCTCATGCTAGTCAAAGCCTTTTAGAAAGCAACGACAATGAAATGAATGGAACTTACAACTCTTATTCAGCCCCACAACTGTTATATTTAACCAGTACTTATTTAAATGGAAACGGATTAGAAAATCCTGGAGATTATAAAGCTCCAGATTCTCCATTGAAATACTCCATTTTAACCAAGGATTCCTATTCAATTTATGATTATATAAAAATGGGTGGAATTGTTAAAAATTACATGGATGAAAACGGACAGGCTCCAGATTACATAAATTACGAAGGTGCCTACATTAGCTATTATGATTTACAATATAATTTTGCTAAAATAACTGCAAATCATACTGACGGATCACATATGGATTTTGATAGAGAATACCATTTTGATAAAGTTAATGACAGCATTTTATTAACTATATTGCCAATTGTATTGATTATTTTAGTTATTATGTTTATTTATATGATTTTTAAAAGGTTATTACGCAGATAAAATTAAATTAACCTTTTTTATTTTTTTATTTTGAAATTAAAAATGTTGTAATTTCCAATTATTGTTATGACAATTGTTGTCACACCAACTGTTTTATATAGTATGAAAGTATAATATTAAAACTGTAAATTTTCAAAATAAAATTTATAAAATGATTTTTATGAAATGTGACATTGACTTGTTTAAAAACGATGATATTAAATTTATTACATTTATTTCCATAATACACAGACAATATATGATATATTTAAATAATTATCTTAAAAAAGAAGGAATAACCGCATCACATGCACCTATACTTAGCTATTTATTATACAAAGACATATCCTGTCAAGAAGAAATTGGAAATCATTTTAAAATAGATAAAGGAAGTATAGCTAGATCAATACAAAAACTACAAGAAAAACAATTTATTAACAAGGAAATAGATGAAAACAACAGAAGAAAATACCAATTGTCTTTAACTGAAAAAGGCAGAGCAGTTGCTTTAAAAATCATGGATTTAAATAATGAATGGGAAAACCAAATATATTCAACCTGCAATACTGATGAAAAGCAGATAGTTGAACTAATGAGGAAAATAACCATATCATCAATAAACATTCAAAAAAACACACAAAAGGAGGAAAAAAATGGCTGATATGACCAAAGGAAAACATGCAAATATTGAATTAATAACTGGAGACCCTAAAAAAGCTATCAATAAATTAGCTTGGCCTATGATGCTATCAATGCTTCTTATAATGCTTTATAATTTAGCAGATAGTGTATGGGTATCAGGACTTGGAGCAGATGCTCTAGCAGCACTAGGTTTTATAACACCACTATTTATGATTATTATCGGACTTGGAAACGGAATAGGTGCCGGTGCAAACTCATTAATCGCAAGAGCATTTGGGGCTAAAAAAGACGAATTAGCAAATAATGCTGCATTGCACTCTGTTGTATTAACTGTAATCATAGGAATTGTAATACCAATAATATTACTTCCGTTAATACCTGAAATAGTTGTAATTATGGGTGGAGCCAGCGTTACAGAATTATGTATGGATTACAGTAAAGTTACATTTGGATTATTAATTGTATTTTTATTCTCCTCAGTACTTTCATCAATATTAAGGTCTGAAGGAGATGTAAACAGAGCTACAATCGCAATAGCTATTACTGCAGTATTAAATATAATTATAGATCCGATTTTCATATATTATTTAAATATGGGAATAGCAGGGGCTGCATGGGCAACAGTAATCTCTGCAGGAATTTCCTGTATTGTAATGGCTTACTGGATATGGGTTAAAAAAGACACCTACATGAATCTAAGCTTTGATCAATTCAAAAAAAGCAAAGGAATCGTAGTTGAAATTATGAAAGTAGCTATACCTTCCACTGCAGAGCAATTAATTATGTCCGGACTTACAATGGCAATAAATGCAATGCTGGTTATAGTTTCAACAACAACTGCAGTAGCAGTATATACTGCAAGTATGAGAATTGTATCAATGGCAATGATTCCATTAATGGGAATAGCTACTGCACTTTTAACAGTAGCTGGAGCGGCATACGGTGCCCGTAACTATGAAAAATTAAAAACCAGTTTCACATACAGTATCAAATTCGGATTGGTAATTTCATTGATTTTAGGAGCTCTAACATTTATCTTTGCACCGCAAATCGCATTGCTGTTCTCATATTCTGCAGCAACAGCATATCTTACACCTCAAATTGCATTTGCACTTAGAATATTCTGTTTATTCTTAATATTCGTACCGTTCGGTATTGCAGGATCATTTGTATTCCAGGGAGTTGGAAAAGGAACATCTTCATTACTAATAACTATCATAAGGTCATTATTTGCTGAAGTAGTCTTTGCATACTTGTTTGGAATAGTTCTAGGTTACGGAGAAATGGGTATTTTTGCAGGAGTAATTATTGGAAGCTTTATCGGTTCCATGTTTGGTTACAGCTGGGCCAGATTATTCATTAAAAAACTTAAAATTAAATTTGGTCATGCCGACTAAATTTAATTCTTTTTCTTATTTTAAAAATTTATAAAACATACATACATCTATTTTCAGTTAAATTAACCTACATTAATATTCTTAAAATCATTTCATCACATGTTCCCATTATACTTAAGTAATATTCAACTCCAACACCAACTTTCAAATACAAATCATCACTTATTTATTATTTAATATTTGAATAACTCCCCAATTAACCCCATCTTCCATAAAAGAACTAATAAAAATAAAATATACAATGATTCAACAGCAAATATAAGAGTACTTTCCCATGAACCTAAATGTCCCCTAAAATCCTTTTCAGCACGAAGACAATTCTCATAAATCCCTGAAAAAATCCCTAATACCATACCAAAAATTACTAAAGCACAAAGAAACATGAACTTTGAAAACCCATAATAAAAAACCAAAACACATGCTCCAACAATCAAAAAAATAAATGAAAGACTATTGAAAACATAATACCTAAACATGATATTTTTAACTCTTTCCTGATAACTTAAAGAACGCCTTCTAGAAACTAAAATCCTAAAAAAATCCCTAAAATTCATAAAATACACACCCCACAACAATACACCTAAAAACAAATACTAAAACTCACACAAAAAATATAAAACTTATCTCCCATAATTTAACTTCATCATCACAATAATAAAAATAAACAATAAAACGTAAATTATATAAACAACTGAAATAAGTTTATCCATTTTGTTTAAATATTCTCCAAAACCACATTTGTTACAGATATCCTCATTATATGTATCTGAAATTATCAAAAATATTATGCCAAAAGTTATTAAAGCAAAATCAAGTATAAACTTTGAGGAATCATTATAAAAAATCAACACACAAATACTGGCAATCAAAAAAATAAACGAAACCCCCGCAAAAACAAAAAATTTAAATATAATATTCATATGTTTTTCAGGATAACTTAAAGAATCACGATTAGAAATTAAAATCCTAAAAAAATCCTTAAAATCCACTTAATTCCCCCCCCCAAGAACATAATAATTGAATAATATTATATTTAATACACCAAATATAAATATTCTAAACAATATTTCAGAATAACCCCATGACCTAAAAAAATAATAAAAATGAAATATAGCTATTTTTAAACAAAAACTCATAAACTTATATGAAAAATAAAAATCAATTTTTCTTTTTACAGCAAATAATAATTTAAAATTTAAATAATATCATCCAAATAAATAATAGTTAAGGTGAATATATGAAGATAGTAGTAGCAATTGGAGGATCAATTTTATTAAAAGAATATGACTGTAAAAAATTCCATGAATATAGTGAAATATTAAAATCATTAGCTAGCGAACATGAAATATTCGTTGTTGTAGGTGGAGGAAAACCTGCTAGAGAATATATCGGAGTTGTTCGTGAACTTGGAGCTGGTGAAGCTCAGTGCGATGATATTGGAATTGAAGTTACAAGAATTAATGCTAAATTGTTATTATCTGCACTTGGAGATGCTGCTTATCAGAAAGTGCCCCATAACTTCCAGGAAGCTTTAGAATATTCAGCTACCGGAAAAATAATTGTAATGGGTGGAACAGAACCTGCACACAGTACAGATGCAGTTTCCGCTATTTTAGCAGAATACATCCATGCAGATAAACTTATTAACTTAACCTCTGTTGACGGAATGTATGACAAAGATCCAAACAAGTACGAAGATGCTAAGCTAATTAAAGAAATTACAGCTAGTGAAATGATAGAATTCATCAGCGGAAAAGACACCAAGGCCGGAACCTATGAATTCTTTGATATGACTGCAATTCAAATGATTAAACGATCATCTCTTGAAACTGTAATAGCTAACGGTTATGATTCTGAAAACTTAATTAAAGCTATTAATGGTGAGGAAGTAGGAACCAAAGTTATCAGCAAATAAACAGGTGATTAAGTGGAAAATCTTATTGATATTGGTCTTAATTTAATGCATCCTTCTTTTAGAAAAAATAGAGAAAGTATAATTGAAGATGCCATTGATGAAGGTGTTTCCAAATTCATAATTACTGGAACCAATGTCAAAGCAAGTCAGATAGCTTGTGAATATGCATCTAATTATCCCGGAACTTTATACTCAACTTCCGGCGTTCATCCTCATGATGCAAAAACATGTGATGATAATACTCTTTCAGAACTGGAAAAAATAGCTGAAAATGATTGTGTTATAGCTATTGGAGAATGCGGTCTTGATTATAACCGTGATTTTTCTCCAAGAGATGTTCAAAGAAAATGGTTTGAAAAGCAGGTAGAATTAGCTGAAAATTTGGATATGCCTTTATTTTTACATGAAAGAGAGGCTCACAAAGATTTATATGATATTTTAAAAAAACATGAAGATGTTTGTGAAAAATCAGTAGTTCACTGTTTTACAGGAACCAAACAGGAAGCTCAAAATTATATCGATTTAGGATGCTGCATTGGTGTTACCGGATGGATTTGTGATATGAAAAGAGGTGGTGACTTACAAGATGCTGTAAGTGTAATTCCAACCAACAAATTAATGATAGAAACAGATGCTCCATTTTTAATACCTAAAAACTTTGATAAAAAACCTAAAAGTAATAAAAATGAACCCAAATATTTGCCTCATATATTAAAAACAATTGCTCATTATAAAAACGATTATGATGTAGAAAAACTTGCAAAAGAAGTTACAAAAACTACTAAAGACTTTTTTAAAATATAAAAATATGGTGATAATATGGCTGTAGAACCACATAAACATTGTCCAATTTGCGGAACCCCAATACCTTTAAACGAACTTGTATGCTCTCCAGACTGTCAAAAAGTTTGGGATCAAAGACTTAATCAACAAAAGAAAAGCAGATATATGTTAACTGGAGTTATCATTCTTTTCTTAGCCATTTGGGCAGTAATGACTTTCATGAAATAAGTGATGAAAATGATATTGACATCTGCAAACACACTGGAAAATAAGGAAATTGTTGAATATAAAGGTTTAGTAACTGGAGAATCCTTAATCGGTGCTAACATTTATAAAGATTTATTTTCCGGTGTTCGGGATGTTGTAGGTGGAAGAACCTCAAGATATGAAGAAGAAATCCAAAAAGCACGTGATATTGCACTGAACAGTATGGAAGAAAAAGCCGAATATTTAGGTGCAAATGCTATTATCGGATTGAAAATTTCTTACGATAACTTAGGCGGCACTATGGGAAATACAATTCTTGTAACAGCTTATGGTACTGCTATAAAATACGAATAATATGAATCTTAAAGAAAGAATAGAAAATGTGGAAAACTTAAAAGAAGCTATTATCTGCATTTCTTTTGGAACATTTGTTGGTATTTTAACTTATTATATTTTTTTATACTTCCATATTGATATTTATGGATGGAATTTTGGACTTATTTTTGCTCCATTAGCTGCAGGATATGCTGAAACCATCTTGGCTAAACGAATAATTGGCGAAGATATTGGAGCCATCAGTGCATTTATTTTATTTCTTGTAACTGTAGTTTACGGTTTTATTATAGCCAATCCTACACTTGGAGTAAATGTAATCACTTTCGGATCAATAATTGTAATTTTACAGGCAGCTCTTCCTACACTTATTAACTATTTCTTTTTAGTTGTTATAATTGGAATAATCTCCTATTTCTTTGGGACATTTAAAAAAATTACAGATTATACCTATTCCAAATTATCCGACATATATTATAAAATAACCGGGAAGCAAAAACCTATAAGAACTATTGATGCTGAAGTTGTTGAAAATGAACTGGAAAGCAATAAACAAATCAATGATTTGGATTTTATATTCATAACCAGCTCACATCCAATCAATAAAAAAATAGAAATTATAGGCCATTTCCATGAAACAGTATTTTTGGAAAGAAATAAAAAATTAATCCATGTTAATCCTGAAAAATATGAAAAAGATACTTTAAAAATGCTTAAAAAAGCTAAAGACAGTGTCCTAATCCAAATAGCTAATGAAATTAAAGCTCATGGCGGAAATGGAATTCTGGATTTGAAAATAGAATATGGTTTAATTGGTTTAGGTGGAGACAGCTTCCAAATTACTGCAATGGGAATGGGAGTTAAATTTAAGGATTAAGGAAGCAAACCCAACATTTTAAGTGAAATATATAAAACCACTAAACCAAATATTTGTTTTAATCTTTTTTCAGGAACCTTATGAGCTATTTTTGCACCATAATAAGCTAAAGGTACTGAAAACATTGCGATAACTGCAAAATTAACTAAACTTACATATCCTAATGAATACGGAAACGGATTAACTCCCCAGCCAGATATTATATATGATACGGTTCCTCCAATAGCTGTTAGGCTAATAAATACTGATGAAATTCCAATAGCTTCAATCATTGAAAATCCGAATATTGCAGTTAAAATCAGAATTATAAACACCCCGCCACCAACACCTAAAAGACCTGAAGAAATTCCAACCAATACACCTACAACAGCTATGTTTATTAAATTAAATTTGGCTCTGACTTTTGAAGTGTTTTTATTGGCAGATATTAAGTTACGAATAGCTATAAATAACAATAAACATCCAAATATAATTTTTAATATTTGTGTCGGCAGCATTGATGCAATTATACCTCCCAATACACCTCCAACAATACCAAATAACCCTAACCTTATTCCAGGTTTTAAAATATTGTCCATAACTTTTAAATGTCTATATGCACCACTTGATGCTGTTGGAATAATAATAGACAAGCTGGTTCCAAGAGATATTAACATGGCAAGTGACGGGTCAACACCAAGATATTCCAGTAAAAAATACTGAAACGGAACAATTAAAAATCCTCCACCAACACCTAAAAGACCAGATGCAAAACCTGCAACAATCCCTATTAAAATCAAACCAATGAAATATTCTAATGTAAATATCATAAAAACACGTATTTAGTAAATCTTTTAAATCATTAAAAACTTAAATTAATTTTAATGAAAAGGAATAATATTATATTAGCAGGATTCATATTTATATTATTTGCAGGCGTACTTTTTATAACAGACATCTTCAATCCAATAGTAAGACCTCTAACTCGCATATTTTTAATGGGTTCTTCTAAAGGAAAAGATATTTTATTCTTTGGACTTTTCGGACTGTTTTTAATTTTAAGTCAAACATTCACCTTAAAAAATAAAGATATTGACTCTGACAGATACTTAAAAATAGCTATTTGTGTAGGTGGCCTTTTATTAATTTCAGGAATCCTTGTGGAAGTTCTCTTTAGACAGTCTTTAGGAATTCCATTAAATGTAACTTTTATGAGTGAAAGTTCACAGGCAGCAAGTACCAGTATTTTACATACCCACTTACTTAAATCCATTTTTGGAGAAGTTATAACTTCACTAATCGGGCCATTTATCAGCAGCGGAATCAATACAGGAGTCGGATTATATACCTATGTTCCAAATATAGCTAAAATAGTAATCATATTATTCCCAATCCTATTCATACTTGAAATATTGGCTAATCAAAAACGTTTAGCTCCAACTACAATCCTTTTAAGTTTTTTTTCAACCTGCTTACTTATTGGAGCATTAGACGGAGGAATGTTTTCTACACCTTCAATGTTAGGTATTTGCGGACTTTTTCTAATTTATAGAAACCATTATTATTTTGATTATTATATTGGAGGAGTTCTTTTAAAAAATAAGAAAATATTAACTGAATCCGAAAAAGAATATCCTCATTACAAAAATATTAAATTAAGCAAAGTAAAATTTTATCTTCACAGACTGTTACCTTATATCATAACTGTTCTTTTTATAACTTTAAGAATTTCAATAGCTATTTTTGGAGCAAATAATGAATATTACACACTTGAAGTTGTAAATCCTGCAGACAATATTGAATTAAATGATTTTCCAATAGAAAGTATTCAACACAGCGAAAATAAAACAGTTTATACTCTTGATTCAAGTTATAATGAATTAAATTTAATTAAAGATTTAAAAATACCCTTAAACAACAAATGTGAGTACTATACAATCTCCTGGAACATTTATTCATATATTTAATAAAAACTTATAAGTTTTAAAAATTAATATTAACATATGATTTTAAGCCTTATTATACCTACATATAATGAAGAAGAATACCTTCCAGTACTTCTGGAAAGTATTAAACAGCAGGATTTTAGTGATTATGAAATAATTGTTGCTGATGCTGACTCTAAAGACAATACTGTAAAAATAGCTGAAGAATACGGATGTATTGTTGTTGAAGGAGGCATGCCTGCAGTAGGTAGAAATAATGGTGCGAAAGTAGCTAAAGGCGATTACTTACTATTTTTAGACTCTGATTTAAAACTTACTGAAGATTATCTTGCAAAAGTTATCTATGAATTTAAAATGGAACGATTAGGTATTGCAATTACACAAATGAAACCCCTTTCTAAAAAAACAGAAGATAAACTTTTACATGATTTGGCTAATTTATTTATGATCAGCGTTGAAAAAATAAAGCCACATGGTGCCGGATGTTATGGCATAATAGCTAAAAGAGAATTACATGAACGCTGCGGTGGATTTAATGAAGAATTAACTTTTGGTGAAGATACTGAATACATTGAAAGATTAGCTAAAAAAGAAAGATTTAAAGTACTGAGAAATGCTAAAATTGGAGTTTCTACAAGAAGGCTTGAAGAAGAGGGGCTGGCAACACTAGCTAAGCAATACGGTAAAAGTACTGTAAATGACTTTTTAGGCATTAGAACAGAAGCTTCAGATTTGAATTATGGTTTTGATCATGGAAAAGAATATGTAAGCAAACATAAATTAGATAAAATTGCTCTGGAATCTGAAAAATTAGACCAATTAAAAAACAGTTATGATGAATCCAAACAAAAAATAAACACTGCAAAAGTCTATCTTAAAAAAGTCAAAAAAACAAAAATCAGGGATAAAAAAGTAATCTTTTATTGTATCTGTGGAGAGGGAATGGGTCATGCTATTCGCAGCAGCGTAATAATCGACCATATAAAAGACAAATATGACGTTTACATTTTCAGCAGTGACCGTGCTTACAAATATTTAAATGAAAAATTTGACAATGTCTATAAAATCGGCGGATTCAACACCGTTTATATAAATAACAAAGTCAACAATACAAAAACATTAATCAACGCTCTCAAACGTAACCCTCTAAACATTAAAGAAGGATATGAAGAATTATATAAAAAAGCAAGAAAATTATCTCCCGACGTTATTGTTACCGATTTTGAAATCTATGCTACAATGGTTTCCAAACTTCTCAGCATCCCATTAATAAGTCTTGATAATATTCATATGATTACCCAAACTGCAATTGATTATCCCCCAAAGCATCAGGGAGAAATGCTAAAAGCAAAAGGCGTAATAAAGTCATATGTAATAAAACCGAAAATACATATTTTAACCAGCTTCTTTTATCCGAAAATCAAACCTAAAAAAAGGGCAGTGCTCTATCCACCAGTGATTCGTGAAGATATCTTAAAACTGAAACCTACAATTGAAGATCACATTATTGTTTATCAAACAAGTAAAGAAAGTGTGAAACTGGTTGAACAATTAAAATCTTTAAATGAAAAATTTATTGTATACGGATTTAATAAAGATGAAGTAGATGAAAATTTAACCTACAAACTATTTAACGAAAATGAATTCTACAATGATTTAGCTAGTGCAAAGGCAGTAATATGTAATGGTGGATTTACATTTATATCAGAAGCCATATCTCTTAAAAAACCAATATACAGCGTTCCAGCTATTGGAAACTTTGAACAAACATTAAACGGATTTTATGTTCAGAAATTAGGCTATGGTGAATATCATGAAGAGATGAGTCCTAAAAAAGTGGAAAAATTCTTAAAAAGGCTCCCTAAATATCAGGAAAAACTAGCTAAAGTTAAAAAAACAAATAACGATGGAATTGTTAACGAATTAATATATCGTATTGAAAAATATAGTAAAAAAAGTTAAAATGGAGTGTTTATAAAGTTACACCCATTTCAAGTTGTTCTGTTAATTCTTTATACCTGTTTCTTATAGTTACTTCAGTAACACCTGCAATATCTGCTACATCTCTTTGAGTTTTTCTTTCACCTAATAAAACAGATGCAATATACAATGCAGCCGCAGCTACACCAGTTGGCCCTCTACCAGAAGTTAAACCTTTTTCCATTGCTTTTTCAATAATTTCAATAGCTCTGGATTGTGCTTCACCAGATAAACCTAATTCACTAGCAAATCTAGGCACATAATCTACTGGAGAAGTTGGCGGTAATTTAATGTTTAATTCTCTTGTAAGGAACCTATAAGTCCTACCTACTTCTTTTTTAGTAACTCTTGAAACTTCAGCTATTTCATCTAAAGTACGGGGAACATTACAACGTCTACAAGCAGCATATAAAGAAGCAGCAACTACTCCTTCAATACTTCTTCCACGAATAAGTTTGTTATCTACTGCACTTCTGTATACTACAGATGCAGCTTCCCTCACACTTCTTGGAAGACCTAATCTTGAAGAATCTCTGTCTAACTCACTTAATGCAAATGCCAAGTTACGTTCTGTAGCACCAGAAATCCTAATTTTTCTTTGCCATTTCCTTAATCTATACCATTGTGCCCTATTTCTTGCAGGAATATCGCGACCATAAATGTCTTTATTCCTCCAATCAATCATAGTACTTAAACCTTTATCGTGAATGGTGTAAGTGATTGGAGCTCCAACCCTAGTACGTTTATCTCTTTGTTCGTGATCAAAAGCCCTCCATTCAGGACCCATATCCACAAGATTTTCATCAATAACTAATCCACAGTGAGCACAAACTACTTCTGCTCTTTCATAATCACCAATTAATTCTGTGGAACCACATTCTGGACATACAGTCTGTTTATCTTTATCATAGACATCACCTTGCATGATTTCTTTTTCTGTTCTTTTATGTCCAACCTTTTTAGGGATTTCGTTTACTTTTTGTTTCGTGTTTTCACCCTCCTCTTCCTAGGTTTCTTAGATTTTGGTCTTGATACAAATAGTTTTTCGCCATAGTTTCTCTTGATTTTATCTAAATTAACAGATTTAAATAATTTAATTGAAACGTATGGATTTTTAGTAGGTCCAAAAACATAGCTAACCTTGCCTATTTTAGTTTTATCGCTATTAAAAACAATGCCACCAGGACTAGGTGTTTTAGATGATCTAGCTATTAATTTTCCAGAATTTGCAATATGCAAACTATTTCCTAAAACTTTCATAAAAAATCAATCATAAAATAATCTGTATCAATTACTAAATATGAATGCCATACTATATAAATGTACCGATATATTTATATATCAATAAATTTTGCTATTTAAATGTTTTACTATTTAATTGTCCTAAACACTATTTTAACCCAGCTGCTTGAGACAAAGTTTTGCCATTATTGATAGCATCAATAATACCTAATTCTTTTATTTTAATAGCCAACGTTTGATTCATGACCTTTTTAAACAAAGATTGAGGAATGATAACCACTCCTGTTTCATCACCATAGAAAAAATCACCTGGCCGAATAGTCATATCCCCAACAGAAACATCTACATTAATTTTGCCTAAACCTAAAGCACTACCTGCATTTGGAGCATAATCACAGGCAAAAATAGGATAATCCATATAATAAAGAGCATCCAAATCCCTGACAGATCCGTAAATTATAGTTGCTTTAACACCATTAGCTTTAGCGCAAGTAGAAGCTAATTCTCCCCACACAGACATATCAGAATTATTGGTTTTGATAAATAATACATCACCATCATTAGCTTCATCAATAGCCAATGCAGAAGTTCCCCAATCATCACTATTAGTTTTACAAGTAGTAATTCTACCCCAAACCTTTAATTTATTAATAGGTTTTAACTCTCTGATAACACCTGATCTTCTTGAAATTTCATTATATGCATCAGAAATTTGGCAGGTAGAAACACAATCAAGTAAAGACATCAAGTTAATATAATTCTTATAATTTTTTTTATTGAAAACTAAATCATCAATAGATATTTCGCTTAAATCTATATCTTCCACATCAATTTTTTTATTTAAGTCTTTTTTATGGTGTAATAAATCACTTGGTGTTATTGACATCAAATCACTTCTCTTAATTAAATTATTATAATATAATATGTAAAAACCAATTAAAAAAGATTTTTCAAAAATTTTGACATGACTAACTAATTATATATATTAGTATTTTCAAAATATTTAATGAAGTATAAAAAATACTCACAATTATACTTAAAGAGTTTATTTACATTCATTATTACAACTTAATTATTATTCAATTTAAAAACAAAACAGGAGCAATTAATATTACTAACTAAATATAATCTTAAAAAATAAAGAAAAATGGCGATTATAAGCTATAAATGAAATTAGTAATATGCTCAGTAGATTTTAACTCTTTTTAGTGTATGGAAGATATTTTAATTAAAAGATATCAGATATGTTTATCAATGATTATTTCTTAAAATACCCAATTTTTAGAAAGATGAAAAAATAAGCCAATAAAAATAAAAGGAGGCTTAAGAATGGGAAAAGGAGAAGAATTAACTACAACAAAATACTTAATTCATGCACAAATTAATGCAAATGGGATTGTAGAAAAACCAGATGTAGTCGGTGCAGTATTTGGACAAACAGAAGGATTATTAAGTAATGATTTAGATTTAAGAGAACTTCAAAGAACTGGAAGAATTGGTAGAATCCAAGTAATGATTCATTCCAATGGTGGAAGAGCTAAAGGAGAAATTGTAATCCCATCTAGCTTAGACAGAGTTGAAACTGCCATTCTTGCAGCATCACTTGAAACAATTAATCGTGTTGGACCCTGTGAAGCAGAAATTCACACAGTTAAAGTGGAAGATGTAAGAGCTGTTAAAAGAGAACAAGTTGTAAATCGTGCAAAAGAAATCTACAAAAACATGATTGAAAGTGCTAGTCCAGCTAGTATGAGAATGATTGAAGAAGTAAGAGAAGCAATGCGTGTTCATGAAATCTCAGAATATGGTGAAGACAGATTACCTGCAGGTCCAAGCATACACACTTCTGATGCAATTATCGTAGTGGAAGGTCGTAGCGATGTATTGAATTTACTTAAATATGGTATCAAAAATACTGTAGCTGTTGAAGGAGTTAGTGTCCCACAATCTATAGGGAATTTAAGTAAAAAAAGAACAACAACTGCATTTGTAGATGGTGATCGTGGCGGAGAACTTATTTTAAAAGAGCTTTTACAAATAGGAGATGTTGATTATATTACTCGTGCTCCTAAAGGTAAAGAAGTTGAAGACCTTGAAAAAGACGAAGTATTAATCGCTCTAAGAGATAAAGTTCCTACAGCACAATTTTTAGCTAATCACAATATATTAAGTGAATCTAACAACAAAACCACTTCTAAAAAACATAACAACAAACACAATAATAAACATTCAAATAATAAACAACAATACGAACCTAAAGTTAAAGAAGTGGAAATTGAAGAAATTCCAGTTGAAGATGATGAAACAAAATTAATGAAAGATATGTTAAAAGAATTTGAAGGTAGTGGCTGTGGAGCTATCTTAGATGAAGCTTTAAACATGACACAGGAAGTAGAAGTCGAAAACATTTATGAAGAAATTAAAAATATAGAAAATACTGCTGATACTGTTATTTTTGATGGAATTATAAGTCAAAGACTTGTTGATGTTGCTTCATTAAAAGGAATAAAAAGATTAGTTGCATTTAAATCCATGAACATAGTTAAAAAACCAGGTGACTTAAAAATAATAACTATGGATTAATAAGGTGTCCTAATGGAAACATATGATTTTAAAAATGAAATTATAGACAAAAACGGGAATAAAATCAATATTCTCGACGTTTATAATTTTAATAAAATAAAAGAAAATTATATAACTTCTTTAAAAGACAATAATTATTCACAAAACACTATTAAAACCTATTCATCAATAATACATAAGTTTACCACTTACTTAAAAAATCAAATAGCTATTTATAATGAAAAAGAATTCATAAAATTCTTTAACGGTTATATAATCCATTTAAAACAAGTGAAAAATGTTAGTCAAAATTACATATACTTAGTTACAGTAGTTATTAAAAAATTCCTTGAATTTAACAATATCCATTTTTTAGATTCAATTGCAATTCCAAAAAGAACTAAACCTTCACCAAATTTTTTAACGCAAAAAGAAGTAAAACAACTATTAGACAGCATTACGTGGGATGAAAATTCGGATTCTGATTTTCGTGTCATTACTAAAATACGCGATAAATTAATAGTAACATTATTATATTCTTCTGGACTGCGTGTTTCTGAACTTATAAACCTAACTATAGATGATGTGAATTTTGAAGAAAAACAATTATCCATTGTAAGTAGAAACAATAGCCGCGTTATTTTACTTGATAAATCATCCAACCAGTTAATACAAAAATATTTAAAAAAAAGAACTCAAAAAAGCAAGTATTTAGTAGTTAATAAAAGTGGAAATCAGTTAACTCCAAGATATGTTCAGCTAATGATAAAAAAATATGGAAATGAAAGCGGAATCAAAAAGAAAATAACCCCACACATTTTACGTCATTCCTATGCAACACATTTACTTGAACAAGGAGTAAATATCAAAATAATCCAGGAAATACTTGGACACAGCAATTTATCTACAACCCAAATTTACAATCAACATATCAATAACTAATTATCTATTTTTTATATAAACAATTGTACAAAAAATTAAATAGTAAAAATGATAAATATATTAAAGTATTATGATTTAAAAATCAGGGAGAAAATACTATGAATATGAATAATTATTATACTGCTAGAAAAAGCATATTCCAGGGAATACGTGAATCTAGTACTCTTGCTAAAATATTAATGTCATTTTTAATGGCTTGTTTTACAGGTTTAATGGCTCAAATTATTATTCCACTCCCATGGACTCCAGTACCAATAACTGCACAAACATTTGCAGTATTATGCTCTGGATTAATACTTGGTAAAAGATATGGATGTTTAAGCCAAGTTTTATACATTGTTCTTGGTGTAGCTTGTGTACCATGGTTTGCTAATATGAGTGGTGGAATAGATGTACTTCTTGGATCCAATTGCGGATACTTTATAGGATTTATTCTTGCATCTTACTTTATTGGTGCTATAACTGACAAATATGCAGATGCACGTAACTTCACTAAAATGGCAACAGTTATTGGAATAGCTAACTTCGCAATAATTTACATTCCAGGACTTGCTGGATTAGCTCTATGGGCTTATATGACTCAAGGTGCAATGCTCTCAATTTCTGAATTGTTAATTATGGGGCTTGTTCCGTTTATTGCTGGAGATATTGTAAAAATATTAAGTGCAGCATCTGTATCTAAAGTATTTTTACCAAAAGAATAAATAAGGTTTTTTAACCTTTTCTTTTTTTATTTATTGATATTATGAAACTTACATTAAGAGGACATCACTTATTATGTCTTCAGGGATTTCAGGGTTATGGATATGATGATAAATTTGTTAAAAATATGAGTTATATCAACAACCTAAGAAAATCTGAAAATACAACTGTTTCTATTACAAATAAAGCTGATGATATCTGCAGATGCTGTCCAAATTTAAAAAATAATCTTTGCGGAAATGAAAAACAGAATGCAGAAATCATAAAGATGGATAATGAAATCCTATCAAAAATAGATAATAGCAAAGAATATGATGCATTAAAGTTATTTAATGAAACTAAACATATTTTTAACAGCAAAAATAGTGTCAAGGATGTATGTGAAGACTGTTGTTGGCATGAAAAATGTTTATTTTATAAAAATTTAGAATAAATCGATATATTTATATACTACTTATCAAATAAATATAGAATGTTGTACTACTAGTACGAACAAATGTATAGTCCCGTAGGGTAGTGGTAATCCTTCTAGGCTTTGGACCCGGAGACGGCGGTTCGACTCCGCTCGGGACTATTTTTAAAAAACTTTTTTTACCTGATATTCTATGGAAAAATTACTTCTTATCGGAATAAATACTCGTAGTATGATTGAAAGTGGATTAAAATTAAATTATACTATTTATTCAACTAGCTATTTTTCAACATCTGATGTTCCGTCAATTGAAAACCAGAAAATAATATTGGATGAAAGTATTAATCCTGACTGCGGTGTTTTTGAAGATAAATTCAGCAGCGAAAATATTTTAAATGTTTCCAAAGACTATCTTGATGAGGTAGATTATATTATTCCGATTTCAGGAATTTCACCAAATGATTTTGAAAAAAAACATCAAAAAAAGATTCTGGGAAATAAAGACATCAGCAAAGTTGAAGACAAATACCGATTTTATAAAGAAATCAGAAACGAATTTTTAACTCCTGAAACTTTTTATGTGAATGATGTAGATGAAGCTGTTGAAATTCAAAAAAATAATCCTGAAGTTCAATATATTGCAAAACCACTTAAAGGATCAGGAGGATATAACACAAACTTATTAAATAATCAATCACAACTTCAATTAAACTGTGATGAAAAACTGATTGTTCAGGAATATATTGAAGGTATAAATTTAAGTTCCTCAGTATTGGCCAGTGAAAATGAAGCTGAAAACATTGTAAATTCAAGACTGCTAACCCAGCATGACTTTGAAAAAAACAGCCAGTTCAAATATGTTGGAAATATTCTTCCATTAACTGAAAAATCAATATTGGCACCTGTAAAAAATACTGATGCAATAAACAGAGAAATGGCAGATACTTCTGAAAAACTAATCCGAAAATTTGAATTAATCGGATCAAATGGTGTAGATTTTATTTTAAATAAAAACGGATTATATGTAATTGAAATAAATCCCAGAATTCAGGGAACATTTGAATGTGTCCAGCAAGCTTTAGGAATCAATATGCTTGAAGCACATATCAAAGCCTGCCAAAATGAAATAATAGCTATTGACAAAGCGAAATATTACAGCTATAAAAAAATAATATACTCCCCCAAAACAGTAAAGTATGAAAAAATAGATTTAAACAACCTTTATGATATGCCTCATCTCGGATCAATTACACAAAAAGATGAGCCGTTACTTACAATAATAGATAAAGATAAAGATTTTGATAAGTTATATGAAAAAGTAGAATCATCTAGCCAAACTGTAAATAAGCTAGCTAATAACTCCCAATAAGTATAAAATAAATATAATTGTACCTATAGTTATCATAAACGTTACTATTATCATAGATCTAGTTAACCAGATAAATAATTTCGCCTTATTGTCAGGGTCCTTTAAAAATTGGTCTATAGGGTTACGTTGCATAAATACACCTCTTTCTAGAATTTTCCAGTAAATAAAAATTTTTACAATAACTGATAAAAATAACCTGTTTTAATAAATAATAAATTAATAAACTTTAAAAATTGAAATAAATAAAAAATAGATAGAAAATGAAGAAGTTAAGTAAAACTTAAGCTTCTACTTCAGCAGCTTCTTCTTCAATAGCTGCTTCTTTAGCCTCATTATCTTTCTTCTCGATAGTAGACCTAATCATTTTCAATCTAACAAAGTTTTCCCTTTCCATTTCCTGGAGTCTCATATCAATATATTTTTCAGTGTTTTCGAATCTTGGAATCATAATATGCTCTAACGCATTTACCCTACGTTTAGTAGCCTCAATTTCTTCAGCAAGTAAGAAAATGGTTTTTTCTACTTCACCAAGTTCAATTAAGAATTTAATAGATTCTTCAAATTTCTTAGCAGCTTCATCTAATTGTATAGTGGTGTCAGAAAAGCTGTAACCTCTGTCAATAATGGATCTTTCTTCCATTTTAACATTGGTTACAGGAACTGATACACCCATAACACTTCTAGATTTAATATCTACATCGATAGATTCTTTAACTGATAAAGATGCTTTCCTAACAGCTAAGTCACCCATAGCTATTTGAGCTTCAAGTAAAGCTTCATTAGCTTCTTTTAAGCTTCTTTCAGCAGCTTCACGAACACCTTTGACACGATCCAAAATATCAAAAAACTCTTTGATTAAAGCATCCCTTTTCTCTTTGAGTAAACCATGCCCTTTTACAGCGAGTTTAGTTCTATTTTTAAGAGATAATAATTCCATCCTTGTTGGATTTATTCCATCTATAATATCTTGTGCCATTTAATCACCCGTTATATGAATGAGCTTATTCTTTTGGAAGGTATTGTTCAATAAATTCTTCTTTAACACGTTTAAGTTCAGATTTAGGTAAGATTTTAAGTAAGTCCCAACCAAGATCTAAGGTTTCAATGATAGACCTATCTTCGTCTTTACTTTGAGTAATGAATTTACCTTCGAATTCTTCAGCAAATTCTAAGAATTTTTGATCCCTTTCGGTAAGAGCTTCTTCCCCTACAACAGCAACTAAGTCTCTTAATTCACGACCACCTGCATATGCAGAGTAAAGTTGGTCAGATACACCACTGTGATCATCACGAGTTTTGTCTCCACCAATACCACCACTCATCAAACGAGAAAGTGATGGAAGTACATCTACAGGAGGATAAATACCTTTCCTGTTGAGTTCTCTGCTTAATACAATTTGTCCTTCAGTAATATAACCAGTTAAATCTGGAATTGGGTGAGTAATATCGTCTTGAGGCATAACTAAGATAGGCATTTGAGTAATAGAACCTTCTTTACCATCAATACGTCCTGCTCTTTCATATATGTTAGCTAAATCAGTATACATGTATCCAGGATATCCTCTTCTTCCAGGTACTTCATCCCTAGCTGCGGAAATTTCCCTTAATGCTTCACAGTAGTTGGTCATATCAGTTAAAATTACCAATACTTGCATACCTAAAGTAAATGCGAAATATTCTGCAGTAGTTAAAGCCATTTTAGGAGTTAAGATTCTTTCAATAGCTGGGTCATCAGCTAAGTTCATGAATACAGTTACTTTTTCAAGAGCTCCTGTACGTTCGAAATCTCTCATAAAGAAGTTAGCTTCTTCGTGAGTAATACCCATAGCAGCGAATATTACTGCAAACTCTGCATCGTCCCCAAGCACTTTAGCTTGTCTTGCGATTTGAGCTGCTAATTCGTTGTGAGGTAAACCAGAACCTGAGAAAATAGGAAGTTTTTGACCTCTTACTAAAGTGTTCATACCGTCAATGGTAGAGATACCAGTTTGAATAAATTCTTCAGGGAATTCACGAGAAGCTGGGTTCATTGGACTTCCATTAATATCTAATTCTTCATCAGGAATTATTTCTGGTCCGCCGTCAATAGGTTTACCGATACCATTGAACATACGACCCATCATATCTCTAGATACACCAATTTTAGCAGTTTGACCGGTGAATCTAGCTTTAGTATTTTTAGTGTTTAAGTCAGTTGTTCCTTCGAACACTTGAATAACTGCAACATCGTCAGTTACTTCAAGAACTTGTCCACTTCTTTTTTCACCATTAGGTGTTTCGATATCTACAATTTCGTTGTAACCTACGCCTTCTACACCTTCAACAACCATTAAAGGACCGGAGACTTCGGAGATTGTAGTATATTCTCTTGTTTTAATATTTGTGTTCATATTTAAGCCTCACTGCATTGTTTAGTAATAGCTGCTTGAATTTCTTCACATTTAGCTGCAAATTCGTCTTGTGGAATGTATTTCATTTTACCAATTTCTTCTTTAACAGGTAATGCTACTATGTTTTGAATAGGAACTCCCCTGCCAACAGCTGCAAGAGCTTCTTTATGGAATAATAAAATAGTTTTTAACATATTGTATTGTTTGACAGGTGGACAATATGTATCAATGTCATCAAATGCATTTTGTTGTAAGAAATCTTCTCTTAACATACGAGTAGTTTCTAAAGTAGCTTGGTCAGCTTCAGGTAATGCATCAGGACCAACTAATTGTACAATTTCTTGAAGTTCTGCTTCTTTTTGTAATAAAATCATAGCTTGATCACGAGTTTCTCTCCAATCAGCAGCTACATTTTCAGCCCACCATCCTTCAATACTGTCTACATATAAGGAATAACTTTGTAACCAGTCAATTGAAGGGAAGTGACGTTTATCTGCAAGAGATGCATCTAAAGCCCAAAATACTTTACAGATACGTAAAGTGTTCTGAGTAACAGGTTCAGATAAGTCCCCACCAGGAGGTGATACAGCACCAACAACAGTAATGGAAGCTACATCAGAAGTAGTACCAATAGTGTTTACTCTTCCTGCTCTTTCATAGAATTGAGCAAGTCTGGATGCTAAGTATGCAGGGTAACCTTCTTCCCCAGGCATTTCTTCAAGTCTTCCGGAAATCTCCCTCATAGCTTCAGCCCATCTTGAGGTTGAATCAGACATAAGTGCTACATCGTAACCTTGGTCACGGTAATATTCAGCAATAGTAATACCTGTGTATACACATGCTTCACGAGCTGCTACCGGCATGTTTGAAGTGTTTGCAATAAGAACAGTTCTGTCCATTAATGGGTTTCCAGTTTTAGGGTCATCAAGGTATGGGAATTCAGTAAGTACTTCAGTCATTTCGTTACCACGTTCTCCACATCCAATATAAATAACAATATCTGCGTCTGCCCATTTAGCTAATTGCTGTTGGGTAACAGTTTTACCTGATCCGAAAGGACCTGGAATAGCTGCTGCTCCACCTTTAGCTACTGAAAAGAAAGTATCTTGTGCTCTTTGACCAGTTACAAGAGGTACATCAGGGTCCAATTTATCTACATATGGACGTCCTTTCCTTACAGGCCATTTTTGAAGCATTTGGATTTTTTCGTCACCTTTATCAGTTGCAACTTCAGCAATGTCTTCTAATACTGTGTATTCACCTTCAGAAGCAATGCTTGTTAATTCACCTTCAATCATTGGAGGAACTAATATTTTTTGTAAAACTGCAGAAGTTTCTTGTACTTCACCAAGAACATCTCCACCTTTAACTTTGTCTCCAACTTTAGCTACTGGTTTGAATGTCCATTTTTTCTCTTTACTGATAGATTCTGCATCTACTCCCCTAGCAATGAAATCACCAGATTCTTCTCTGATGAGTTCTAAAGGCCTTTGAATACCATCAAAAATGGAACCCATTACACCAGGACCAAGTTCTACAGACAATGGACCTCCAGTACTTTCAACTACTTCACCTGGTTGAATACCAGCTGTTTCTTCATATACTTGAATGGTAGCGGTGTCACCTTCAAGCTCAATAATTTCCCCAATGAGCTTTTGTTCACCTACTCTAACCATTTCATACATCTGAGCTCCTCTCATACCATCCGCGATAATAACAGGCCCAGCAATTTTAATAATTTTTCCTTCGATAATCATTTAACCATCTCTACCCCAATAACTCTTTTGATGAGATCTGCCATTTGATCAGATGATCCTTCAGAGGACCCGTCTTTATCAGGTATCTCAATTATCATTGGTAATACACTAGAACCAATTTTCCTATTAATATGATTTCTAATTTCGTTAGCTAATACTTGAGTAATAATTATAATTGAAATTTCTTCATCTAAAATTTTATCAAAAGCTGCGACAGCTTCTTCAGCAGAATTAGCTACTTCTGCTCTTTTAACTCCACCAAGTCTAAAACCTGATACAACATCAATATCTCCAATAATTGCTACAGAACTCATATTAACATCTCCATAATTTTAGAGTTAGGGAATCCAGCCTCTCTTTTTGCTCTTGCAATAATTTTTAAATTTTTAATTTCAGTTTCTTTTTGACTTACATAACCAATAATTGGACCAATTCCTAATGGTTTTTTCATAGATAAAGATTTTGCACTTTTTGACAAGTAAGCATCTAAAGCTTTTTCAAATACTGCAATGGAAGCATTTTCATTATATTTAGCCATAGCATCAGTTAATACATCAGAGTATTTAGTGCCTTCTAAACCAGATATTACATTTGTAACATCAGGAGATTCCATTAAATCTTTAAGTTTCCATTCACGTAATTGGTAACCGTCTTCTAATATATAATGAGCAATATCATCATAAGACAAATTGTCTTTTTTTGCCCTTATAATCAATTTAAGATTAGCTATATCTACTTGAGTTCCAACATATGAGAATAAAATTTGTTTATTTTCATCAGCAGGAACATTGGAAGAACGTAATAAACTTTCTAAATAATATTTATCTAAAGCAGATTCTAATGCAAGAACCATACCACTATTTTCGTATTTTGGAAGAGCATCTTCTAATACAGCAGCATATTCTGTGCCGTCCAAACTTGTAACTACATCAGTTACTCCGTCAGCATCAATTAAAGAACGTAAATCTTCATATAAAACTCCACGTGGAATTAATAAATCTTCAGTTTCTTCTTCAGTAAGGCCAACTTCTTTAGCAGTTAAAAGACTTTTAATGTTATTAATATCAGTTTTTTTAGACATTACAACAAAAGAACTTCTAATTTCCTTTGGAGCAATTCTTGCTACAAATTCATAAGTATCAGCACATTGAATATCTAATGCTTTATCAACAGGATATTCTTCTAATACGTCAGCATAATCAGGAACACCTTTAAGATAATTTTCAAATTCGTGAACATTGTTTGTTTCAACAATTTCAGATAATTGTTTTTCATCAAATAATCTTCCTTTTCTTGCACGTACGCTTGCACTAGGAGTAAGATATGGATAAATATCCAAAATTGGTCTAGATGTAATGATTACGACTATTGCACCTATAACGATAACAGCAATTACACATAAAACTAAGAAAGTTTCATTTGTAAGACCTGCTGAACTAATAAGTGTTGCAATTTCATCAGCCATAATTTATCCTCCTAATTTTTAAATAAAACATTAGCAACTTCACTACGTAATAATCCTTTAAATCTATCTAGTCTAGATTCGATAGTGTTATTTACTTCAATGTCACCATTTCTAGTTTTGAGTATAGCTCCACCAATAGCATCAATAGGTTCACCTAATACTAAGGTTGTGCTTACACCAGTTTTAGTTGCAAGGTCTGCAGATAATTTTTTCAAATGACCTTCAACTTTCGCAACATCAGATTCTTTAACTTGAACGATTAAATCTCCACCACCAAGTTCTTCAGTAGCTTCTTCAATCATTTTTATTAAGGATTCTGAATATTCTGCATCATCACTAGAAGCTTTAGCTTTTAAATCTTCAGTAGCTTTAGCAAAAGCTGCTTCAATGACTTCTTCTTTAGCTCCTAATTCTGCTCTACGAGCATTCATCTTAGCTTCGGAAATAATTTGCTGATATTTCATATCAGATTGTTTTTTACCATTATCTAAAATTTTATTCTTTTCTGCTTCAGCAGTTTTTTCAGCATCACTATTAATAGTTGCTATTTCTGCTTGTGCATCTTGAATAATTTTATCAGCTTTCTCCTGGGCTTCAGACTTAATGCTTTCAACAATTTTATTTGTGCCTGAGCTCATACAGATTGCCTCCTTAACCTAATATTCCACCGAATACCATAAGTAAGATTGCAATCAAGAATCCATAAATAGCCTGAGTCTCTGGCAATGCAGAGAAAATAATACCTCTAGCAAACATGTCATTATCTTCAACAATAGCACCTACAGATGAGGATGCTGCGATACCTTGTCCCATACCGGAACCTAAACCTGCGAAACCAATAGCTGCACCTACACCGATAGCTACAACACCTGCTTCAGTAGATAAACCTTCTCCGCCACCTAATAATCCAGAGAATACTAATAATAAGATTGCAATCAAGAATCCATAAATAGCCTGAGTCTCTGGCAATGCAGAGAAAATAATACCTCTAGCAAACATGTCGTTATCTTCTGCAACTGCACCTACAGATCCAGCTGCTGCCATACCTTGCCCTAAACCGGAACCTAATCCAGCGAAACCAATTGCTACTCCAGCACCAATAGCTGCTAAAGCAGTACCTAAAGCAATATCCACCATATTTAATTCACCTTTGAATAATAATTAATTTTGATATATTTAAATAAAAAATTTTAATTTTTAAGTTTTGTAAAAGTTCTGTTTGCTTTGAAAGCTTGGAACTTGTTTTTACCTTCCATATAGAACTGTGAAAAGAACTCCACGTAATGAAGACGTAAAGAGTTAATAAATGCACCTAAAATTTGGAACAAGAAGTTTGCAATATGTCCGAATATAAATATGAAAATTGCAAGAACAATACCAATAACTGGAATCATATCATTACATAAGTTAGTTAAGATATTTACAGTCATAGCAATACCTCCTGTAGCTAAACATAATGCTAAAAGACGAGCATAAGACAAGACATCTCCCATAAATCCGAAAACATCCATAACTCCATAAGCTCCATTAGCGTATATTAACATAGCAAGACATGCAATTATTAAAACTGCTCCAATTCCGTATCCGATCATACCTATTGCAGGCACCATAAATCCTAATACTAAAAATATAATACCGGCTTCTAAAACAAACCAGCAAAGCTGAGATCCAATAGCTTCTTTTATTTCTCCGTATCTGAAATTATTGATAGCTCCAATAATAAAACCAATATTAGTATAAATTATACCAATAGCTATTGCTATTATTAAAATAGTATCTGGATGTACAAAAGCTTCAACAGCAGGCACAACAGTAGGCAACTTATAATTCAACATTCTTTCTGTGAAATCTCCTAACAAACCATTAGTTAGAAGACCCAATATAATTGCCCAAATACCACATGCTGTAAGAATATAACCGAATGATTTCATTGTATCATTGAGTTTACCCATACCCCTTACTAAAACAACACCTATGATAGCTACAATAGCACCATAAAATGCATCAGTTAAACAGTATCCGAATAAGAACGGGAACACAACTGCTACAAAGAATGTTGGATCTATAGCATTATATCTTACTGGAGAATACATATCCACAAGAACCTCATAAGGTTTTACATAACCTTTATTAGTTTGTAAAATAGGTACATCTTCATCATCAGTACCTTCAACATCAATTAATTCAAAGGTACAATGTCCATCAGAACTTTTTTCTACTAATTGCTCAACTTTATCAGTATCTTTAACAGGTACCCATGCTTCTAACATATAGGTATCTTTTGTTTGAACAAAAGCAGCAAGTATTTCATTCTTTTCTTTTTCATTTTCTAATTCTTCTTTAAGAGATAAAATATCGTCATCCCATCTTTCAGCAATAGCTTTTAAATCACTTTTAGCTGAATTACGTTCAGATTCTATGGTTACCAATCTAGAATCAGCACTTGAGATAATTTGCTGTGGAGTTCCCTCAACATTGGAAACTTCAACTCTCTCAAAGTCAAATTTACGAAGTGTTGAATAAACATCTTCGCCGAATTCTTTTAAAGTCACTACGATAATATTTGCAGTTTCTTTATCATCATTAGGGACTATAAAAACATCTAATTCATCAGTCAATTTACTTAAGTTACTTTCAATTTCTGAAGCAGACTCAGCATTAATCCTACCAACAGTTATGGAAGTGTACTTAGAATCTTTTAAAAGAGCCAAGTCCATGTCTAAATTATATAAACGCTTAGCTAAACTTTTATTAGAAGTCAATACACTTGTTTCAGAGTCGAGTGCGGAAAATTTACCTTCAATAACTTTTGTTTCACTTTCAACTTGAGCCAAAAGGTCTTCTGCTTTATTTATTAAAGCTTCAGTATCTAAATCCCCAACTTCTTTTTGAATAGGCATTTCTGGACTAATAAAAGACTTTATTGTGTCTTTGATCCCATGGCCTTCGGATAAAGAATTTCCTAATAGTTCAGAAATAGCACTTGTTTTCATTAAAAGTGAAGATAACTTACCAGTGAAAGCAGATGCTTTTGAAGGAGTTACTAACTCCGCTAATTCAGGATCTTGCTGAATACTATCAGAAATCTCGTTGATTTGTACTAATCCTTGTTCGTGGAGTGCACTAACAGTAGGGGATATGTACTCATCAAGAGTAACGATTCTAATTTTACGCATTCTAGCTGTCTTGAACATTAATCTCACACTATAAAACATTTTTGACAATAATAGAAGCAGCATCATCTACATTTGCCATAGCTTTTTCTTTTAAGGAAGCTACATTAGCTTCTCCATCTTTAGCAATAGATTGTGCTTCTTTTTTAGCTTTGTCTTCTGCATCAAAAACAGTATTTTTAGCTTCTTCTTCTGCTGCTTTTTTTGCCTCATTTATAATATTTTCAGCATTTATTTTTGATTCATTTACCATGTCCACAGATTTGGACTCTGAATCAAGAATAAGTTGTTCAGCATCAGATTCAGCTTTTTTTATCATTGCGATAGCTTCTGATATCTCTGCCATAATTAATCACCATGGTATATTAATCTTTATTGGGAAGCATATATATCTTTTACGATTTATATTTAACATGACCTAATTCACTGATTTAAGGAAAAATAAAAGAATAATCGAAAAATTAAGACAATAAACAACATGAATACATTAAAAATCACTATTTGTTCATAAAATTTTAAATAAATATAGTACATATTGAGCAATGTTTAATTTTGAAAGTAAAATTTTATACAGTCTGATAACCGTACAATGAACATTGAAATGTTAAAAAAAAGATTAATTACCTATAAAAATATTTTAAAATACTCATAGGCAATTTTTGCAGATATGCCAATATAGCTATTACAACAATAACAAGTCCAATAATTCCAAGCAAATAGTTATATGGAATAGCAAGTAACATATAACCACTTATTCCAATAATAATACCTTCAAAAAAGAAAACTGCTTTAACCCACTGTGGTTTAGCAACAATAACTATGTAAGCAATTCCAATTAAAACTAAAATAATAGCACTAGCTATACTATCATTAGTTATTGTTTGAGTAAATAAAGAACGAATTCCTAAAAATATTACTAAAATAGCTAACAGAATTCCCAATAATTTAATATTCTTAACTTTAATCATAATTATTTCTTTTAAACTTTATACTATTTATATTATATATAATATAATAGTAGCTAAAGGTGATGCAAATGGATAGGAGCGTATGGACCATTAACAACAAACATTTTACATTAATTTTAGATGCAAAAACAGAACATGGAAAAATTAGTGACAGAAAATTCAGTCCCGGTGAAGACATCTGGACTAGTGAAATACCACAGCTTAAATTTGAAGATGACAATATCCAAAAAGAGTATGACAATTTTATATCAGATTTACTGATGTTATTATCAGAACCTAGTGTGGATCAAGTATTTATTGAAGCTAAAATAGGTGAAGAATCAGAATATAATGCTACATCCACTTATGAACCAATAATAATAAGAAAAATAGAAGATTATGAAGTGGAAAAAGTTATAAGTTAAGATTAAAACATTGCATTAGCTTTTTCCAATACTTCATCAATAGTATTGAATTCCAAAGATTCTCCAGATTCCGCTTTAGTTTCAGTTGTTATTAAAACATTTGGACTTGTCCAAAGTAAAGAGTATGCCAAATATACAACATTAGCTATAAGCAGAGGCATAAATATGAATAATCCAACGAATAAAAAGAACATATGGGCAGCATAATTTCCATATCTCTTTTTTTTCATTAAAATATAATGTTTTTCCTGCTGAGTAATTTTGAATTTGTTTTGAGACAAATCTTCAGAAATTTTATTCATTTCTTTGGAATTATCTGCTTTTAATATAAATAATTTCATTATAATCTAAATATATTCTACAAATTCATCAATTTCTTTTCTTGGAGTGTCTCTTGGTTCTGCATTTTCATATCCTAAAGGAGTGAATAATACTGGAACTTCATTATCATTTAAATTTAAAAATTCACTTGCCTTATCAGCCTGAAATGCTGCAATATAACATGTTCCAAGTCCAACATTAGTAGCTGCTAAAATAATATGATCCATTACAATAGTTGCATCAATATCAGCTATGTTTTTTCCGTCCCACGGTCTTGTCCATGCTTCATCAACATTAGCTACAACACACAATACATAAGGAGCTTCTACAAACCATTCAGCCCCGTAAATTTCAGATAGCTGTTTTTTATTCTTTTTAGTATCAATTACAAATACTTTAAATGGCTGGTTATTTACTCCTGTTGGAGCTATTGTAGCTGCTTTTAGTACATATTCAAGCTTTTCATCTTCAACTTCTTTGTCCAAATATCCTCTTACACTATATCTTTTATTAATTACATCATCAAAATCCATGTTATCTACCTTCCGGGACCGTCATAAACAATATCATCAATATCACAAAAACGTCTGAATTCCTCTTCATCAATAGTTTCTTCATGAATATGGGCAATAATACCTGGAATACGGCCAATAATAAAAACACCTAATCCTAATTTAGGATCAAAACCCAAATCAGACAAAATTGCTGCATTTGCTCCATCAACATTTAAACGAATATTTTTCTTTTGATGAAGCAAATCTTCAATAGCCAGCGCCAATTTAGTATGGGGGCCTACACATCCCTCTTTTATAACAAGTTCCATTAATTTGTCTGCTCTTGGGTCAACATTATGATATCTATGTCCAAAACCGGGTATTTTAGTATTTTCAGATACAACATATTCATTATATAAATCAATAGCCAAACTAGCTATCTGCTTGTTGTCAATATCAACATCTCCAGTTAACATTAAAGAATCAATCTTAGACTGATATAATTCCATGGTCTTTTCAATAGCACCAGCATGTTTATGACCAAATGACAGTAATGCGCCAGCTACTGCAGCATTTAATGGAGAACCTGAAGAAGCGACAAGTCTTGCAGTTTGTGTACTTGGTGGAGTAGCTCCATGATCACAAAAAGAAACTAAAACATGATTGAACAATTTTCCTTCTTTTATTGAAGGCAATCTCCCTTTCAGAAGAAGAAAAACCATATCACTATATCTGATTTTTTCAATTAAATCCCTTTGATTGTATCCTCTGGTAACAATTTTATTAGGCTCAACTTTAGAAATAGCTGTCCTTAATGAATGTTCATTAATTTTAAAATTATTTTCTGACATTGTTTTAATTTCCTTAATTTAATAATTAAAATATTAATTATAATCTGTTATAAATGTAATGTTGCAACTCTAGGTTCTACAAAACAGGAAGGTCTAACTGAAACAATTCTAACACCGCTTGCCCTCTGATTACCTATATTAACAAATGAACCTAAAACCGTTGTTTTTCCACCGAATCCTAATGGTCCGATATTTGTTTTGTTTAATCTTTCAGTTACATACTCTTCCAATTCATTTTGAAAATCCAGATTTCCATAAACAATTGATTTTAATAATAATGATGCCGCCTCATAATGTGTACGGCCAATGCCGATAGCAGGAACAGAAGGTGTACATCCCAGCATTTTTAGGGATTCCTCTAACCAGCCAATTGCAGTATCCATTACATTTACAACTGATCTTTTATGATATATCCTATATGTCTTTGCTCTTATTTCAGGTCCTCCACCTTCCAATATAAAATGGATGTTTAAAGTATCTGGAGAAATATCCCTTTTATATGTAGAATCATCACTGAAAGAATCTATTAAAAAAGATGCTGCTTTCATTTGACCCGGATTATCATATAATCCCTTTGACTGTTCAATTCTCTCAATATCATTGCCTTTAACAGCCATTGGGCGAGCAGGTAAATTATTTAATCCCTCTTTAATTCCTTCATTAATTTGAGCTATTAAATTTCCGGTAATTTCTCTGTTTTCACCTATCTCAATAATTACATGAGGAATTCCAGTATCATCACATAAAGGAAATTTAACCTTATTAGCTACTTTATAATTTTTTAAAATTTGATTTAAAGTCCACAAAGCATTTTCATTATCTTCAATAGAAATAGCTTTTTTTAATGCATTGTATTTATCTTTAGAGAGATTTGTACTGGCTTCAATTATTGTGTTTGAAACATCTTCTATGATATCCATATAATCACTCAGGAATAGATAAATCTTTAGATCCTTTAGGAGAAGATATTGCATCACAATAATATTGGTCAATCATCCTTTTAACCAGTTTAACCTGTTTTATACGGGCAATTGCTTCCTTTTCAGAAGTATCCCAATTATGAGATTGTGCTACTGAGCCACCTGTTTTTAAATATACTGGAGAAGCTACTTTAATGATCTTTGGAACTTCATAATGTCTTATAAATCCTCCAGTTGATTTTGGATTTTCAGTATGTAAATCTAAAGGAATATAAACTGCTTTACGAATAGCTGCAATCATAGGAATTTGTAAATCTCTAACAGGGTTAAAAGAATTAAGACCATTTTCTTCAAGCAATTTTGCAGATGCTGGATTTCCATGACCTGCATGTGCAGACATTTTAAAATGAAGTGACTTTGGAAGCTCACCTGCTTTTCTCATTTGATTTAAAGCCCAAAGTAAACCTTCATCATATAATAATATTCCGCGAACTCCTAAATTAACTGCTCTTTTAACATCTTCAATTGCATAAACTAAGTTTTCATATCCCCTTAATCGATATCCGATTCTGCTTCCTTCTTTAGTATGGGCAGTTGCACTTGTATCATAAGTAGCTCTTGGACCAACAGATAAAAAAAGTTCACATTCATATTTTTTGGCCAGATTAACCATTTCTGTAATTTCTTCATCAGTAAGCAACATTATTCCTTTAGTTTGAGTAATACGATGAATGGTTATCTCATTTTTAGAAGCTTCCTTAAGTAAAGTATCCATTATTTTAGGAGACTGTATTCCAGGAACCTCAAAACGATATTGTCCACCATCATTAAAACGTTTAAATGATTCAAAATCATCAGAAGGTCTTTTAATTCCAAGTTGTTTTAAGAATTCTTCAGTTTTTTTCATTGTATCTACTCATTTAATGTTTCCATAAGCTGCTTTATAGAATATTCTTCAATATTATCAACAACGATCAATTTATTTAAATCAAAATCAGGATTTAAACTTTTAAATTTATCAATTAAATCTTTTAACTGATACGGATTTTCAAAATCTCCTTTTGGCAGGAATGTGATATTCTGGAAAATTCCACCTCTAAAAGACTTATCTAATTTAATAATAATATTTGACGGCCTTTTATTTGGATATAATTCATCCAGTCCACCATCAGAAACAATGATTATTTTATTAGCTAAATTCTTAATACTGTTAACTTTGTCAACTGTTGAATAGCTATCAAGCAAACCAAATTCAATTAACTGATTCAAATCATCCAAATCAATTTCACCGCAAACAAGCATAATAGCCACTGCATAAGGCAAACTCTGTTTTAATTCTTCAACATTTTTTGGATTATAATTATCATGTTTAGCAGCTACATCATATGTTTTGATAATCACATTTTCAATATGCTCATACTCCTCACCAATACTTGCTTTTAGTTTTAAAACAGTATCTATTGAAGAGTGCAAATGTCTGCAAAAGGGATATTTTTTAAAGTAAATGTCTCTGACCCTAACTTTACCAATATTTTTTAGAGCAACATCTAAAGAAAAATCATTATCAGATAAAACCATTGTTTTTAAAAAGCCTTCATTCCCATCAAAAATTGTTCCTGCACCAGTAAAACCATTTAAAGCCAAAAATGCAGATAATAATCCATTATAAACAGCTTTTCCAACATGAAGAACTTTACCCATACTTCCCTTATGATCAGATTCCAAAAGGCCAGCAGCCTGAGTTCCACATAACCCTAAAGCATTTAAAATTTGATTTTCATCAAGATTTAGCAATTTAGAAGCAACTGCTCCTGCAACAAATGTTCCAATAGTTCCAGTTGTATGAAATCCCTTATCCCTATGTTGAGGATTAACAATTTGACCTAACATTATTCCAACTTCATAACCTACAATAACTGCTTCTAAAAAAGATTTGCCGTCTAAATCATAAGCTTCACTAATAGCTAAAGCAGCTGGAAAAATAACTGAACCTAAATGAATTTGTGCCCCTCTATGGCCATCATCCAATTCTAAAACATGAGCAGAAATACCATTTAAGAAACCTGCATTTAATAAATTTGTTTTAAAATTAGGCATACCAATAACAGAAGATTCCAGCTCAAACTCCATATTTCCAAAAAATAATTCACCAATAGTATTGAAAGCTATTCTGGATGATTCCTCATTTGCACCTCTATATGTGACTCCGAAAAAATCAATAAATGCTGCTTTTACCACATTAAGAGTTTCTTTTGATGCCTGTTCATAACGATAATTTGAAATAAATTTGGAAATATTTTGTAAAAACATAACCCACCTTAATAATTAAATTGTAAAAATAGTCTTAAATAGTTAACTTAAAATGGTGTTAAAAATTAACACCAAGGTGTACCGCTTAGAACTAAAACTATGTGTGCAATTAATGCAGATCCAAGGTAAGTTCCAGTAATGATACAAACAGTTACTATCATACCTCTCCAACCCATAGCCTTAAACTGTTCCCAGTTTTTACCAATACCAATACCCACATATGCTAAAAACACAGTTACAATAGACAATAACTCTACTTGTCCCACATATTTAACTACAAATGGAGAAGTTGGCATCATAGGTAGGGAAACTGCAATACCAATAAGACTTATGTAAATAATTGAAGAAATATTAAATGGCAAATATCTCTCAAGCAATAAACCTGCTAAAGTTATAACAGATAAAATCAACATACCCACAAGAGAATCAGCTATCGGATGTTTATAACCTACCCAATTTCCAATAACTGTGATAACTGAAAATATAACCAACAATAAAATCCAATTAACTATACCATGTGTTGAAACTGTTTCTGAACCGTCAATTACATCAACCATTATTCTTCCTCCTCTAAATGAGAAACAGGAGTTTCTCTTCCAATTTTAGGTTCAAGCCAAGCATATAATTTTTGAGCTAATGGAATAGCTAAAAATATACAGAAATAAATTCCAACACAGAATGAAATTAAATTACTGAATCCTGCAAATGCCTGAATATTTGTACTCATACTTGCCGGGAAAGCACTTAACAATGGAGCTAATGCAGCTGCATTCATACTTGCACTGCCTACCCCTGTTGCCATTGCAAATGCATATGGATGAAGTGGTAAAACTGATACACATAAACATGACAGAAAACTGATGTATAACGTTCCAATAACAGTTCCAATAATAAATACTGTTAAAACTCCTCTAGTTTCTGCAGAATCAAATCCAAATTTATCAATAACAACTGCCACATTGGTTTCACGGCCAATAGAATTAGTCATACCAATAGTTTCTTTTTTAAATCCTAAAAGCAATGCCACAGGAAGTGCTAAAAATACAGTTCCTAAATTACCAAACTCTTGTAAAACCAAAGCAGGGCCAACATCAAGTAAAATATGGAATGATTGACCACTAGCTACTGCTAATTTTGCAAGCAAAGGTCCTATAAATAACAGCATTGCACTTTCTGCAATTTTAGATTGTTTTTTAGTAATCCATTTAACTGGTTTTAATAAGAACAAAGCCAAACCAAGAACCATTGCATATAACAACGGCATAATTACAACACAAATATCTTTTGTAAGATTGAATTCAACGGGCCCTATAAATTCGGAAATAATAACCAATAAAAGCACAGTAATATGTAATTTATAATCTTTCCATGGTGCTTTCTTTAAAATAGTTTTATCAGTCTTATCACGATATATGTGTTCTGTCCCCTTAACTTTTTCGTTTTTATCAGTAATCTGCGCCCACTCCAACCTATTTTATAAATAGCATATCAAAATATCTATTACTAATACATAATTCAACCTATTATATAAATTAATACTATTCCAAGCTCAAAAATTCCTTTAATAGGAACAAAAACCCTTAAAAATTAAGATAAAATTCACAAAATAAGAACGATGAAATAAAGAATCAGAGTTAATAAAAATAAAAAATAAAAATAGATAATAGTTAATTTCTATAAATCCATCCTACAAATAGGTTTTGACAAATGACGCCTAGCAGAAACTGGTGTTTCATAAAACTGACAATTTTTTAATTTTCTGAAAATTTTAATAGGAACTTTTTTATTATCATTAATTTTATTTCCGCATTTTTTACATTTAAATCCCTTATTTTTTCCAGCAGAAGTCATTCTTTTTCCACATTCACAAATAGGATTTTTATATTCAATATCATTTAATTTAACAACTTGAAACTTTTCAATGTTAAATGTATTTTGTTCCCCAATCCCCCCAAAGAGTTTAATAACATCCCCAGGTCTTAAATCAGATACAATTTTTCTGAAGTTTTTTGTTGGTTCATAAGCTCCACATTCAATCTCCCCAGAATCATCAAAGATATAAAAGAACATATGACCACCATCAATAACACGCGGTTTATTTTTGACAGTTCCCACTACTTCATAACATCCAAATTGTTTCATACTCTTTATATCATCTGTTTTTTGAATGTGCATATCTGTATGCTGATTAGTTTTAAAAATACAGTAATTTTCTATAGGTTCTTCAACTTGAACTATTTCTTTAGCCTTCTTAAGAGCGCCAACAGTATTTGATCTAATACCATACAAAACAGGACATGGAGTTTTAGGTTCAATAGCTATATAATCTTCACCATAATCAACATTCTCAAAAGTTTCAGGATAAGTTTCCCTATCCATCAAATAAACTGAATCATAATCAATATGTCTCTTAGTACCATAATTTTCAGGTATTCTGTAAGCTAATAATTCATAAGTAAAATCATCTAAAGGCAGTCCAATAGCTGCAATGGATCCGATAATTCCTCTTCCTTTTTTAAATTTATGAAGTTCACAGCCAATAGAATTTCCAAATTCTTCAGCTTCCTTAATTGTAATAAATGAATAAATAGCCTTAAATGAATAATCAGCCATTTCTTCAGTTATTTCACCATCATAAAATACAACACCGGGATTTGTATTATCACAGTCAAACATAGCTAATTTTTCCACTTCATCTAAAACTATTTTCTTAGCTAAATCAACTTTATCATTATTTAATATTTTAAAAGCAACACCGCCGTTTCCCCGTGTTTTGAATCTTGCAAATGGATTTAATCTAATTAAACGAGGATAACCAACAATTTTAGTACACATACCATCTGGAGAGTCAGTATCATCAATCCCAATATGCAAATATTTAATTAAAATCACCTATTATTAATATTATAAACAACTATAATATAAACATATATTTACATAGAGGGATTAAATTATGTTAAATCGAAGTAAAATGTTACAAGAAATAGATAATTTATTAACCTCTGAAGGTTATAAAACATCTAACATTTACGACCAAGGATCATTTGACCTTGTAGCTCGTAAGAACTTATTAATTTTACTTTTAAAAACTTTTTTAAATATTGACAGTATTACTGAAGCCACAGCTCATGAAATGAAACAATTAGCTAATATCTTCCTTGCTTCCCCCATTATAATTGGTGAAAAATCAAGAAACGGTATTTTAGAAGAAGGAGTAATCTATGAAAGATATGATGTTCCTGCTATAAGCTTTGAAACTCTGAAAAATATGCTGCTTTACAATGAATATCCTGAAATCCTTGCAGACAGAGGAGGATACTTTGTTAAAGTTGACGGTAATGTTATAAAGCAATACAGAGAAGAATATTCATTATCATTAAAAGATTTAGCTGATTTGGCTCATGTATCAAGAGCAACAATGTATAAATATGAAAATGAAATTGTCAGAGCCAATACAGAAACAGCTATGATTCTTGAAGAAATACTAAATACAAAAGTAACCCTGGATATTGATTTATTAAAACCAACTATAAATGAAGACATTGAATACAGTAATGTTGAAGGAGCAGATGAATTATCCAAACTCGGATATGGTATTTTATCTACAAATAAAAGTCCTTTTGATGCTGTAGCAAAAATGAAAAGCTCAAAAGACAAATCATCATTATTAACAAATGTTGAGAAAAACAGGAGTGAAAAAACCTTAAAAAGAATGGCTATCCCATTAAAAGATTTATCAATGATTACATCTTCAGAACCTGTTTTTATAATAAACAACGATAAAATAAAAGATTCACTTGGAACCATTCCTGTGATTAAATCCTGGGAATTAAAAGAATTTGAAAATCCTTCTGAATTATTGAAAATTATTAGAGAAAGAAAAGACAACTTGTGATAATATGGTAGAAAATTTAAAAATTGAAGGAATAAAAGATTATCCTATTAAATGGATTTGTAACTTTAGAGGACAGAAAGCTATCGGAATTTGCGGATATTCTCAAAAAATAGCTATGTTTGCAGCAGATTCCAGAGTTTCAAGGATTCTTGAAGATATTGTAATCGGGACAAAAGAAGAACTTGAAGGATACGGCTGCGAGGAAAAAGACAGATGCTGCAACTTTGAGTGCGAATTCTGTGAAATTAATCCGAGACAATATTTGCAAATTACAGGCAAAAAACCATCAAATAAAAATATTAAAGAATTAGAACAAGGTTTAGAAAGTTTAAATCTTGAAATTAAACAAAAAAATCTGGTTCCATTTGAAAATTACGAAATAATAGATTTTAAGGAAGATTAAATATTTTTCAATATTTCAACATCTTCCACAACTTCTTTTTTACTGGCTACACCAAAAGTCATCAGATCAACATAATCCAAATTATTTAAAAAATCAAAGGCTTCAGCAGGCTTTAAAATTCCTGCTGCCAAAATACGGGCAGCTATTATTTTTTTATCCAATTTTTCAATTTTAGCTTTGAATTCCAGTCTTTCTTTTGGTAAAAATGAAGGAATATCCATCATATAAGCCAGTTTATTTATAGGAATCATATAATAATCAAATAAATCCAAAATTGAATGATTTATAAGCAGATCTGTAGTTTTATTTGGAAATGCAGTTATTAACCCAGATGCTGCAGAGGTATCATTAATCTGAGATAAAATATTTGAAGTCAGATTCCAGTCATAGCCGTCAACAATAAACTCATCAACAAGCATTAAAGGACAATTATAATTCTTGAATAATTCAATATCATCTTCCCAATCCACTTCTTTAGCTACATCATAATTGGGATTCATATAATCCACATCAGATTTGCCAACAGTAGCTACAACATCCATGTTACAGCCTTCATCTAAAGCTATGTCAAATCCTTTAATTAATGCATCATCATTAACTAAATTAATAGCTCTAACTCCATTATTATAAGACTCAACAATAATATCTGCTATTGCATCAGGATTTCTATGCAAATCCAAATCATACAATCTGGATCTGTGGCCAAAATAAGGTTCAGCTATAAAAGGAGCATTACCTAAGATTATTCTGGGAACTGATTTGTTTTTAAATTCAAAATCATCTTGAAAAATAAAATCACAACCAAATTATTCTTCTTTTACAGCTACAACAGCAGTCCCATAAGCAAGAATCTCCTGCATAACATTGGAAATATCATTAGAATCAAAACGCACTGCCACAATAGCATTTCCGCCTAATTGTTTAGCATGCTCAATTAATCTTTCCAATGCTTCATCTCTGGAATCTTCCATCATAGAAACATATTCCTTAATTTCCCCACCTACTAAAGAGCGTAAACCAGCAGATACCTGCCCTCCTACACCTCTACTTCTAACAGTTAAACCATATACAAAACCTTTTGTTTCAACAATTTTAAAACCAGGTATTTCATTTGCAGTTGCTATTGGAAACTCATTTACAGATACCATAATAAAAACCTCATAAATATAGGCAAAATAATTAAAATTTTAAATATTAAGAAATATAAAATTTTAATCAGTATTTATTTTATTAATTTATAAATTTAATAAATTTTTCCAATAAATAAAATCAAATCAAAATGGTGAAATAATGAAAGTACTTGTTGCAGATGCAATTAATGAAAAAGGTATTGAAAATTTGAAGGAGGCTGCAGAAGTCGTTGTAGATACTACAATTACTCCTGAAGAATTAGCAAATACAATTCATGAATATGAAGGTATTATCGTAAGAAGTAGGACAAAACTTACTAAAGAAGTTATTGACAAAGCAGACAATCTTAAAATAATCGCAAGAGCAGGTGTTGGAGTAGACAATATTGATTTAAATGCCGCTACTGAAAAAGGTATTATGGTAGTTAACTCTCCAGAATCAACTTCAATTACTGTAGCAGAACACACTATGGGATTATTACTCAGTCTTGCCCGTAAATCAGCAATTGCAGATAAATCTGTAAAAGAAGGTAAATGGGAAAAGAAAAAATTCATGGGTGTTGAACTCAGAAACAAAACCCTCGGTGTAATCGGAATGGGTAGAATCGGTTCACAGGTTGTAAACAGATGTAAAGCATTTGAAATGGATGCTGTAGCATACGATCCATACTTGCCTGAAGAAGTAGCTGCTCAAATGGGTGTGGAATTAACTGATTTGGAAACTGTACTTAAAAAAGCTGATTTCATTACAATTCATGTACCTCTTACTCCAGAAACAAAACATTTAATCTCTACAAAAGAGTTTGAAATAATGAAAGACACAGCATTTATTGCAAACTGTGCACGTGGTGGAATCATAGATGAAGATGCATTATATGAAGCATTGTCCAATGATAAAATTGGAGGAGCGGCTTTAGATGTATATGAAGAAGAACCTCCAGCTAAAGACTGCAAATTATTCGAACTTGACAATATTGTATTAACTCCACATATTGCGGCTTCAACTAAAGAAGCACAAAGAGATGCTGCAATCATTGTAGCTGATGAAATTATCGATTTAATCAACGGAGGAACACCTCAAAATGTATTAAACCTCCCACGTATCGACAGAAACACCTATCAGGAAGTAACTCCTTACTTAGAATTATGTGAAAAATTAGGTAGTTTCATCTCACAAGCAGTAAACGGAAAAATTAAAGAAATTGAAGTTATTTACTCCGGAGAATTATCCAAAATCGACAATCTTGAAATGTTAACCAGAACTGTACTTCAGGGAGCAGTAAATCCATTTTTAAGCTCACCAGTTACTGCAGTAAATGCTTCCATTGTAGCTAAAAACAGAGGAATCATTGTAACTGAAGGCAAAACTGAAAATTCAAAAGGATATGATTCCTTAATTAAAGTAACTGCAAAAAGTGAAGATGATGAATTCTCTGCAGAAGGAACTACCTTACACGACCCTAAAATCTTAAAAGTAAATGACTACTGGGTAGATGTAAAACCTGAAGGCCACATGTTCATAGCTAAATATGAAGATGTGCCTGGAAGCATCGGTAAAATTGGCACAGCATTAGGAGAATACGGAATAAACATTGGAATTATGCAAGTGGGAAGAGATGAAAAAGGCGGAAGAGCTATAATGATCTTAACTCTTGATAAAGAAATTCCAAAAGAAGTAATTAAAAAAATCCAAGACTTAGACAATGTCTATGATGCTATTGGATTGGAATTATAATAAAAAACAATTATTTCACCATATTGTTTTTTATTTTTTTATTCTTTAAATTATCACTTAAAAAACACCATAATAAAAATCATCCTGAAAAATCCCCCCAACTTTCTCAATTAAAGAGTGCTCTACATTAAAGTTGTTAAATGTAATCTTCAGGACTGTTCATATTATTATTTTCTATCAAACATCAAAATTAATAGTTTTATCTAATACTCCAATACACATTTATATTAAATTACATGTCTTTTTTATTTTAATAATCCCTAAAATTCTCTTCAATGTAATGATCATAGTCTATTTCAATCCAATTATACATATCCCAATGTCCTGTAGCTTCACAATATTCCCGAGTAACTCTATCTAAAGCTTTACCTTCATCTGTTTCACCAGGATTCATAAAAGTATTCCCCCTACCAAATGCCATCCACATTTCCCTATGTGTTTTTTCCAATTCACGATAATAATATCTAACCATTTCATTATCATCAAATTTCAATGCACTAAAATCATAAGGATTAGATAAATGCTCAGTATCATTTATTATCTCTTCTGCATGCTCTAAAAAATAATCAACATTTAATCCTCCAACAGGACGCATATCTGAATAATCATCAATTTCAGGAGTACTATTTTCATCAATAAATTCTGAATATTCCGGATTATCTTTAACCCATTGTCTGAAGTCTTCAAAATCTTCATCTATTGAAATATGTCTTTTTGAATAGATTTCATCCATTGTTTTTTCATATAATCCTTTTTCTTTCAAAAAATCATACCAATTAGACAAATTTATAGCCATCCTCACAATAGATGGAAGGTATCCTGGGTATTTTTCTAATTCTGAGGATTTATCTTTTATTCTATCATAATACCATTGCATATTTAATCTTCTCGTTTTTTAGTCATTAATAATACTGTTGCAGTTCTTTTATTAATAGTTGTTTCATTTATTAATTTAAACAATTCTATTAACTATTTTCTTGTTTAATTTTTCCATTAAATAAATAATTAAACTTGGTCTTCTTTTTAAATCTACCCAAATAATTCATAATATAATTCAAATTAGACATTAAATTGTCTTCTACTTTTTTAATCAAGTATTTCATGTTTTTTAATAAAAATACAATTAAAAGTCAACCCCATTTAGAAATTGCAAAAAAACATTGTATTATAATGGATTTTTTCAGTGATGCTTCAATAGTTTTCAAACAATGTTTTTAAAGAATGAATAATATGTGTTTAAATAGTATGGGTAAGAGAATATATAATAAATATTTTTAAATGTGTTTTTCAGTTAAAAATATGCTTAATTTGAAATAAAACAAGTGATAAAATGAACAATGAAAAAATTTCTTCATTTGAAATAAAAAAACATAATAAGTTTTCGTGGAGTTATGTTTATACTATTGATGGCAGAAAATATGATATTCATGGTGGCTCCACATATAATTTAAGAAAAAAAGTATTAGCTAGAGATTTACCATGGGATGATGAAAATTATCCTGAAGAGGAACTTACTAAAACACAGTATGATTCCATGAAAGCAACAATTGAAAATAGCTACACTCCATATAATGAAGCGACAAAAGATTATGAAGACAGCCAAACTAGACGTGAGTGGAACCCTAGTTCCAAAAAATGGGATAGGTATCGGGATAAATCCTATTAAGTATGTTTTCAATGAAAGACACGCTTAAAATTCAATATTGTCCTAGAATTAAGATTTTAAAAATATAGCATTTTACCAAAAAGATTATACCTAATATGCACATGGAGAAATTTAATAATAAAATTGAAATATATTTAGAACTTTCTGAAATTGCAGAAATGCTGAAGGAGTGGAAAAAATATACAATTAAAACATCCCGTAAACTTTTACAAACACAAAAAAAATAGAAAAACATAAGTTGGAAGCTATGGATTTTTAAAATTAATAACCCCAACTTAAAACATATCCATGACTATCACATACTCTTTTATATCCATCATCATAATATATTCTATGATTCCCATCAGGCAAATTAACACGATACAATTCATGTTTATTGGGATCCCATCCATCTGGCATCACATCAGATTCATGAGCAGTAAACTGTTCTTTACCCCCTTGCATTGTAGTAGGTCTTTGATAATTATCATCCGATTTTGATACTCCATTATTTTGAGAATTATCTGAAGAATTAGAATTTACATTATCCGTCTGATTTAATGAAACTACCTTATTTATAATAGATATATTTTGTACAATATTCGATGAATCATAATTATCATCTCCTAAAAATACACATTTCGTCACATAATTTCCAGAATTTGCATTTATACCAAAACTAGATACACCATTTTTATCAGTAGTAATATTCAAGTTATTAACATTTCCACCATCATCTACCAATTTTATACAAACAGTTTTATTAGCTATTCCTTTTCCATTATTATCCGCCAGTTTGACTGTAAAATTATCCCCATTATTCAATGTAGAATTAGATGTTATAACCAAATCTGTTTCTTGTTTAAATACTGATAAATTACTTCCGAAACAAATAAAAACCAAAATAATCATTAAAATAATAGCTACAGTCGACAAGATAATTACTTTTTTATCTACCATATTTCAACCTCCGATATGTACATCATATCTTATCTAAATCATGTTTTAAAGAATTTAAAACTAATTCCAATACTATCAAAAGCATTATTAATTAAATTTTAATTGCATCTTTCCTTAAAAAAACATATATTATTTTTATTTTCTTTTTATAGTATTTAAACACATTTAATCATTCTTTTAAAAAGTATTATTAAAAAGCTATAAAAACATTACGAAAAAAACAAAGTTACCACATTGTTTATCAATTAAATAAAATTCCACATAATCCAAATAGGAATCAAACTCATAAATTACAATATTTTTTCAATTTCTGAAACAAATATGGCTATTTTTATAGAACAATACATTTAAAATCCAATATTGTCCCAGAATTAAGATTTTAAAAATAAATAAAAAATTAGAAAATTATTCATCTTTTGGAAGCTTATAAATGCGTTTAATATTTCCGTTTTCATCTAATTCAATTTGAATATTATCCCCATCACAAAGAGGAGGCAATTCTATATTGGAAATTATTGTAGGATTACTGTTTTGAGTTTTCATCTCGTATTCCCTGTAATCCTGATCTATATCTTCGTCTTCCAAGTCAAAATCATCTTCATCATCAAAAAATCCCGGTTTTAACTCTTCACCATCTTTTAAAACATCGTCTTCATCAAAAAATTCGCTAATGTCTCCGTCAATTTCATCAGCATATTCCCCTACAGTATAATCCATAGGTTCTCCATACTTGTCATATGCCATAAATGTTTCCAAGCTATAGGGCAAACAGACAATCATGTGAAATAAACCATTTTTAGAAAATGTTTTTAAATCTGCACCGGAAGGATGTGCACTTGGTCCTGGATGGGAATGAACTGATCCCCAGTATTTTAAAGTAGGCGGCAGCATCTCAGTATGGACAACAGCTCCAACATCACAGGTTTCACCAGGTAAAAAAATCAGACTAGTAATATAAAGTATTTTATCTTTGATTTTACCGTCAAAAAAAGCTAAAAATTCATTAGGATACGCTTTTTTAGCATAATAAATTACAGATTCAAGGACTTCCCTATCAACTCTAACTTCCTTGAATTCATCACTATCTGTATTAAATAATTTTGAAATAAAACCCATAATATCACAATTAAATTATATTTATATCCTTAAAAAAGTTTTCGCTGAAAATTGGAATTTCAAAATCCTCAAATAAAAAGCTACGGTAAGATACCTGATTTTTATTTTCCTTTTTATTGTAACCTACGATTTCTTTATTTTGTTTATAAATAGCTATTCCTCTTTTTTTCCAATTATCAACATCATTCAGATTAATTCCTTCATTAAATAAGAGTTCATGAATATCTGAAGACTTCAATCCTTTTATTTTTTCATTAGCTGTTTTATCACCATATTTTGATTTTAAAATATGAATTCCATAAGCATTTATGCAGTTTCTCCAGGCCTCGTCCTGTCTCCATTTAAAATATTTAGGAATATCATTATCATTTATCGGAATAATTCTGCTGTCAAATGCAATCGGCTTGGCAATTTCCTTATTTAAATTGTATGTAAATGAACTGGCTGCAAAACTGGATACTACTGAATTTATTTTTTCAATTCTGCCATTAAATGGAATATTATCTAAAAGAACACTTATTTCATCTGAAAATGTGTAAATAAATGCTGGAGCAAACTCATTAAATAAATCTTTAGAAACTTTAACCATCAATTCTGCAAAATCTTCATCATATGGTTTTTTAAGGTTTAAATTTTTAGCTAATGAGTGAAAACTTCTACCGTCCAGTCTTAAGATAATTCTTGAGTTTACAGGAACTTTCAAATCCCCGTAAACTTCATATTCCTTCATTGCCTACAATCCTACAGTAATGGATTCATTGAAACTTTTAAGCAATTTAATTGCAGAAAGTGCAGCCAGCATACTGGTTTTCGGATTTGCACTGCATGGGAAATTTTTAGTAGTTGTTTTAAACTCTCCAAAATCTCCTTTTGCAGTAATTTCATGGACATTTCTGTCTACATTCGGATCTACAATAATTTTTACATTAATGTCCTGATTACAGGCCAAACTTATAGTTGCAGCTACATTAATATTAAGTGGAAACTCTTTTACTGCTTCTGATGCCTTACCTTCAAATAAAACTTCCTCTTCATCAATATCTTTACCTAAAGATTTAGGAGATTTACGTGTAACCAGGTTAACTTCTTCCAAATTAAAATCAGCTACAGCTTTAATACCGTCCAGTCCGACAACTGCTCCTGAAGGAAGGTGTATTCTTGTACCTTTCTTTTTACAAATATCATTTACTTTACTGTAGAATTCCTTATCCATAAATGCACCAATACTCATAATAATCATATCTATACCATGAGACAATACATTTGGAGCATGTTCTTTAACAGAATCCGGAGAAGCACATTCTAAAACCAAATCCACTTTGTCCAACATGTCATTTAAATCTAAAACAGCTACACCATTAGCAAAAGATGCCAAGTTTTCCGCTCTTTCAACATCATTATCATAAAAATATTCAATATCTATATTATTATCTTCCGGAACAATAGTACTAGCTATAATATTAGCAATAGCACCACAGCCTATAATTCCCACTTTCATAAAATCACAACAAAAAAAATAATTTAATTAAAAATACAAGAATAAATAAAAAAAATAAATAAAAAAAGATGAAAAATTAACCTTAGAATTTTTCAAATTCTGTTTGTGCTTTAGGCTCACTTTGTTTTGGAATTTGAGATTGTTGATTAGGAGAAATGGCTTCAGACACTGGTGGTTCATGTCTTACTTTTTTCATGTCTCTTGGATTAATCAACATTATATCGCCAATAGCTTGAACTTTATCAAAATCAATAGTTAATAAATCATTTTTAAAAGATCTTACATCATGTTCTTCTTCTGGAGCAACCTGAAAACTTCTTTTCATAAGGTCTCTGAAACCTACTTGTTTTTTTTCAGGTTCAATAGCCCTTACTTGCAATTTAGAAATTGTACCTAATCTAATATTAAGAATTACATCAGCCACTCTTCCGACATAGTGTCCTGTTACTGTATAAATATCTAATTCTTTTAAACTTGAAACTTCCACCATTTGATACACCACAATATGTAATCTAATTCGTGTTATACTTAAAGTAAATTAATAACTTTAACTTATTTTAAATTTATTTACTTGTTAATATAAATAGTTTATGATGTAACAAATTTTTAAGCAAAATAAGGCCTAAAACAAGGAAAAATATAAGAATATATTAAAATAAATATTTTAAAGAGAATACAAAGGAGACTATAAATTGTGGGACACAAGTAAAGATTATAGAATTTTAGTAGCAAACCATGCAAGAGAACAATATTTGAATATTATCCAAACTGCATCATTTAGAGGAAACTGGAATAAAAAATTAGCTATTGAAACAGCAAAAAACATGAACAGTGATTTCCAATCATTAAGTTACTCTTATCTTGAAGGAGATGATTTGGTTAACTCTCCAGATGTTGCAGCAATAATTGAAAAAGGAGAAAAAATTGTTGAATGTTTAGGTGGAGACGGATGGAACAAATCTTTTATAAGCAATGCTCCTAAAGAAGATAAGGAAAAAACAATTGAAAATGTAGCTAAAGTAAGATTCTTTATAGACTCTGTTTTAGGCCTTAAAGACCGTTTAGCCCTAGGTCCCATCAATGATCCAATTATTGGAATCGATATAAAAGTTGGAGAAATAATGAGTGTTACAAAACATCCAAATGCAGATTCCTTAATGATATGTAATGTTAATCTAGGAAAAAGGGCCATAACTGTAGTTACAAATGATTTAAATGTAAAAGAAGGAAACAGTGTTGGCGTGTCATTACTTCCGCCACAGTCATTTATGGAAACAACCAGTGAAGGAATGTTTCTTGGAATGGACGGAAATATCTTAAAAGAAGTTGAAGGAAATCTCGGAGAAATGCCAAAAGGAATTCCTATGGATTCCCTTAATGAAACACGTAATCTGGTAGAAGCCTTTCTAAAATAGGCTACCTTAAATTTAATCCTATTAATTTTTCCTTAGTCATTTCTTCTACTGCATATTTTACTCCTTCTTTTCCTGTTCCACTATTTTTAAATCCTCCGAAAGGCATGTTATCAGTTCTGAATGTAGACTGTTTATTTACAAAAACTGTACCTGCCTCAATTTCATTTGCACACCTTAAACCATCTCTAAAGTTTTCAGTAAATACTCCTGCCTGAAGACCATATTCTGTATCATTAGCTACTTCAATAGCTTCATCAACTGATTTTACTTTAATTATTGGCGCAACAGGGCCGAAGGTTTCATTTACAACAACATCCATATCCGGAGTGACATTATCCAGTACTGTAGCTTCGTAAAATGCACCGTCTCTTTTTCCGCCAGTCAGTATTTTGGCACCTGCCTTAACTGCATTATTGACTGTTTCTTCAACCATACGGGCAGCATCTTCATCAATAAGTGTTCCCAATACTGTGTTTTTATCCATAGGATTGCCCATTTTGATTTTTTTAGTTTCACTAACTAACTTTTGTGTAAATTCATCAGCTATTGATTCATCAACAATAATCCTTTTAACACCCATACACACCTGTCCTGCATTTAAATAAGCACCGTTCATTACTCCTTTAACTGCCTTATCAATATCTGCATCTTTTAGAACAAGGAGAGGATCATTACCTCCCAGTTCCAAAGTAACTTTTTTCATTCCTGCTCTTGAAGCTATAAGCAGCCCGGTAGCTACACTTCCAGTAAATGAAATTTTATCTACTTTAGGAGAAGTTACTAATGCATCACCTACTTCAGAACCATATCCGGTTACAGTATTAATAACACCGTCTGGAAACTCTTCATTTACAAGTTCGGCAAATTTCATAACTGTTAATGGTGCATTTAATGGAGGTTTGATGATTACAGTATTTTTACATGCAATAGCAGGAGCTATTTTATGAATTGATAAATTTAGCGGATAATTAAATGGAGTTATTGCTGCTACAACACCTAATGGAACCCTCTGAGTAAATGCAAAAAAACCTTTGCCGTTTATTCCGCCATCCAATGGAACTGTTTCACCATAAATTCTTTTAGCTTCTTCTGCTGAAAGTCTTAATGTTTCAATTGAACGGTTAACTTCAACAACAGACTCATTAATAGGTTTACCTACTTCTTTTGTAAGCAATTCAGCTAATTCATCTTTATTATCTTTTAATTTTTCATAAACTGCATATAATTTATTTGAAACTTTAAATGCAGACATTTCTTCAATAGAATCTTTAGCATTAACTGCAGCATCAATAGCTAAATCCACATTGTTTAAATGAGAAACAGGAACCGTATCAATAACTTCCCCAGTATATGGATTTTTAACTTCTGCCAAATCATCAGCTGAAACATGTTTACCATTTATTAACATATCCATTTTATCACCTTACTTAATTATATTAAAAAAACATATATTTAAAGTAATTAATTAAACAATATTGATATTATGGAAACTGCAAGATTTGAAACATTCGCTGATGCAGTAATTGCAATAGCTATGACTGTACTTGTTCTAAAACTGCCCCAACCAGAAAGTGCGACAATTGGAGCTTTTTGGACCTTGAAAACATATTATATTGCTTATTTCATCAGTTTTTTAACATTGTTCAATATATGGTACAGCAACCACAATTTATTCCAAATTGTAGAAAATATTGACAATACTGCAGTAATACTAAATGGAATCCTAATTTTTGAAATAACTCTAATTCCATATTTTACATTATGGTTAACACAGGACGCATATTCAATAGCTAGTGAAACCACCTTCGGATTACTATTCATTGCAATAAATATCACATATAATATGGCAGTTAAAGCTGTTCATAAAAGTGATCCCTACAATGATAAACTAATAAAAGCAGATTATGACAACTTATATGCATTAATTCCATTAGCTGTGATTTTAATTGGTTTCGGGTTAAGTTACAGTGTTTTTATTCCTGGAATCTACATCAGCTGTTTAATTGCAGTTATAATGTGGATAGTCATAGCCAGAATACATAGAAAAGGTGTTGAAAATGGAAAGTGGAAGATTTGAAGCATTAATTGATGCAATTCTTGCAATAATAATAACAATCATTGTTCTGGAAATTCCAATACCTGCAGACGGTAGCTGGCAGGCTTTAGGAAAACTGCATTTAGAATTTATTGTTTATTTAATCAGTTTTATAGTCTGTTTTAACTACTGGAATTATCATAACAATCTATTCAGCATTGTAAACCACATTGATCATAAAGTTATCTGGTCAAGCGGAATTTCAATATTTATATTGTCTTTGCTACCATATTTAACAAGTTTTGTAGCTAATAACTTCCATTCATTCTTTGCTCAGTCAATATATGGGCTGGATTTCATACTGGTTAATTTAATTTATATTTATACTTCAGAAAGTTTAAAAAATGCAGATAAAGGAAATATTGCTCTGCAGGTAGCTCTAGATAAGAACTATGAATTTACAGCAACAATAGCTACAATCATAATTGGATATGTAATTGGTTATTTCTTCTATCCACCAGCAATAATTGCTTCCTGTTTAGTTGCAATAATTATTATCTGGTCTATACCACATATAATTAAGTAAAATATTCTGATAGGGAGTCTAACTTACCATTAAAGTTAGAAACTTCTTCACCTTTAATTTCACCAGACAAACCTGTGATATAATTCCTGTAAAACATTAAAGTCAGTAAAACAACTACAATAATTCCGCCAACCAATAAAATAAATTCTGCTGAAGTCTGACCTTTATTATCAACCATATTATCACCTAACCTAAAAACATAGCTCCTGCAAAATTGGAAATCAGATAAAATATCCCATAAGAAAGCAGAGCTAAAGGTATGGAAAACTTAATTCCTTTTTTAACATTGCCATACATGATTATACTTACTATCAAACCAACCAAAACTGAATGAATTACTAAATAGATTTGCCCTGCAAAAGGAGCTACTGAAATCAGCTGTGTTTGTTTTCCAAAGCTTTGCATAAACTGGGAATAAACACTAACCATCCCCAATGCAAAAGGACTGGCTATTACTGCCGAAATTATTAAAAACATAACTGCCATCATAACCGAAGATTTCCTTTCACGTTTTAAAGCCAGCATATCCCTCAAATTATTTGAAACATCAAAAATAACATTAGCAATACTTGACCCGCTTTTACGGCTTCCCAATATTATTGCAAAAATTCTCTCAAGTTCTTTTGACTTTAATCTTTGAGCCATAGCCATCCATGCGTCATCAAAGTTTCTTCCAACTTTTATTTCTGCAATTGCACGTCTTGTTTCATCATACAAAGGCCCTTCACCATATTTAGAGAGATCATCCATTGCATTTTCAAAACTTAAACCAACTTTCAACATAGCTGAAAGCTGTCTTAAAAAGTCCGGAGCTGATTTTTCAATTTCTGCTGCCCGTTTTTCCTGTTTTATAAAAACATAAGTAGCAAAAAGAGGAACAGTTAAAAACGGTAAAAACAAATACAAATCAGATATTTTAAGAAATACAATGAATATTCCAATTACAACATCTGCAAACAAAATAAAAAATATTAAAACAGCTAAAAATTTAGATGCAACTATCTCAATGTCCCCACTTAGTAAAAATTCCTGAACTTTGGACAATTGCTTTTCAGAAAGGTTATTTTCTAAAAATAAAGATAATGAATGAATAATTTTAGATTTCATAAATTAAACTACAACTTTGAAGTATATAAAATCTTAGTTGTAACTTAAATCAATTTTTGAAAGTTTATTCAATAATCAAAGGTAAATCACCAATTATTTTTCCTTTATTTTTTTCAACAGCTACTGTATCTTCAAGCCTGACGCCAAAATTATCCTCCAGATAAATACCAGGTTCAACTGTGATAACCATTCCTTTTTCAATTACTGTTTTGTCTTTAGCTGAAAATGTCGGTATTTCATGAATATCCAAACCTATACTATGGCCTGTTGAGTGAATGTAATTGTCACCATAACCATATTCACTTATAATATCACGAGCTACTTTATCAATTTCACAGCATTTAAGACCTGGTTTAATTGCTTTTATAGCTTTGTCATGAGCTTCTGCTACAATATCACAAATTTCATTTTGCTTTTCTGTGTAAACCATAGTTCTGGTGTTGTCTGAACAGTAACCCTGATATTTTGCTCCCCAATCAATCAATATTGGCTGTTCTAACTGTTTATCCTGAGGTGTTGCATGAGGAAGACTTGAATTTGAACCGCTTGTTACAATAGTATCAAAAGAATTGCCTTCAGCACCGTATTTTCTCATTAAATTATCCAAATCCAAAGCAACAATATTTTCAGGATTTGTATTATTTAAAATATCCAAATCAACAAATGCCTTTTGAGCAATTTGTGTCGCTTTTTGAATTTTGGATATTTCATCAGATGTTTTAATTTGTCTTTGAGTATCAATGAATGTTTCAGATTTTATATTGAAAGAATCTTTGAATTTTTCATATGTACTGTAAACCAAACTTGGTTCAATAGCCAGATTGGAAATTCCTTCCTTTTTAAGTTCATCAACCATATCTGAAAATGAAGTGAATTGTTTAACCTCAATTGCTGATGTTTTATTAGCTATTTCCATATCCATTTTTGATGCATAAATAATTGAATCTTCTTTTATAACACAAAAAGCGAAACTAGTAGGTTTGTAATTTGAAATATATTGAACATTAGTAAACTGTGCAAGTAAATAACCATGATAATCCTTTTTTTCCATGTCCTTTAAAATATTGTTAATATGAAATTCATTCATTTCCATTTTTTTACACCTTCTATTAGATAATCATTATATTTTTCTAGTTTTAATATCTTTCAAAATATTAAACAACAGTTATATATATAATTTTTATTTTAAACTTATTAAATAGCATTTAATCTAAACACAGGATAAAAATACTTAATGAAAAAGAAGACTGTTTTTATTTCAAATGCTTCAGTTAATAAGATTAGCAAAACTGCACCAATATTTGACTTGAGCAGGCAATAACTAATAATAACAAATGACAGGTCCAGTTTTACAGGAGTTCCTTTACCCTAGGTGATTCTATGTTAAAATTATTTAATTTATTTAATATTGATGAGAAATATTTTGCAGATAAAAAAACCGTGAAAAAAAGATTTATAAAATTATTCGGAGGATTTTTATTAATAGCAATTCTAATATCACCATTTACATGGATTGGATTTTTATTTTTCTTGTTATTATTATTTGCATTAGGAGGCATATTCTTAATAGAATATTATAGTGATGAATTAGATGAAAAATATCACTTATACAATTTTAACAATTTTAGAGGATATTCTTATCAAATATTTGCGTTTACTATTTTAGGATTTTCAACCACATCTTTATCTGTGCTTATGATGTGTTTGTGTGCTGAAGTAAATATTATAAAATCCATTTTAATAGCAATAATATTTGCACTGCCCTTTTTAGGAATAGGGCTTAAATTTAAAACATTTAATGATTCCAGTTTAGAAGAAAATGGAGAAATTGTTTATGATGCAGGCTACGAACCTAACTACTATTGGCCAGTACTGACTATCTGCTGCTATTTAGGATACACACAATGCCTCTACGAAACATCCATAATAAACATGGCAGGATTACTAATATCCACAACAGCATGCTTCATATGGCTAATATACCCAAACAAAATCAACAAATGTCTGCCATTTGAAAACAGAAGCAAAAAAGGAGAAGCAATATATTTAGCAATAGCATTAATCATATTCTTCATATTACTTTACCAATTTACTACAATCCCATTTACAGAACTTACAGGAATTACTAATTAAAAAAAATAACTAGTAATCAACAAATCATGTTAAAAATATGAAAATGTTCAAAATAATAACAATCAAATAACAACTATTTATTATAACTCGTTGAAAATTTAGATAAAAATTATATATTTTTATTTAAAATTATTATATATAGTACATTATTTGAAAAAACTGAGAAAATAAATACCGGAATATTAATTGATGCACAAGCAGGATTTAACACAATACAGACCTGCATAATGAATGAAAAATGAGTTAAACTGTTTCAACAGTTATCGCAGTGAGTTTTGGTCTAATGGGTCTTGGTTTAAACTGTCTATCAACAGATACTCTCCGACATCCAATATGGAGTAATTTTAATAAAGCAGTGAAAAAAACTACTGCCAATTATTTATTTGAAATTGCAGAAGTTCCAGTTTATTAAGAAGGGTGTTAATATGAATAAATTTAATAAAATGTTAGATGACAATATGTTTTTTAGAAAATCATTTCTTAAAAAAGCAGCATTTTGGATGTATGCATTATTTTTTATGGCAATGCTCTTAATTTTTAAATGGCATTGGTTAACCGCATACTTCATGATAATATATATTTCATTAACCATTGGTCCAGTGTTATTTTTCTATTATCAAAGAGAAATTTACAAAAAACATGATTGGAAACAGTATATAACATTCTATCCAATAGAACGCTTTATGACTTTATGTTTTACTCCATCAACATTAGGAGTGTTTTTAATTGCATATTTATGTTGTTTCAATAAAATAAATGCATTTGTTTTAGCAATTATCTTTGTTTTACTTATGCTGGGAATCGGCTTAAGACCAAATTGTTTCAATGACAAAAGCAGAAATAACAACTCATTAGGTTATAGGCCATTTATCTATCTTGGATTAAGTATGTTACTATGTTATATTGGTTTTCCACAAGTAATTTTCGAACACAATGTTATTAATCAAACAATATTATGTGCAATAACCTGTTTGGGATTTTTAGCTTTAATTTTCCCAGATAAAGGAAGTAATTTATTAAGATTTAATAATAAAACCGAAAAAGGATTCTTATTATATATTATACTAATATTTATTGTATTTTTCATTGTGTTCCATTTTACAAATTCAGGATTTTACTTAAAAATTTATTTAAACACATGGTGAATTAATATGAACAAAAATTTTAAAAATTACATTACAATAGGAGTGCCATTTGTAATTTTTGTAGTGCATAGCTTTTTAAACACTTATCTATGGATTATTTTTTCAATAATTGGATTAATAATAACTTATGCTTATTACAAGCAATCAAAAGAAAACAAATACTTAAAATATGCTATGAGATTATATGTGCTAAATTTTGTTTTTATAATCCTCAGATTACTAATCAGGTATTTAATGACTTAAAATAACGATAGAGGAATAAATAATGACAAACCTATTTAATTTATTCAAATTAGATCCCAATAGAAAGTATTTTCCAAAAAAAGAAGATATTAAAAAAAGAGCAATCAAAAGTTATGGAATAATCCTATTCTTAGCAATAGCTACATCTAGTATCACATGGTTAGGATTTTTCTGTTTTCTTTTTTTGTATTTGGAACATGTGGAGTATGGATTGTGGAGTATTATGGTGACGAATTAGATGAAAAATATGGATTGTACAACTTCACTAATTTCAGAGGATTTTCTCTCCAAATTTTCTCATTCATGCTTCTAGGAGCATCAACCACATCTTTATCTGTGCTTATGATGTGTTTGTGTGCTGGAGCAACTGTTATGAAATCCGTATTACTGGCAATAATATTTGCACTGCCATTTTTAGGAATCGGCCTTAAATTTAAAACATTTAACGATTCCAGCCTAGAAGAAAATGGGGAAATAGTTTATGATGCAGGTTATGAACCTAACTACTATTGGCCAGTACTATCTATCTGCTGCTATTTAGGATACACACAAGGACTCTACGAAACATCCCCAATAAACATAGCAGGATTACTGATATCAACAACAGCATGTTTCATATGGCTAATATACCCAAACAAAATCAACAAATATTTACCATTTGAAAACAGAACCAAAAAAGGAGAAGCAATATATTTAGCAGTAGCATTAATCATATTCTTCATATTACTTTATCAATTTACTACAATCCCATTTACAGAAATTTTAGGAATTACAAATTAAAAAGGAGGCAAAAATGAATGCAAAACAAACAATAGCTATCATTATCCCAATAGCTATTTTTATTATTAAAAAATATATCAGTCTTTATATAACTATTCCAGTTTTAATAGCTGGATGTATCATAACATATTATTTATACACAAAATCTGATGAAGATAAATACTTAAGAGGTGCTCTTTCACTGTACTGCTTAAATTTCTTCCTTATCATACTTGGTATTGTGCTATATTATATGCTATAAAAAGCAATTTACTGAAAAAATTTTTATATATAAAATTAGATATGTAAAAACCATGTTTAAATTTACAAGCAATGAAGTGAGGGACTTAATAATTTCATTTTTCGTTATCTCACTTTCTTTTTCAATATTGTATACAGGCAGAGATTTCTCTGCAATGTACTTTATATTACCTATTGTAATGGTAGGTGTAGGTTTAGGATTTATTCTCCACGAACTTGGACATAAATTCAGTGCAATGCATTTTGGTTACTGGTCTGAATATCAGCTCTGGCCGGTTGGTTTGATTATTGCTTTAGCCAGTTCCTTTTGCGGAATTGTATTTGCAGCTCCTGGAGCAGTTTATACTTATGCAAATTTCTTAGATGACAGAACCAATGGTATCATATCTATAGCAGGACCTATAGTCAATATTGTACTTGCTATTGTATTCCTATTGATAGCTACTGTAGTTTATCCTATGGCATTTTTCAATCCAACAATGCAAATCATATTCCTTGTCTGTTCACTCGGATTTACTATTAACAGCTATTTAGCTACATTTAACCTGATTCCTATTTGGAATTTAGACGGCAGCAAAGTACTCAGATGGAATGGATTAATCTGGATTGTTACAATTGCTATTTCAGGAATTATGACTTATCTTTCCATGACAGTAGGTGTTGAAGGTATAATAAAGATTTTAATAGGATAATAGACAATGGAAAATCAAGAAATAACATTTTTTAAAGGAACACACAGAATAATCCCCCCTTCAAAAACAATCAAAAACAATGAAAGCAAAATAAAAACAGCCGGAATAACCCGTATAACTGAAATAACACATCTGGACAGAATTGGAATTCCTGTTTTTTCAGCTATTAGACCTACTGCTCAGGATGGTGGAATAAGCATATATGGCGGTAAAGGAATTACCCCAGACCATGCTAAAGCTTCAGCTATGATGGAAGGTTTTGAGAGATACTCTGCTGAAAAGCAGGAAAGTGATGAAACTTTTATTGCAACTTTAAATGAAATAGACGGAAATTATATTGATCCTATTTCTCTAAATTTACCGAAAGATTTCAGCAAAGATTTACTCGACACAATGAATTTGGAATGGAGCATCTCAAAGGATTTAATATCTGGAGAGAATTATTATATTCCATCCAATGCAATTTATCATCCGTATGTTCCTGAAAATAATATTCAGAGTCTATTTAAAGGAAACACTAATGGTTTGGCTTCAGGAAATATTTTAGAAGAAGCAATTTTACATGGAATTTTTGAAGTTATCGAAAGAGACGCATGGAGTATTTTTGAGCTTACCCATAAAAATTCAAAACAGATCGACCTTGAAAGCATTGATAGCGAAAATATTAATCAGGTCCTTAACAAATACCATGAAAATGGAATTAACATTAAGCTAATGGACTTAACAGCAGATGTTGGTGTTCCCACAATAGCTGCATCTGCAGATGATACTGTTTTAAAAGATGCAGGATTATTGTCCTTAGGTATTGGAACTCATCTTAATCCGGAAATAGCTGTTTTACGTGCTCTTACTGAAGTGGCTCAAAGCAGAGCAACACAAATTCAGGGTGCTCGTGAAGATACTGTAAGGGCTGATTTTGCACGAAAAGCAGGTTATGAACGTATGAAAAGAATCAATAAATGTTATTTTGAAGATGAAGAAGACAAAATATCTTTCAGAGATATTGAAGATAAAAGTACCAATTCCATAACCCGAGACATTGAAATTGTTAAAGATGAATTAATGAAAAATGGGCTGGACAAAATATTGTATAGTGATTTAACACGCCCTGAACTTGGAGTAAGTGTGGTCCGTATTGTAATTCCGACAATGGAACTTTATTCCATAGACAACACCCGTGCTGGAGACCGCTGCTTAAAATTTTAGATTTATATGGTTAAAATAATAATTTATACCGGATTATCACTTTCCTTTGATGAAGCAAAAGAAATATTGGATAATCACGGAGATGTTGAAGTTATTTATAAAAAACCCATCAAACGTGGAGATATCGGACTGGCCATTAAAGAACATCCTGACATTATTGGAATAATTGACGGTGTTTTTCATCAGAATTCTGCAGTTGCCCATAGAGAAATCCTAAAAGCAATTGATGAAGGAATAACTGTTGTTGGATCCTCCAGTATGGGTGCCCTAAGAGCTTCAGAACTGGATACTTTAGGTATGAAAGGAATCGGTTATGTTTATGAACAGTATGCAACTGGAAAAGTAACTTCTGATGATGATGTTGCAGTTATGCTTGACAGTGAAACTTTAGAGCAGTTATCCGAGCCTTTAATCAATATGGATTATACATTTACAAAAGCCGTAAAAGAAAATATCATTACTGAAGATGAAAAGAATGAATTGCTTTCCATTGCCAAATCCACATTCTATCCAAAAAGAAATTATGCACAAACATTAAACAGTTCAAAATTAGATGATTATACAAAGGATCGATTAGTTACCTTTATTCGTTTTTGCGAGGATATTAAAAAAGAGGATGCAAAATCTTTAATAAGGTATATAATACATGTGATAGAATGAATCTGGATGAAAAAGTTGAAAAAGTAAAAAACACACTTAAAAATCGTAAAGTTGCAATAGCTTTTTCCGGAGGTGCAGACAGTACATTACTTGCATATCTTGCATCTGAAGTTAGTGATGACCCAATAGCTATAACTATTGATAATCACATATTTCCTACAGGTTTTATCAAACACTGTAAAAAAACAGCTAAAGAATTTGGAATCAGACATCAGATTATTGATTTGAATTTCTACGAACATGAAAATTTACTGGCCAATAAATCAGACAGATGTTTTGTATGCAGAGATTTAATGTATGGGAATATTAAAAAGTATGCTGAAAAAAACGGTTATGAATCTGTTTTAGACGGAAATAATATAAGTGATCTGGTTTTGGACAGGCCAGGAATACTAATTACATATAAAAACAATATTGAAAGTCCTTTTATTTATGCCAGGTTAACTTCCAAAGAGATTCATGAATACTTAAACAGACACAGTATTCCATTTTCAAGATCAACTACCTGTCTTGGAACCCGACTGCCTACCAACACCAGAATGACCAGAGAAAATATTAAACAGATCAGTGACAGTGAAGATTACATCTATAAAAAAACAGAGTGTGAAATCGTCAAAGTTCGAAATAATAATGGGCTTGCCCTATGTGAAGTTGACAATTTAAATAAAATATCAAATGAAAATACATTAAAAGAAATAAACGCTAAATTAAAATCAATAGGTTTTAAAAAAGTAGCTTTAAATTTATCAAAAATTGATGATGATGAAAGCATTGCTGTTGACTATTCGGAAGGCAGTTTCGAATACCAGCTTCCATATACAATAAATATTGAAAATACAAAAAATCAGCTAAAAGATAAAGTAATTTCAAGCGATTCTAAAAAAATAGCTGTCAAAAATCAGATAATCTATGAAAACGGATTAATTAAAGGTAATAACTTCCAGTCAGAAGAAGAATGTTTAAATAAGTTTATGGAATTATTGCCAGATATAAGAAGAAATGTATAAAACTTATTTGTTTTTCATTTCTTCATATTTTTTTAAAACAATATCAGGCGTTTCTATATTTTTATCAAAACTTTCAGCGAATGTGTAATTTTTTTCTTCAGGATTATCAGTGTTTCTAAAGCCCTGAAGAACTAATTGTTTTCCGTCAATTTTAAAGCCAACACCATCAGCTTCAACTTCAATTAAATTAATCTCTATTTCAGATGCATCTTCAAGTTTTGCATCTGCTTTAACTTCATATTTTAAATTTAAGTTTTTATGAGGCATTAGCTCATTAATAGTTCTTTTTATAACAGATTCAAAAAGTTCTAAAAATTTTACAACAGGCGGGAAATCATTAGCCCAATAATAAGCAAGTACTGAGTTTAAGACAATTTCATGTTCAATATAATCATCTTTAAGTCTTGCTCTAACACCAACAGAATTCCCGTCTACAATTTTTATTACTAAAACTGGATTAAGAGCCATATACACCACACTTAATCCACTAAAGCTTTAATTAAATCACTAGCTCTTACAAGACCAATTAAATCTCCTTCTACACCAATAACTGGAATTTGTTCAATATTTAATGTTTTCATTTTTTTAGCACAATCAGATGCTTTAGTTTTGGAATTAACTACTTCCACTTTATGTGTACCGACATCTTCAACAAGTTTGTCAGTGAATTTTAAACAATTTTTTTCAATATATAAAACAGAAGTACTGTCCCAAGACCATTTATCTCCTTCAGTTCCCACTGTAGAGCTGTGTTCACTACGTTCTGAAATAATTTCTGATTCTTCAATAAAATCAGTTTCAGTTAAAATACCTACCAATTTAGCAGAATCATTTAAAGCTAAAACAGATTTAAGACCAAATTGTTTCATGGTTTCAAATGCAACATTTAATGGAGTTTTATACCAGGTTGTTGGAACTGTAGTAATCATAAAATTCTCAACAGGATCGTCACTTTCAAGTTTAATTAATGCATTGGATACTAAATCAAATGAAGTGATAATACCTACCAAATCACCATTATCATCAACAACAGGAACTCTTCTAACATTATTATCAATCATTTTTTTAGCTACATCCGCAACATCATCATCAGGACTTGCAGTAACTAAATCAGTACTCATTAAAATAGCTATTTGTTCTTCATCAGGATTAACAATTAAGTCTGAACGAGTTATTAAGCCTACTAATTGTTTAGTGTCACCTTTAACAACAGGAAGAACCGCTTTATCTTCTTTCCTCATTAAGTCTAAAACTTTCTCACGGTTTCCAGGAACTGAAACACTAACAACATTTTTAGACATGGCTCTTTTTACTAACATGATTAAACACCTTAAAATAGTTTATTAAAAATATAAAAAAGGAAATGTTGAAAAATTAGTGGATAACCAATACTGCACATTTAGCAGCATTAACTACTTTTTCAGCAACACTACCCATTATAAATCTGTCAAATCCGGATTTACCAGAACTACCAATAACAATTAAATCAATGTCCTCTTCTTTAGCTACTTCCAAGATAGTTTTAGCTGGTGAACCTTCCTTAATAATTCCATGGAATGTTACACCAGAAGTTTCATCCATTTCTTCAAATTCTTTTATATTATCTTCAGAACGTTGCCTAAGTAATTGGTTTAATTGATATACCTCATCATCTAATGGAAGCCCATTAACAAAATTATTTTCAGTGACACTAAGTGCATAAATATCAGCACCAGTAGTTTTAGCTAAAAATAATGCATGTTTTTCAGCTTTTTGAGCAAATTCTGACCCATCAGTTGGGACTAATATTTTTTTGTACATGTTTCCATCTCCCAAAGTAATTTGACTTTATGTTTTATATCAAACATTTTTAATATGAATATCTCTGTTCATAATATATAATATATTTTTCGTTTCACAACGATTTATAATATTCAAATAAGGATTTTTTGAATATTTTTTAGAAATAAATAAATTTGCATCTTGATTAACATCAATAATCGGCTTTTCAATATATCGATTAATCTCAAAATTGCAGATGTTAGTTGTTGCCGTTTTCAATAAATCCTTAGGATTCAAGTAATTCCTGTAATAAACAGACATTATTTTCAAGCTAAATTCCAGTTCCCTAAGCAAATTTGGTGAATTCAACATCAGATTGTCACTACCTAACAGAGGTTTAATTCCTTTAGAAAATATTTCATTTAAAGGAACCACACCAACATTTAAAGTGGCATTAGCTCTTGGACAAACTACAACATTTGAATTCTTAATTAATTCCAAATCATTATTTCTCGGATTTGTACAATGAACCAACTGATTAAAACCTGCATCTACTCCCCGTTGGATTTCTGTTTTATTGAAATCTCTTAAAGAATCATCCTGAAGATGCATGGATTCAGCTACATGGATTGAAGATATTTTACCTGCTTTTCTGCATCTGGATACTATCAAACTAGCTACTTCATCATTAATTTCACCAAATCCACTTAATGCAATTCCATCAGCTAATTTTAAAAGTTTACGAATAGCTATTTTAACCTTTCTCAAATCAGGATCATCACCATAGAAACTATCATCACGTCCAAGGATAATTGGAGTTACAGGCAAATCTTCAGAAGCCTTTCTTAAAAGCTCAACACCTTTAATTCCCCCTTCTCTGTAATCAATGAAATGAGTCGTTCCTGATTCAAACATATCCCTCATTGACTTTTTCATAGCTTCAATTATTTCCCCATCTTCAGCATTAGCTAATGCCTTATGTTTAACACCCTCTGGAGGTTTAACCATTTCTCCCAATGACAATCCATAACCTTCATCTTTAATTATAGAATCTCCAATATGAGTATGGCCATTTAAGAAAGTCGGACAAACAATTGAATCTGCAGCATCTATAATTTTACCTTCACAGACATCTTTAGCAATTTCTATGATTTTACCATCATCAATAACAATATTTTCACGAACTGGAGTCAAATCTTGTCCTTTTAATACAATTCCATCTTTAATTGTCAACATTAAAAAAAAGTTTTCTAATTTGTTTTATATATACATTACTTATTGAATGGAAACTTTTATAAAAATACAATAAGATATATTACTTTGGCAAAGGGCTATATTTTAATTAATATAAATACAACCTCAATTAACTTCAAAAAAGAAATTAGAACACTTTTTATACCTCCCAAAATATGGCCTTTATGCCTTTCTTTAAGCATAATAGGAATGATTACTATTAACTCACAAGAAATAAGATATTTTTACAGAAATATTATAAAATCTGGAAATGTATACAGAATAAAATATAATAACAAAGACTATGGTGAGTTTAAAAAGTTATCTGATGCTTTATATGAAAGAGATGCTCTTTTTTACTGTAATTTTGATTATGATTTGCTTGTTGAATCAGATTTGGAAAATAAATACGAAAATATGAAATTACCTCCATTTCCTGAAAAAAGACCAAAAGGCAGGATAAAAGGAAGCAAAATAAATAAAGAGGAAAGAGAAGGTAAAATTCATTTTGACCATAAAAAACGGGAATTTTTTGTACAGAAAGGAAAAACTGTTTTTGGATACTATAAAAGTATGACTGAAGCTTACTACTATAAAAAAAAGCTGATGGATAATAACTGGGATATGAATGCTTTAAAAACAAAGGTCACATTAAGAATAGATATTAATAAAAAATTAGATTTAAATAAAGAATATCCTGTTAAATTAAATTACTGCCCCAAATGTAGGCGTAAATTAAAAAATAAAGAAAAAGAATGTCCATATTGTGGAATAGACATTAAAGATTATTTATATAATAATTAATCTTATTCCCCATCAATATGTTCATTTAAAGATTTTACATTAATTTCATTATTTTGAACAGCTTCAATAGCATTTAAAGCAGCCCTAGCTCCTGACAATGTTGTAACATAAGGTATACCAAGTTCAATAGCTAAACGTCTAATTATATATCCGTCTTTAGCTGACTGTTTACCTTCTGAAGTATTAATAATTAAATTAATTTCTTTGTTTAAAATTGCATCCCTGATGTTTGGAGATCCCTGAGATACTTTTTTAATTTTTTCAATATCAACACCTTTTGCAGCATCAGCAGTTCCATTAGTTGCTACAAGTTCAAAACCTAAATTAGCTGCTTTTTCAGCAATTGGGCGTATTTTCTTTTTGTCCTGTTCTTTTACACTAATGAAAATTTTACCTTCTTTCGGTAAATCCATACCTGCAGCAAGCTGGGATTTGTAAAATGCCATTCCAAAGTTTTCATCTATACCAATACTTTCACCAGTAGATTTCATTTCAGGTCCAAGTACAGTATCGGATTCCGGAAGTTTTAAGAATGGGAAAACAGATTCTTTTACAGCAACATGGTCAATTTTTATTTCTTTAGTTAAATTAAAGTCTTTTAATTTAGCTCCAGTCATAATCCAAGTAGCTACTTTCGCCAATGGCACCCCAATAGCTTTACTTACAAATGGAACTGTTCTACTTGCACGAGGATTAGCTTCAATAATATAAACCATTTCTTCATCAAGCTTAACTGCATACTGAATATTCATTAAACCTTTAACATCCAATTCTAAAGCTAACTTAGTACTGTATTCACGAATAGTGTTAAGAATGTGTTCAGGAATAGTTTGAGGTGGAATTACACAAGCAGAATCTCCAGAGTGAACACCTGCTTCTTCAATATGTTCCATAATTCCAGCTATAAATACTTCTTCACCGTCACATAATACATCTACATCTAACTCAATAGCATCTTCTAAAAATTTGTCCACTAAAATAGGATGTTCCGGTGAAACTTTTACAGCTTCCTTCATATATTCTTCAAGCTCATTATTGTCATAAACAATTTCCATAGCCCTTCCACCAATAACATATGACGGACGTACTAAAACAGGGAATGTAATCCTTTCTGCAATTTCTTTTGCTTCTTCGAAAGAATTGGCTGTTCCATATGGTGCCTGATGAATATGTAATTTATTTAAAAGCTGTGCAAACAATTCTCTGTCTTCAACACCATCAATACTTTCATATGGTGTTCCCAATATTTTAACACCTGCATTAGCTAATGGCACTGCTAAATTAATAGAAGTCTGACCACCAAACTGAACAACAACTCCGTCAGGTTTTTCCTGATCTATAATTCCCATTACATCTTCAAAAGTAATTGGTTCAAAGAAGAGTTTATCAGAAATATCATAATCAGTACTTACAGTTTCAGGGTTGTTGTTAATTAAAATAGTTTCAATTCCTTCCTCTTTTAGAGCAAGTGAAGAATGAACACAGCAGTAATCAAATTCAATACCCTGACCTATCCTAATAGGTCCTGCACCTAAAATAACGATTTTCTTTTTATTGGATGATTTGAGTTCGTTACCTGAATCATATGTACTGTAATAATATGGAGTTTTAGCTTCAAATTCAGCAGCACATGTATCAACCATTTTATAGGACTGTTTTATATTGAATCTGTTAAGCAGGTTTCTAATATATTCTTCAGTCTGATTAGATAGAGTAGCTAATCTTTTGTTTGAACATCCCATCTGTTTAGCTTTTCTCAGGAAGTCAGCATCATTTAATTTTTCTTCAGTAACTTCATTTTCAAAATTAACAATGTTTCTGATTTTGTATAAGAAGAATTTGTCGATGTTGGTTAATTTTTGAATCTTATCCAAATCCATTCCATCTTTAATAGCTGAATATAACTGGAATAATCGCTCATCAGTAGGATTAGCCAGATTATCTTCAGTGTATTCAACATATTCAAACCCGTCATGACCCATATCAAGTGATCGGATAGCTTTTTGGATTGCTTCTTCAAATGTTCTACCGATTGCCATTACTTCACCGGTAGCTTTCATTTGAACACCAATTTCACGGTTGATTCCTCTGAATTTATCAAATGGCCATCTTGGGATTTTTACAACTACATAATCAATAGCCGGTTCAAAGGAAGCAGGGGTTTCTTTAGTAATATCATTTTTGATTTCATCTAAAGTCATTCCCAAAGCTATTTTAGAAGAAATTTTAGCTATTGGATAACCTGTTGCTTTAGATGCAAGTGCACTACTTCTACTTACCCTCGGATTTACTTCAATTACCTTGTATTCTCCGGTTTCCGGATTAACTGCAAATTGAATATTACATCCGCCCTGAATACCTAAAGCTCTGATAATTTTAATGGAAGCATCCCTTAATGCCTGTGAATCCCTATCATTTAAATTTTGAGCAGGAGCTACAACAACACTTTCACCGGTATGAATTCCCATAGGATCTATGTTTTCCATATTACATACAATAATACAAGTATCCTCTTTATCTCTCATTACTTCATATTCAAATTCTTTCCAGCCTAAAACAGATTCGTCAATAAGAACCTGATTGATGAAACTCATATCCAGTCCGTGAGTAGCTATTTCAATTAATTCTTCTTCATTGTAAGCTACTCCACCACCGGTTCCTCCAAGTGTAAATGCAGGCCTTACAATTACTGGATAACCAATGTCTTTTACTGCTTCTATAGCTTCTTCAACACTTTCTACAGCATGGCATTTTGGAATAGGTTCATTGAGTTTATCCATAAAATGACCAAACAAATCACGATCTTCTACATCCTTGATTGTCTGAATATCAGAACCTAAAACTTTAATTCCTTCAAGTAAACCTAAATCTCCAAGTCCTGTAGCAATATTTAATCCTGTTTGTCCACCCATAGTTGGTAAAATTGCATCGACTTTTTCTTTTTTAATAATTTCTGAGACAATTTCAGGAGTTAATGGTTCGGTATAAACAGTATCTGCCATATCCATATCAGTTTGAATAGTAGCAGGATTACTGTTAACAAGGACAGTTTCAATTCCCTCTTCTCTTAGTGATTTACATGCTTGTGAACCAGAATAATCAAATTCTGCTGCTTGACCAATTTGAATAGGCCCAGAACCGATTATTAATACTTTTTTAATATCCTTATCAATAGGCATTTTGTAATCCTCATTAATTTTTATTATAAAATGGTAATCTTAATATTCATCCATCATCTGACTAAATTTATCAAAAACATATCTTGTATCATTTGGACCGGGCCCTGCTTCAGGATGGTACTGAATACAGTGAACAGGCAATTCCTTATGTGAAAAACCTTCAGGAGTTCCATCATTTAGATTTACTTGAGTTAAAACTAAGTCAGTCTCATTAATAGACTCTTTATCAATAGTAAATCCGTGATTTTGAGAAGTGATATACACTTTGCCGGTTTGTAAATCTTTTACTGGCTGATTTGCCCCCCTGTGTCCAAATTTCATTTTGTAAGACTTAGCTCCAAAAGATTTAGCTACTAACTGCTGACCCATACAAATTCCAAAAATAGGCAATCTTTCAGATAATTTTTGAACTGTGCTGATAGTTTCATATACCCTATCCGGATTTCCAGGTCCAGAAGTAATCATCAGACCGTCAGGAGAGTAATCCAAAATAGTTTTATAATCAGTATCATATGGGAACAAAACAACTCCGATTCCACGTTCCAAAAAGTTGTTTATAATATTCTTCTTAACACCGCAGTCAATTAAAGCTACTTTTTTGTTGGCATCCTCATCAAAAACTTTAATTTCTTTAGTGGATACCTGCGGCACCACATCTATATCAATAATACTTGGCTGAGCACGTGCAAGTTCTATTAATTCATTGTCAGGAATGTCTTCAGTTGAAATAGCTGCTTTCATTGAACCTTCCTCACGAATTTTAAGAGTTAAATCACGTGTGTCGATTCCGCTAATTCCAGGAGTTTCAAATTCATTTAAAAAATCATCTAAAGTTTTTTGTGGTGAAAAATTAGAAACTTCTCTGCAAACTTCCCTTACAACAAAACCTTCAGCTTGAATTTTATCTGACTGATACCATTCTTCACTTACCCCATAATTTCCCTCTAAAGGATAAGTAGACATTAATATTTCTCCTTTAAAAGAAGGATCAGTTAAAGATTCAGTATAACCAACCATACCGGTTGAAAAAACAAGTTCCCCTACCTTAGTAGTTTCATAACCGAAACCATCACCTTTTAAAACTGTACCATCTTCCAAAGCTAATTTAGCCATTTTTACCATTAAATCACCATTGTAAAAAAATAATAATCATCTATCTTTAATAATTATGATTTTTATATATTATTAAATTTATCATTTTTTAGCCCAAAATACTGCAAAAACATAATATTTATACGGAATTCCAATATAATTAAATCCTGCATTTTTCAAACATTCCACTTGAAAATCCACAGAACTTGGTTTATCATAAGTTCTTCTAATTTTAGCCTCGCCATAAGCTTTCTCACTAATTTCACCAGTATGTTCATCAAGTTTTAATTTAAAATAATCTTCAACACCATTATTAGGATTTAAAACCTGATCGGCATTGACAAAGTTTCCGCCATCATTTAATAAATCGGCATACTTTTCAATTAAAAATTTCTTTTCTTCTCCAGTTAAATGATGAATAGAAAGAGAAGATATAACTATATCAAATTTCGTGTCAAATTCATGAGTCAGATAATTATCACATATAAATGAAATATTGTCATTGCCCTCAAATCTTTTTTCAGCTTCTTTCAGCATTTCCTCAGCCAAATCAATAAGAACAATTTCTGCATTGGGATATTTTTCAAGCAAAAATTGGGACAAAATACCTGTTCCCGCACCTAAATCTAAAACTTTCGGATTATCTTTTTCAAAATCAATACAATCAATAGCTACTCCATAGAAATCATCGAAACATGGTATTAAAGCTCTCCTTTCACTATCATATTCTTTAGCTTTTTGGTTAAATTTATTTACAACAGACATGTTTTTAATCACCAAGTATTCTTAAAGAAAAGTTTAAGCTTCTGCTTGAATGAGTTAAAGCTCCAAGAGAAATTATATCAATACCTAATTTAGCATAATCCACAATATTTTCAGCAGTGATGCCTCCAGAAACTTCAATTAAAGAATTATCACGAATATTTAATTTAATTAACTCGTTTAAAACCTCTTCAACTTTTTCAGGAGACATATTATCCAACATTACAATGTCTGCTTTATTTTCAACACAGTCAATAGCATCATTTAGAGATTCAACTTCTATTTCAATTTTTTTAGAAAAACTGACATTTTCTTTAGCTTTTAAAAGTGTTTCCAAAGGAGTTCCAACACTGGCTATATGATTGTCCTTAATTAAAACCATATCATCAAGGGAAAATCTATGTGTATCGGCACCACCGATTTTCAATGCCTGTTTATCAAATTTTCCAATAGCCGGCAATGTTTTACGGGTTCCTGCAATTATTACATCATAATCTTTTACCAGATTAACATGATAATCAGCAGCACTAGCTACACCGCTCATTCTCATAAGCAGATTTAGTGCAGAGCGCTCAAGCAACAATATTGTCCTTGCATCACCTTTCAAGCTCATCAGCAAATCATTTTCAGCTATTTTATTTCCATCTTTTAAATTAAAAATTACTTGGACATTTCTAGACTCAAACATTTCTTTGATGATGTTAATGCCTGCTAAAATACCTTCATCTTTAGAAATAATATGAGCATTTACAATTTTATCTTCATTAACTACTGCTTCAGAGGTAATATCTCCAAAACCTTCATCCTCTTCAAGCATGTACTCAATTATTTTATCCAAAAAATCACCAAAATTTTAAATTATATGTTGATATATATTTCTATTATAATATATAATAAGTGATTAAATGGAAATTACATTTTTAGGAACCTCTTCAGCAGTTCATTCATATACTAGAAATCATCCTGGGATAATTTTAAAAGCATTTGGTGAAGTTATGTTGTTTGATTGTGGAGAATCTACCCAAAGACAGTTAATATATGCAAAAATAAGTCCAATGAAAATATCTAAGATTTTTATTAGTCATTATCATGGAGATCATATATTGGGACTTCCAGGGTTATTACAATCTTTGAATTTTAGAGGAAGAGAAAAGCCATTAAAAATATATGGGCCAAAAGGCATTAAACAAGTTGAAAATGCAATTTATTCTTTAGGTTACTGTAAATTTGATTTTCAAGTTGAATTTATAGAAATTAATAGTGGAACAATCGTTGAAACTGCTGAATATATAATTAAATCCCAAGAAGTTAAGCATAATGTAATTAATCTTGCATATTCAATAGAAGAAAAGAAAAAACCAAGGTTTTTAAGAGAAAAAGCCATTGAACTTGGCGTTCCAGTAGGTCCTCTTTTTGGAAAACTGCATAATGGTGAAGAAATTGAAGTAAACGGGAAAATCATAAAACCCGAACAAGTTCTTGGAGCTGCCAGAAAAGGAATAAAAATCACATATTCAGGAGATACCCGACCATGTGATGAAATGATTGAATTTGCAAAAAACAGCACTTTGCTAATCCATGAGTCAACATACACACTTGAAGATGAAGACAAAGCTAGAGAAAATTTCCATTCAACATCACAGGATGCAGCTACAATAGCTAAATGCTCCAACAGTAAACAATTAATATTAACTCACATCAGTACACGATATACTGATACTGAGGATTTATTAAAAGAAGCTAAGCAAGTTTTTGAAAATGTTGAAGTTGCAGACGATTTAATGACAATAGAAATTTTAAGTGTATAATATGAATATTATAGATATGTTAGAAGATCCTATTTCAAAATTAATCTTCATTTTAACGATTATAGTTGCTACAAGTATTATTGTAAGGCTTGTAGCTTATTTAATGAATAAAATAAAAAGATTTAAAAAAGACATTACTCTGATTTATCTTATTAGAGACATTATAAATTATATAATCTATTTTATAGCACTGATGTCCATATTGCAAATATTTGATATAAATCTGGCAGGAACATTGTTAAGTTTAGGAATTGTAGGTATTGCAGTAAGTTTTGCAGCTAAAGATCTTATATCCAATTTCTTTTCAGGAATTTTGCTGATAATGGGCAGAAGCGTTAAAGTTGGAGATACTCTTGAAATCAAAGAAATGAAAGGAACTGTAGAAACAATAAGCCTCAGATCAACAACTATTAGGGATGACAATGGTGTGTTAAGCAATATCCCAAATTCCATATTAACCAACAATACATATTTACAATACAATAAAAAAGAAAGGCACAGAGTAGATTTAACTATTGGAATAGGTTTGAATATAGACATTGAAGAATTTAAAACATATATTTTAGATTTTATAAACAGACAAAAAGGTATTCTAAAAAATCCAAAAGCTCAAGTTTTTTCAAAAGGCATAAATTTTGAAGAAAGCACATTGAAAATATCATTTTGGATAAAAGACTTTAATAAAAAAGAAAAATATAAATCAATTATTACTAACGAAATTAGAAAGTATGTTAACAATAGGTGAAAATAATGAGTGGGTCTTTACAAGATGAAATTAAACAATTAAAAGATGAAAAAAATGCAATAATCCTTGCACATAATTATCAGCCTAAAGAAATTCAAGAAATAGCTGATTTCCTTGGAGATTCATTAGAATTATGTATGAAAGCTGCTGAAATAGAAGATAAAGATTTGGTTATTTTCTGTGGAGTGGATTTTATGGCTGAAACTGCTTATATCTTAAATCCAGATAAAAAAATTGTAATTCCGGATTTAGAAGCAGAATGTCCTATGGCACATATGTTACCTGAAGACGAATTATTGAAAGCAAAAGAAGAACACCCTGATGCAGGAGTAATTCTTTATGTGAACAGTATTGCTGAAGCTAAACAACATGCAGATACTTTATGTACTTCAGCTAATGCACTAAAAGTTACTGAAAGTTTACCTCAAGATGAAATACTCTTCGGACCAGATAATAATTTAGGCAGTAATGTAGCTAAACAAACTTCTAAAGAAATTATACCTGTTCCAAAAGGCGGACACTGCTATGTTCACAAATTATTCCATGTTGAAGACGTTGAATTAAAAAGAAAACAACATCCAAATGCAGAAATAATTTGTCATCCAGAATGTAATATTGATGTTCAGGAAGCATGTGACAAAGTCCTCTCAACTGGAGGCATGTTAAAATATATTGCTCAAAGTGATAAAGATGAATTTGTAATTGGTACTGAAGTTGACATGATTACACGACTTGAAAGTGAAATTTCAGGTAAAAAATTATATCCTTTACTTGAAGGAGCTATTTGCAGCACTATGAAATTACATACTTTAGAAAAAGTAAGAGATGCACTTAAAAACGAAGAACCGCAAGTAACTGTTCCAAAAGAAATAGCTGAAAAATCCTTAAAAGCTACAAAACATATGCTGGAAGTATCAAAATAGCTAGAATAATTCTAGCTACTTAAAATCTTTTTTTAATCCATATCTTCTAAAAAACTGGATAAAAACAAATTCATTTCAATTTCTTCTCTTGAAATAAAATCATCTTCTTTAATTTTGGATTCATTACTTTTAAATGGGAAAAACTCTTTTTTAAATTTTGTTTTTAATAGCAGATTATCTTCTACTATTTGCGTTTCATCATCAAGATTATTATTTAAAAATTCCAACTGATTATTGGTCAAACCACTTATATTATACAAAATAAAACATTTATCACCAATTATACCATAATCTGCAATCTTAACATCCATTATCATCACCTGAAATTTTTCATAAATTCAGATAATTCTTTTTCAATTGTTTCAAGTTCCCTAAATCCAATATGACCCAAATCAGAGTCATAAATAATTAATTCAGAATCTTCAATTAAATTATACATTGGAATAGCATCTAAATTTGGAGGAAAGTACTGATCCTGATTTATTCCAATTATTAAAACTTTAGATTTTATTTTATTCAAATCCTTTTCAATATCATAATCCAAAGTAGCATCATTACAATATTTAACATCAAAAATACTGTCAAGCAATCCTTCATCTCCAAATTCATCAAATTCCACATCTAACTGATTATTGGGAATTTTGTGAAGAGCTTCTTTTGAAATGCCGAAACTGTAAACCGCCTGAGTAGCTAATCTTAATGTTCTTTCTAATGAAGAAGTATTGTTTCCAGAGTCATAATCTTCATCAGTTGAAATAATCTCATCAACTAATTTTGAGAGAATATAATTACGTCCAGCTACTTTATAACCGCTTGCTCCGGAAATAATGAAATCCGCATAGTCAGGATATAGAACTGCACAGGTTAAAGCTACAAAACCACCCATAGAGTTTCCAATAATTCCCCTAACATGAGTTATTCCGAATTTATCTTTTAAGAACTTATTTTGAAAATTAACCATATCTTCAACACTATATTTTGGAAATGAATTATTCAACCCAGTTGTTGAGGGACTGCAGGAACCCGGAGCACCTAGTTCAGAAAGTGAAATAAAAAAGAATTCATTTTTATCAAAAGGACCTCCAGCATAAGATAAAGGACATAATTTGCTAACTGAAGCATAATTTCCTAAAGAACCGTGACAGTATACAACAGCATTATTAATACATCCGTTATCATCGTATTTTGGAGTTCCGAAGGTCATATATTCTACAACAGCATTGTTTAACACTTCCCCATTTTGGAATCTGAAAGAATCCATAATATATTCTTCACGTTTTGAAATAAAATAATCGTCTAAATCCATAATAATAAATTTCATAATAAAATATTTAAACTAAACTGCAGTAATCTTATTTTAATGAAATATAAAATACTAGAAAACCCAAATTGTGAAGATGCTTATGGTTTAGTAGAAGAAGCATTAAGAAAAAAAGCTACAATAACCATATATGCCTGTTGCAAAGTTACTTATGAAGGAAGAGCATTAAGTGAATTGAATTGGGGAGAACGTATAATCCTAATAAAACCAGACGGTTCATTTTTAATACACCAGGAAAAAAAAGTAGAACCTGTAAACTGGCAACCTCCAAAATCCAAAACAAGAGGTTATATTCAAGATGACAATCTGATTTTAGAAAGTCATAGAAGAACACCTAAAGAACTATTAATCGTTGAAATCAGGAAAGTCCAATACATAACTTATGCCAATATTGAAGACTTCGAAGAACTTGAACAGGCAGGTTATGAAAAAGATATGGGGGATATGATTATGGAAAAGCCCCATATGATTGAAGAAGGCTTTAAACCAACAGCAAGAGAATACAGTGTTGAACATGGATTTATAGATATTTTAGGAAAAGACCGTGACAATAACTTAATGATTTTAGAGTTGAAAGCACGTAAAGCAGGAGTAAGTGCTGTAAAACAACTGAAAAGATACCTTACTGACTTTGAAGATGATGACAATGACTATTTAAAAGAATGTCGCGTTCAAAAAAAGAAAATTCGAGGATTGCTTGTAGCTCCGTCACTTGGAAACGATGCTGAAGAATTACTTGAAAAAGAAGGAATTGAATTTGTTGCAGTAGAACCTCCAAAAGAGTTAAAAAGAGATAAAAAAGTAACATTAGATGCTTTTTAGCTTAAAGATTTCTCAATTCTTTTTAATTCATCAACATAATATTTTTTAGTATGTAAATTAGCCGGAATTGAATTGGTTACATGACACTCTTTTTCTAATTTGAAAATGAGATAATCTTCAGTATCTAAAGAAATAGAACCATCATCACTTAATAATTCCAAATTATCCAATTCTTCAAGAATATTTTCATATTCTTTTTGCTCCAAAGCAATAACATCATCCAAATCCATTTTTTGAATTTTAGGATTTAATTGTAAAGCAATAGCTACAAATCCGTTAACAGTTTTATTATCAATGTCAAACTCGGATTTTCTAATTTCATCCATGCTTAATTTAACATGATGTAATGTAGCCTTAGTAACAGGAACTTCCTTAGATAATCCAATTTGATTTATTTCATAATGATTTTTCCAGCTACCCACTTTATAAATTGCATAATTTATATTATCAAAGTTTATAATTTCAGGTTTTTCCATACTATCACACTTACATATTATTTATATTTCACTAATTAAAAAACATTTAGTTTTAAATATTATAAATAATAAAAGTTAAATTTAATGGAGGTTAGGCTGTGAAAAAATGTCCCGAATGTGGAAATCCTAGTTACGATGGTGCACCTGCATGTGGGAACTGTGGATATAAATTTCCAAAAATGAAACCCTCAGCTCCTAAAAAGGAAATATTTGACAAAGCTCCTGAAAAAAAGAAAAAACAATTTAGTGACGAAGAAAGTACAATTGAAATCATTAAAGAAAACAGAATCCTTATTGGAGCAATTATACTTATTACAATAATCGTCATCTGTGGAATTGTCATTACAGGACCAAATAATAATAACCAAACTGCACAAAGTGGAGATATGGTTAAATTTTCTGAAGCAGGATTTTCTTTCAGCTATCCAAGCAGTTGGAATGAAGTAAATGGAACTGACAGTGACCATGAAGGTTCCGTCTTCTTTAAAAATGAAAATGGCACTACTATTCAATATTATAACGTGTCTAATGATTCCACATCATTAAAAGATATAACTCAAGATAGAATTAGTTATGCTCAAGAAAATGGTGATTATATAGATACAGTTCAAACAATAACATTAGATGGTAGAAACGCTTCAGATGTAATTTTAGAACAATCCAGTGGAAATTACACCCGATACGTATCATTATTCAGTAATGGAGAATTATATGTATTTAAAATAAGTGGCGATTCATTAAATGCCATTAATTCTAGTGATATTAATGCTGTACTTCAAACCGCAGATATTGCATAAGTATGAATCATTTCATACTTTTTTCTATTTTTTAAAGTGTTTAAAATGAAAATTAAAATTGCACTATGTCAAATTAATGTAGTTGACAATAAAGAAAAAAACATTGAAAATGCTACATCTATGATTTTAAAAGCTGTTAAACAAAATGCTGATTTTATTGTTCTTCCTGAAATGTTTAACTGCCCTTATTCCAATGAAAAATTCATAGAATATTGTGAAGAAGAAACAAACAGTCTTACATTATCCAAAATAGCCAAATTAGCTGATGAAAATAATACTTATATTTTAGCAGGATCCATTCCTGAAAAAGAAGACTCAAAAATCTTTAATACAAGCTATTTATTTGATAAAAATGGTGAAATAATAGCAAAACATAGAAAAATGCATTTATTTGATATTGATGTTAAAGGAAAAATCTATTTTAAAGAATCTGATACATTAAGTTCAGGCAATAAATTCACAATAGCTAAAACAGAATTTGGAAATGTAGGTATTGGAATCTGTTATGATATACGTTTTCCGGAACTGGCCAGACTAATGGTTAATGCCGGAGCTGAAATCTTATTTTATCCAGGAGCATTTAACATGACAACAGGACCTGCTCACTGGGAGCTTACATTTAGAGCCAGAGCTCTGGATAATCAGGTTTATTGTGTTGGCGTTGCACCTGCACTAAACAGAGATGCCAGCTATCACAGTTACGGCCATTCAATTATTACAAATCCATGGGGAGAAGTAATTACTCAGCTAGATGAGAAAGAAAACTTAAAAATCGTTGAAATAGATTTAGATGAAATAAAAAAAGTAAGAGAGGAACTTCCCCTTTTAAAAAATAAAAGAAATGATTTGTATAAGATTAATTTAATTTAGCTAATCTTTTTTCAAACCAATCTTCTTTTCCGGGTTTTTTCTTAGATAAAACTTCAATTGCTTTATTTAAAATCCTAATTTCATTTTCCAAATCATTATTTTTCCTATAAAGAATACATAATCTTTTATAAGGAGCATCTTTTGGCTGTTCTTCAGTCACATACTGTTCATATTCTTTAATAGCTTTTTGAACATTGGTTTTTTCCATTTCCTTAATTGTGCTTATTGGTTTTACTTTTGATAAAGTTTCACCTGATGCTTTTGCTTTTTTAGCTTTTTCAGCTTTTTTAAGTGCTTTATTACATGATTTTTTAAAGTCTTTATCCTTTTCATTACGCCTTGCATCTTTAATTAAATCAATAGATTCATCAGAAGCTAAATCTCCCAATGCATAAATAGTAGCTAATCTGACACCCCAGTCTTCATCTTCAAGTCCTTTAGCTATTGTATATAATTCATCATGTGCCTGAAGCTCCCCCAAAGCTCTGATAGCTGTTTTTCTTACACCAAAATCATCATCCTCTACAGCACCTGCAAAATAAGGAATAACTTTTTCATCCTTAGTTTCTTTAAGAGCAAATGTTAAAAAACGTTTATTTTTACCTTCTGATGCCTCAAATTTTTCAATTAATTTATCCCTGGCAACTTCCCCCATGTTACCTAAAATTTCAGCTGCTTTAAATCTTATTTGAGCATTGTCATCAGTAGTTGCTTCAATTAATGGATCAATAGCTTCAATGTCAGTTACACCAATCAAAGCATTGACTGCTTCCTTTCTTACACTTACATCATCATCTGAGAGATTATCAATAGCTTCCTTTAAAATTAAATCAGACATTTTATATCTCCTAAAAGTTTAAAACTTATATTAATAATAAATTAGTTTTAGTAAATATATAATCTTTAAGATAAAAGTTGAGATAAAAATGATAACTGAGCAAACAAAAAGCTATTCAAAAAAACAAATATACAAAACCTTACATCCATGGGTTAGACAATGGTTCGATGAAACTTTCGAAGATTTTACTCCAGCTCAGAAAAAGTCAATTGTAGACATTCACAAAGGAAACAATATTTTGGTTTCATCACCTACAGGATCAGGAAAAACATTAACTGCTTTTTTATCAATACTTAGTGAACTAACAACTCTTTCCCAGAAAGGTGAACTTGAAGATAAAGTTTATTGCATTTATATTTCACCGCTGAAAGCTTTGGATAATGATATTGAAAAAAATCTGGAGGAACCTCTTAAAGGCATTGAAAAAATTGCAGGAAATGATTTGGGAATCAGAAAGGCAGTCCGAACAGGTGACACTACCCAATATCAAAGACAGAAAATGCTTAAAAAGCCCCCACACATCCTAATTACCACCCCTGAAACTTTATCCATTTTACTGGTAGCGCCAAAGTTTAGAGAAAAATTAAGTAATGTAAAATATGTTATAATTGATGAAATACATTCACTTGCTGAAAACAAACGTGGAGTGCATTTAAGTTTATCACTTGAACGTTTACAGCATTTAATCGGACAGTATACCAGAATCGGACTTTCAGCTACAGTCAGTCCTCTTGAAGAAGTAGCTAAATTTCTTGTAGGTTATGAATATGGAGTTGAGCGGGACTGTAAAATCATCAATATAAACTATCTTAAAGACCTTGATATGAAAGTTCTTTGTCCAGTCAGTGACATTATGCTGGCTGACAGTGAAGATACCCGTCTTGGAACATATAACCTGTTGGATGATTTGATTCAGGAAAATAAAACCACACTTGTCTTTACAAATACAAGAAGCGGAACTGAACATTTTGTTTATAATCTTAAAAAAATGTTTCCAAAAAACTACAATGATGAAAATATAATGGCTCATCATTCCTCACTTTCAAAGGAAGTTCGTCTGGCAACTGAAAGCAAATTAAAAGAAGGAAAACTTAAAGTTGTAGTTTCATCAACATCTCTGGAACTGGGAATAGACATCGGATATATTGATTTGGTTGTTCTTATCAACTCTCCCAAATCCGTTTCAAGAGCTCTTCAAAGAATCGGAAGAAGCGGGCACAAACTAAATGAAAAATCCACCGGAAGAATTATTGTAACAAACCGTGATGATCTGGTTGAATGTTCTGTTTTATTAAAAGATGCAAAAGAAGGCAAAATTGATAAAATAAACATTCCTCAAAACTGTTTAGATGTTCTGGCCCAGCACATTTACGGAATGAGTATTGAAAATCCATGGGACATTGATTATGCATATGATGTAATCAGAAAAAGCTATTGCTACAAAAATTTAACCAGAGATGATTATGAAGATGTTTTAAGCTATATGGCTGGAGAATATGAAGAACTTGAAGAGAGATATGTCTATGCTAAAATCTGGATAAATTATAAGGAAAACACCTTTGGTAAACGGGGAAAACTAGCCAGAATGTTATATTCAACAAACATCGGAACAATCCCAGACAGTTCAGGAGTTTTAGTTAAATGTGATGGTGAAACTGTTGGAAAAATAGAAGAAGACTTTATGGAAAGACTGAAAAAAGGAGATACTTTTGTTTTAGGCGGACGAACATACCGTTTCAATTATGGAAAAGGAATGACAATAAATGTTTCACCGGCAAACGGACCTCCAACAATTCCTTCCTGGTTTTCACAGCAGTTACCATTATCTTTTGATTTGGCTATGGATATTCAGAGGTTTAGAGCCCATATGGACACCAGATTCAGATACGGAAAAAGCAAACAGGAAATTATGGAGTTTATATATGATTACCTGTATGTAGATGATTTTGCAGTCAATTCAATTTACGAATATTTTGTAGAACAGTACACATATGCCAAAATACCGAGCAATCAGAGGTTATTGATTGAATACTATAAAGGATTTGGTGACAGACGCTTTGTAATATTCCACAGTTTATTTGGAAGAAAAGTAAATGATGCACTTTCAAGAGCAGTAGCTTACATTGTTGCACGACAATACAATACAAATGTTACAATATCCATCTCAGACAACGGATTTTACTTAAGTGCAGAAGGAACACTTGGAGGGTTAGAGGCATTCAGACAGCTAACTCCAGAAAACTTTAAAAATATCCTAACACAATCATTAAATAAAACAGAAACATTAGCCAGCAGATTCAGACATTGTGCAGGCAGGTCACTAATGACCCTTAGACATTATAAAGGTGAGGCGAAATCTGTTGGACGCCAACAAGTAAGAGGAAAAATATTGCTTAAATTTGTTCAGGAAATGGATAATGATTTTTCGATCCTAAAAGAAGCTAGAAGAGAAGCTTTAGAAGATTATATGGATGTTAATAATGCCCTTAAAGTTATCGAATGGATATCTTCCGGACAGATGGAAATCAAAACAATAAACACTGTTATTCCAACACCTTTTGCATTTAATTTAGTTTCACAAGGATATTTGGATGTATTAAACCAAAATGATAAAGCAGAATTTACAAAAAGGATGCATAAAGCTGTTTTAGAACAAATAAAAGAAAAATTAAAAGAAAGTGAATTATAAAAAAGTGATAATATGAAAACATTAATTGTATATTATTCAAGAACACAGCAAACTGAAAAAATAGCTAAAGCTATCCAGAAAGACCTGAATTGTGACATTGAAGAAATTACAGCTGAAAAAAAATATGACGGAATCATAGGATACATAAAAGGAGGATTTGATGCAGGTGCAAACAGAGTTTGTGAAATCAATAAAGTAACTAAAAACCCTGAAAATTATGATTTGGTTATAATTGGAACCCCTGTTTGGGCAGCAACAATGGCAACACCAATATACAGCTATTTAAAAGAATACGGCAATCAAATCAAGAATTTAGCTAGTTTTTGTACATGCGGCAGCAGCGGATATGAAAAAACATTAAATAAAATAGCTAAAACAACTGGAAAAACTCCAATAGCTACAATGTATTTAACAAAAGATGAAATGGAAAATCCTGAAGAAAAAATAAATAACTTTGAAAACAAAATTAATAACAGGTGATAAAAATGACTAAATGGGGACCAGTATTTCTTGGTTTTATCCTTGCAGTAATTGTAAAATCATTCTTTGCACATTATGAATTTATAGGATTGCTTCTTGTTGGACTTATAGTAGGATACATATGTCATGATGGAGCAATAAGCGGAATGTGGAATGCTGCAGTTGCAGGAGCATTTGGAACCATAGTAGCTGCAATATTATTTGTTATAATTGCAACCTTTGGAGGAGCACTATTTGGAATCTTTGGAGGTTTGGTTGGATTTACAGTATCCGAAATTACAACCGTCTTCATAGTTTTAGGATATTTAATATACTATGCAATAGTCATGGGTATTGCTGGTGGTGTTGGAGGATTACTTTCTTCTAAAAAATAAGGGGAAAAATATATGGATTTTAAAAATTTTATTGATTGGAAATCATTTATAATGGGTGCTGCATTTGCTTCATTTATCTGTGTTGTTGCAGCACAATATCAATTAGACTGGTTATATGCATTTGCAGCTATTGGTCTGCTTTATGTAGGTTATAAAGCTAAAAATATGAAATGGGGTGCTATTTTAGGTGCAATAGCAGCAACACCATTATTTGTACTTGCAGCATATGGTGTTTTTGGACCTCTTTCAGACAGTTCTGTTGATCCACAGGTAACTATGTTGATTACACTTATTGTAGTGCTTATAGTTGGAGCATTAGTTGGTTTTGTTGGAGCATACACTTACAGAAACAGACAAAGAGCAATTGCTGCAAAAGAAAAACAAGCAAAAATAGGTAAAAATAAAAAAGGAAAAAAATAATCTTAAGTTATTATTTTTTCCAATTCTTCTTTTTTAATCGCATTTTTAATTTCAAGGGCTATTCTTCTACCCATACTCATAGGTTTTCCATAAGTCAGATAACTGTAAGGTGAACCTCCCATAAATGTATTGGTTCCGCCATCAGTTCTGGCACTTATTTCAAAACAGATCACTTCTAAATTATCATTTACTAAAGTTTGCATACAGAACGGACCATTCAATCCCGGAGCAACAAGTTTTTTAGCACTTTCCACCAATTTATCAGCCATTTCAAATACTTGAGGAAGTAATGATTCCCTAATAACTGCCGGATGATTACCAGTAACTACATAAGAAGGGCTTAAATCAATATCCAATTGATCTTTTGCAGGCATTCTTACAAAACCATCAATACTGGATTCATATCTTGTATCCATACCTAATAATTCAACCTTATCTTCCAATGCGGAGTAGAAATAATGTATACAATAATTACAGCCAGAAACATATTCTTCAATATGTGCATTAGCTACATCTGCATCTTCTAACCATCCACGAGATTTCATAGCTTCTATTTTCTTATTGAATTCTTCAGGAGATGATGCTACAAAATAACCCCTCCCTCCCCTTGCACCAGGGAATTTAACCATAACAGGACGGTCAATTTCTGAAGGACTATCATATTTGTAAGGTATTCTTACTTCACCTTCAACAAGAAGTGCTCTTTCCTTGTCTCTTTCAGCTTCCCACCTTAAAATATCCCTATTACCAAACATAGGAACATTAAATTTATCTTCAACATTTTCAAGACCTGCATATGCTACAAATGAACCATGAGGTATAACAATAGCATTCATATCTCTAAGCTTTTGTTGAACATCCTCATTAACAATGTCCTTAAATTTATCAACAATTATATATTCATCTGCAACATCAAAACGTTGGTAAGGTACTTCCCTTCCTTTTTCACAAACAATAGCTGTTCTGAAACCTTCTTCTTTTGCACCTTGTAAAATATGCAAAGAAGTGTGACTTCCAAGAGTAGCTATGGTTATATTATCTTTGTCGTAATTATTCAATATCTCTAAAATATCTTCAAGTTTAACTTCGCCCATTTTAATATCTCCTCAAAGAATTGATATATAATAGTATATAATTTAAGATATTATAACCCTTTTTGTTTTTAAAAAAAGATTGAACAGAATAGCTTATATTTAAAAAAATAATTAACAAAAATTCAATTAAATGTTAAAAACAAATATTAAAAAGGATAACTGATAAAATAATAAATTAGAAATTTTTAAATCATGAGATGAACTTTATGCTAATTGGATTAATATCAGACACACACATTCCAGACAGAGCTAGAGAACTTCCTAAAAATGTAATATCTGCATTTCAAAATGTTGATTTGATATTACATGCAGGAGATTTAACTTCCATGGAAGTAATTGATGAATTAGAAAAAATAGCTCCAACAATAGCTATTCAAGGAAATATGGATAGAGCTGCTGGAATAATATTACCCAATGCAAAAGTTATCGAAGCTGAAGGTATAAAAATTGGAATTGCTCATGGTGAAGTATACCCGCGGGCAGACACACAACAGTTACTTTATTTAGCAAAACAATTAGGTGCGGATATTTTAGTTACAGGACATTCCCACCAGCCTAAAATAGAACAGATTGATGGCGTTTTATTATTAAATCCGGGAAGTCCTATTGTTCCCAGACTTGCAGATAGAACTGTAATGTTACTTGAAATTAATAATAAAGATGTTGATGTTGAAGTTGTTAAAATTGGAAATCCTGTGTGTAGTGCACTGGATTTAGATAAATTTAAAGGAGAATAAAAAATGGGCAGTCGCTGGCAAATGGAAAAAAAACATGATCCATATTACAAAAAAGCTAAAAAAGAAGATTATCGCTCAAGAGCATCATATAAAATCAAACAATTAGATAAAAAATTCAAACTTATTAAAGAAGGAGATACTGTTGTAGACCTTGGAGCAGCTCCCGGAGGATGGTCTCAGGTAGCTTTAGAAAAAGTCGGAGAAGAAGGTCTTGTAATCGGAGTGGATTTAAATAGAATAAAACCATTTCCTGAAGAAAACTTCCATGGAATTAGAGGAGATTTTACAACATCAGAAGTTCAGGAAAAAGTTATGAATTTAATTGGTGGAAAAGCTAAGGTCGTAATTTCTGATGCATCCCCATCATTATGCGGAATTAAAAATATTGACCAGTTAAGATCCATTGATTTGACAAACACAGTTATTGGAATAGCTGATAATATTTTAGAACCTAAAGGAAACTTAGTTATGAAAGTATTTCAGGGTCCGGAATATAAAGACATGCTAACCAGACTTAAAAAGAAATACAGACAGGTAAAAACAACAAAACCACCATCCTCCCGTAAAAAAAGCTCAGAAATGTATGTTGTAGGATTGGATTTTAAACCTAAAAAAAAATAAAAAAAGTAAAGATTAAAGATTATTGTATGCTACTGTAGCATTCTGTAATTTTTCTTTAGCAAAATCTATTCTACTATCAACTTCATTTGATGATTTACCAGAATCCAATGCACTTTGAACATTTTGAATAGCAGAATCCGCTTTTGTTAATTCCAATCTTGCATCATTATATTTTTGAACTTGAGATGTATCACCATTATTATAATACAAAGATTTTACACTATCAAATTGTGATTCCAAATCACTATATGAAGATTTCAATTCAGCAAGTTCATCATATTGATTACCAGAAGAAATTTCATTAGTAATTCCTGATGAAACCATACTAAATCCAACATATGCCACAACAACAATTGTTGAAATAATCATTATGATTCCAACAACAGAAATAAGCATGGATGTGGATTTAAATAAATTTAATCTAGATTTTCTCATATTATCCTCATTTTATTAAATAAAAAAACTATCTAATAATTTAATAATATTTTTACTTGTTATTACTATATAATATTTTACTTATCAAATGCTCAATACAATATTTTTTAAAGTATGAAAAATTAATAATATTTTAATGAATGCTAGTACAAAATCACGAACATCTGTTGCAAAATTCGAGGAATTTTTCTCTACAACATACAAAGATGATGTATTTGAAATCCTTGAAAAATACCCTGATGAAAGGTCACTTACTGTAGATTACAATGATTTAGAAATGTTTGACCCTGATTTGGCAGATTTATTAATTGAAAAACCTGAAGAAGTTATTGAAGCATCTAAAAGTGCAATAAAAAATATTGACCCATTAATGAAAGATGCTGATATCAATATTCGTTTTGAAAATCTTTCTAATATAATTCCCTTAAAAACACTATTAAGTAAGTACATTGGGACATTTGTCGCTGCAGATGGGATTGTAAGAAAAACAGATGAAATAAGACCTAGAATTGAAACTGGAGTCTTTGAATGTAGAGGCTGTATGAGATTACATGAAGTAGAACAACGTTCCGACAGCAGGATTATAGAACCTTCTTTATGTAGCGAATGTGGTGGAAGATCATTTAGATTGCTGCAAGAGGAATCAAAATATGTTGATACCCAAACAGCAAGAATGCAAGAACCATTAGAGAATTTATCCGGAGGAACTGAACCTAAACAAATGCTGATGGTTTTAGAAGATGATTTAGTAGACCAGTTAAATCCCGGAGACAAAGTAAGAATTACCGGAACTTTAAAAACATTTAGAGAAGAGCGCAGCGGTAAATTTAAAAACTACATTTATGTGAATCATATTGAACCTTTAGAACAAGAGTTTGAAGAATTGCAGCTTACAGAAGAAGATGAAGAAAAAATCATCGAACTTTCCAAAGACCCTAATATTTATGAAAAAATCATCAAATCTACTGCTCCATCAATCAGAGGTTATAGGGATGTAAAAGAAGCTATTGCTCTTCAATTATTTGGTGGTGCTGCAAAAGAGCTTGAAGATGAAACCAGATTAAGAGGAGATATTCATATTTTAATCGTTGGGGATCCGGGTATTGGTAAATCTCAAATGCTTAAATATGTTTCAAAATTAGCTCCAAGAAGTATATATACAAGTGGTAAAGGTACAACTGGAGCAGGATTAACCGCAGCAGCAGTTAGAGACGAATTAGGCGGATGGTCTCTTGAAGCAGGTGCATTAGTACTTGGGGACCAGGGTAATGTATGTGTTGACGAACTGGATAAAATGAGGTCCGAAGACCGTTCAGCACTTCACGAAGCACTGGAACAACAAACTGTAAGTATTGCTAAAGCAGGAATTATGGCTACCTTAAATTCAAGATGTTCAGTTCTTGCAGCAGCTAACCCTAAATTTGGAAGATTTGACAGATTTAAAATACTTGCAGAGCAAATTGATTTACCTTCTCCAATCTTATCTCGTTTCGATTTAATATTTGTTGTTGAAGATAAACCCAGTGTAAAAGGAGATTCAGAACTCGCACAGCACATTCTTCAAATACACCAGCAAAATACTGTAAATTATGAAATTGAACCTGAATTACTTAGAAAGTATATTGCATATGCCCGTAAAAATATAAATCCGAAACTTACCGATGAAGCAAACATGGTTTTAAAAGAGTTTTATGTAAGTACAAGGAACAGTTCTGGTGATGAAGAATCTCCAGTTCCAATTACTGCAAGGCAATTAGAAGCTATAATCCGTTTAGCCGAAGCTAGTGCCAAAATAAGATTAAAAGACACAGTAGATAAAGAAGATGCAGAAAAAGCTGTAAGATTACAATTAGCTTGTCTTAAAGAAGTTGGTGTTGATCCGGAAACTGGAGAAATAGATATTGACAAGGTAGAAGGAAGAACACCTAAATCAGACAGAGATAAATTACAAAGAATTATTTCTGAAATTGAATTACTTGAAGAAGAATATGCCGGACAAGCACCAATGAATGTTTTAATATCTAACATGAGTGATAAATACGATATAAGTGAAGAAAAAGTAGATGAAATGGTTAGAAACCTAAAACACAAAGGAGTAATCTACGAACCAACAAACGGTTATCTCAAAAGAGCATAACCTTCTTTTTTTATTTTATATTTTTAATGGCTCTTTCAAAAACTTATGTGATTTGAATTTTTCATAATTTTTGAGTTATGAAATTTTTTCATTCTATTTTGTCTTATTTTTTGATTTAAAAGTAGTAAAATTAATATATTAAGTGGAGCATAAATATTAATATGACTAACAATAATATAAACGCTCCATATGATTATATGGAGTCAAAACAATTTAAACTTTTCGATTTTATGCCTGAGTTTTCTGAATTTCGTCAATCTGATGATCTTTCTCGTTTTGGTTGTCAAAATATTGAGGATAATCTTATTAGATTAGAAAAACACGGTAAAATTTATTTTAAGAATAAAATTGCTGTTTGTCCAAGTTGTAATTCTAGAAATACTGTTAAAAATGGTACTTATGAAAGAAAACTTATTTTTTTAAGAATTGGGGAGCAAATTTGCACTATTCAAAAGTATAAATGTAAAAAATGTGGTAAAGTCTTTTATAGTGATTTATCTTCACTTGTTTATTTAAATTCAAATATTACATTGCCTGTTATTGATTGTATTAAAAATTTATATCAGATTTATGGTGCTGGACTTCATAAAATTCGATTTAACTTAAAACAAGAACATAACATTGAAATCTCACATCAAAGCATTGAAAACATTTTATTAAAGTCAGATTATGAATTTAACTATGAAAATTGGTCTTATTCTGGATATTACTTGTTTGATAGTCTTTGGGTTAAAATTAATGGCGTATGGATGTATCTTTTGGCTTTATTTGATGTTAAATTAAATACTATTGTTTCCATCAAATTGGTCGAATCAGAAGATTCTGAGACTATTTATCAATTTTTAGATGATTCACTGAGAAATCAAAAGAAAATTTCAATTGGAACGGATTTAAAACATGAATACAGAAAATCAATCGATAAATTAAAAGTTAAACACCATTTCTGTAAATTTCATGTTAAACAAAGAATAAATAAACGATTCAGAAACTATTTTGATAAAAATAAACTTGATGAAAAGATTATTGATAAATTAATTAATTTAAAACAATTAATTTTCCAATTACTTGATGCAGAAACACTTGATGAATCTAAAAATATACGAGACAAACTAATTAACTTTAAATGTGAAAATAACAAGTTTATAAAGAAATTATTATGGAATTTCATCATTCCCCACTTTAAAAAATTAACAACACATCTTGAAAATCAATATACCCCCTCTACAAACAATAAAATTGAAAATATCTTTCAAAAAGTGTTTCCAAAACACATAAAAAGAACAATGAAAATAGAAAACGGACTTTTAAAAAGATTCATGCTAAAATTAAACCATTGGAACATAAAAAATGAAAATTAAAAAAAATCACACAAGTTTTTGAAAGAGCCTTTTTAATCAAATAGGATAACTTAATAAATGATTAAAATCAAAATTAATATATTATATTTATACTAATTTTACGGAGTGATAATATGGAAGAATACGAAAATTTATTAAATAGAGCAATAGACCAATTACCTCCTGAAGTATTTGAACACAAAAGATTTAAAATTCCTAAAGCTTATTCAGATATACAAGGTAACAGAACTTTTATAAAAAACTTTAAAGATGTTGCTGAAGACTTAAACAGAGACCCACAACATGTATTAAAATTTTTATTAAGAGAATTAGGTACTGCAGGTAATTTAGAAGGTTCAAGAGCAATTTTACAAGGTAAATTTACACATTACCTAATCAATGAAAGATTAGAAGATTATGTGGAAAAATATGTTATTTGCCACGAATGTAACAGACCAGATACTAAAATTATCAGAGAAGATAGGATATTCATATTAAAATGTGCTGCATGTGGTGCTAAAGCTCCATTAAAACCATTATAAATCCTATTTTAACTTATTTTTAATGATTTTTATGTTTTGTGTAGAATGCGGAAGCACTGATAAAAAAATGGTTGGAGACATCTGCATTGACTGCTTTTTAAAAGATTTTCAAATGATTGAAATTCCAGAAAATATTAAAGTAGAAATCTGCAGCCATTGCAACAGTAGAATCGAAGAAGGAAAATGGACAGATTCATTTTTACCGGAAGATGAAATAATTTACCGTGCATTAGAGCGAAACATTAAAATCAACGACCTTGTTGAAAATGAAATTATCAATCTTGAAATTGACCAAATAAAAGGAACAATAGCTAATTGTTATGTGGAAGTTATTGGAGAAGTTTACGGAGTTCAGCTTGATGAAACCCATGATACTTCTGTAAGAATAATGAAAACAGTTTGTCCAACATGCAGTAAACTTCAGGCAGGTTATTATGAATCAGTTGTTCAGTTTAGAGCAGACAACAGAGATATAAAACCTGAAGAATATGATAAAGCTGATGAAGTTGTTAAAAGAACTTTAGATAAGCAAAGCAAAAGCGACAAATTAGCTTACTGTCCTCAAATAGCCAAATTAAAAGAAGGATATGATTATTATATCGGATCATTGAAAACCGGTAGAAAAGTAGCTGAAAGCTTAAAAGAAGAATTTGGGGGAATTACTAAAGAGTCTCCAAGACTTATCAGTGAAGACAAATCTACTGGAAAAGGTCTTTATAGAATTTGGATTTCAATCAGAATTCCCGAATTTGAAATAGATGATTTTATCAAATATGACAATAAAATACTGCAGGTGAAAGACATTGATAAAAACAGAGTTATTGGAATAGATATAAGCAACCATAAAAGACACACAATACCTTTAAAAGAAAGTGAAGACATAATACTTCTTAAAAAGTCTGATGAAATTGAAACAACAACAATCATCTCCAAATCTCCAAGCAACATTCAAATTCTAGACCCTGCAGATTACTCTGCTGTTGATTTGGATATGATAGATGAATTTAAAGATTCCAATATTGGTGATGAAGTCAAAATTATTAAAATTAACAATTACATTTATTTAATTAAGTGATTAAGATGAGCATTGAAGAAAAGATTCAATTAATTGAGAAAGGAACCTTAGAAGTTATAGATACTGAAGAATTAAAAGAAGTTCTTAAAAAAGAACAGCCTATAGCTTATACCGGATATGAACCTTCAGGTAAAATTCATTTAGGTCATGCAGTAACAGTGCAAAAACTTAAAACCCTTCAGAAGTTAGGTTTTAAAATCAAAATACTTCTTGCAGACTACCATGCTTTTTTAAATGGAAAAGGAAGTGTTGAAGAAATTGCTGAAACTGCACAGTATAATATGAAATGTTTTAAAGCATTAGGTTTAGATGAAACTACTGAATTCATACTAGGTTCAAGTTTCCAATTAACCGAAGATTATGCATCTAAAGTTTATAAATTAGCTACCATGACTACTTTAAAAAGAGCCAGAAGAAGTATGGATCAGGTAAGTCGCCATGACGATAACCCTAAAGTAGCTAGTGTAATTTATCCGATTATGCAAACTGTAGATATGGTTGCTCTAGATGTAGACATCGCTCTTGGTGGAATGGAACAAAGGAAAATTCAAATGCTCGCACGTGAAAACTTGGAGAAAATTGATGAAAAAGTTCCCGTTTGTATTCACACACCATTGTTACATGGTCTTGACGGAGATGCTAAAATGTCTTCAAGTAAAGGAAATTTCATTGCTGTTGATGATTCAGTTGAAGAAATTACCAAGAAAATCAAAAAAAGCTATTGTCCTCAAGGAGAAGTTGAAGGAAATCCAATGATTGAAATAGCTGAAACATTTGTATATCCAAACCAGGAAACTTTACTTATCAAAAGACCTGAAAAATTCGGAGGAGACATTGAACTTACTCATGAACAGTTAATTAATGATTTCTCAAATGGAGACTTACATCCAATGGATTTAAAAAATGGAATTAAAGATTTCTTAATTGAACATTTTGCTCCGGTAAGAGAATATATGGAGGAATAAACAATGGATGAAAAACAGGAATTTGAAATGGGCTTGCCCAATGGTGTAGGAGAACAGATGCTTGCTCATGCTATTGAAAAGTTCGATGTAAAATTAGAACATAGTGAATTTGGACCTAAACTCATAGGAACTTATGAAGAACTTGAAAAAGCTAAAGTTTTCTTATACGAGGCTATTGAAGCCAGATTAAATCAATTAGAAGGTAAAGAATAAATTTTACCTTTTAATTAAATTTTAATTAAAAAAATATAAATAAAATTTTATTTTATAACAGTCAAATAAAATCACCTATTTGGCAAAAGCTTTATTTTTCAAATAAAAGAAGAATAAACTACCAATTTTAACTATTTTTAATAAAAACATACTATAACTAAAACACCATCATTTTAAAATAAGTATATTATTTTAATTCAAAAACAAAATCCATAACTTAAATTAAATTAAAAAATCAAGCCAATTAATTTATATACTTTTAATGATTATTATTAACCATCTGAGGTGATACTATGAAAAGGTATACAAAAATGGAGTACGAAAATCCTGATGAAATGACTTTCGGATTTTCAAAACACCCAGTTAAAACAAAAAATGGATTGGAAATCGGAGCAGGCTACGTTAATCCGATAATCAAAGTTGCTCCAAAAGAAGGAACTGAAAATTCAAAAGACACCATGGTATCAGAATGTAGAAATATTGCAATAAGTGCCTGTCAAAGGGGTGTGAATATCGGATTGCCCTCATTTATTTTAGAACAGGAACATATTGCACAGCAAACTGCAAATCCTGATTGGGCAGGAGAATGTACTCAGGCACAGGTTGAAGTTCTTGAAAAATTCCAGGACGAATATGGAATTAAAACTGCACTTAAAGCTACACCTGCAGATATTAGAGATGAAGCAAAAGGAGAAAATTACAGAACTTCTTCACAATATCAGCAGGTAATGGAAAGTATCGAGCAATGCTGTGAAAATGGAGCATCAATAATCTGTATTGAAACAACCGGAGGAAAATCTGTTTCAGATTACGGAATCTCTCGAGGAGACCCAAGAGCAATATTATTTGGAATCGGAGTTTTAGGCAGTATAGATATGGAATTCATGTGGACAGAAATTGTAAAAATCTGCAGCAAACACAATGTAGTTCCGGGAGGAGATACTAACTGTTCCCAGTCAAATACTGCAATGTTTTTAGCAGGAGGCTTATTGGATAAAGACTGTTCCCACACATTGGCAGCTATAGCCAGAGCTATTGGAGCATGCAACAGTTTAGTTGCTGTGGAATGCGGTGCAAAAGGACCTCTTAAAGACTGCGGTTATGAAAACCCTATTGTAAAATCAATAAGTGGAGTTCCTATTGCAACAGAAGGTAAAAATGCTGTTTGTGCACACTCTGACTTAATGGGAAATTTAATAGCTGGAATAACTGACTGCTGGAGTAATGAATCAGTTTATCATAGAGAAGAAATGGGTGGAACAACACCTGAAGTCTGGTTACAGGCAACAGGATATGAAGCTGCATTAATGAATACAGCTATTGAAACCGGAAACAATAAAATATTAAGAGACCTGTACACATTAGCAGACAAATACAGAGATCCGCAAGCATTAATTCTTGCATATGACAACGCACATAGAATTGGTAGTGCTATTGCAGAACATGGTGATGATCCATATCAAAGAAGTATAGCTGGAGCTCTTGAAGCTGGTGCTATCATAAAAGAAGCTGTTGAAGACAAAAAAATGCAGTTAACCCGATTTGAACAGGACAGCCTCAATGGAGCTATGAAAATCTATGAGAAATTACCTGAAGATTCCGGCAAATTCATCAAACAATCATCCAAACGATACGGACGTAAAGTAGAGGACTTTGATCCTAAGAATTATGAATTATAATAAAAAAGAAGGGATTGAAATGACTTATAAAGATTTAGAGAATAAAATAAATCAAAATAAGATAGCTATTAGATACAACATAGTTGTAGAAGGTGCAGCTATAAAACCTGAGGATTATCCTGAAGTAAAAGAAGGATTGCCAACAGAAGAACCATTCAAATCAATAGCTCTAGGAGTACTCTATGAAGATAAAGCAAAAGTATTAAGCGATGTTAAGGAATCTCTTAAAAATGAGATTTCACCACTGGACATCATAAACAAAGGACTTATGAAAGGTATCGATGCAGTGAGCTTACTTTATACAAAAGGAGTTTATTTCTTACCTGATTTAATGCTTGCAGGAGATGCAATGATGGAAAGTGTAAAAGAATGTGAAAAAGTTCTTGGACACAAAAGTGAAACAAAAGGAACTGTTGTTTGTTTTGTTGCTGAAGGAGATCCGCATGATATCGGTAAAAACTTAATTCTAATGTTTTTAAGAGCAGGAGGATATGAAGCTATCGATTTAGGAAGAGATGTTCCTACCGAGAAAGTTGTTGAAGCTGTTAAAAAGTACCATCCATTATTTATGACCGGTACTGCACTTATGACAACTACAATGACTGCATTTCCAAAAGTTGTAGATGCACTTGAAAAAGAAGGTCTTGAAGTACCTGCAATAGGATGTGGTGGAGGAGCTGTAAGAAAAGACTATGTTGAAAGTATGCCTATGACAGTATACGGAGTAGAAGCTTACCACACACCAAAATTAGCTGATGCAATCTTAAAAAACCATAAAACATGGGAAGATTTAAGAAAAGAATACAGCGACATTGTAGGGGAATTCGTACCGGAATATTCAAACTAGATAACCATGGCAGAACATTATGCAATAGCTATAGATATTGGAACTAGCGGTATCAGGGCTCAAAGCTACAATTTAACCACAGGTAAAACAATATCTACAGCTATAACTTTAAGACATCCATTGCCTGGAGCCAATGTAGTAGATCATCTTCACTTTGCATTAAATATAGGTCGTGAAACTGCCCATAACATTCTTATAACTACAATAAACAGAGTTATAGCTAATTTAGATATTGATTTAAATAAAGTGGAAAGACTGGCAGTTTGCGGAAATCCAATACAGCTATCATTATTTAACAATATTGAAATAAGGGATTTGGCTTTTTGGGGAGAAAATGCTCTAAAAGAAAAAAATATAATTCCACCATCCAGACGGGGAAAAATATTAAATCCTCAAGCAATCGGTTTAGATATTAATCCCAATGCCCAAATTTACATTCCACCAGCTATTAAACATGAAATTGGAGCAGATGCCTTAGCTATGCTTTATAAATCCGAAGCTTTAGAAAAAGATGAATATTCACTTATTATAGACTTTGGAACAAATGCTGAAATGGCACTGATTGCTGACGGAGAAATTTATACTGCATCAGCTGCAGCAGGACCTGCTATTGAAGGGCAGAATATTGAAAAAGGCCGGCTGGCTTCTCCAGGAGTAATCTGCGATATTAATGAAGAGGAAATGTTCTGGAGAATGAAAATTCTTAATGACAATTTAATAGTTGAAGACGGAGATTTAATTGATCCTGTTAATGGAAATATCATTAAAAAATCAGATATACAAGCAAAGGGAATTACTGGAACCGGCGTAATAGCTGCATTTAGTTTAGGTAGTGATGATAAAATCATAAAAGACGGCAAAATTAAAAATACGATTTACCTGCAGGATGGTGTTTATCTCAAAGAAAAAGATATTTCAAATATTGGAAAGGCATTAGGTGCTTTTAGAGCCGGACAGATAACACTGGCTGAAAGTGCAGATATCCTTTTAGATGAAATTGAAAGTGTATATATGGCCGGAGCTTCAGGATTTTATGTTGATGCTAAAAAATCATTAAACATAGGACAAATTCCACCAGGCCCCCCACAGGTTTATCAAATTGGAAATACATCATTAGCTATGGCTAAAGATATTGTATTAAACCCCGAATTATTAGGTGAACTGCAGAAATTAGCTGATAAAATTGAAAGCAATCATATAATGCTTGCTACTTCTGAAATATTTGAAAAAATATATTCCCTGGAACTGGCTATTTATGAACAGGGGATGCCCTTTTGGATGTATAATCAGTGGCTGCAAAAATACGGCATTCAGGAAATCCCAAATATTGAAACAGAACCTGAAATAACTAAATTATACCCGAGAGATATTGCAGATTTAGGGGAAAATGATTTAAACACAGTTGATATTGAAAATACATTATCTGCAAAATTTGACAGATGTATTTACTGCATGGAATGTGTTGATTCCTGTCCTGAAAATGCTCTGTCTTTTGAGAAAGATGAATTTAAGTTAAGAACAGATTTATGTTCAGGACTTGGCTGTTTAAGGTGTGCTGGAAATTGCAAAGAACATGCCTTTAAATATGAAGAATTTTACAAAGATATATAGTGATTAATATGAATCTAAAAGAAAATCTTGAAAATGCACTTTCAGGTGAAGATGTGGAAGTTAAACCTGTTATAAGTGTAACACAAGCAGGAATTATCGAAGCAATGGAACAGACTAATGCTTCCTGGCCGGAAGCACATACCAATCCTGAGCAAATGGCAATTTTAGGAAGTTCCCTACATGAACTTGCAGGTCTTGAATGTGCAAGAATACCTTTTGGACTTACAGTTGAAGCACAATCTATGGGAGCTGAAGTAAATCTCGGAAACAATGAGCGAACTCCGGAAGTAACTGGAATTCCTTTTGAATCTGCAGATGATATTGAAGCACCAGATGATTTTTTAGAAAATGGGCGTATTCCAACAGTTCTTGAAGCTATTGATATTTTAAAAGAAAAATATGAAGATTTGCCGATAATCGTTGGAATTACCGGACCATTTACACTAACAGGACATTTGCTTGGAATTGAAAATGTCGTAAGATATATGAAAACTGATCCTGATGAAATAGAAATAGCTATGGAAAACTGTCTTGATGCAAGTATGGATTATATTGAAGCAATTCAGGAACATAATGCAGATGTTATTTGTGTAAACGAACCTACAGCATCACCGGAATTAATTGATCCTCTTCAATTTAAATCAATGATTAAACCTAATCTTGAAGATTTGGCTGATTTTATTGATGTGCAAAAAGTATTGCATATCTGCGGGTCAACACAACCTATTATAAGTGACATGTCCTCTGTCGGCTTTGACGGAATAAGTATAGAAGAAGCTGTTGACATTCCAAAAGCTAAAGAGAGCATTGAGAATGATTGTGTTATTGTAGGAAACATTTCAACATCTAAAACATTATTGAGCGGAACACCTGAAGATGTAAAAGAAGATGTAAAAAAAGTATTAAGTGAAGATATTGATATTATAGCTCCAAGTTGTGGATTAGCTCCAAAAACACCACTAGCTAATGTTAAAGCACTAGTTGAAGCTAGAAATGAATATTTTAATATTTAAATATTAAATGAAACAATAATTGTAGCTATTGAAGAATCATCACCATAACTATACTTATTTTTTAAATATTCGTCAGATTTAGTTGACGGACTTGATGAAACAACACCATCTAACTTAAAGGGATCCAATTCAGGAAATGGAACAGGAGGTAAAACAAAATATTCATTGCCTTTTTCCAAATTGTAATTATTTAATACATCTTTAAAAATTACAAAATCATCACTTAAAAACATAATATCTTCATCATCCCTGAATTTTTCCTTATCTTCAGGAGCAAAAACATCATGACCCAATATTTCTCCGTCAAATGTCAGTAAAACAGTAGGAGTTGGGGGAACTCTGAAATATCCTTTTTTAAAAATTACAAAACAGACATCCCTTTTGAAACATTCCTGAACTCCTTCATTAAATACCGGAACCAAATCCTTTGAACGCTGTGCTTCCATATCAATTATCTTTAAAATATCATCATTGGAAAGTTGCCTTACTTCCAGAACACCATCCAAACCACTTATTACATTTACTACATTGTTTAAGACTTCGCTCATAATATCACCTAATACAATCCGGACAAATACCCATATACGGGGCTACAGCTTTTTTAACATCTGTTGAGACCTTATTTACCCCAGTACTTGCATCAATTATTTCATGATTGAAATTACTAATTAAATCCAAATAATTAGCTTTGACTTTACTTAAAAATTCCTCATTTTCAAATTCGTCTTTTTTAGAGCATCGATTTACAGAAGTTTTAACATCTACATCCAAAAGTAAAACCAGATCAGGTTCTTTTGCATATTTATTAATCTGTTTAATCCAGTCTGCAGGTTCCTGATAAGCTAAACTAGAAATAAAAGAGCGGTCACTTAAAATAACTTTAGAATCATCATTAAGTTTATCCATAATAAGCATCCTGTCTGCTGCAAACAGCAAACCCAATGTTTTTTGAATTCTATCAGTTGTTGCATCCGGTCTTTGTAATATCTCTCTAATTAACTTACCAACTTTTGAATCTGTCGGTTCCACAACTGTTTCAACATCAAAACCGTTTTCTTCCAGCCAATATTTTAACAAGTTAATCTGAGTAGATTTACCTGCACCATCAATTCCCTCAAAAACAATGTACATGATTTTTAATTTGAATTAAACTATATTAAACTTTAACTATTTTTTAATTTATTTATATTACAAAAAACATATTTTTAAATGATTAAATCTTAGGGTGTAATAATAAAATGGTTTTATCAGAATTATTAGCTCCAGCTGGATCTTATGATGTGCTTGTAATTGCAGTTAATGCAGGTGCTGATGCTGTTTATATAGCTGGACAACAATACGGAGCAAGAGCATTTGCTAAAAACTTCACAATGGAAGAGATAGAAAAAGCTGTTGAATATGCTCATTTAAATGGAGTTAAAGTCCACGTTACTGTAAATACATTAATAAACAATTTTGAAATAGCTGATGTAATGAACTACCTGTTTAAATTATATCAAATAGGAGTGGATGCAGTTATTGTTCAGGATTTTGGAATATGCTGGCTTTTAAAAACCCTGATTCCTAATTTGGAAGTTCATGGATCAACACAGATGGCATTGAGCAATTACAGCTCCATTAAATGGGCTGCTAAAAACAATATTAAACGGGTTGTTCTTCCACGTGAAATTAATGTAAAACAGATAGCCAAAACACATGAACAGCTGAAAAAAGACAATATCGATATGGAAATTGAAGTATTCGGACACGGAGCATTATGTTATAGTGTTTCCGGAAACTGTTACATGTCTTCATACAACAGCGGCCGCAGCGGAAACAGAGGTGCCTGTGCACAGCCATGCAGACGGGAATACCGTTTGAAATACAGAGGATACAATATTGGAAACGGCTATCTTTTATCAACCCATGATCTGGCTACATACAATAATCTGGACGCAATTTCAGATGCTGGAGTAACCTCTCTAAAATTAGAAGGCCGTATGAAATCCGGAGACTACATAGGAACCATCGTAAACAGCTACCGCAATATACTGGACGGAAATACCGGAGATTATGCCAAAAATTTACATCTTGTATTCAACAGGAAATTTACAAACGGATACATAATGGGAGATAAACCCGGTGAATTAATGGGCAGAGGCAGTTCAGGTCATGAAGGTTTATACATAGGAGACATTGTAAAAATAGATGGAACTGAAGTTACAATTGAAATCAAAAATAAAGACAATTACATCACCTTGGAAAAAGGTGACGGAATAGCTTTTAAATACAACGGCAAAATCAAAGGAATTTATTTAGAAGACATTGTTAAACAGGACGAAAATGAAATTGTAATTAATACAACACGTTTGGTTAAGGAAGGCACAGAAGTATTTATCAGTTTTTCCAAGTCAATTCATGAAAATCTTAAAAAATTCCAAAAAGAAGTCATTAAAAACCATATCCCACTTTCATTAACCCTAAGCTGGAATGAAGACTTAACAGGATTTGTTAATGTTGAATATTATTTAGATGACGAATTAATCAATTTCAGACATAAAGTCATAGGCAAATTTGAAAAAGCCAAAAACAAACCTATTACAAAAGAAAAAATTGAAAAGCAGTTATCAAAAACCGGAGGAACACCATTCTACATAGATGAAATCAAATTCCACAATATGCCGGACAGTTTATTTATTCCAATCAGTGAACTTAACCAGATCAGAAGAGATGTTCTTGCTCAGGCACAGGACCTTCTGTTAAATCACTACACCCCAACCAAAAAGTCCGTTAAAGCTACAAGGAAAAAACTGAACAAATTTTATGAAGATTATGAATCTTTCAATAACCTCAGCAAAAAGAAAAATCCTAAAATATCATTATTTATTGATAACTTAAACCAGTTAAAATCAATTTCAGGATTTGACCTTAAACGGGTTTACTTTGACGGAAACTGTTTATACAATAACCCTGAAGATTATTATGAAAATATTCCAAAGCTTTTAGAAGAAGCCAGTCTTATGACTCCTGATGCGGAACTTGTTTGGGTATTGTCCTCATTCATCAATGAAAAAGAAGCATCCAAATGCAATGAAATAGTTAAAGAACTTGAATCAAAAGGAATTATTATTTCAGTTATGGGGGATTTCCCGGGAATGGGTGAGATTTTTGACTGTCCAATTTACGGAAACCATAATCTGAATGTCTGGAATTCATTTACAGTTAAAAATCTTAAAGAAGCAGGATTTGATGGTCTGATTTTGTCTTCAGAACTTTCAGGTAATGAAATTAAGCAGTTAGTTTCTAAAAATAATACCACAGATATTGATCTGGAAATGATTGTAAATGGGAATTTGGAAGTTATTGTAAGTAAGGATGATTTCAGTAACCTAAATGACGGTAAAGATTTCATAATACACAACAATGCAGATTATGCTATTTTAGAAGATAAAAAAAGGAAAAAATTCAAGTATAAAGTATTATTTGACTATAACAAACAAAGCCACATTATAAATAAAGACTGTTTATGTTTAATTGAAGAAATGAACGAAATTAAACAGTTAGGTATTGATTCCATAATCCTGGACTGCAGATATTCCAATGAAAAATACACAACAAACATATTGTCCATTTATAATGATTCCCTGAAAGACAGAGATGATGAAGAGCTTTCCAAATACAAATATCAGATAATGGATTTCTCACAGTCATATATCAACAAGGGAAATTATATTGAAGGCAGATTACACGAGGACAAACATGAGAATTCCTGAATTACTTGCACCTGTAGGTTCCATGGACCACCTTAAAGTAGCCATTAATGCAGGAGCCAGTTCAATATATTTATCTGGAAAAGAATACGGTGCCCGCAGGTTTGCTGAAAACTTTACTTTAAATGAAATAGCCGAAGCAGTTAACACTGCTCATCTGCACAATGTCAAGGTTTATGTAACTGTAAACACATTAATTAAAGAAGATGAACTTCAAGACGTAATGAATTATTTGTCCCATCTATATTCAATAGGTGTAGATGCAGTTTTAGTTCAGGATTTAGGTCTGGTTGAGCTGATAAACAAACACCTGCCAAAACTAAAAGTCCACGGTTCAACACAGATGACTGCAGAAAACCAGCTTAAATTAGATTATCTTGAAAGCAAAGGAATTAAAAGAATAGTTCTTCCCCGTGAAATGAGAAAAGATGAAATTAAAAATTTGAAAACAAATATGGAACTTGAGATATTTGTTCATGGAGCTCTGTGCTATTCCTATTCAGGACAATGTCTAATGAGCAGTTTTAAAGGGGGCAGAAGCGGGAACAGAGGAAGTTGTGCACAGCCCTGCCGCCAAAAATACAGATTATCCTGTTTGAACAGTGAAGATTATTACCTCTCACCTAAAGATTTGTCATTATACGATCATTTAAAAGAAATTGCAGAGCTAAACATCAGCTGTATCAAAATAGAAGGAAGAATGAGAAGCAAGGAATATTTGGCTATTGCAGTGAGCAATTATAGAAAAGCCTTAAACAAATTGAAAAGCAATAAAACCAGCAAAAGTGAAGAAATAAGCCTTGCATTTAATAGAGGATTTAGCGAAGGACAATTCAATTATGCATCTTCCAGAAGCATCCGTTCAGGACATGTCGGTTTAAAATTAGGTAAAGTCTGCAATAGTGAAAACAACCAGATAGTCATCAGATTAGACGATGATTTAAAAACTATTCCACAAAAAGGTGACGGATTACTGTTAATAAAATCAAAAGATGACTACGGATTTGAAATTTCACAAAATCCACTTTTAACAACATTCAACCATTACAAAAAAGGCAGAAATAAAGAAATTAAAGACATTAACAGAAAAGACAGAGTTTTAATCATTAAAAAAGTAAAGCAGAATAAAAAACACCATTTCAATTTAAATGAATCAACAGCATATCTTACAAAAAGAAACAGACTAACTTCAAAAGTTAAAGAAATTGAAAATAAAGGCAATAGTTTTATTAAATCCAAATTAATACTTACATTTTCCATTAAAAACAAATATCCTTACTTAAAAGGTAGGTTAACTCTTGCAAATAAAAAAGAAATTGAATGTGAAGTTAAAGGAGAAGTTCCATTTGAAAAACCTCTTAAAAGAAGTGTAGATACAAAAACAATAAAAAAACAGCTATTGAAAGTTGACAAATACCCATTTGACATTGTTGGAGTCAATATTAACTATGACGGAACATTATTCATCCCCATAAGTGAAATCAATAAAATCAGAAGGGAACTTTTCAAAAAACTAGAAAACAAAGTGTATTCCTTATACTCCAATAAACAGGTAAAAATAAACCTTGAAAATGAAGGCAATGCCCTAAAAACTGACCAATACAGTTTATCCTATTATACAAATAATCTAACTGATTTAGATAAAATAAATAATGTAAAAAGGGTTTATTTGGAGATACCTCCTGAAGACCCATCAGTGATAAATCAAAGCAGGGAAGAATATAATATAAATTATATGGTCAGCTATCTGCAAAAGGCTATTGACATTTCCAGAAACAGAGACTATGAATTAATCTGGAAATGGCCGGACATTGCTCATGACAATTTAATAAAAGTTTTAGGAAAGGTAAGGGGAATATTAAACAAACTGCACTACCATATTGAAATAATGTCTCCCGATTTTACAGGCCAATACGGACCATACTCCATGAACGTGACAAATACACAAACAATAAAGAGTCTTGAAAACTACAAAATAATTACATTGTCACCGGAACTGAAAAAAGAAGATTTGAAAAATATTTTAGACAACTGTAATGACAATTCCAAATTGGAAATTATTGTTCATGGATCTGTTGAGCTAATGAAAAGCAGAAACAGATTATTTACCAAAAAAGAATCTAAAAAGTTAAAGAACAACACAGAGGACATCTTTCTGATTGATAAGAAAAACAAAAGATATCCGATTCATAAAAGCTTATCTAATGAAGAAATTATAATTTCAAATAGCGAAGATATTTCACTTTTAAATGACATTACCTACTTAAAATCAATAGGGCTTGTTAATTTTGCTATTGACGGTCGATGGAGAGATGAAAACTATTTAAATAAAATACAGGAATATAACACAGCTATTGACAAATAAGAAATAATACTTCCCAAATGCTCTAGGGAATTTTGGATATATATTTAAATAAAAATGTATAGAAAAAAGGGTTTGGTTAAAATGCAAGGAGAGAAAGTAACATTGCAAAACATAAAAGGTATTGGGGATAAAATCTCTGAAAAAATATTAAATAGTGTTGGAGGAGAAGAAAATCTTCAAAAAATAGTTGAAAATGTGGATGTTGAAAAAATAGCAAATATTGATGGAATCAGCCAAAGGAAAGCTATTGAAATAATGAACCAGCTATTAAATAATCCCACATATGAGTTTATTAAAAGCGACAGGGCAATGGAGATTTATGAAGACATCATAAACAAAATATTAGCATATTCAAACACTTCCTATTCAAAAAATAGGATTTTGCTGCTTTCCCCTTCAAAAGATATTGAAAAAATAGAAAAACAAATCAGTTTTGTGATGGATGCAAAAAAACAGGTTTCACAGCTTCCAATAATCAAGTTAAGAGGATTGATGAAAAACTTAAAGGAAGTTGAAAATCCGAAAGCTGAATATGATGCAAGTAAAGTTATTTTAGTGGAAACAGAAGAAGACAATTCATATCTTACTGATTTAGGTCTGAATCAGTATTATCCAATAATTACTGCCACTGATTCCCCGTTACTGCAGGAGGAATTAATGAATTATGACCTTATCTTTTATGTATATTCACAGGGAATACTTGATTTTGAAGGAATGCCAAACCTTGTAATGATCAATATTGAAGAAAATGATTATGAAATAGTTCCTGAAAAAATAATAAACTTCTTTACACATAACCAGGACCTTTTTAACAGAGTTTATGAAATACAAAAAATCAGAGGCCAGGACACAATTTTGGGAGAAATTATCCCAATTATTGATGAACTTAATGTTATTGATAAAAGAGAAGTGGACATTGAAGAACTGGTCAATTCTTTAAAAAAGGATATGGATGAAGAATTAGAAAATGCCATACAAAATGTTGATCTTGAAGGAGATGAAATTCTCAACCTATTAAACAAGAACCTCCCTCCAAAGATTAATAAAATATTTGATGAAATTATAAATGAAAGGAAAAAAATCATCAGAGAAAAAACAGGATTTGATTTTGATCCGTATCTTAGAAAATACCCTATTGAAATTGACGACAGTGAAATCCAAAGAATTCAATTGGAACAGTCCTCCAAAAAAGAAAATGATATTTTTGATGTTAAGAAAAGTGCAGCTATCGAATTGAACTCCATAAAAGAACAGGCAATCAAAGAAGTTGAAGATGTAATTAAATTTGACTATGAATTTAGTTTAGGCAGCTTTGCATATGAATATGATTTAAATGCACCTGAATTTGGCGATGAAATAAATTTAAAAGAGGCACTGCATCTGGAACTGGCTCTTAGAAAAGATAATAAAAACACACAGACAATTGATTACAAGCTTACAAATGATGAAAACATAGCACTGCTTACCGGAGCAAACAGTGGAGGTAAAACAACCCTTCTTGAAACACTAACCCAAATTTCCATAATGGCGCAAATGGGACTTCCAGTAAGTGCCGGTGACGCTAAAATCAAATTGTTTGATGAAATATATCATTTTTCAAAGAAAAGATCACTGGATGCCGGAGCTTTTGAATCATTTTTAAATGTATTTATTCCGATTGTAACAACAGACAGTGAAAAATTAGTATTGCTTGACGAACTTGAAGGAATAACAGAACTGGAAGCTGCAGTTAAAATTATTTCCACATTTATAGATATGATTAAAGAATCCAATTCCTACGGAATAATTGTAACACATATGGCCAGGGAACTGATGAATTACACAGATATTCGTGTAGACGGTATTGAAGCAAAAGGATTAGATGAAAATTATAATCTGATAGTTGACAGAACTCCAAAAATGAACTTCCTTGCAAAAAGTACCCCCGAACTTATCTTAAAAAGGATTTATGAAAAATCAGACGATAATCTAAAACAGGTATATGCAAGAATATTGGAGAAATTTTAAGATATTAATATATAGAAGTTTTAACTAATTACAAAAATATGAAAATAATTTCCAACACAAAAAATGATTCTATAAAAAGGGTAGAAGAAATATATAAAGTTCTTAAAAAAAATGATTTCGGTTACCTTATCGAAGAAAATACCTTTTTTAAGAATTTTCCTTTTTTAAAAGATACTAAAAGAGGAAAATATAACGAATTACCCGATGAATCTATTCCAAAAAGAATAAAAGATGTGCTGGAAGAATTAGGACCAACATATATTAAATTAGGTCAGATGTTAAGTACCAGACCTGATTTAATTGGAGTGGAAATAGCAAATGAACTGGAATCCTTAAGAGACAACACTCCCACCACACCATTTAATGAAATAAAAGAAGTTATTGAAAAAGAACTTGGAAAGCCAATAAATGAAATCTACAAAGAAATTGACGAAAAGCCTTTAGGTTCAGCTTCAATCGGGCAGGTCCATAAAGGAATACTTCTTGAAAACAACAAAGAAGTAGCCATTAAAGTTCAAAAGCCGAATGTCCGTGAAACTATTGAATCAGATTTAAAGATTATGAAATTTTTATCTGATAAAATCGGAAAATACATAAACCAGACTAAAGTTTATAATATTCCATCTATTTTAACAGAATTTGAACGCTCAATATTCAAAGAAATTGATTACCATGAAGAACTAATCAATATGAAAAATTTGGCACATAATTTCAGAGCAGTGCACTACATTCATATACCTGCTGCTTATTCAGAGTACTGCAGTGAAAAAATCATTACAATGGAATTAATAAAAGGAAAAGAAGTTTCTGAAGTAATGGTTCACGATTATCCAGAATATAATAAAAAATTAATTGCTAAAAGAGGAGTGAAATCTTATTTTAAACAAATAATGATTGACGGATTTTTCCATGCCGACCCACATCCTGGAAATATGATGATAATGGAAAACAATGTATTATGCTACATTGACGAAGGAATGATGGGAATTTTAGATGATGATTTCAGAGAAGAACTTGCAGAGTTAATATTATTGCTATTAAGCAGAAATGTGGACAATATTATCAACCAGCTAATTTACATGGACATATTAACACCTGCACAAAACACTCCTGAATTAAAAGCCGATGTAAATGACATAATGAACAAATATTACGGTGCAGACCTGAAAGATATGCATGGAGGAATACAGCAGCTCCTAAAAGTAATGATTAAACATAACATCCAATTACCAAGAGAATTTGTAATGATTGGACGCGGAATGGCTTTAATTGAAGATACAGGAATGAAATTGGACCCTGACTTTAATGCAGTGACTGAACTGAAAAAATTATCTAGAAAAATAATATTTCAAAAATACAGCCCTAACAGATTAGCAAGAGTAAGTTCCAATTATATGCTTCAAATAGAACATTTGGCTAAAGATTTGCCAACAACACTTAACAATATGCTTTCAAAACTTGAAGAAGGTAATTTAAGTGTAAAACTTAAACATGAATCAATTAGCGAAATCATGAACCAGCTTTCAATTTCACTTATTTTATCTGCATTACTCATAGGATCATCCTTAGCTATCATGTCAGACAAAGGGCCTAAACTATTTGATGTTTCAATATTGGGATTAATAGGATTTGTATTCAGTGCAGCTTTAGGAATCTATTTAGTAATTCAATTTATGTTAAAAGAAAAATAACTTACACTAAAAAACCCTTTATTTCTTAATTTATTTTAATAGAAAGCTTAAATCTTTCAGTAAAAGCTTCATCAGAAACCTATGTATTTTACTGCATAGCCAATTATAAAAATGAAAATGTTTTTGGAGGAACATAGATAATATTATCGTGTTTTTCAATATTGGTTGTAGTATCTGAGATGATAATTCCATAATCTGCACCATAACTGTTGATTGCATGAGTGATTTGTTTTTTATCTTTTCTACCACGACCCACTTCAATAGGTACAGGATTTTTAAAATCTCGCTGCAATATAAAATCAACATTTCGCTTCTTGTTTGCATCATAATACAATGTAAAACAATCATTTCCTCTTTGTGTGAAATTAAATAAGATTGATGCAACATGATTTTCTAGAAGTATTCCCTCATATTGCTTTATATCATTAATTGTATTTCCAGAGTTTTCGGATAATGCATTTCTAATGCTACTTGTTGCAAAATAATATTTTTTGGTTTTTTTCATACGTTTCGATGATGTTCCATAAGCTTCAATAGAAAATATTAAATGTGTTTTTTCTAAAATGTCTAAAATATTTTTTACATTTGCTTGAGAAGTCTTTAAATATTTTGCCAAATTGTTTTGTGAAAGATCCCCTGCATTTTGTAGTGCCAGATATCTTAGTATCCTATTTGAATTCGTCTGATTTTCAAAAGTGAAATTTTTAATAGCAACCATATCAGTATTTACCACTTTTTCAATCATGTCCACAATATTAGTAGAAAGTCTTCTAAAATTGATTTTACGAGCCAAAATTAGAAATCCCCCATATTTCAAATATTCATCCCAATCATTAAAATTATACTTAATATTATTAATTAAGTCCCTGTTCATTTCATTTTCATATTTTATGGCATTTTGCTCTTCACCATTTAAAATCAAGCTAACCAAAGAATTTCCAAGATTAATATTTGAGTAATCATATTTCAATTTCAGATGTTCATTATAATTTAGAGGTGTTACGACTCTTTTAAACATCCTTCTTGCAGCATCTGCATTATATTCTAAATTTAGAGCTGATGAACCTGTAAATACCATAAAATTTTTTCTGAACGATCATAAATTATTTTACCAGACATTGACCAGTTCTTATCATATTGTGATTCATCAATTAATAGAAAAATTTCTTTATCCAATAATCTTAATTGAGTATTGAACTGATTATTAAGGTAAATATCAACTATTTCTCTTATATTGCAATCAACTATATTGTTTAAATCATCACAGGACAAATAAATTATTTGATCGGGCAATATGTGTTTTTCATTTAATAAATAATAATATGCTTGATAAAGCAGCGTTGTTTTTCCAACACCCCTAATTCCAGGCAACACAATAAATCTATTTAACTCATTTCCTTCTATAAACTCATCAATACTATTCTTGATTTCTTCAAATTCAAATCTATACTTTAATTTTTACCATCCCTAATTAATTTATCTTTTAATACATATGGCATATTAGAGCTACTTTCATTTATGAAATTAAGTATCAATTGTGTTTTATCATTCATATTATATGCTCCCTTAGAATACATTAGTTAAAAAAATATTTGTTAACACATATATAACTACTTAACAAAATATTTTATTAATTAACTCATAACCAATAAAGAAATATATAAATTAAAATGATTTTATTAAAACTAAAACCTTTGAAACTGTGACCGTGTGAAAAAACGCAAAACTGATAGTAAAAAAAGTTAAAAAGTCTTAAAAAAATTTAATTAATAAAATAAGATTATATAAAATCTGTTGTCCTATATACTATACAAAATATTTACTGCTTTTAATTACTATATTCACTAATTCCCGTGAGTTTTTCAATATCGGAATAACTCCAGTATTTGTTTTCCCAATGGAAATATATGTCCTTTCTTTTTTTGAAAATTCTAAATGGAACATTAGTATTGTCATAAATATGGACAATATCACAAATTTCAACTAATTCAGAAATCAAATCCAATGCCTTATAATATCTTGATTTGATTTTTTCTTCGGGAACGCCATGACCACCCATAGACTCCCTCATACTTACCCGAGCAATATTAATTTTATAATCTGATGTTAAAACATATATGCATCTTAAAAAATATCCTTTTTCTTTAGCTTTTTTAAGCAATTTAAGATTCCTATCAGTAGAGAGCACTGTTTCAAATGTGAAATCTTCACCCTTTTCAATCATTTCTTCCCTAAGCTCTTCAGCCTTCACAGCAGCTTCCAAATCACTGCATAAACTTGACCTTTTAATATCGTCGGCATTAATGTAAACACCAATAGTTCTGGCCATACGAGTTATAGTAGTTTTCCCACTGCCGTTTGGACCTGCAAAAATGATGATTTCAGGAAGCCTATTCTTCTTTGACATAAACTCTCCTTCCATCAGGATATTCTAGATATGCACATTTATTTTCATCATCATAACCCGCAATAGGAAGTCCTTTAACTTTACAAATCTCTTGATCAATTCTGATAGATTCTTTAAATCTTTCAGTTAGCTCTTCATCAGAAATACCGCAAGTTGAATCTAATTCATTTCCTTCAGACAAAATAATTCCTCCCTATTCTTTTGTAATTAAATAGTAACAATAATATTATGAATATTATAATTTAATAAATTTTCCAAAGTGCAACAGTATGAAAAAACATGAAAATGATTGGTTCAGAATAGTTAAGAAAACTTAAAAATATTTTTATAAAACTATTACAATTATACAATGCAAAATATTTAGTACTTTTAGCTCTCAAATTATACTATACAACTAAGAAGTATATATTTTTATTACTTTTATTTTTACCCCATATTTCAAAAATTTTATTATTTATTTTGTATAACGAACATAATAAAAAAACATATTACATTTATTTCATTGTTGTCAAGTCAAGGTTTTGCATTTTTTGTGATAATATTTCTTTTTATCTCTTTCTTCATTTGCTGGTGCTTTAATTTTTGTGTATACTAGGTCTTTTCTTGCTATGTCTAGTATTTCTCCCACTATTTGTTTTATTTCTTCTTTATCGTCTGTTAAGAGCCGGAGCTAAATTTTTGATATGTAGGAAAAACTCGTTATTCATTGGGGAAGTGTTATGTGTTTCACTTCCCCTTAAATATCATGTATTGAAACCATTGATGCCTAATTAAGGGGGGGACAAGCCCCCCCCTTTAATTACCCACGAGCGCCAATGCAGGATAAATCAAGTTTACAAAACTTAACCCCGAACCGACCGATAAATGGTCGGTTCTTAAATTTGACAAATTCATCTACTTCAAACCATAAACTCGGAACAGGGGGACAAGCCCCTGTTCCTCAAACCTTGACAAAGCAAATATTGTTAGTCATATAGTATAGCCTTTCGCTTACGCTCAAGGCGTCCAGTCCGACCCGTGGTCGGACGGAACATGATGACTGTTTGATATTTAACTTTTTATTTAATTGCTTTACGGAACTGGCCGGCGAGGGTCGGTTCCCCCTTACAGTAGTGCTCGCCAATTCTATTCACCCAGGCCTCCCCACACACGCCTCCGCTTACGCTCCGGCGTGGGGGTCGGCCTGGGCGAATTGACTCGCTTATAACATAGGTATGGCAAAATTGCTCTGGTTGGGCAAATCCTTAACAGTACTGTTAATGTAATCAAAACTAATTTTCTAAACTTTCATTTGTGATGTGGTGCTGACATTAACATCCACAATATCGAAAAACAAATTTGGCTCAACCATTGCATATATATCGCAGAGTAAAGGAATTCAAGTTCCAAATATGGAATCGTTAATGTTAATGTTGAATCCGGTTGGGATATCATCGTAAATGTCCCCACAATATAATCATCTTAAACATAAATTAATTAAGTAAAAAAAAAGAAAAAAAGAATATGTATCTGGATTAAAAGTTTCAGAGGAAGATTTTGAATTGAAGTAAAAGTGGGTTATAAAATGAACGAATTACAATCATTATCACAAATATTTAATAAGAGGATATTCAGAATACCTGACTATCAACGAGGCTATGCATGGCAAGGCCAACAACTTCGTGATTTTTGGGAAGACATAGTTAACCTTCAGTCTGATAGATACCACTACACCGGACTTCTATCACTAAAGAAACTGAATCGAGAAGAAAGCAGGAAACTGGGCAATAATGACTCATGGCTCCTTGATAGTGGATTTGATGCATACCACATTGTTGATGGGCAACAGAGGCTTACAACCTTTGTGATAATGCTTAATGAAATTATCGAATTCACATGCAAATTGCCGGATAATAACGGCAAAAGCGATGATGAGATATATCTTGGATTTGATAATATAAGAGACATCAAAGCAAAATACATTAGCAGGAAACGACCGCCAGAGAACCTTATCATCACCTATATGTTCGGTTATGAAAACAACAATCCGAGCGCGGAATATCTAAAATACAAAGTGCTCGGTCAGGAGTATGGAGGCACTATCAAAGAGACTTATTATACAAAGAATCTTAAGTATGCCAAAGAGTTCTTCGGGAAGGAACTCCAGGCATATTACGAGAAAAAAGGAATAGAAGGAATTAATGATCTGTATCGGAAACTCACATTGAAGCTCATGTTCAATATCCATGAAATAAAAGATGACTACGATGTGTTTGTCGCTTTCGAGACTATGAACAACAGAGGCAAGAGACTGACAAATCTTGAACTTTTGAAAAACCGCCTTATTTATCTGACCACACTATACCCAAGCGATATACTTGACGAAACAGATAAAATCGCCTTGAGAGAACTTATTAACAAGGCATGGAGCGAGGTATACTATCAGCTCGGAAGAAATGAGAATAATTTGCTTTCCGATGATGAATTCCTTAGAGCTCACTGGATTATGTATTATTCATATTCCAGAAAGCGCGGAGATGACTACATCAAATTCCTATTAAGAAAGTTCTCGCATAAATCCATTTTCGAGAACATAATCGAAGTTGATCCCGATGAAGATGATCCTGCAGTTTTAATGTCTGATCAGCAGGACGATGACGATGACATGGAAGTAGATTCATCACCGAAAATGACAGATGAGTTCCTACAACCTGAAGAAATAAGGGATTATGTGAACAGTCTCAATGAGACTGCGGAGTATTGGTATTATACTTTCTATCCGGAAAAATGCCCAGATATAACAGAAGAAGAGCAGGTGTGGATAGACAAACTGAATCATATTGGTATCGCATACTTCAGACCTATTGTTGCGGTTTCATTGATTCCAAGGCTTGAATATTCCAAAGATGAACGAATCGCTTTCTATAAGGCTGTAGAAAGATTCATATTTATCACATTCCGTATGGGAAGATCTCAGTCCACTTATAAGAGTAGCGATTATTACCGTAAAACCCGCGAAGTATACATGGGAAATATGTCGCTTTCTGATGTGGCAGAAGATCTCACAAATACAACAAATGAAAATACAGGGGGACGCTGTGACAGTTTTCGTTACAAAAATGAACAGACAGTTTATCTCGAAGGATGGTTTTTATAGTTGGAGAGGGCTTCGCTATTTCCTATATGAGTATGAGTATTCATTGGCATCAAAGTATAAGCTCGACAAGTTGTCATGGGCTGATTTGACAAAGGTTGTAAAGGACAAAGTTACGGTAGAGCATATTTTGCCTCAGACACCAACAAAACTATACTGGCGTAACAACTTCAGACAGTTCAATCCAGAAGAAATTAAGACTCTGTCTGCATCGTTAGGTAATATGTTGCCGCTATCTCAGAGCATCAATTCAAAGCTGCAAAATGATGGTTTTGATGACAAAAAGGCTAGAGGATATTCAAATGGCTGTCATTGTGAAGTTGAAATCTCTAAAGAAGATTCCTGGGATGCAAAACACATTTATGACAGAGGAATGAAACTCCTATCATTCATGGAAACTCGCTGGGATTTCAAATTTGAAGACACAAAACAGAAAGAAGATTTACTCCATGTTTCTTTTGTAAACGATGGCCGGGACATACCTCCTGAAAAAACCGAGGAGAACATTTCAGACATTAGTATTCCATCAGATGACGAGAATGTGGATGCAAGAGCTCATGTGACCGCACTTATAATGAGTTGGGCTGGTTTAAAGGATGAGGCTGGAGAAATACATCTCGATCCAGACCGCTGCACTAAACTTTACACCCGATTCACCACAGATGTTATGAGCAGGATTCTTCCTAACGCTAAGGATGCTAGAAGCGGTTGGGGAACAAAAAACCATTACTTTTATGAAATTGCTAATGAAAATAATGGAGAATTGTACCTTAAAATGGCTCTTAGCGGCAAGAATATCCCAGATGATTTAAAGGCGATTTGCGAAATAATCACAGAGCATTCTCCTCTACGAGTGACGAGGAAAAATTGGAAATGGAGGGTTCCGTTTTCTACAAAACGCGTCGATGTTACCAACTCAACAGACAAAGAAGTAATCTGCATACTGAATGACCTATATGCTGAGGCTATGCAGTTTGAAAAACAACTTGTCGATGCCATGACGGAATAATAAGAGACAATCATCCCTTCTGTATTCCGTGCTGCTCCTGATTCATCAACCGTTTGATTGCATCGCCGGTTTAAAGAATGTTTTGTAGAGAAATATTCAAAACGCTAATGGTGAAATCTTAACTCACATAAAATTCTCGTTTATCTTCTGCTATTGTGATTAAAGTGAATATTTCAAATGAAAACATTCACTGCAAATCTTTTTAGAATTATTTTCTTCATTTTTTTCACATTAACGATTGGTAATGTTAATGTTGGTTTTTTTCTCAAAGCTTACATATAATGTTGGAGTGGAAAGATGAACCCAAATTCAAGATATCTAATCGTTAATGTTATTACTTTTTTTATTATATACTTTATATAAAAAGGATAATAAAATATTAATTATGACATTGCAGAAAGAATTACAAATCAATATTGTAATGAGTAATTACAACGAGAGGAGCAGCAGCTATTCATCAAACTACGATTATATTTTGTTGGATTCGTTAGCCAACAATTCTTATTCTAATTTATTCAGAAGTGATTTGAAAAATCTAAAGATCAAAACCATGAACAACACAGAATGTAAAGTATTATATCTTCCATCATACGGATCCAAACCAGCATGCATCCTGGCAAGAATTCCAGTTGGAATAATTTCTCAAATAACAAAGCTATTGTTGGATGTTTATGATAGATCAACAACCTTCTCAAGCACTTTATCAACTGGCGATGAGGTTCACTTTTTTGATGCAAACTCTGATACATACTCAGATTTCTTTGAGACATGTCAAGGTTTAAGCGTGGAATATGATTCAATTGACTCAGGAAAAGTGATACGTTCACGTTTTGTTCCAATGGAAGTATCATGTTTATGTACCAAAAATTTATCAGGCCAATCATGTGCAAATGGCAGAGTAGTTTTTGCCAGATTCAAAAGGGCTGGTGGAGCTATTACTGCTTATGATTCTTTTAAATATCCATATGGTGATGATGAACAATTAATATCTGTATTTATGCAAACAGATTATAATTTAACACCATATCATGAGGATATGAAATTTAGTTCAATAATGACTGGACAAGAGAAAGACTATTGTTTACTTGATGTGTTAGTGATTTAGTAATGTCCTCTTCATGGGACGCATATAATTCCGGAACCGATGAAGAAGGAGATTGGAAACAATACCATTATCATATGAGAGCCGGAACAGGATTTTCAGATAGTTCTGATTATTTAGAAGGATTTGGGAGAAACAATCCAACACATATTCATCAAACAACTTATGATGAAGTAATGATTGATGCAACATTTTATGAAGATTCTGAATTATCAAATTTCAATTACTTTGATCTCAAATATCAGAGTTTAAAAACCAATCTAGTATTGACAACCCTTGCCGTTAATGTCAATGACGGCCAATTAAATCAAATCAAAAATTCAGCTATTGATTTTATCAACTCCCTCTTGTTGGAAACATAGGGTATTTTCAACACTTGGATTGGATATTATTTTTATTATCCAAAATATATAAAAAATATAATAAATAAGATAATACAAATTATAATATATGACAGAAGATAATATTAGCTGGACAAGTTTTTGTCAGGCAATGAACTCAATAGCATTCTGGTTAATCCAGAACAAAAAGAAGTACAAGAAGCGTGACTACTACCAGATATTGACATTGAAAGGCAGCTGCAGTGATGTTGAAAAGAAAGCCAAGAAATTAGGTTCAGACAAGATGTGGCAATGTATACAATGGCCGTGATAAAGGATAACAGCTCTTTGGATTTTCTTCCAAACTATGTAATGTTAAAGAACTCAACCAAAATCGACAAGGCCGAATATGTGGACATGGCCATAAGAACTGAAGCATACATAAGATCAAATGGAAGGCTTCCTGCAATCGTTTACAGAATGTCAAAGCTTCCCGATTATAGTGACTCAACAATGAAGCTGTTTATCAAGACATTCAACTACAAAGGAAACACTATTGATGAAGCTTTAGCTATTATAGCAAAGAAGAAATTATACAGCAAATACTTTGATTCTCAAAAAACAGACAAGAAAACAATCAATGATGCTAAAGCGGGAAAAGGTTCCAATTGTGTAGACTGGGGACAGGTGTATTACAGAATAGCCAAATCCTTAGGTTATGATGTGCAATTTGTCCATGTTAAATGCAGAGTATCCGGAACAGGCCATATAAGGTTAAGGCTTAGGCATAAAAAGCATACCGGAGGAAATTGGATTAATAGAGATCCCGCTGCAGTGGCAGATACAACTTCAGGAAATGTCAGAGCAATCTGGTGTGAAGATGGATATCTCATAGCTTATGACCCAAGTTGGATATTTACAGATTTATATAGTAGTTAACAATGTATTAACTCTTTTTTTATTTTTTTTACAGAATTATTGGGATTTATTTAAAATTTATTTTTTATAACTCTTTTATATTGAGTCTAAACCAATATTTGATTTTCATGTGCAGGGTTGTTACTATCCAGATTTTACTCAGAAAAATAAAAATAATAATTTTTAATTCAATTTAATTATCAGTAATATCAAAAATATAACCCAGAACATTTGGTTGAAATATCTAATTTAAAAAGGAGTTAAAAATGAACAATGATTTAAAAATAACTAAATCTGATAAAAAACTTGAGGATTTCAAAAAACATTTAGAATCATCTATGGTCGATAAATGTGATGCATTATTCATAACTGAAGAATATGATAAAAATAATGACCATTTAATAATTAAAAATGATTTTTATAACTTTATAAAAGAAAATAATAATGAAATTAATATTGTTGAATATAGAAAGAGCATTGACCATGTAGAAGTACATAATTCAATATTTTATCAGATTGGCGAATTTATTATTAGAGATTTCATATTTCCTTTAATAATTGGTTTGTTGGCTAATTATATTTCGTCAAAAATGGAAAATGATGATACAATCAATTTTACAATCAATATTGAAAGAAAAAACGATGAAAATATTCGGATAGATTATAATGGTAAAGTAGATGATCTTAAAACAATACTCAAAGAAACAAATAATTTTAATGAATTATTAACGGAAAAATAGATATTTATTTAAATAATGGTTGAAATGTCAAATTATAAATCAACTAGAGATTATATCTCAAAAGAAGAATGGCTGCATTTAATTTCTATTAAAATCATTGAAACCGAAGGTAAATTATATTTGGTTGATTTAAATGAAACATTTAATCAAAGAATATATTCAAGAAGCACCACCGATATTAGAAGGGGTTTAAATAAGCTTAAAGAAAATAATAAAATTCGTTTTGATTCAAAAGAATCAAAAAATCTCTATGATAAAGTTATCTATAATTTACAGCATAAAAAATGTGCTTGGTGCGGCAAAAGTTTCAAACCAAAGAATAATGCTGACAAATACTGTTCTAAAAATTGCAGAAAGTTTGGAAAACAGGAAAAAGATCGAGATAATAAATGGAAACAAAGAAGAAATCCTAATCATAATGAAAAAAGATTGGGTGGTGTTAGAATAGGCCCCCATCGAAATCCAAATGATGAAAAAGAAATGAAAAGGATTAAAGATGAATATAGGAGAACATTTAAAAATTTTAAATAGTATTAATTAAATTAATTTATTTTTAAATATTATAAAGCTTAAAATAAAGGTTTTATAAGTTTAATTCTATTTAAATTTAGTTTTAATTTTATGACCCTTAATAATGAAGAAGACTATTTTTACTAAATTTATTTTTTATTACTATTTTCATTCTAAATGTATTGCAGTTATTCTAATAGGTCACACCACATTTGTGGTTGTGGCCTTTTTTAATAGACTATTTTTTGAAATACAATTTTTATGAAAACTAAATCTTGCTAATACTATTTATGTTTATAAATCTTACCAGTAAGGCATAACTTACTAATAGGGGGGATTGAAATGAACACTTAATCCAAATTTTAAATCTACAAGAACTATAAATAATTTTAAATTTAAAAGCACTGGTGAATAATATGGATGAAAAGGAAATTTTATTAAATTTAGTTCTTCATCGCTATGATGAAGTCAATAATCGAAATATTAGTGTTGATAATAAAAATAAATCAATGATAGGGTTCATTGGAGTAATACTGACTATTGAAATTACTATTTTGCCACAAATCTTTAATAGGTCTTCAGAAATTTTATTAATTAATGCTTCAAGAGCATTGATATGTTTAGAAATTATATCAATTTGTTGTTATGCAATTTCCATATTCTATTTCATTTCAGCAATAACTTTTGTTAGCACTTTTCAGGAGGCTCCTGTCATGAGCGGAATTATCTCATCAATTGAAAATAAAGAGGATGCAGATTTAATTATCAACAAGAACATTGTTAGTTTACAAAAATGCATTGAAGACAATCATGAAATTGTAGAAGATAAAACTAAAAAAGCAAAAATAGGTTTTGAATTTTTTAAATATGGTTTAATATCGACAGTAACATTTTTTATTTTATTACTATTGACTTTTTGGAGGTGATAATATGGGTGAAGATAAATCCAGACAAAATAATAAACCTAAGAAACAACCATCCCAACCATTGGGCATTGAACCGGAAACAGTATTTGTTACAAAATCCGCTGACAAATCTAAAATGCAAACAAAACGCTTAATAATTTAATTAATGATTTTTATCATTGATTATTTTTCTATTTGGATAAATTTTATTCAAAAACTTTTTATTTTAAAAATTGTAAATATAAATGGAGTTTTGATAATATGATTAAAGTATCAATGTTTTTTGGAGATCCTTGCGCTAAATGTGGACATGCCAAATTAAATGTAATTAAAGAATTAGGGCTTAGTAAATATGAATGCGAATGTGAAAACTGTAAAAGTGTAATTATTGTTGATACAACAAATAAAGCTATTCTCGATGAGAATAAGGAGTGATAACATGATTGGTGAATATTCAAGTGAAAAATGTCCAAAATGTGGTGGAAACATGATTATTAAAAATGAAGTCCACACATTTGATGGAACTGTTGTAAACTGCAAATGTGAAAACTGTGAATATATAATAACTTATGAGGAGTGATTAGGATGGTAAAAATGTTAAAGAAGATAGTAGTTAATAAACCGTTAAACAAAGAAGATGAGACTAAAATAAATGCATTATTGAAAACATATGAAACTGGAACAATAGAATTCTATAGTAGCTTTTCAGAATTGCATGGTCAAAATCTAGAAATTACAACACTTGAAGAAATGGAAGTACAATTAACTACCGATTCTCTTGAAAATTTAGAACAGATAGAAAAAGAATTTGACATAAGAATTAGAGAAGAAATTGGTGATAAAGTTAAAATTCTATCTTCAAATATAATCCACTAACTTTGAGCATGAGTTATCATGCTCATCAATTTACTTTTTTAATTTTATAAGGTTATTCTAATATTGAAATTCAAATAATGATAAATTTATATAAAAGTAATAATAAAATATTATATTAATTATTATATACAGGTTGTAATAGCTATGGCCAATATAAATAATACCTCATCCTACATGGATGAAGATAAAAAGCAAATTATCAAAGAGTCCAACTATACCTATAGAGATGCTCTTGAAGTTTCAGCTTATCTTATCGAAGCAGGCAAGTTCGAAAGATTCTACAAGGAAATGCAAATCCATGACTTACAAAAAGAACTTGACGAAATGGATGACGGAGAATAACTTCAAAAAATATATCTCTCATATATAACTCTTCAAAAGAAACTATTTTTCATAAGTGAAAGGAGTCTGTAAAATTTTATAGGCTTTTTTCAAATTAATTTTTTTTACAGTTGAAATTTCACCTCGATGAAAATTCGTTCTAATTTTGCTTTAATTTAAAAAATATTGATTTAAAAATAGTAAATTACTTAAATAAGTGAGAACAAATAATGTTTTATGACCAAACAAAACAAATTTGTCCTCAATAGTAATTTAACCTTCATACAACTTAAACTTTTTGATTTTTCTGAAGAAAAAATTGATTATGAAAAAATCATTTCAGAAAGGCTTAACAAAAGCCCAAATATTGAAAATACTAATCAAAAACTATTTTTAGACGAAAATAACATATTTTCATATGTTAATCCAATTTGTCCAGTTTGTGGAGCTCATAAAATTATCAAAAAAGGCACAATAACAAAAAACAAACAAAATATCAATGGAAAAACTACAGAATTCAAAGAACAGCAATATCAATGCAAAAAATGTGGAAAAAAATTCTAAAATATACAACAATCCATTAATTGGAAAAAATAAACAATTTTTACAAGAAATAATGGATAAAATACCTGGAATACTGAAAATTAGATATCAATCAATTCGTAAAATAAGTAAATACTTTGAAATATTCCTTAAAATCCATGTATCTCATCAAACAATCAAGAATTGGTCCAACAAAAATCACAAGGAAACAATCAACAACGAAAAATTTGAATATTCTGGCTACTATTTATATGATGAGCAATTTTTAAGACTTAATGGAGTCAGACATTACAGATTAACATTATTTGATGCTATACTTAATGTTCCAATCTTAGAACGAATAGTACGTCGCAGAATACTAAAAAATACTAAAAAATTTATCTTAGATTCAACGAAAAATAAACCATTTATTTGCTTAACAACAGATTTATTTCCAATGTATCACAATGTAGCCGATGAAATAGGTGTAAATCATCAATTATGCATATTTCATTTATTTCAAACAATAAATCACAAATTAAAAGTCTACTGCAGAAGAAACAAGATTAACACAAAACAAAGAGAACATATCTATGAAAATGCGCAAGAATTAAAAAACTGTTTCAGACAAAACTCAACAAAAGAAGCAATAGGACAATTTAAACAATACTTACAAAATTACATGGCCATACCAGTAGTATTAAAAGATTTTATAAGAAAACATATCATTAATCACTTTCACAGATACGTACAACACTTAGATGATGAAAATATTGAAAAAACATCGAACAAAGTCGAAAATTACTACAGACAAACCAACCCAGAAAAAATAAAGAAAATATACAAAACTAAAAACGGAATTCTAACATTTTTAGACTACCAAATGAAAAATTGGACAGAAAAACACATAAAAATCAAATAAGCCTATAAAATTTTACAGACTCAAAAAAAGGACAAACACGTTTAATCTAATGGACTAAATTTTCATTCAAAATATTAATTTTATTTCCAGTTCATTTAATTATTCTTCCAATAGGAAACTGTATTTCCACATATCTTTCTAAATAAAATAAATAGCTTCCTTTAGCAGTATCCGGAATTTTATTCTGCAGTTCTGATGCAGATGAAGTTAATTTATATTTAGTATAATCACTGTTTGCAACATACCCTATTTTTTTATCTTCAACATATACTGCAATTGCATCCTTATCAAATTCATTATCAGGTTCCTTGACAAGTTTCAAAGGTAAACCTGGATTAAATTGCACATCATTTTTATAATAGTTTATTCCAGTTATTGTAAATAGTTCTGATTTATCATATTTTTTTAATGTTTCAATGTTTCTTTTGAATTTTCTTTCATAGCCAATATAGAAATTTATTGAGTCCCATAATCGTAGATATTGATTAATATCTTCTTCACTATTTTCTCCGGGAAGTGCTTTCATTGCTTTAATGCATTTTTGTTTTGCTTCTTCAAGTTTATTGGATCCGTCGGGAATATCTTTTGACTCTTCAAGTAATTTATGTGCCCATCTAAATAACATTCTTGCCTTGTTGTCATAAACCATATTTCTTTTGGATAATTCCAGTGATTTATTGTAGCAATTTTCTGATGTTGCATACATTTTCAAGCCTTCAAGAATAATAGCTTTCTTATTCCAGTTTTCAACATGTCTATCATCAAAATCTAATGCCTGATTGATTTTGTAAATTGCATCATCATAGTTTTCATCAAGATATAAATCCCATGCTTGTTTACCTAATCTGTCTGCCCTGCTTTCAACAGGAGGATTATATGTTTCATCTTCATCTTCTGAAGTAATGTAACTACCACTGGCACCACAGCCATGACATATGTCTCCTTCATCAACCCAACTTCCACAATTCGGACAAATCCCCATATTTAATCACATCCATAGATATTTCATCAAACTTTGGTTATCCCAAACAGTTTATAATATATTCATCATCATAATTATACATTGTTATTAAATAGGTTATATACACAAAATATAAAAATACCTATAAGAAACTTTAATAGGGGAATAAATAAGATAGTGAGTATGGTGATAAAATATGAGTTTACCTGCCGTGGATGAAAACTGGTACTGTGAAGACTGTGATTTAAATTTTGAATATTGTGATAAACCTGATTTTCTTTTCTGTCCGAACTGTGGCAAAGTTTTAAAAAATGATATGTATCAATATAATTTAGATGGACTTATAGATTCTTTAAATAATCTGGGTAAAAGCATATGTGAAAATTGTGGTGAAGAATTTGACAAAGAATATAATTTCTGCCCATTATGTTCGGAAAAATTAAAAAAAGAAACCATACCATTTGATATTGAAAAAGACAACTCCGTTACTGTTGACTGGAATGGTGAAAAGGCATTGGTATATGACAAATGTGTTTATTTATCAAATCCTCATTTTGCAGTAGGCAGTATTATTGAATGCATATCATCTAAAAATTACACTGATGAGAAACTGGAATGTGACTTTAAAAGAATTGATGAAACTCTTCCCGAGAAACTTACTTATGATGAAGCATATTCCATATATGAATTAAACGGTTGGGGAAACCTTGTTCGTATAGAAGAGTTCATATCCAAACTTAGTCAAGACATTTTAGAAAGTGACCAGTTTAAACCAAACAAAAAGATAAATTATATTGAAAATGAAAGATTCAATAGGATTTTAAAACTCCGAGAAGACCTGTATGTTAAATTAATGATTATAGAAAGTGGAATTAACTATTAATCTAAATTTTTAAATAATTCATTTCCTTTTTCAGTTAATCTGTATAATCTTCTTTTTTTTGAGTCTGTAAAATTTTATAGGCTTTTTTCAAATTAATTTTTTTTACAGTTGAAATTTCACCTCGATGAAAATTCGTTCTAATTTTGCTTTAATTTAAAAAATATTGATTTAAAAATAGTAAATTACTTAAATAAGTGAGAACAAATAATGTTTTATGACCAAACAAAACAAATTTGTCCTCAATAGTAATTTAACCTTCATACAACTTAAACTTTTTGATTTTTCTGAAGAAAAAATTGATTATGAAAAAATCATTTCAGAAAGGCTTAACAAAAGCCCAAATATTGAAAATACTAATCAAAAACTATTTTTAGACGAAAATAACATATTTTCATATGTTAATCCAATTTGTCCAGTTTGTGGAGCTCATAAAATTATCAAAAAAGGCACAATAACAAAAAACAAACAAAATATCAATGGAAAAACTACAGAATTCAAAGAACAGCAATATCAATGCAAAAAATGTGGAAAAAAATTCTAAAATATACAACAATCCATTAATTGGAAAAAATAAACAATTTTTACAAGAAATAATGGATAAAATACCTGGAATACTGAAAATTAGATATCAATCAATTCGTAAAATAAGTAAATACTTTGAAATATTCCTTAAAATCCATGTATCTCATCAAACAATCAAGAATTGGTCCAACAAAAATCACAAGGAAACAATCAACAACGAAAAATTTGAATATTCTGGCTACTATTTATATGATGAGCAATTTTTAAGACTTAATGGAGTCAGACATTACAGATTAACATTATTTGATGCTATACTTAATGTTCCAATCTTAGAACGAATAGTACGTCGCAGAATACTAAAAAATACTAAAAAATTTATCTTAGATTCAACGAAAAATAAACCATTTATTTGCTTAACAACAGATTTATTTCCAATGTATCACAATGTAGCCGATGAAATAGGTGTAAATCATCAATTATGCATATTTCATTTATTTCAAACAATAAATCACAAATTAAAAGTCTACTGCAGAAGAAACAAGATTAACACAAAACAAAGAAAACATATCTATGAAAATACGTAAGAATTAAAAAACTGTTTCAGACAAAACTCAACAAAATAAGCAATAAGGCAATTTAAACAATATTTACAAAATCACATAGTCATGTCAGTAGTATTAAAAGATTTTATAAGAAAACACATTATTAATCACTTTCACAGATACGTACAATACTTAGATAATGAAAATATTGAAAAAACATCGAACACAGTCGGAAATTACTACAGACAAACCAACCCAGAAAAAATAAAAAAATTGTACAAAACTAAAAACGGAATCCTGACATTTTTAGACTACCAAATGGAAAATTGGACAGAAAAAACACATAAAAATCAAATAAGCCTATAAAATTTTACAGACTCCATTTTCAGAGTATTTTTCCAATAATTCATCACAATATTTAATCAATTCCACATATTTTCTTGATTTAAATAATAATTTACATATTGTTAAAGAATCTTCAATTCTTTCCATTGAAATCACATTTTCAAAGTTTTATCTTAATTTTTTATTAATCTCAAGTTATAATCCATACTAAAATTTTATTATTTTGGCATCATCCTTTTATTCATTTAATATTTCATCCCCATATTTTTTATATAATTTAAAATCTTTTTCATCGATAGAATTTACATTTAAAATATCTTTTCCTGTTAAATCAATGATCTCCTGAGCTAAATGCGTGAAAATATCTGGATAATCATTACCATTAAAAATCCGCAAATATTTATCTCTTTCAAAGACTAGATACAGACTCCATTCATATCCATCAAAACACGATGACGAATGATAAGTTAATTTTTTCCAATATTTTCCACTATTTAATTGATAAATATGATATTTTTCAAGTAATTCAAATACTATTTCAATATCTTTATTTGTCATATTTTTATTTATACAGCCTTCCATTATCTTTTTTTCAAAATCAATGCTAATATTATGTCTTGAAAAACCAAAATTCATTGATAGTCCCTGATCATATTCAAGAAATTTTAATTTTAACTTTTTTGAAGTTTTTTTATCATATATTCCATCTTGTCTAAATTCATAATTTAGCTTTGTAATTTCTTCTTTTCCCCATGTATTTATCATTCATATATTCCCTCCAGATATTTTTTTATATGTGGAATATTTCTTGAAATATTCATATTAGTTTTTAAACATTTCTGGATTCAATATTATTGATTCGGATGCGGGATTTATTACAATATTTTCATTTGCAACATTTACCAGGTCTTTAAATTGATATGCTTGAGGATAAATATCTCTTTCATGATTATTAAAAATCTTTTTAAACTCATCAATGTCTGTGAATAAAGGCAAATGCGGTTTATTATCGTCATCCCATATTAAAACAAAATTTGTACCCTCAGCATCAACACAACCAGTAATCATTATTGAAGTTAATAATTTTTCACCAAATTCATTTAATTTGTCTTCTGATAAAGAATCTTGACGTAACAATTCTCTTATTTCATCATTTCTTATATCAATAACTTCATTTTCGTCATTAAATAAACTTAAAAAAGTTTCCATAGGCACATTAATATTATAATCTGTAAATGGATTAATTGCAATTAAAGAATATCTATCAGTTTGTTTTAACATATCTGCCAAATCACCCATATATAATACATATGTTGAACTTCTAAAATCTGCAGCTTCCATCATTTCATCACTAGTAAATAAAGGAACTGCTTTATTTCCTTTATCATCAGTTAAAAATTCAATATTAAACCCAATTTGGACAGTAGGTCCAATCACATCCCCTACTTTTGCACTTTCAATACACTCAAACATATTTTCACCATAACTAACCGGCACATATAATCTGGACTCTTTTAACATGTTTAAAAATTCAATTTGCATTATTGGAGTTATTTCTTCTTTTGTTAATTCCTCTAATCGTGAATTATCAACCCCCGTTTCATTTTTTAATTCAACCACATTTTGTTCACCTATTTCATCATCAACAAGATGATTTAAATAATTATTAAATTCAGAAACTTCATCTAAAATATTTTTAAAGTATCCTGAACTGCTTAACATATTATTTTGGCTGTAAAGTGCTATTAAATACATTAATAGTTGAATTATTTTAGGATTAACACCAACTTGAATATTATTTTGGCTAAAGTATATAATATCCTCTTTAACGGGTTTTTGTTCTTCACCAGATTTTAAGAATACGAAGAAATTAAACAGATGATTATATAATTCCATATTCTGATTTGTGTGATATAAATAATCTGCAAGCTTGAAATAACTTGAAGTTAATATGTCAACATCATAAGTATATTTGAAAATATCACAGCATAAATCTTTTAACTTTTCTTCTTCATGTTTGGATTGATAGAATTCACATAGTCTAATTAATATTGGGGCAGATACTGGATTAATTTGATTAGCTATTTTTAAATACTTTTCTGCTTCATTTATTTGTCCCAAATTCATATATGCTATTGAATATATAGTATAAATATCTTCTAATGGTTTATCTAAGTCCAGTGTTTTAATTGATTCAAAATTTTCAAGATAATTATCAAATAACATTTCTTCAAGAGGATTTGCAAAATAATGATAATCTATAGTTTTATATGCTGGATTTTCATCTAAAAAATCACCAATACTATCTATTATTTTTTGAAATTCACCCGAATTTAATAAATCTATTATTTCATCTAAAAATTCCATTTGAATCACCTTTAATAAAATATTTATAATAACAAATTAATAACAATTACTATATATGGTTGCAGATAAAACTTGGTGATTAAAATGAAAGAAAAAGAAAAGTGCGATTTATTAAATAAAATTAGACAAAAATCGCAGATGAGAATAATATTGATTTTAACATTGAAAAATGCACTTTTGAAGGAGAATGCTTAGGAACTTGTCCTAAATGTGAAGCAGAACTAGAATATCTTGAAAATGAACTAATTAAAAAACACGAATCTGGTGAAAAAATTAATATTAAAAATATCTTCACATTAAAAGAAAATGATAATTATGCATAATGTTAATATTTCAAAAATCTCAAGATTAAGAATAAACTCTGAAGGTGATGGAGTTTCAACGCTAATTGGTTGTATGGGATGCCCTTTAAGATGCGCTTATTGTTTTAATCCATTCACATGGGATGGTTCACTTGAACCTAAAAAATATTCTATTGATGAATTATATGAAGAAGTAAAACTTGATAATCTTTATTTTCTTGCAACAGGAGGAGGGCTTAGTTTTCGGTGGTGGTGAACCATTGTTATATTCTGCTTTTACCAAGGAGTTTATTAAAAAATATGCGAAAGCTGGTTGAAAATTCACGCTTGAAACATCACTCAGTGTTAAAAAAGAATCTATAGAAAATATAATTCATTGTATTGATTATTTTATAGTGGATACAAAGGATATGGATAAAACAAGATATGAATTATACACTAAAGGGAGTTATAATTTATTTTTATCTAATTTAAAATATTTACTTGAAACTGTTGGAGCAGATAAAATTAGAGTAATGGTACCCAAAATCCCTAAATTAAACACATATGCAGATGTCAGATTAAATTATGAAATCCTTAAAAGCACGGGATTCACTGAAATCGAAATTTTTGACTATATTGAAATAGACAAACATAAAATAATATCTGATGTCGCTTTAAAAAATAAAAAGGACTTTGTTGATGTTGCAAATAATAATTTTATCAAAGATTACCTCATATCTGAAATTATTATCAAAATTGCTCCATTACTTGATTTTCATATAAAAAATTTTCCAGAAGAATTGTGGAAAGATATAGAATTCATATTTGAATATGATTCAACTTATGAAAATAATCTGTACAGTTTAAAAGAATTAATAGTTTCCAAATTAAGAGAATGTTATGATTATTTAGGTTTGAAATATAGCTTTTATGTTATTTTAAAACCAGTAGATTATTTAAAAACTACTTCAAATATTGATTTTGATAAAAAAATAAATTATTCCCTTGATTTGAATGAAAAAAATAAAAAAGAATTAATGTTAGAATCATGAAAAGAAAATAAATATGAATATCTTGAATTTAAAGATTTTTGCTATAAAACAAACCAATTAAGTGAATATTATGTTAATTACACATATAAACCTCATGCAAAGTATATTTTATCAAAGTCTTACGAAGTGGATCAATCTGAATTAAGAATTTACATTAATCTTTCAGACAATAAGTATAATATTGTGGAATATGATGATGCTACACATGTTTTAGTTCAAAAATTTGATGATGTGATGGAGTTGACTTTTCAAGAAATTCATGTTTTAAAAAAATAATATTTTGTTTAGATACAATAATCTCTTTTAACAATAACACAATAAATATTTGTAGAAAACCTACATTGGATGAATAAAGTCCATCAAAGTCAGTTAACTACCAATTATATTAAAAATACAATCCATTAAATGAGGATGATTGTAAAAACTATAGTAAATAATTAATTGATTCTTTGATTAAAAAGTCCATCAAAAAGTCCATCAAAAATTGATGAAGTCCATCATTTTAATAATCTGGTGATGAGAATTGAACTTTCCTATTCGCTATACTCTTTTTAACCAGATTGAGTTTAGCCAATTTTCTAAAATCTCTCTCTGCAGTTGGTTTTGATGTATTGAACATCTTAATATGATCATCATATGTCATGGAAACATTATTGTTTATAATTTCAGTTAAAATAACAATTTGACGTTGATTTAATCCCAAATCTTTTAAATTAATAACTTTTTCATTATTTTCATAATGAGATATCTTTCCACCATTTCCTTTAAACATTACTTTAAATGAATCATTTCCTTCACTAAATTCTGGTTCTTCCAAACCAGATTTCTTCATCTCATCAATCATTTGAGAAATTCCTCTACCAATATGTTCCATATAATTAGTCTTATAGAATATGTCACATATTCTCTCATTTCTATGACCAATTCCTTCATCATTTTTTATGTCTTCAATAGTTAATGGATATTTTAACTTTCCTGGATTTATTATTTCAATGCGGTCATCGAATATGTAGAATTCTATAAAACTTGATGACCTTTCATAGTTTCTGTGTGCAAGGGCATTGATGAAACCTTCACGAATTGCTTTTATTGGATATTCGTCAATATTAATACGATTCATTCCATCAATGATAAATCCCGAATTTGTATTTTTTTTAAAAAATCTTTCAAATTCTTTGATTCCCATTAGAAGCGAACCTTTAAAATTTAACCGATCGATTGCATCGAATTTAGTGATTCCTTTAAATCTCACCATCTTGATTTCATGAGATAAAAATTTGTTGACATCAACGGCGAAGAATAATGCTCCAGCAATGTTTAAATGAAAAACACCATTAACTATTTCACCTGCACCTATCCTTTCCAACAGATATGCTTTATTATCCATGTCTTTTAGTTTAGTGAATGAATCATCATCTTTTAATAAATCGAAAAACAATCCATATGCCTCATCATCAACATCGTCGATTGATGAGTTTAAGATGAGCTTTTTGTCGAAGTTATCATTATCTTTTTGTCCTCTTTCAATATATTTTACCAGACTTTTCTTGATTTCATCAATCAAATCTTGATTAGTGTCAAAAAAAGAGTATTTATTATCCGGCTGGATTTTTAAGATGAACCTTTCACTTTCAGCATCTCTTTTATCAACATTTTGGATATAGAAAAATGAATCAGGATTAGATGCATGAAATTCATCATATTCCTCTTCAGTTGGAGATAATCCATTATCTTTAATGGTTCCATAGTCCGATCCAATCAAACCAATATAAACATCTGATTTTCTAACTTCTTCAAAGTATGTTGTCTCAGGAGACAATCCAAAAGAGGGTGAATCTTCAAAAAGGAAAACTTTGAAAAATGATTTTAAAAAATAATCTGCTTCAAATTCTTTCTTGATGAATTGGCGTTCTTTTTCAAATTCTGTCTGATTACTACTAATAAAAACTTTAAACATGATGACCACCAATTAATATGATGATTAAAATACAATTGCAAGTACTTTGAAAAAAAACATACTTCCAAATATTGGTTCAATGAAATATAATAAAAATATAATTAATATCTTAATCTCATCAATAATAAACATTTGCCAACTGCAACTCTATGAAAAAACACGACTAAAATCCGATATTTCAGACAAACCAACACGTTAAAAAAAATAGACTGCAAAAACCAATTAAAATAATCAACTATTAAATTTAAATAATCAAAACAAATAAATAAGCTTTAAAAAGCTTTAAATTTGAATTTTGCCCGTATACTAACTCTCTTGAATCATCGGTAGAATACCCTTCCCTCCTCGAGTAACCCTCGAAACGGGCAGCCTATCTAATGCTGGGTTTCTCCTAATCATTGACAGTATCAACTTTCCTCATAGAAGGACCGAAGGCATCAGTCATTAAAAAATGATACGGCAATAATATTTATGTATAAAATAATATTTAACTATTTCTTAATTCATTAAAAAAACAGACAGAAATAAATTAAGAAATAAATAAAACAATAAAAATAAGTAAATTATAATATAATAGGCTTGCAGCGAAATGAAATTCCCATAGAAAACCATAGTACACAAACAAAACAC